>Ga0272441_10002585_pt1 | contig 36310 bp, 80 predicted proteins | sample SSMProp6N_FD_193582 | JGI IMG/M metagenome (GOLD analysis project Ga0272441, IMG submission 193582) | Marine sediment archaeal communities from Little Sippewissett salt marsh, Falmouth, MA, United States - SSM-Prop-6N | ecosystem: Environmental > Aquatic > Marine > Wetlands > Sediment ...
ACAAATATAGTTATGGTAGAAAGTATTACGATAAAGCAGAAGATGAGCTTTGGAATTTCTTAATGGAATATCTAGATAAGGATAAATTATTTTTGGATGAACTATGATTAAAGTCGGAGATTATATTAAGATTACTTGTGAAGTAAAATCAACAGGATGGGAAACAGGAGATATAGGTAAAGTAGAACATCTTAGCAGAGAAAGTAAACTAGGACGTAAACTATACTATGTAAGAATTCTAAAGAATGGATGTAATAGTCTTTGGTATAGGAGTGAGATTAAAAAGATAACTAAAGAAAAAGCATTTATTGAGGTATTATAAATATGGTAAAAGTTGGAGATAAAATAGAAGTTAGTAATGGACAAAAAGGAAAGGTAACTCATATATTAAAGGGAGAAGATGGTAGATACTTAATATACTTTAAAGACAATAAATATCCCCACTATTTTGTAGAGGGAGATGAGGATTTTAAGGTGATAAAGTGAGTGAGTGTAAATTATATAATACAAAACATTATTGGGATAAAAGTAGAAATATATACAACATAAAATACATACCTGATAACGAATTAAAATATAAAGCATTTGAGATAGGAACATACTATAGTACTAGACCTACATATTACAAAACTATTGGTGATATGACTACATTATACTTTGAAGATGGGCACAATGAATTTGCTAGGATGGAAACAAAATATTTAAATAAACTAAAAAAATTTTATAGAATAAGATTAAAGGAAACTCTATTGGAAGTTCCAGATACAAATGATATAACAACAGTTAGTGATATACTAGCTGATATTGGTATAAAGGGATTTAGTATTGGATATAATCAAACAAGAACAATAAAGAGAGCTATGTTTAGGGAAGCTATAGCTTATGCTAAATCTTATTGTGGATGTCTAATATTCTTTAGAAAACGTGGTGGTTTATTATGTTATCATATATCTAAGGTAATACACGATTGTAGATATCAAGAGAATAAAGGACATAATATCAAACTTAAGAGTGGGTTAGAATTATTAAGAGATATAAAACAAAGTGGATTAGGTGAGGTTTACTTACCACCATTAGTTGAGGAAGAAATAATTAATCAAATGATATTAGATGAGTTATAATGTCAGAAAGATATAAGAACGAATTAGATATAGCTGAGAACAATAGGCAAAGATGTACCATTTGTGGTAGAAGTATTCCTAAAAATGTAGATAGATTTAACTTTTCATATAGAACTCAATGGGGATGCTCACACTTTAGAATTTGTAGTTATTGTCTTGAACAATTGTATTTAGTTATTAATAAAAAACCACTTGAAGAATGGAAAGAGAAAATAATGATTGATGAGATATGAATAATTTAAATGATGGTTGGTTAATGGAAGTTTATAATAAACCTACAAATTGTCAACAGATATGTTCACATTGTAAGAAGCGTCTAATAAAAGATGATAAGACAGTAAAAATATTAGCAAATATGTATTATAATTATCCTAGATACATATACTTTCATTATAAGTGTTACATATATTGTTTGCTAAGAACATTCAAGGGAGATTTAAAAACTAGTAAAAAAATTACCGATGAGTTAATGGTTGATAAATTATGAAATCTTTACAAAAGTTTTTTTATGAGAGTAGTAGTTACAGGAATTTCTATTGCAGAATATGTGGTAGATTAATAAAGAAAGATGAGGGTAGAATGACTATGTGGATACACCAAAGAGTAGTCGGTGTATGTATTAGTCATTTTAATAATGAAATAAAAGACGAGGCTATGATTGAAAATTTATAGGAGAAAAATATATGGCAGTAGCAGAAGTAGACCATAAAGAACTTGAACATTTAGTAGATGTTCATTATGAAGCTAATATCCCCTTATATGTATGGGGTGCAACAGGAATTGGTAAGTCAGAAACTGTTGATAAAAAAGCAGAAGAACTTGCCAGAAAACACGGGAGAATATATGTAAGATGGAATAAACTTACAAAGGAAGAAAAGCATAAGTTAGCTGAAAATCCTGATAAGTATTTCTTTCTTATGGACATAAGATTATCCCAATTAGACCCTAGTGACTTAAGAGGATTACCATCCTTAAATGGTAAAGACACCTGTGAATGGAAAATACCCTTTTGGTTATCAGTAGCTTGTATAAAAAATGCTATGGGTATTATATTCTTTGATGAAATTAATCTAGCACCTCCCAGTATACAAGCTGGTGCTTACCAGTTGATCTTAGATAGAGAGATGGGTGAAGTTGCTTTAGCAGAAGGTATAGGATTAATAGCAGCTGGTAATAGAATAGAGGATAAGGCAAATGTATATGATTTACCTAGACCTTTACAGAATAGATTCTGTCACGCTACATTAAAGATACCCCATATAACACAAGAATGTAAAGGTGATTGGGGAGAATGGGCATTAGAAAAGGGTATTGATATGAGAATAGTATCTTTCCTAATTCAAAGACCTACTCTACTAAATCCAAAAGTTAAAGCCGATAGTAATGAGAGAGCATTTCCTACACCTAGAAGTTGGGGAAAATATTGTAACAGTCTAATATCTGGTGTTAAGGATTTAAAGAAAGTTTATCAGTATGCTTGTGTTAGTGTAGGAGTTGGTGCAGCAAGTGAGTTTGAATCCTTCTTAAGATTACAGAAATCAATTAATCTTAATGAGATATTAGCTAGACCAGAGAAGGCAGCCAATATTAAGGAAATGGATTTAAAGTATTCCTTACTTGGTTTAGTGGCAGAGTGGTATGCAGTAAATAATAAGAAAGAAAACTTGGAGAAAGTTTTACAGATAGCAAATGTTATTCAACCAGAATTTGCTATATTACTTTTGAGATTTGCAAAGAATAAACATCCAAGTTCTTTTAAGAAATATGTAACTACTCTTAAGTCTTGGAAACCAATTAGTAAGAAATATCAGAAATACTTACTAACTTAGTCTTATGAGGAGAGTAAAGGATTATTATAGCCTTAAGGTAGGTGATTACGTTAAGGCTATATCCACACAACCATTTGATAATAATGAATACTTTGTCGGTAGAGTAACGAGATTTAAATCGTTAGAAGATTGTTATGTAATATATTTATATTTCACTACAACTAGCATTAATGATAAAGAAATATTTATATTACCTAGTGATGATATTTATTTACTGAATGAAGAAGAGGTTATGGTGTATGCATTATGAATAGAGAAATAACTAAATTAATAGACACTTTATTAGATATAGCTGAAGAATGGAATATAATAGAAGATTGTCGTAATCCAAATTGTGAAGCATATTCTGTTATAGAAAGAGGAGACAGATTATATAAAGCTATAGCTATATATATAGTTAATAATATTGACATAGAAAAATTGAAAAATGAGTTAATGGTGGAAGAATTATGAGTGGAATATTAAACCTAGATTTAACAGCAGAGGAAAAGTTAGTAAGAGCAAGAGTTCAATTACAAAAGGAGAAACCCTTCTTTAGTTATTTAACTATGCACTTAACCTTTATTGAACAACCCGAGATAGAAACAGCAGGTGTAGATAGCTACGGTAATCTATACTTTAATTCTGATTTCATAAATAAATTAACGGATGATGAGATAAAGGGTGTATTGGCACACGAAGTTATGCATTGTGCATTAGAACATTTAGATAGAGGAAAGGGTAGAAATCACGAGATATTTAATATAGCAGCCGATACAGTAATTAACTCTATGTTATTAGATGATGATATGTCATTACCAGAAAATGCAATCAATCCACATAATGGAGAGATTACTATCTTTGGTATAAAGATAAAGAAAGCATCCCAGAAAACATCAGAAGAAGTTTATGATAAACTATATAGAGGATTATCTAAACAACTTAAAAAGGATATGAAAGCTATCAAGAAATACCTAGAAAAAAATGGAGATAAGGGTTTTGATAAACACATATACGGTGATGGGGATAGGGATGGTAAAGGAAATAAATGTGATGCTTGTGGTGGTAGTGGAAATAATAAAGATGGAACACCTTGTGATAAATGTAATGGAACAGGAAATAAGAATGGTAAAAAGTTATCCGATAAAAAAGTAGATTGGAAAAAAACCTTAGTGGATGCTTGTACATATGCTAGACAGAGAGGTAATCTACCAGCAGGTATGGAAAGAATTGTAGGTAAATTAATGGAAACCTACATAGACTGGAAAGGTTTACTATATAGATATATAACTAATCAGATACCAGTAGATTTTAATTGGAGTAGACCCTCTAAGAGAAGTCATAGCACAGGAATATATTTACCAGCAGTTGAAAAGGAAATGATAGAGGTAATGGCTCACGTAGATACATCAGGTAGTATAAGTCAAAAAGAATTAGCTGAATTTATTTCTGAATTAGCGTCTATATGTAACAGCTTTAAGAACGTAGACTTAACAGTTATTGATTGTGATTGCAGAGTTAATGGTGTTCATCCATTAAAGAATGCTCAAGCATCTGAAGTAATATCTAGAATAGGAAAGAATCTTAAGGGTGGTGGTGGAACATCTCACATTCCTGTGTTTGATTGGATTAATAAGAATAAACCAAATACCAAGTTTGTAATATCCTTTACGGATGGTTATACAGAATTCCCACCTAAGAGTCAAGTTAATATGCCTGTCCTATGGATACTAGCAGGTGATTGGAGAGCTGATAAGAAAAATTTTCCATATGGACAAGTGATAGAATTACCAAAAAGGAATTAGATTTTAAAATAGGAGATTTTATTAAAGTTGATAATTGTTTTAAGTATGGTCAGGTATTAGATATATTTGAATTAAATGGAGATTTGATTATTAAAACTACTGTAATTGGATGTAAAGACTGTGAATGTCCATATAGAAAATCCTGTCATACTTGTAATATGGTAAAAGGAAGATACACAAGAAAAGCTACACCAAGTGAAATAATGGTGGAATTACTATAAATAATAGATTAGGTAAATATTATAAAATACTAGATAGAGATTATGGTGGAGATAATTTCATCATTCAAGTTATAGGGTATGATAGAGTAACATACTCAGATAAGTATGTTGATGTTTGGTATTGGAAAGAATATAAAGGTTTAGATATTGGACAGAATTGGTTTGATGAGTCTTTTAAAAAGTGGAAAGCTAAGGAAATATCTAAAGACGAATTAATGGTATATAGTTTATAGTATTATGAAATTCAAAAAGGGAGATACAATAGTTGTATGGGATAAAGCAAATAATGATGGTAACTTTATTCTAAGGGATATAGGTATATTTAGATATTCAAAGTATGATATTGAAAATGGTTATGACGACCATTTAATGATTGAATATAAAGTGGTAAAATCTTTGGATGGTCGTAAATATAGAGAAGAAACTATACAATCTATATGTTATACTTGTAATAAGGTAAAATTATTGGATGATAAATTAAGAGATGAATTAATGATAGAGTTTTTATGATAGAAGTGGGAGATTACGTTAGAGTTAAAACAGGAACTAAGAGGGGAGAAATGGGAAGGGTCATAAAGAAATACTGTCCTGACGCTTATTATTTAGTTACAGTATATGAAATTACGTTTGAAGATACTAATACCTTTGAATACTATAGGAAAGAATTTAAGCAACTAAGTAAAGATGAGATTATTGTAGAGTTATTATGAAGAAATATAAATACTTTAAGATTAATGAAGGAACTTATATAGCTTATATGGATAATCCTTATAGGATGTTTTCACTTGGAGTAGCACACGAAGAAATGCTATTGGAGATAATAAATATAAGAGATAATTGTGTTATGGGGTATTATAAAGAAGATGGTAAGGATTATGTATTAAGAGTATGTGCTAATAAAGATAGTGGTATTCTTTACAGAGACGAAGATGAATTACTTGTAGATAATTTATAGGAGATAATTATGGAAGATATCAATAAAAAGATAGAAGATTTAAATAAAAAAGTAAATGAAATAAATGATACACAAAAGGAATTGAAGAAACAAATAGAGAAATTTAAAGGAACTAAAGAAGAATTAGTTTTAGATTTTTATAAGGAAAATACTAAGGATTGTAAAGAGTTATTAGATTTATCTAAAGAGGCAAATACATATCTAGGTGGAGATGAATCTCTTAATGAAATATGGGAATCCTTCAGTAAATTATACTATAAATCGTTTCATGGGATAATACACGGTAGAGTAGGAACTAAAATAAAGATACCCGATACAGTGAAGGAGTATTGTTGGCAAGATAATCTATGGTTAAACTCAAGAGGGTTAGCCTTTAAACCTAATGATAGATATTATTATGGATGGTCAGAGAATAGAGATGCTACTAAAATGATAGGAAGTTTCTGGAAGATAGTTAAAATAACTAAAAATAATCCAGAGATAGAGGACTATATACCTAATGATGATAAGAAAGAAATATTTAAAGCGTTCTACACATGTTGTAAATCTTGGAAGGAATTAAAAAATAATAAAGATAATATAAAGGTAAATGTAATAAAACTTCAGAATGATGGTAATTATGGAACGGGTATATATGACATTTATACAAAAAAGTATGATACTGTGGAAATTAGTTATAATTCTAATAAATTTACACTATATTTAACAAATGAAGGTAGCTATTCTGGAACAAATATACATTTAAGTGAAGAACTAGATGATGGAGATTTATTTTTATTAAGTCAAATGAATGATGAGATATTAGTTTCAATAAAGAAATTTCTATCTAACCTTAAGAAAACATATGAAAATAATAAGAAATCTTACTCTAAGTTTAGAGAAGAAGTATCGCCCTATATATTACATAGGATAATATGAAACCTACGACACTGAAGAAGAAATGATTAATGATTGTATAGTGAAAGCTTTATGAAAAAGAAGATAGGAGAATTAATAATTACTGATAAGACAACCCAAGAAGAAGAGAGGAGTGTCATATGGGGAACTATATTCAAAACAGATGACAATAAATTATTTGGGGGAATATATTTATCAGTAAGTCCAGATATGTTAAATGTAGCTCTACCCATGATTAAACATCTGATGGTTAGATGTAAGAGTTTTAGATTAAAGTATACTAATGAATTCTATGGTGAGTATTTTAATCTGGGTAGCTATGGATTATTAAGTAAGTGGAATTACGATTTTATTATTGGAAGATTAGCTTACACTGAAAGTATAGAAGAAGATAATTATGAATATGAGATAAAAATGTATCACGATTTCCAATATGTAATAGATGCTAATGTGGTTGATAAGATATGAGATTTAATTTGGGTGAACATGTAAAAGTTGATTGTCCTATATATGGTTCAAGAGAGAGACAGATAGGTAGAATCGTTGGAATAACATATAGACATAGTAGTTATGTTAATGGAATTACTGGATATACAGTAAAGTTTAATGATAGCTATTCAGTAGAACAATGTGTAGAAGGTCAATTAATAAAATTAAGTGAGGAAGAGAGAGATAAACTTATGGTAGATATCCTATGAAGAATAGAGTATGCAACGAAATAGAAGAAACAATAAATCTCAAATATTCTGATATATTTTATGTAGTAAATTATAATTATTATATCTGGTTATATAATATAAAGAATAATAAACTATCAGCCGTTGTTCATGGAGGAGATGACAAACCGTTTGAGATTATACTTATAAGTGCAGAAGATAATAAGAATGTTACAGTAGAATTTGATAACAAGGATAAAATGCTATCATATCTTAAAAATAAATTATTAGACGAGATGATGGTGTATGAAATATGAGAGAGATTAAGAGCATATCCTCAGATTATTTTGAGGTTGGAAAATACTATATATTAGTTTCTTCAAAAGATATTGAAGAAGATGAGGGTAAGATATTTAAGATTTCTAAAATAGAATATGTAGGAAAATGTAGATATAGGGTTACATTAATAGATATAGATACTAGTACAAATTATACCATGAACATTACAAGAGATAGATTTAAAGAGGTTTCTAAAGATAGGGTAATGGTGCATAATCTATGACATCAATGAAAGTGGGTAGATATTATAACTATAGTGATAACAGCAACAATCACAATTGGATATTTAAAATAGAAAGTAAAAAACATCAACCACATGGTTGTGAATATGGAGTTAGTCTTAAATATAAATTGTATGTAAAATCTTTAAAGGATAATTTGGAGATAATATATTGTAGTAGATACTATTGGGATAAATATGCTACAGAAATGACTAGTGATGAGGTTATGGTATATGAATTATAAAATAGGAGACTACTTTAAGGTAACACAAACAACTTTCTTATTCTCTATACCAGGTGCCACTGATTGTGGTTGGGTAGGTTTAGTATGGGAAGGACACTACGGTGTAATAGAAGGTATATCATCCGATAAAGGTTTCTATTATGTTAAGATGTTAAAGTCAGAAACAGTTAGTAAACACGGTGCAATCGAAGAAGATTGTATAAAGAAAATAAGTAAGGATGAACTTATGGTAGATTCATTATGAAAAATAAAAAGAAGAAGAAATATATAGAGATAGTGTTTGTTCAGGAGATGTAAAATGTATTATTGTCCAGAATGTAGTAGTGATAATATCTTCTTAGAATCGGATTCAGAAGTTAAACAATTTGATGAGTGGTCTTGGCAAGATGTATCTTTATGGAAATGTGAAGATTGTGGTTGTGAATTTGAAAAGATAGAACATACCGTGGTAGAATTAGAAATATTAAAATCTGGAAAGGGATACGAAGAATGAGTTGTCCGTTTGACTTAAAAAATAAAAGGCAAGTAATTAAATTTGAAGAGATAGATCCCTATAATCCACAAAATACTGTTAAGGGATATATTAATAGAAGACAAGGGCAATTATATGGAGCCTTATATATAACTCACGTTAATGGTAAGAGGAAATATCAATTAATCTATTCAGCACCAAAACAACATTACCCCTTTGATAAGAATAAGAACTGGGAGTTTCCTGAGTACGATTATGTTCAGTTATATGAAAAGTTGGATGGAACTTGTATAATAAAGTATAGATATACTGACGGTAAGAAATGGTATCATACCTATAAAACTAGATTAAGACCATTCTTGGGAACAAGTAAATATGGAAACTTCTTTCAATTATGGAATGAGATGTTAGATAAATATCCCATAATAAGAAAAGAGTGTGAACAATCTGGAGATTATAATTATGTATTTGAATTATATGGTAAGAGAAATAAGATACTTATAGATTATAATGTATCTTTAGATACCAAACTGTTATTTATTATAGATGGACATGGTAATATATTACCCCCAAATAATTGTCATGGAGTTAAAGTTCCTACACTTATTGGATGGGATGAAGAGATAGGTATAGAATCAGAAGATTATATTAATTGGCAAAATAAACTAGAAAACTCTCTAGAAATAGATGAAGAGAATCAGATAATGAAAGGAAAGGAAGGTTTAGTTTGGTATTTTATTAAGGGAGATTATGCTAAACAAATTAAATGTAAACCACCTTCAGTATTAAAGTATCATTGGTCAGGAGATTCTATAGCTTATGAATCAATCTACACTACAGTATATAATGCATTTGAAAACTTTGATGAGCCTACTTATGATGATGTAGTGTCCTTACTACAAGAAGAGTTCACTGAGGATAAAATAGAGAAATCAAGAAAGAGAATAGAAAATGTATTAGGTAAAGTATTATTTGATAAGAAATTCTTAGCTAAACTAGAGATAGACTATAAAGAACAAGGATTTGATATTAATAAAGATAAAGTAACTTGTATGAGATGGTTTGGTAATAACTATCCAAAATCAGAAGCTAAGAGAATATACCAATTACTAAAGAGATATGAGGAAGAAAAATAATGAAAGTATTTTTTACAGCTGATTGTCACTTTGACCACGACAATATTATTAAATATACTAATAGACCATTTAAGGATGTAGAACACATGAATGAACAAATAGTTAAGAGATGGAATGAAGTAGTAACTGAAGATGATTTGGTCTATCATGTTGGAGATTTTGCATTTAAAGGGGTCTACAATGGACGTAGATTCGAGAAAATACTTAATGGGAACATTGTACATATACAAGGAAATCATGACCTCAACAATGGTGTAAAGACCTATATAACGAAATGTATGATGTTCTTTGGAGGTAAGGATGTATTTGTACAACACCACCCTCCAGAAGTATTACCTATATGTGACTTTGTAATTTGTGGTCATGTTCATCAACACTGGAAGTTCAAGTTATTAAAGAGTAATCCTAGTATCCCTATCATTAATGTAGGAGTAGATGTCAATCAGTTTACTCCTGTATCTACAAATAGTATCTTAAAACAATATCGAGATATTAAGGGTAAGTATTGTAGATTAAATAAATATGGAGAGTATAAGGAGATATAAAAATGGAAAAGTTATTTACTGGTATATTAATCTTAAATTGGAAGGACAAACAGATGAGGATAGTAAAGAGAAATAATAGAGGACTATCTCCATATGAAATACCAATTAAAGTTAATATAAAGGTTAAAATACCAGATCAAAAGGAGATTATAGCAACTGGAGAAATAGAGTTACCAGAATATAAGATTAATGAGATGTTGATAGAATCTATATAAGGAGATATAAAATGGGTTGGATAAAAATTATAGATAATAAAAACTTTGAGTTCTATGAATGTGATACTTGTAATGATGTTGACCATAATTATATAGTAGTTAAAAGAGGGATATTAAGAGATGAAAGAAATAGTGATAAATAAATGTTTTGGAGGCGGTTGAATGAATAAACTACAAGAGAAAGCCAAAGAAGCTTGTGAGAAATGGTTGGAGAAGGATATAGGTAAGAGATGTGAAGTCTTTTCAGATTTCTGTCCAGTATGTGAGATGTGGCGTAGATTTGATAGATTATTCTGTGATGTAGATAAGGAATATAAGTGGATGGAAGTGATATAAATGACAAAAGAAATTAAAATATCAAAGATAGAAAAGTCTATCCAATTTGGAAGTATATTCAGGTGTCCATATTGTAATAAGAGAGTATTTGTGAAATTTGATGTAGAAGGAGATGAACGAGAGGATTAATATGTTATATATAAGTCCAGGTAATAGGAGAATGAATATACCTACCTTTAGTCTACCGTCAGAAGATACATGTCCAGGTGCTACTGATCTATGCAAGAAGAATTGTTACGCTAAGAAAGCTGAAAGGATATGGAAATATGTATTACCTAGTAGAAAAAGAAACTTAAATGGTACTAAGAATACATCTTTTATAGGAAATGTAATTAAATATATAGATAAACATAAACCAGAATACTTTAGGATACACGAGTCGGGAGATTTCTATAACCAAAAATATTTATGTTGTTGGTTTGTTATAGCTAATCTATGTCCAGATACAAAGTTCTTAGCATATACTCAGAACTACAAATTAGATTATAGTTTAAAACCAGATAATTTTATATTGTATTGGACGGTGTGGCCAGATAGTCTAGGAGTGCCAGAAACTGGTCTTAGAGCCACAGTAATTGATGATGGTAGTGGAAAGATTGATGATAGTTCCTTACAGTCAGAGAGGTTAGATAAGGCATTTAAATGCAAAAAGGGAAAGGGTAATAATATAACTTGTGAAAAGTGTAAATATTGTTTAGAAGGAAAAGGAGATGTCACCTTCAAAATTCACTAAAGGAGAATATATTAAACATATTAGATTAAGTGATGGTGAATATAGAATATTTAAAGTTATAGAAAATGATCCAGATATTGTTCTTATACTTTGTGATACTCTTTATAATAAAGGATATAACACAAAACCTTTAGAAGCAAATTTAGATATTTTTTCTAATGATAACAAAAAGTGGTATATGAAGAGATTATCTAAGGATGAAATAATGGTTGAGTTATTATGAGATTAGATATATACAAAGTTGGAAACTTCATATTAAGAGAATATTATTCTAGAAATACAGAGGAATATCCATATGAAGTGATTAAAGTTATAGGTTTAGAAGAAGATCGTTGGATAGGTTTCAGTTTAAAATACAATCAAATATATAGATACCTAACATACTACGAAGATGACTCTAAATTAGAATATATGTGGGAAGATAAATTAATATCTAGAGACGATGCTATGGTAGAGTTGTTATGAAATTTAAGGAAGGAGATTATGTTAAGATAGTACCTCATCCAGAAGTTAAATTTTATAGAGGACAAGAGGGATTATTAGCAAAGGTAATATGTGTTCTACCATTTAAAAGGTATCCATACTTTGTTGAATTTATAAATGGAGACATCCAGGGTAAAAACGAAATCTTTGATGAGAAATGTTTAGAGTTAGTTGACAACGAAAAAGTCATAGTGGAGCTATTATGAAAGCTAAATTTAAGATTGGAGATTATATAATATATAAAACAAAAACTATGTATAAATTATTAGTAGTTGTAGGTATAAGAAAAACTAGTAGAAAATTATATGATAATTCTGGAAAATGTTTAAATTATTATATAGTTAAAAATTTATTTGATGATGATGATTATTGTAGAAGAGATGAAATAGGTATAGGTAGTAAGGCTGAGATCAGTTATATGCATAAGATATCTAGAGATGAAGCTATGGTGGAAATATTATGATATGGAATAGGGATAAATTAAAAGTTGGTAGTAAAATACCTATAAGATATTTTAGTAAGAAAAGAATATGTCCTATATGTAATACTAAAATAAATGCAGAGAAAGAAAAGTTTGAAAAGACTGGACAAGTTCCTTATGTTAGATTCTTTGATAAATTTTATTGGATACACAAAGAATGTTTCTTTGTTTTATATGAAGGATTAGATATCACAGCCAAAGAAAATCGAGATGAATTAATGGTGGATAGATTATAAATATATTTAAAAATATATATCGACCACAAAGTATATAAAGGTTTCTGAGTTATATAAGATAATTGAGGAGAGAGAAAGTAATATAAATATATATAAAATAAACAAGAGAGGAATTAAAATGAAAAGTAAATATAAAGGAAAAACAATGAGAACAAGTGGTTGGGAAACACAACCAGAATTTGATATAATAATATCGGATTTAGATATTTCTTCATTGAGATTCATGAAACACGATTACAATAAACAAATAAGAGATTTTGGAAATCAAAGAGATTTACTTGATGAAGTAAATATACAAAAATACCAAGAACTATTACAAAGAAAGAAAATGGTTACAGAAGAATTAGAACATAGAGAAATGGATTTAGATGCCTCTCCCGATTTTATTAATGGTGAAACATACTTTGATCCAAATACTGGATTAGTAATTAATACTGAATCTGGTCCACTTTATAGCATCTCTTTTAATGAAGAGGAGGATGATTATATTTATAATAATGGTATGGATTCTAATGATGACGATGAAATCAACATCAAGATAATAAGACAAGGTCCAAAGGTAATAGGTTATGTTATAGATGAGATGAACAGAGACAGAACTGATATCTATAAGAACTGGAATTATTACGAAGATTTAGATGAGTGATGAAAGAATAGGAACTACTGATGATGGTAGAACTATAATTTGGAAATATAGAGGTGAGGAGCCTAGATCAGTAAGAGCATGTAAAAGATATTCTCAACTATGGAAAGCAGTTAAAGAACTAGAGTGTTGTGACATAGAACTATTAATAACAAAAAGAAAATTAGATTTGAAATATGAAAAAGATTCTGATAATATAAAGATTCTAAGAACAGAAATCCTTATATTAGAAGATGCTTATAGGATTAAAAAAAGAAAAAATAAATAAAGGAGGAAAAAGAAAAAATGACAAAAGTTGTAACCAACGATATGTTTGATGACATATTAAAGGAAGGTGGCTCACAGTATTTCTTCCACAAAGAAGATACTGGAGAGATAGAAGTAACCTTTACATCAAGCATAAACCAAGTAGAGCCAGGCGATGAGGATTGTCTTGGACGTGTCTGGAACCCACCTGTAACAGATGCAAACGGAAATCCACTATTAGATTTTAGTGGAAACCCAAGAGAGCCTTGGGCAAAATTCGAGGCAGAATGTTTGATAAACGGAGTACCTCATGTCTATAGTTTTTCAGGTAGAAAGAGTTCTGTTCTGAAGAACATGATCATGGCTATGAAGAGGGAAGAGATAAGTAATGATGATCTTCCCAATACTACATGGACCATAGATAGAATAGGCAAGTGGGATTGGAATATCAAATATGTAGGAAGAGCAGAGGGAGGACAGTCCTCCTCCTCTTCTGAAAGTGCACCAAAAGATACTGGTACACCAGTTGATAAAACCATTGTAGATGCACTTAAAGCTAAGAAAGATCAAGGCGAAGATGGTATTAAAGAAAATGATATAGTAGCATTTTTATCCTTTGTAACACACAAAAAGGCTGATGAGATAAAAGAACTAATACCTACTCTAATAGAAAAGAGAATAATAAAGAAGACTGGAGATTTCATCTACATTTTGTAGAGTGATATCATGACAAAGAAGATTCGTGGACACCACGATGCGGATGGTATTATCTCAGCATACTTTGCATCCTTTGGTAATCCAGGTTATACTATAGAACTATGGGATGGACCATTTGGTGATACTACTGGAATGAAGAAGGGAGATATCATGGTAGATATGAGACCTCTTCAGAACATAGATGGTATAAAGGTCTTAGATCATCACACTCCTCATAGAGAAGATAGAAAATATGAAGCTATATTGGATGAAGTACCTGCTTCTCTAATAGCATGGAGAGAGTATAAAGATGACATACCAAAATCAGAGTGGTGGAAATTAGCAATAGGACTGATGGGGGATGGTCAACCAGAATTAATCCCTACAGAAGTTTTTGAAGAATGTCCACAGTTATTAGCTAAAGTGAAAACATCCTCTTATCAATCTTATGGTAATTGGAAGATTAGCTATTACCCTGTGTATAGACTGTTGTCATCATATGTAAATTCACTTTTAAGAAAAAGACTCTTTGATGATGCTCTTAATCTTGTTAGATATTCACAGAGTCCTTTTAACATATTAGGTTCCCTTAAAGCAAGAGCAGCCAAAATAGATGTTAAGAAGACCTATGAAGATATTATAAAGAGATCAGAGAGTTATGAATTTGATGACTTAGCAGTATTTATTTTTGAAAGTGACTATAGGATGTCAGGATATATCTCTTCTAGTATGAGCGGTTCTCTTAGTGGTAAGACTGTTATGGCTATCAATAGAAAAACAGGTAGTGGTTCAGTTAGAGGAGACTTAGCTTGTTACTGGAGAGATAAACTCAAAAATCTAGAGTATCTAATAATAGATGGTCATCCAGGTTTTATGGGTTTAACTTGTACTGTAAATCCCGATACCCTTGTAGAAGATTTATTTAAGTTGGTATGATAATTAAAGAGTTATGTTATGATAATCTAGGTATAGCTAGAGCAACTATAGTAAGTGATAGTGGCAAGGAATATATAACGTGTGCTGATTCTGAACTATATAGAGCATGGTGTACTTGTCCATCTTACATCTTCAGTAAAGATGGTAGTAGTTGTAAACACATAACATTTCTGTTTAATAATTTGGAGTATAAAAAAATGGTTAAAAATAAAAATTTAAACTTTGTAGAAATAGGCTGTAAAACAATAGATGATATACTAGGAGGAGGAGTTCCATACGGTATAGTAACAGCTACATTCGGAGAACCTACTTCAGGTAAATCGTTATTTGGTCATCAATGTGGTTTAGCCAATATAGCAGCAACGGGTAAGAATACCATCTTAATAGAAACTGAAGGTTTAAGAACTTATGACGTTAGGATGATACAATATAAGTTTATGGATAGATGGGGATTGAATAAGGAAACTATAGATAGTAAATATAAGGTTATACATACTATGGGAGACATACAATTAAAATCATTCCAAAAACTATTCCAATTATTTGGTTATATTGTTACGGATGAAATATCTAAGAATGGTAAGTATACACTTAAGTTTACATCTTGCACTCCAAAGTTAAAGGAGAAAGAATTAGAAGAAACATCCATGATCATCTTAGATTCATTAACTAAACCAGTTAAGGATTCAGTTGGTTCCAATACACAAAATCTACCTGCTAGAGCAGAACTTGTTCAGAGACTATTTGGTAAACTTTATGATGTAGCATCAAGATATAATATAGCAGTTGTAGTTAATCATCATGCAAGTATTAATCCCATGATGCCATTCGGTAGAGATTTAGGTAAACCTTATGGTGGAAATCCAGTATTATATAATTCTAAGTATGCATTAGAATTTATAGATGCACCAAAGAAATTACAAAATGAAACTGGTTGGGGACAAGAGACTAGAAGAGTTAAGTTATTGAGAAGACCAGATGTTCCACAGGACGATCAGTTACATCCAGTTAGACTCAAAAAGGATTACGGATTTACTGATGAGTGATGAGTTAACAATAGATGAGATAACTGAAGCAATAAGTGCAGTTTCTAAACAAGGATATACTGTTGACATGATACAATCTAGATTATCAGATTATGTATCTCATTTAATGCAACAAGAAATTACACTCCTTAATGGTAAAAAAAAGTGGATAGATTTCAAAGATTACCTAGAACTAAAAGATATTTGTAACACAAAGAAGATAAGAGATGAGGAACATCTAAAAGAATTACTAATGGTGGCAGCTCTATGAACATGAGACATTTTAATGGTTATTATCAAACTAAAGGTAATTGGCAAACAGCTATCGATAGTTGGAAAGATTCAATACCAGTTAAAGTTGTATTCAAGGATGGAGTAGAGAAAGAGATGATATACAATGATGTACTTAATTTTGAGAAAGATTATGGTGATTGTAAGGATTATACCTACGATGAATTCAAGGAAAGGATGGTAGTGATTAAATTATGATAATAGTTTGTCCATATTGTGGAACTAAGTACACAGTAAATAATTTAATTAATGACTGTCCAAAATGTGGAGCACCATATATAACTACTGGCATAGGATGGACTTGGGTATAATCATGGGAAAGGTAAGACCAAACTACATCAAAAACAATTGTGACATTATATATAAAGCTTATCCCAATTTAATTACAACAGACTTTGAGAGTAATAAAGAACTGTTGAGAAACATAACTGATATAGAAAGTAAAAAGTTATTGAATAGGATGGCTGGTTATTTAGTAAACCAAAAGGTAAAGGAGAGTAAAAACTTAATACCTCCAAAAAAAGAAAAGAAAATTAAGTCAAGAAAGAAAAAGAAACATAAATGTAAAAACAACGCTAGGGGTAGGAGAAAGAAACGTATATGAAGAAACACCCAGATATAAAGGTAGCTAGAGCCCTTAAAATAAAAAATACAGATATGAATATTGATGTAATATATCAATGGAATGATGGAAACGATTCGTATAAGATGTACACCGATGATCTTAAGTATGAAGATAATCTTGAAATAATATTTGATGTAGACAAAAATTGTTTTGTCGTAAAAAAACTAGAAAAGATTAAAGAAAAGTGGAACTCAGACCACGGTATATCTAACGATCCATTTGATAACTTTATGGAGTATGAAGATGGAATGCAAGATATGTAAGAATACAAAGTTTACATCTGGCAATAGATGGGAACTTAAGAATGGTTACTTTAAAAGAAAAAGAGTTTGTACAAAGTGTAATCATACCATTACAACTATCGAATTACCAGAAGATGATTTTAATCGACATATAACATTAGTGATAGAATTAAAAAAAGTAATAAATAATTTCATGAAAAAGTAGGGGTCGAGGACTTCCAAAAAACTACCTATATAGGTATTTTTGAGGGGTTAAAACTACCTATATATGTAGTTTTGTAATTTCTGAATGGTAAAGTATGGGTGACTAAAATGTTTAAGAAAAAAATGCGGAATGAAGAGTATTTTTATAATATGATAATGGAACTAACTCCCAAAGAAATGATTGCGTTCACTAAAGCAGTAACTAGAGTTATGAATGAAATGAAAAATTTAAAAATAACAAAATAAAGGAGGTGAATCAAAATGGATAAACTTACAATACCAGTGGTGTGTTTACTGGTTATATCTATAATAGCATTTTCTATATCAACTATGGCATTCTTCAAGAACGATTATGAATCCTATATAGAAGATTTAGAATTAGAGATACAATATTTAACAGATAAGTTTGAAGAGCAAGAAGATTTTAATGACCAGCAATTGCAATTCAATCTATATGTAGCGGATTATGTGGATATCAACACAGAATTGTGGGAAACACAAGTTGAATTAAATGGAGATATCTTATACCTATTAGGAATTCAATGATAATAGTAGATAGTAGAGAACCAAAGCATATAATAAACTCTCTTAAATCTAAAAAGTTAGAAGTTAAAGAAGAGTTTATTGAAGTAGGAGATTACTTACTTGATAATGGATATGCAATTGAGAGGAAGGATAAAGATTTGATATCCTCAATTCAATCAAATAGATTATATGAACAATTAAATAATTTATGTCAATATGACCATCCAATATTATGTATAACCCTACAAGACTTATGGAAGACATTTTACTTCAGTAGAAGTAGATATATCCATAGAAGCTATTTAGGTACCTTAACTACATTAACTACTAAATATCCTAAACTTAAGATAATGTTCTTACAGGATGAAGAAGAATTTATAAGTTATGTAGCTAGTCTTGATAAGAAGATACATGAAGATGGTAAGTCAGAGAGACCTGCACCTCAAATGAGAAGAGCCAAATCAATAAAGGTTAGAAAGGAAAACTCCCTAACAGCAATAGAAGGAGTAAGTGTAACTAAAGCTAAGAAGTTACTAGATTGTTTTGGTTCAATAAGAAATATAGCTAATGCTAATCTCAACGAATTAGAGATGGTTGAAGGGGTAGGTAAAAAACTCGCTGAAAAGATAAGAGAAACGTTAAATTAAAAAGGAGGTGATAATATATGGCACTACTAGATAAATATCACAGAACAATAAATCAAAACAAATTAGCAAAAGTAGTTACACTAGCAGAAGGTAAAAAAGAAAGTGTAAATATCGGACAAGTAAAGGAAGTACAAAAACTATTATTAACAGAATTATCTAAATACGACGATGATCGTATACTACAATTAATAAATAAATTTAGAAAATAGGGATAAAATATGAATAAAAATAAAGTATTGGTTTCACTAATTGTTGTGTTAATGTTAGGAATAACATTATCGACTCCTATAGGAAGTAGTGGGTATAACAATACTATACCTAAATTAGGAAACCAACCTAAAATAGCCTTTGAAGGATTAATGAGTGATATGGGTTATAAACCCTCTGAAGAAGATATCCAAATAAATTCAAATACATATACCTTGAATGTAGGTGACATACCAGATGATTTTACTTGGAGAAATAAGAATAATAAGGATTGGATAACCTCAGTAAAGTATCAAGGTAACTGTGGAAGTTGTTGGATATTTGCAGCTTTGGGAGCACTTGAAGCTCAAATAAATATAGATAACAACAACCCAACTATAGATGTAGACCTATCTGAACAGTATGTATTATCTTGTCTACCAAAGGCAGCAGGTATAAATGGATACGGTTGTACTGGAGGTTGGGCAGAAAATGCATACGAATATATAATATCAACTGATGAAGATGGGAATTATATCAATGGAGTGCCAGTAGAAACTTGTATGACTTACCAAGCTAGTGACCAAATAGGTTGTGAAGAAAAGTGTTCAGATTGGTTAGATAATATATATTCAGTAAATGATTATACAGTATACGATTTTGATGATGAATCCCAAGATTATAGTATAGAATCTCTAAAATACATAATAATGACGGAAGGACCGTTAGCAGTTTATTTATTTGTAACTACAGAATTTAAAGACTTCTGGAGAAATAATAACAATCCAAACGATTATTATCAATATGATGGTAATTACGATTACATGAATCACGCAGTAGTTTTAGTTGGTTGGCATGACGATCCAACAATCAGTAATGGAGGCTATTGGATATGTAAGAATTCGTGGGGAGATTGGTGGGGTTATAACGGTTATTTTAATCTAGAATATGGTGCTTTATGTATGGGACAGAGAGTTGTATCTGTAGATGTTAGTCCTAGCTATCTAATTAATTTTGATTACACTCCACAAATTATAAATATAGGAGATGTAGTAAACTTTATTACATACGATCCAGACGTTTCATCTTATTGGTGGGATTTTGATAATGGATACTATTCAGATTTGATATCCCCAAAAACTTCATTTGAAATACCAGGAACATATAATGTAAAATTATCTGTTGTATTTAATGATGGAAGTCATGGAATAAAATCTAAAGATTTAATTATACCTAGTGTACCTCCAACTGCAGACTTTTCTTACTTACCAGATACACCTCATTCAGGCAGTGAAATATATTTCTACGATGAATCAGTTGGAGTAGTGGAATATTCCTCATGGAATTTTGGTGACGGTAATACATCAACACTCAAGAATCCTCATCACATATATAGTGACGACGGAGTTTATGTTGTATCCTTAGAAGTGATGGGATTAGGAGAAACTAATTACATAGAAAAGAGTGTAGTGATTTATAACACCAAACCTACACCCAACTTTGATTGCAACATAGATGGTAATGAAGTTACATTTTTAGATACATCATATGATATAGATGGAACCATAACTAGTTGGTTGTGGAATTTTGGTGACGGTGAAACATCTAACGAACAAAATCCAGTCCATATATACTATATTAATGGAGATATAACTGTATCATTAGAAGTAATTGATGATGATGGAAGAGTTAATGTCACTACTAGAAATATCTTTGTTGGTAACACTCAACCAGATCAATCCCAAGAAAACGTAAATAAATTTGAAAGTATATCATTCCATTCTCCAGTAGCACAAACCTTTAAACCCTCAAAGAATGTATTAGATAAAGTAGAGATATACATTAAAGGTTACTCAGGTAGAAGTGTAACTGTAGGTATAGTTATGGGTAGCCCAAAAACTAATGGTTATCTAACAAGCAAGACTATACCTACAAGTGGAGCTAATGGAGGAATATGGTTAGAGTTTGATCTAGATGATATAGATGTTATACCTAATTATACTTATAGTATCGTTGTAGAAGTAGATTGGGATGATGATGTTAGTATAGGAAGAAGTACATATAATAGCTACAGTAGAGGAAATGCATTTACCAGAGGAAGTTACGGTAGATTCTATTCATGTAGTTATGATTTTGCATTTAGAACATATTAGGAGAGAAAATATGGAAATAATAAACAAAGTACTATCGGTATTAGTAGTATTAGCACTTACTATGAGTGTTGTTGCTATGTTTCTACCGAGTTGTACAGAAGGACCTCAAGGCCCAATAGGACCTCAAGGAGAACAAGGCCCACCAGGATTAAACGGTACTGATGGGAATGACGGAGCAGATGGTATAGATGGGGAACAAGGACCTCCCGGACCACCTGGACCACAAGGACCTCAAGGGTCAACTGGTTCACAGGGACCTCAAGGACCTCAAGGACCCCCAGGAGAAGATTGTCCAATAAACACATGCCCAATGATAATAAATATGTCTAACATTGAAAATGTATCAGCAGACGAGTATTACAATACTACTATGTGGGTAGAATTTTCAAACTTAGAAAATGACGAATTGAAGTGTCAATTCTATTGGGCAACTAGTTTATATCCATACGATGAGTGGCACATATTCTATGATAGTGCAGGAGGAGATAGATTTGAGAGTGGTTATATACCAATGGCAGTACCATTCGTAACTGAACCTACACTAATGACCTTCGTGTGGAGAATAGATATTTCTGATGGGGCAAACTTTTGGTCAGAGATGTATATATGTACATACTGGCATCCAGTTGTACTGGATATATAGATAGGGGAATCACCCCCTTTCCTATCTATAGGAGAAAATTATGAAACAAAAAACAGTAGAAGATATTGAAGATGAAATTAAATCTGTCTCTAGAAAAAGAGACATTACTATAGTAGAAGCACAAAAATATCAGGATCAATTAGTTGCACTAGCTGAACAGCTATATGAAATAGACCCACAATACATAAAGGTAGAATGCTTCCGATGTGGAGGAGTGGGTTATCTTAAAGGAGAAGATGATAAGAAACACATATGTGAATTATGTGGTGGAAAAGAATATACATGGATGAAGATCTATGACGGAAATAAGAAGTGATATTTCTTTAGGTATATTAATAAGTTCATCAGCTCTGAGCTTTTCAGTAATTTATTTGGTTTCATATGATAAGTTATCTATGGGATGGATAATTATGGGATCAGTTTTAAGTGGACTAGTTGCTTATAGATTAATTAGAGAAAAAATAATTAAAAGGAGAAACAAAAATGGTAAAAATAGAAAAGGTTAATCCATTCGCTTTAAAGAAAAGTGAATTACAGGATTATTTAACAAAAAGATGTAAACACGGACACATATATTGTGAGCATCCAGCTTGCTATATAAAAGAGTCTGGAAGAGAAACTAAGATAGGTTATCTAGATATAGAAACAAGTAACCTTAAGGCAGACTTTGGTGTAATGTTATCTTATTGCATTAAAGAAAAAGGTAAGAGTAATATATTAGGTAGAGCAATAACCAAGAAAGAACTTGAGAATGATTTAGATAAGGATCTAGTCAATGAATGTATACAGGATATGCTTAAGTTTGATGTAGTCATAACTTATTATGGAACTAGATTTGATATACCCTTTATACGATCTAGAGCTCTATGGTGGAAATTAGACTTCCCAATATTTGGATATCTAAAGCATAAAGATGTTTATTATATGGTTAGAAATAAATTATGTCTATCCAGAAATAGATTAGATAATGCTTGTAGATTATTCGGTATAGAAGGTAAGACTCATCTAGATGGAACATACTGGATAAAGGCACTAACTGGAGACAAGAAATCACTTAAATATATACTAGATCATAACAAAGCTGACGTAGAAATATTGGAGAAACTACATGAAGAAATCAAAGACTACGTCCGAAACATCAATAGATCTATCTAAATGGATATGCAACATAAAATATCAGAGTGATTATGGAGAATGGACAGTCAGTAGTTGGAAAATAAACTTTGATGGTTACTGGATAGATAGCAGACATATAGAAACTCTTATCAAACTTGGGTATAAGAAAGTAACCTTAGAAGAGTTAAGAGATTTAATAATGGTTCTAGAGTTATGAGTAGTATAATAAAGTATTGTAATATAGAAGGAGTTGAGTCAATAGAAATCTCACAAGAGATAAAGATTAGGTGTCTAAATATTGATACTGGAGATGCTGATAGAATAACTAATATGAGTGTTGTTCTTGAAGGTGGAGAAGAAGTTAATTTTAATTTAGATATGGATAGCCTAAATATTGATGACCTATTTAATGGAACTATCAGTACATTAAAACAACTATATGATTGGATAATGGTGAATAAATTATGAAAATAAAAATGGTAAAAATAGAGGTAAACGATGTAGATGTAGGATTTGTGGTTGGAGTCATAACTACATTGGTTATCTCAGGTTTGATCCATATATTATATAGAGTGTTTACAATATGAGATCATACGATAGAGAACATTACAAAATCAAATCTTATACCCATGAGAAATATGTTCTAGAAATTTACGATAAGAATATAGGACATACAAGTTTTCTAGAAGATTCAAACTATGAACCTCTATATAAGAAAGCTAAAGAAGAAGCTGAATTGGGAAAAGAATGTACAATTATGGAAATAAAATACGAGATTAAACCATGATTAAAAATAAAGATAAGAAATCTATATTTAAATGTGATTGGCAAGGTTCCTGTCATAGAATACCATTTGCTGAAGTATTTCCCTTTAAACTAAATAAAAATGGAGATATAGTTATGAGTAAAACTAAATATGGAGACTATCCTAAATTTAAAGGTGGATGGCACTATCTTTGTTTATGGCATTTCTTAGTAGCTAAAGTAAGAGGAGATAAGTTTGCTTGGGTTAGAGTTACTATTAGAGATATAATTAGGAGAGGAGAATATGAAGATTAGATTAGAGAGAACATGTGATGCTTGTCCAGAACAATATGATGCTTTCATTGAAGATAAGCAGGTTGGTCACTTAAGATTAAGACATGGGTATTTTAGAGTAGACTATCCAGATTGTGGAGGAGAAACTATCTACGAAGCTGAACCTAAAGGGGATGGAATATTCCATGAGGATGAGAGAGAATTTTATTTGGAAGAATCTAGAAAAGCTATTGAGAGGAAGTTGATAAATAATGTCTGATTCTTGGTCTTTGAATGGTAAGGTTAAATCTCTTAATAAGGTTGATGTAAATGGTGATATGTTTACCTGGGGTATGTTTTTTTCTGTTGATGATATTACCCTTCTTCGTCAGAAGTTGATTGAGGATATTAAATATGAGGCTTTGAAAGCAGGTAATGAAATATGTTGGGAGGACTGTAAATGGATTATAAACAAACGCTTCGGGGTGGATGAATGAGTTTGAAAACTTTGAAGGATTTTGCGGAGACGATGCTAACTAATGATGGTATTTATACTAATAATTATGCTCTTCGTCAGGCTGCTAGGGAATGGATGGAAGAACTTGATAGGATTAATATTGATAGTCATAGAACATTAGTTATTAATAATATGGGATATGAGTTAACACATGATGAGATTATTCAATTAAGAGAATGGATTCGTTATTTCTTTAACTTGGAGGGAGATGAATATGAGTAGAACCCTAAAGGATATAGAAGATTCTCTTACGACTACAATTATATTTCCAGATGATCTAAGAGAATTAGTTAGGGAATGGATAAAAGAGCTAAGAGACCATAGAGATATAGATATAATAAACTTCTTGAAAGAGAGATTTAATTTAGAGGAAAAATGATTGATTTGATAGATGTTCCATTTGGAAACAGATTTGTAGGATTTTATGGAGAGAACTACGGCAATCAAGTTCCAGTAACATCTAAAAAAGAAATAGTGGATGTAATTGAGGAACATCTTGGTATAGATAACTTAGCCATATCTATTTGTACATATAAGGATAATAAACCTCACTTATTATTCCTACCATTTGATTTCGATTCAGACGATTTAAGAGAATCATGGGACGATGCAATTAAATTATATAACTTTTGTGTAGAGAATAATTACTCAGCTTACTTGACCTTTTCTGGTAGAAAGGGTTTTCATGTATTTATTGTTACAGAAATAAAATCTTACTCTAAGAGACAGATCAAGGATGTCCAATCCTTTATAGGAGATATATTAAAATTAAAGACAATAGATACTCAAATAATGGGAGATGTAAGAAGATTGATGAGGATACCCGGAACTTATAATATAAAGGGAGGTCTTTGTAGAATCCTTTCCCTTAATGAAGGGGAGAGACTAGATCTAGACATGCTCTCAACAATAAAGTATGAACCAGATTATGAACCTTATACACCAATGACTACTTTTAGAAACTATCATAAGTACCCTTGTATAGAGGATCTTATAAGTAATAAAGAGTATTGGTATAAACACCACCCAAGAGGTAAATTTGAACCTCATCAAAAAATAAGATTTACTTGGGCTATCTTGAGATTATCAGAGGGATATACAATGGACGAGATAATAGAAGAAGCCGAATCATTAGGATGGGATGATTGGGATGAAGGTAAAACTAGGTCCCAAATAGAACATATAGATATGAATCAATATGTACCCCATTCTTGTAGAACATTAAAGAGTCTAGGTTATTGTACTGGACCATGTAAATATGATACTGACATAAAAATAGAGGATATAATAAAATGATATTAACAACAATAGATTATATATTAACTTCAGCGTTAGTTTGGATATTAATATTCTTACTACACGAATTAATGCATATAAAGTCTCAGGGTTTATTTATGACTGGAACTATCTGGGTACATAAACTAGGTATGACGGTATGTGCAGATACAATCCATAATAGTAGATTACATAGTCTAGGAGGTGGAATCCTTTCTAGTATAGTTTGTTTTATAGCGTGTTTCCTATCTCAGGATATACAATTCAAATATGCTTTCTTTACTATGGGTTGGATACAATTTGCATATGGACTATATGAAGGATATATTGGAGTTAAATATAGGTATTTAATATATATAGGAGTAGGAATCCTGTGTACAATGTTTTGGTTCTTTATGTATTAATGTATAAACAAGGAGAAAATTATGGCAGAAATAATGACTGACTCACACCAATTCACAGTAACCGTTATTCAACATGCAAATTTAGAAATAACAAATACCAATATACCAACTAACGTTGAATCTGGCACACCATTTAATATAGAATACGAAGTAACAAACAACGGGGCAACAGATAACTGTTATGGACATATATTTAACGCTACAACTGAAACTATAGTACCGGGAAGTGAATGGACTGAATCCATAGATGCAGGTGCAGTAGTACAGAAATCATTCGAAATAAGCGGTGGAATAACTGAACAACTAGATGGTATTGTTGTAGTTGGATACGTAAACTAGGTGAGTAAATGCCAAAAGTTTGGATAGGAAAAGTGGAGGTACCTAATCAGGTACTTCCAAATGTTCCCTTTGATATATACTGGAGAGATTGGTTTCTAGTGTGGCCATTCAAAGAGTATAGAATTATATCAAAAATAAGTAGAGAAGGAGATATTGTGGATTATTCTTACAAACTAAAGCATTGGTGGTTTTGGGGATCCAGAGCACATATAGCGACTGAATGGAATGGAATAGAGGATGATACCGATTATACTATAGAGGTGGGATATGATGGATAAAGTTATAGATTATCTAAAAAGAATAAAGGAAGACGATATACCGATAGTAAAAATTGGAGACGATTATATTACACCATTAGAAATGATTGAACAAGACTTACCAAAAGAAATTATAAATACTAGCTCAATAGATTGGGATTTACTATCTCTTAGAATAGAAGAAAAATATAAAAAGGGTAGAATAGAGGATAGATATACTACTAATGGATTAATTACAGCTGAAGAAATCATGGAGAATGTTAGGGATAGAACAGATGATGGCTTTAGATACATGATGATGGAGCACGGAATTATAAGAGATTTGATAGAAAGGGTTATGAAGGATGTATAATAGTAGTAAGATGGGTATCCAGAGTCCATGTCACGATGCAGTAAACCGAATAATTAATGGTTGGGTTTACGATATTCTTCTAGATGACAGTGACTCTTGGACTGATATAATAATGGATTGTGAAGATGTAAATCCAGATAATGTTCACTCCGTTATGGATACACATCATCCATTAGGCTTTATTGCTCATGGTCACGGAGGATGGGCTGGAATGTCAGGTCACGGTAATGTAATTATATGGGCACTATATTTAGATCACGATCAATATTTACCACTACTAAAAGATAAAATAGTCTATTTAATATCATGTTATACTGGAGTTCAATTGGGTCCAGCATTAGTTAATGATTATGGAGCTAAAGTTTATTTTGGCTTTGATGATACTTGTTATGTAGGTTCAGGATGGCATTCGAAACTTACTCTACTTGAACCTTGGTTTGCGTTAATGGAAGGAGACACAGTACAACAAGCTTACGATAGAACGATAGATAAATATAATTATTATATAGATGCTGGGTTTACAACCTTAATTCATAATAGGGATCATTTCATTATGATTGGAGATCCAAATGCAACTCTATTTCCTATAGATGATAATATGGTTACAGATGATCTTAATTTTAGTATAGAGGTATCTTAAATGAAAGTAGATGAATATAAAATAGAATTGTTTAGAAAATTAAAGGAAAATGATATACCAATAATTCACCTAGAAGGTGAAGAGTATACTCCAGAAGATCTATATGCAGAACAAATAAATTATGTACTTCCTCAAACACCAGATTGGGATTTAATTACAAAGCGACTAGAAATTAAATATGAAAGAGGTTTAATCCCTACACTAACAAGTATGTCGGGAACATATACTGCATTCGATCAATTAAATGAAGTTAAAAATAATACTGGAGAAGGATTTAAATTTATGTTGAATGAATTTTCCTTTATAAAGATAATGCTAGATGAAAATAGAACAAATGATCCTGATTTCTTCTAAATATGATTCAGTAACAACTAAACTAAATAACCTAATGCACTCATATCTCATACCTTATTTAGTATCCAAAGGTAAGTGGGATATGACCATAATAGAAGGAGAAGATGATAGGGCAGAAAATATATACCCCACCATGGAAGCAAATGAATTTAAGGGAGTATATATAACAGGACATGGAGGCTACTTCTCAATATCTGGACATCCAGATGAGCCAACGGAGGAGTTTCCAAATGGAAGAAATCATTATATATTTTATAGCAATAACCCACAATCTGGAATGGAGTATTTAGAGGATAAAATAGTTTACGCTTTGTCTTGTTATACTGGTGTATTGTTAGGTCCAAGTGCAGTTAATGTATATGGATGTAAATCGTATGCTGGTTACGACGACAAATGTTATGCTGGTGAAAGTCAAAAATATATAGACACTATAATGGAGTATTGGTATTCATTAGCGGACGGGTTAACCACTGGAGAAGCTTATCAAAGAACAATAGATAATTATAATTATTGGATAGATTATTATATATCAACTGGTGAAGCAAGTAAATATCTAGTCTTAATACATAATAGAGATTGCTTTGTTTTATTGGGAGATACAGATGTGAGATTGATTGATGATAAAAAAATTACTGATATGGAAAATTTTAATATAGGAGTGATATAAAATGAAATGTGAGATATGTGGAGACGAATTGTTAACTATAGAAGAACAAGAAGCTGGTGTATGCAATGATTGCTCGTGTGTAGTATTGCACGATGTGTTTGAAGAAGAACAACTATTCGGAGAAGATTAAGGATGGATGCTTTGATAGGAGGATTAATTGTAATTGGATCCATTATAGGATTTAAGATGTGGATAAGTTATATTAGATTCTGGTATGGATACGTAAAAAGTATTAAAATGATGATGAAGTTGGGTGGACCTGAGTTCGTAAAGAATATGAATCTCGGAGAAATAATGAAGAATGCAGCAAAAAAGTTAGAGAAAGAAGAAGACGAAGATGATGATGGGGAAATGATGTATCAGTGATTATATGAAATTAGAACCTTTACCAGAAATTTTAGTTGACGAATACGACGAAGATTCGTTGATATTCCGCAATGATAAGGAATTTTATTACAATTCTAAATTTAATAAAAAAGTGGTAGATGATATCAAGAGAAAGAATCTTCAGATATATGAAGGTTATTATCACTTTCAAAAAGGATGGAACACACCTAAGATATATCTATTAGGGAGAGGAGTAAAATCTGGTAAATTTAAAATTAAAGTAGAAGGATTCTGTCCATATTGTTACATAAAGGACAAAGACGGTAAAACTAAATCTTACTTAGGAACACAAGTTGAGAAAATATTATTTAAAGGTATGCATCCAAACAGAGTTAAAATATATAGAGATACAAGAAGAAAGAAGGGATGGCCTTTACCATATGAAGCTGATATATTATTTGTTAGGAGATTTCTGATTGATACATACGATTACTTTAAATCAGACAAACCAATTCAACCTAAGGTTGCAATCTTAGATGTTGAAACCGACAATCCAGTATCAGATGATCTAATAGCATGGTCTATAAACGATCAAGAGAATAATATATGGTATGGAAGTAAATACGATACTTCTTATCCAAGTGAAATAGCTTTAGATATATATGAGAGATTATTACCCTTTGATGTAGTTACGGGATGGTCAATAGGATTCGATATAGGATGTCTATGTAAAGATAATCCAAAGTCAGAGGATGAGGCTCTAGATAAAATAGACCACTTTATAGATTACGCTAGACAACAAAGAGATCTAACTAAAGAACAATATATAGAAGGAATGGGAGATAGATACTTCTGTTCAGAAGAGAGCAAGAACATAATAGAACAACTATTAATAAGAGGATATCTAAAGGAAGAGAATGGTAAGGTAGTATTAGGAGAGAAAGAGTTTAATCCTAATTTATATGAACAGATAAGTGTCATTGATATGTTACCATTATCTAAAAAGATGCATGCTCAAGAGATAAGAGGAAAGTGGTCATTAGGTAACGTTGGAGTACAAATGGCTGGTATAGATAAATTTCATTTAGGTGCTACTAGAATAGGAGATCTAGATGAACAAACTCTAATGGAATATAATGTTAGAGATGTAATAATACCAGAAATCCTAGATAACTATTTAGGAGGAATAGAGGCTCACGTTATATTGGGATGGTCTCTACAATCTACATTAGAAGATATGAAGATAACTGCTGTAGTAAATGATATAGCAATGTTGAGAGCTTATCATAGAGAGGGTATTGTATTACCTACAAGAGACTTTTCTGAAAAACAAGATGAAGTAAAATACAAAGCAGCAGAGCCAGATGCTAGACCTGGAGTATACGAAGGGTTAATAACATTAGATTTAAAACATGCATATCCAAGTGCTGTTATCTCAAAAAACATATCTCCAGAAACTAAAGATCAAAATGGAGAGAACTTAACTCCAAATGGAGTAAGATATAATAACGATCATAGTGTATTTATAGATACTCTAAAAGAAATTATGGTGGAGAGAGGAAAGGTTAAATCTGAATTAAAGAAACACAAAAAGAGATCTAGTGAGTATAGAAGATTAAAGTCAATAGATTTTGCTTTAAAGACACAAGCAGCAGCTTTCTCTCATGGTATATTTGGATGGGCTAACTCAAGGATGAGAGATTACCAAGTAGCCGACTCAATTACCGCCATTGTTAGAGAGATAATAAATACAATTAAAAAAGCTTGTGATGTGATAGATCTCAAGTGGGTTTACTGTCATACTGATTCTATTTATGTCTCAGCTAAGAAAGAAGACTTAGAGGGAGTAAGTGGATATCTAAATGACATAATTAACGATTATTGTTGTGGTGATGTGTTAATACCAGAATTAGAAATAAAGGGATTTTATCCTAATGCATATATACATTCACCAGCAAGAAATGTTTTAGTACCAGAAGACAGTACTATCAATGATGATGAGACATGGGATGTTACTGGTTGTAACTTTATGAGATCAGAAACTCCAATACCATTAGCAGAGATAGAGGTAAATATGATAAAATTAAAAATGAGAGGTGCTAGTAAGGAAAGTATGTTATACCAGTTGAAGAAGAATATATTAGAATTAAAAGACAAAGAATCTGTAGATTTAGGTACAATCAAACCTCTTTCTAAACCAATAGATGATTATGGTAAAACCTTAATGGATGGATCTTATGGGAATGTTCCTTATCATATAAAGGCTTTACTTAAATCTCAGAAAGAGTATGGATTTATGGTAGATGTAGGAGACAAGTTTTGTATAATACCTATAATTACAGATGAAACTGTTGGAGTTAAGAAAGTAAGAAGAAAGAAGGTTTTTATAGCATTTCCTATAGAAACTGGATTGCCAGATAATTATAAGATAGACTTTGAAAATTATCTGAAAAGTAGTCTATTCGGTAAAATAAATGGACTATTCGATATGACACCCAGAGAGTTAGAAAAGAGTGTCATGATAAAAGAAATTAAAGAAAAATTAAATGGAGGAAAATAAATATGGATCTAAGTATGTCTTCAGAGAAGATAACTGAAAGCAAGGTTTTAACAATAGAGGAAGCCAAGATAAGAAAAGGTGTTTCTGGAAAGAGAGCAGAATCTTTCGAGAAAGAAATAATAAGTAAACAAGAACAATATCCATTATTTAAGGATATAATGTCAGTAGTGTTTGGATGGAAAGTCCAAAAAGATGGTTCTAGAAAATTAGTATCTAGAATGCCATCAGGTAAAATCTTATTTCCAGATAAATCTGAAGACTTAAAGGAAATAGAACCAGGAAATGCATATATTTGTTTAGTCTATGATAGAATGGATGATGGCAAAGGTGGACCTGGTAGAGAAGCATTTGCAAAGATAGTTTGTGAAGAATATCAACCAAAGATATACGTATTATCATCTAGAGTAGTTCAGATGGTTTGGCGTGAAAAGAATGGTAATATGAGACATGTAGCCCCATTCGGTAATTCTTATGAAGATAGAATAGTTAAGGCTATAAAGGACTATGAGGAAATGGGATTTCCTTCAGTTAAAATAATATATAGAAAAAATCAGAGGCAATAAAATGGGAAATAAATGCTCTATATGCGGTTGTAATCCAGGACCATTTTTTGTATGGTCTTCTACAAGAAACTTTCCAAGAGAGAAATTAATGAGTGACGTAAAGGATAAACATCAAGTTAAGATGATATTGGAAGGAGTACCAGTATGTTATGCATGTTATGATAAATTGAGTAACGATGAATAAGATTAAGGTTGCTATACAATGTAGCTCTCTTGGAACAAGATGTGGTATCGCTACATACTCTGAGAGATTAAACAAATATTTAAACCAAATAAAGGATGTTGAAAGTAAACAGTTTGTAAGTAAGATAAGGAATGGACCAGATATAATAAGCATTCAATATGAACCCGGTTTAATGCCACCACAAAATCTACAAAAATTGATTCAAAAGTATCCACAACCCATTGTAATAACAGCACATCACATGGGAGTGTTATCACAATTCTATCCTTTAATAGACGGTATAGTAATACACGATAAGAGTCAATTGAACGGATTAGAAGAACCGTGGAGTTATAAGATAGTTCCCCATCCAGCGTTAGTGTTCCCAAAGAAAGATAAAAAGAAATTGAGAGAAAAATTGGGATTACCATTAGATAAAAAAATAATTGGAACAATGGGATTTATAGCTGGCACAGGAAAAAAACTTCCAGAAATAGTTCCAGAAATCCTATCAGAATTAAAGGATGACGAGTTCTTATACTTTGCTACATCGTTTTGGAAGGGAGGAGACTTTGGTTATTCAGATAAAATAAGAAAAGTAGTTAAGGATATGGGAAAGGAAGGTCAGTTCAGATTAGATACTGATTTTGTAAGTGAAGAAACTCTTAACGAAAAAATGCAATCATGTGACTTGTTATTTGCTTGGAATAAATTTGATCATCCAGGATCCAATTCTGGAATAGCTATGGATATGGTAGGTTCTAGAACTAAATTAATAGTTAAAGATAGCCCCCATTATTCGTTTCCAGCATCCCTGAAAGGTGTAGAGGTAGGAAGTTCAGATATGAACAAATTCGTTAAAGATATTTTTAAAGTTTTAAGAGAAGGAGATTTAAAAAATACTCCAGATCCAAAACCTTATTCGTGGGAAGAACAGTGTAAACTTTATGTCGAGTATTTCAAAGAGGTATTAGGAGAATGAGCAAAGAAAAGATATTACTTGTAGGAGATTCCTTACAAGGACCTACAGGATTTGCAAACGATCTAGCTGGAGTTTCATGGTCATTAGCTGATAAGTATGATGTACATGTGTTGGGATTACAATCTATGCAAGATCAAAAAGTTAAACTCAATATAGAAGGTAAACCTAGAGACGTTATACAACATGCTAATTTACCAAGAAGTCAGGAGAGATGGGACTTTGGTAGGAGAAGCTTACCTAAACTATTGGATGATCTAGAACCTGAGATATTACTAACAGTTAACGATATACAGATGGTACAGCATGTACCAGAGGTTATGTGCGGTAATAGTGTATCCCTTCAAGTTATAGATTTACCATCAAAGAAGTTCTTATCAGAAGAAGCATTAAGATTACAGATGGAAGGACAATTACAAAAATTCAAGGAGAGATTTCCCAGAACTACAAAGTGGATTCAGTATGCACCTCAAGATGGAGATCCACCAATGGGTCAATGGGGTCATATATACAAAATGGCAGATCAAGTCGTTGCTATGAGTGATTACGGTAAAAAAATATTCAAGAAATACTTTGATATGGATACTCCAAGAATATGGCATGGTGTAGACACGATAACATTTAAAAACGAAGAAAAGCCAAAACAATTTCAGAATCACTTTGTTGTAGGTAATTTAAATAGAAACCAACCCAGAAAACAGCCAGTAAGAACAATGGAAGCCTTTGCTAAATTTGCTAAGGATAAAGATGATGTCCTGTTAGCTATGCAGATGGACTTTAGAGATGAGTTTGGATGGCCAATAGATTACTTTGCACAGATGTACGGTATTCAAAACAAAATGATACCTCCTCAAAGAGTTGGAATGCCAAGAGAAGCTGTAGCTAAAACTTATAACTGTTGGGATTTAAATCTAAACTGTACTGGTGGAGAAGGCTTTGGATTAACTCACATAGAAGGTTTTGCATGTGGGGTACCATCACTAGCATGTGATTACACTACATCTAAAGAGTTAATAATAGATGGTAAACCTGGTCCAAGAGGCTCACTAGTTAAGGTTAAAGATTTATTGTGGCAAAAGATGGATGTAGCTGCAGTAAGGAGATCTCTAGTAGATGTAGATGATATGGCTAAGGTAATGAATAAATATTATTACAACAGAGATCTAGTGAAAGAACACGGAGAAAATGCTAGAAAATGGGTTGTAGACAATTGTTCGTGGACTGTAATAGCAGATCAGTGGAAAGATTTAGTGGACAATGTTCTATCAGGTGAGTAAATGAAATATGCAGAATGTACATGTAGAGATTGTAAATTAGAATTTAAGGTATCCTTTAATAATGGATACCCTAAATTAATTCATTGTCCACGTTGTACATCAACCTTCATTAAATTAAATTGGATAGATCGAGCAGGAAGTAATGAGATGATGGATGATGAGAAAAGCTAAAATTATATGCGACGATTGTGACAAAACATATGATATAGATTATGAGCAACCCAGTGACTTATTTAATATAAAGTGTCCAGATTGTAATGGAGATAACACATGGATATTAAATGTTATAGATGATGAAAACAATGATAAGGTAATAACTATTGGTAGGGGAGGAAGAAGTCAAAAATGAAGGAGATAAGAGAAATAGGAATAGAAAAGGAATTATTTTTAGTAGATTCTAACAACAATATAATGGAACCAAAGTTATATGGTTTCCCTAGAGATGAATTTGAATTCTTAGTTGAATTGAGAAGTATACCATCTGATAGGTTATATCCTGTCTATACTACAATACAACAAGAAGAACTTCAATATAAACTCAGAGCTAATAAGTTCGGTATGAGATTAGATGATGAGCCAAATAAATGTTCTACAGAAGATTGGGTAGAAAAACATTGGTCTAAATATAGTTTATATGAATTAGATGATCTTGACCATACTAAAAATGTTTATGATGATACATTAGAATCTCATCATTTATGAGTATTAACTGATGATGATGAAGAAGTAACACTTACAGCTGGAATGCATGTACACTTTTCATCTAGAGATCCTAAAACAGGAAATGTTATAAATCTACCCATAGAAGATATTGTCTATTTAATGGATAATTATTTTATGGATGAGATACAAGAATCAGGTAGGAATATAGGTGAATGGGAACCTAAGACTCATGGATTTGAGTATAGAAGTTTACCATGTAATGCAGATGTATATGAAGTCCTTAAGAAAGGCTTTGAAATACTAAGGAACGTATAATATTTATGATGTGCTTAATAGCAATGTTAAATTAAGGGAAGTAGCATGAAAGGAAAAGTAAAGTGGTACAACATTAGGAAAGGATACGGATTCATATCAGGTGAAGACGATGAAGATGTATTTATTCATAACACAGATGTACCTGAAGGAACTCTACTTAAAGAAAACGACGAAGTCGAATATGAAGTAGAAAAAACAGATAAAGGACTTAAAGCAGTTAACTTAGAATTATTGTAATTACTAAAGTTAGTTTTTAAATCTAGTATCTAAAAGAAGTAAAATATGTTGATAGATGCAGGAACTCAACTTCCTGTATCTATATAAAGGGAATATTAATGAGGATGAAGATGACTGAAGATAAAGAAATACCTAAAATAGTGTATGATGCAATATTAGAAGTAAATAAAATAGATAATATTAGATTGGTATATGATGATGATGACAAAACATTTAAACTCTATTTATCTAAAGAGATGATAGATAGTCTATGTAGAGATAGGATTATATCTATTGGTGATATGAAAAGTAAAGTTAATATGATGGTGAGAGAAAGTGTCTA
>Ga0272441_10002586_pt1 | contig 36304 bp, 25 predicted proteins | sample SSMProp6N_FD_193582 | JGI IMG/M metagenome (GOLD analysis project Ga0272441, IMG submission 193582) | Marine sediment archaeal communities from Little Sippewissett salt marsh, Falmouth, MA, United States - SSM-Prop-6N | ecosystem: Environmental > Aquatic > Marine > Wetlands > Sediment ...
TCGAGGTAGCACTGAACAACGAGATCGACAAGGTAATTTCGATCAACACGGACAAATCGGTAAGCCCCATAAACACCATGGGAGCCACAAAGCTCCTCGCCGAGAAACTCATCATTGCCGCGAACCTCTACAAGGGCAGCCACCGTACACGTTTTGCGTCGGTAAGGTTCGGTAACGTCGTCGGCAGCGCCGGCAGCGTCCTTCCGCTTTTCGTAAAGCAGGTGAAGAAGGGCGGCCCGGTTACAATTACACACCGCGACATGGAGCGTTTCATAATGACCATCCCGCAGGCAGTCAGCCTGACCCTACAGGCGGGTGCGGAAGCTGCGGGAGGCGAGATATTTATCCTCAAGATGCCTGCAGTAAAGATTACCGATCTCGCCGAAACGGTTATTGAAATGGTCGCACCGGACAGTAATGGAAATATAAAAATGGAGTTTGTCGGACGTCGCGCGGGTGAAAAAACATACGAGGAACTTCTGACCGCCGATGAATCCGCATACACCGAGGAACGGGATGACATGTTCGTGTTGAGGCCATTCGGCGCCAAGCGCGGAGATAACTTCAGAACCTACTCGACCGCATCGAATGGAAAACTCGATAAGGACGGAATCAGAAATTTCATTACATCACACGGCCTGCTCTGATACTTAAACCCGGCAACACACAATCACTGCCATCATGACAAAGGCATGGGCTGCCGTATGAAAGATCCGCCCATGCATTCCATGAATTGGCCGGAGATCAACACCTTCCGATAGCTTTCACTCCCGTAAATAATGTAGAATACAGACCGTATGGCAGATATGCCCGAAAAGAAAACTCTTGTTATCAAATTCGGCGGACGGACCCTCCAGGACGCTGACCGTATGCGCTCGAACGCTGCCAAGGTGGCAAGAATCGCCTCCGTCAACAACGTCATTGTGGTCGTCAGCGCCATGGGAGATGAAACCAGCCGCCTTATCAACCTCGCCCACGAAGTTACCGAAGGCCATCCGACACCGCGAGACACCGTACGGGTTGCCGCTTTCGGCGAAATGACATCCGCCACCCTTTTCGCTGCGGCGCTCGAGGCTCATGGACACCCGGCCAAGGCTATCCTTCCGACCGATGAAGCGTGGCCGCTTCTCGCGAGCGAGGTCGGTGAACAGGCCCTGAGCCGCCAGAAGATCAACGAGGATCGAAGGCTGACACTACACGAGAAGGACTCAAAGGAGAAAGTATCCACGCATATCCTGCCACTTCTCGAACGCGGCATTACACCTGTGATCTGTGGATTTCTCGCACGCGACCCTGAAGGCAAGCTGACTACGCTCGGGCGCGGCGGGTCGGACACAACCGCGTTCTTTATCGGAAAGCTCATTAACGCCGACGAAGTGGTCATAGTCACCGATACAGCCGGGGTTCTCGATGGAGACCCGAGAGCTGTTGAGTCACCGGAAAAAATTTCCGTCATCTCGACCGACCAGCTCGACAGCATGGCAAGGTCGGGAGCGCTGGTGCTTCACCCGCACTCCCTCGAGCACAAAACACCCGACATGCGGGCACGGGTTGTTCATTTCGAAGAGGACGACATAACGGTCGGGGGCACATTAATCGAGGGATTTCTCCGTGCGACCCTCAGGTCAACCCCGTTTCCGCTTGCACTCGTTAATGTCGTTGGTGAGGAAGCGATCGAGGACCCCAGGCTCTTAAGCCACATCGCGGCAGGTCTCGACGAATCGAAAATAACGTTCCACGGACTCGCGGTCACACATGGTTACATGGGGATTTTCGTGCCGGAAGCCGACAGCGACAAGGCGTACCATATAATCCACAAGAAACTCCAGGCGGAAGCGAGTTTCAAGTCGATATCCCTGAGGAGAGACGTGGCAAGGGTGACAATATCGTCACCGAAGTTCCAGGACCAGCCGGGTATCCTGTCGCACATTTCGAAAATCCTCTCAGAAAACAAGATCAACGTAATCGACCTGATTACGCTTCAGGGGGATGTCGCGGTCTATGTGGACTGGCAGGACCGCGAGAACACCATCCAGTTATTAAGACGGCTGGCGGTCAGCGCACGCCTCGACGAGGTTATCGCGGGCAGGTAATCCTATTCCCTGACAACTTCAACATCGATATTCGAATTAACATAGATGCCTATCACCTGTGCGTTAAATCCCCATGACCTCACAATATCGAGGGCTACATCCATCTGCTCAAGCTGTTCGGATTTGGAGACGGGATTTCCCGCACAGTCATCGTGACCGATCAGTGCGACTATTTTAGATCCATGTCCGTTGACCGAGATTCCGACTCGTTCACGCATCGTTTCAGTCGTGATTGGATTTCCCTCCGCCAGATGTTTCAGCGGGCCTGGTTCGGTCACGGCGTCCACATAATCAACCCCGTACTTTTCTTTGAACCACTTAATTACCGGTTCCTGCGTCCGGCCGTCCATGCAGTTGATGGCACATGCGAATTTTCCTTCAGCCATAATTAATCCCCTTTAATATAAAAGTAACCGGCCAATTATGCCCTGCCGGGAGGTTTGAATCAACAGGATAATTAATGTTGGGTATTGATAATCAGGTTACTTTATCATTCTTCGGAAAATTCAAGTTCCGCCATCGCGTCAAGAACGGAGTGTGCAATCGCTATGGACCCGGACGTGTTGTAATGAACCCCGTCGACGTTGTACTCATCGCGGATGTCCCACAGGTTTCCGGCGTCACCGGTTATCCTGTGCCTTCCCACATACTTGTCCGCATCGGCGAAAATTGCGTTCTCATACTTGTCCACGAGGATTTTCAGCGACGCGTTCCACTTGTCACGCTTCTGCATCTGGTCGTTTGTAAATAATGACGATGGCACGATTCCAAGGCATACTGAAACTATGTCGTTATCGCGCGAGTGATCGAGCATGTTTTTCCAGGCAAGCATGAAGGTGGAAATCGTAGTACCCCAACCGTAGAGGTCGTTCGTTCCCCCATTGAGCAGCACTATATCAGGTTTATCAAGCCTGCACTCCCTGAAAAACTTCGCGTGAACCATGTCTACGTTATTCCCGCCCACCGCATGATTCTTTACTTCAATATAAGGCAGTCCGCCACCATCGGGACTGAACGAAGGTTTGAATTTGGAGAACGCAACCGCCCTTGAAAATACACCCGGTGTAAGATCGGCAACGATGGAATCTCCGAAGATCATCATTTCCAGGCTGTATCCGCTTAACATAACTACACCTGCAGTCTCTTAAATCCCTTAATTAGAAAGTTTAACAGGCTTTCATATACAGGTTATTTTCAATCGAGCCAGACAAATGGTGGATCGGACGGAAGCTCCGTAAAAAAATCTTCAGTTGTCTCACGCCTCGTTTCAGTCAATATTCCCGGATCATCGGGATCGATCTGGTAATGAACCTGGGTGACTCTGAATGGCCCCGAATGCCTTGAGTGGGGATACGTCATCCAGATTACTACTCCCCGGTTCAGATCCCCTGCCCTTAATTTCAGTTCCGATCCTTCAACCGGGAGTACTTCAGGTTCCCATTCCATCTCCCGGTAGTCCAGATAATCCGGATCAAGTCGAAACGCTTTTAGTACCGGTACTTCTTCACCTGTATTAATATCGCAATCATTGCCTGCCATGTAAACCACTGTCGTTTCACCATAACCGGATATAAAACTCCCGAAATCTATCTCCTCGAAATAAAATATATACTCTGTGTCGGACGCGGGCTCAAGATTGAATAGATGCACGTACGTGTCCCCATGCAGCATCCCGACCAGAACCCCATGCGAGCGCTCAATCCCATATGTGATCATTCCCCTTAAATCCCTTGTTTCAACGCTGATCGGAATCGAGTACCTCACCGCGATGTAGCTCCATATGTCTGTGTCGTACTGAAACGCGACAGGACTTATTGCATCCTGAGGAAGGTAGTTGGATAACGAGGGGTAAATAAAATCATTCTCCGTAACAGACCATTGTTCAAAGGCTCCCGATGCCTGTGTCGAGAATATCAGGATAATGCTGATGGTAAATGTGAGTATCCTCATGCCTTGCTCCCCTTAAGACTTGTTGACCATACTCAGTCTGCGGTACCGGTATTTTAATTATACTGTAAAGGCCTTTAATTACTCACACCTGTAATCGCTTCAAGAATTCCGCGTGCAAGCGCCACGTAACCCTCATCGGACAAATGAATTCCATCCAGAGTGTCGTATTCTTCCCTTATGTCCCACAGGTTACCTTCGTCTCCGTCTTCCCTGTACTGCCCGACGAGCGGACCGGGATCGATGTAAATAAACCCTTCGTACTCCTTTACAAGCTGACGCAGCGCGTTGTTCCACCGATCCCTCTCACGCATAAGCTCTGATGAAAATGAAGTGGATGGAATTACTCCCGATACGACAGCCTTTATTTCATGCTTCCTGCACATATCAAGCATCGATCGCCACGAGCTGATGAACGATTCCTGCGATGATGTGCCATGCTTTAAATCGTTCGTGCCACCGAAAATTACCGCCGTTTCGGGATGCCACAGGACACAGTCCCGTTTAAACCTGCCCTCGATCTGTTTAACGAAATTACCACCGATACCCGTGTTGACAATATGAACGGTATTCAAGCCGTCGGGAGCGGGCTGAAAAAGGTCCTCAAGAGTGCCGGCCGACAGAGCCTGATCGAACGTGCCCCGTTCCAGATGGGAAGCGATCGAGTCGCCCGTTACAACGATCACATGGCCATCGAGGTCCATGTAATCCGGGACAATACCGCTTCCCGAGCATCCGGTACAATAAAGCAGTATCGAATTAAACAGCATTAAAAATAATAAAGGTCTATTTAGCATTACAGTTCCTCATCAGCAATTATACCCGTTATGGGGTTGTTCAGCATAAGCGGTTTTAACTTTCAAAATGAGATGATCCGATAGTTTCTGTAACTTATGTAACTCATTTACATTTTAACTTTATTATCCTGCAGTCCTCATTAATATTGACTTCTTGCCGAATTTCCTGGAAAACCACCTGTTCCGTGGAACGAAGATTGCAAATAATAACGCAAGTTCGATTTCCATTGAAAAATAAATGGGACGGGCCCTAAAACAGAATAAAGGAGATATGACCATGAAACGAGCACTGAAAACTATTCTACTGACATCATTACTTCTGTTTACACTATCTTCAATAGGCTGTAGTTCATCGCAGCTACAGAACCTGCTTGGATTATCGCAGCAGTTATCAGGTTCGGCCGATGCTGGGGTTGCCTATATATGGTGTACGGCCGACAAGGACGCGTACGTGATCTGTCGCGATGGTGCGGCATGCCTTGAAGGTGATCATAATTTCGGAACACTTTTCTGGCTTAACACAGGATCGCATCCAAATCCGAACGGGGAGCAGAGGACGTACATTCATTTCTACCTTCCCACCCTTCCCGCGGGAACACAGATACTCGAAGCTTACCTCAATGTATACGAGGAAGGTTCTCTCGATCCGGGAACACAGAATATCCCGATCGCGCTTGCGTCAGATAACTGGGATCCAAGAACAATAACCTGGAACAACCAGCCCGACGGCCCGAGCCTTGCCCTCACTGGTGACGATATCGGTCAGTTCAAGCAGAATGAAATGTGGCGTGGCTCCGGCAATCTCGCGGCATACGTGCAGGAGTGGTTCGACAATCCGACATCCAACTTCGGGCTGATCCTTTCAAACAACGCGGGCCCCTATGGTTTCCAGAGGTCGTTCAGGTCTGATAACGCGCTCCAGCGAACCGAGGATGACCTCGATCACGCGCCAAGGCTTCTTCTCAAGGTACAGTCCGACCAGCCCCTGAATACAACGACCATCGGCATGCCCCCTCTTCCGTCCGACAACGACCTCAACGAAAGGCTCGACGGAGAGATTCTCATGCTCCGCATCTCATCAGGCTCCAACTGGCCGTCAGACTGGGAAGTCGCGATTGATAACTGATTGAAATTTAAAATCCTGAACCAGCACCCAATTCCCTCATATCAGAGGGATTTTTTTCTATTGTGTAAAAAATCCCGGCTTTTTACCGGGATCGGATTACATTGTTATCTGGAATTCCGCTGACTGTATTCTACCAGTCCGGGGGCTGAGTAAATTCATAAAAGTGTGCCGTTCCGGTGTGCGGTGATGCCCAGAGCGTTCCGTCCGCGGCAATATCACCACGGCACGGACCGTAATAAGGCGGGCTGGTAATTTCGTACGTGGCCTTCTCCTCGAAATCTGCCGAGTACCGCGCAAAACACCAAGAGAGCGTGTTGTTATCCAGATCATCCTCACCACCGTATACAACGATCCTGCACCCGGGTTCGCTCATGTCGATATCGATTCCGACTCTGAACGCCAGTTTATGACCATCGGCAATGTCAAACACCGACGTATCCTCGTACAGAAGCGTGCCTGTCATGCTGAGGACAAAAACCTGGCCATCGTTGTTAAGGTTCTGGTTGTTACAGAAGATAACGACGGCGTCAAGCTCAGGATTGTAGATCATCTCCCGGATACTTCCGACCGAGCCGAAATCGCACGTCGTCTGCTGAAGCTGGAACATGAACGAGTAGCTGTAGTTGTTCGACTTGTCATAGAAATAGAATGACGGCGCGACCGAGTACGCGTTGTGAAGGATGATATCTCCGTCCGGGGTCACGCACAGGCTCCAGATACTTCCCGACTTCGGAAGCGTCTGCGGGTTCTCGAAACCCGTCCCGTTCCAGTCGATCGTCTTGAGCTGGTATCCGGATGTGGGGCTACCGGAGCCGAAATTGTTGTAAATAATCCTGTCTATGCCCGTCTCCGACATCTTGTCGATCCACATCGCCTGGTCGTTGTTGCAGTAGATCAGGTCGCCGGTGTCATACGATGCGACAGCGCCTGCCATCGGATCGGATGCATTGAACACCTTGATTACTCCACCGGCACCTTCACCGGGCCATGAATGTCCGATAATCCGCTGTGTCGAGTCCTGCCACGTCGCGAGTATGCCGGTATGCGACCAGCATCCCGAAATTACGTGATGATCGGTATCAAGCTCGTGTCCTGTCGTACCGAAGTCGCAGATGTCCGGCAGGATCGTGAAATAATCGTCGCTGTCATCCGACAGTCCGCCGCCCGACTCGACCACCCGCACCTTCACCGTCTCCGACGGATCGTCAGGAATCTCCCATAGGTAGCTTCCCGAATCCGGCCAGTTGGTCACGATTGTATTGATATCGCTGACGAAGTCATCCTTCGAATAAAGCAGATCGACCTCGGTGATCCCCGACTGTGAGTTCCATGTGATCTCATGCTCCTCGCCGACGTACCATTCCTCACCACCGTTGGGGCTGGTAAGGAAAAGCGTCTCACCCGCGACATCGGCGGTGTAGATAAAGTACCCGGTCTGCGGGACATCGGGGAGAAGGTCCCAGAATCCGAGAACCTCTGACTCAACCTCGATGAGAATATCCATCTCGCCCGCGGGCGGAGTCGCATCCACGATTTCGATCTGGTAGGTCGAGTAATGATCCCCGCCGCCGATTGCTGCATTCGTGTAGGCGGGAGTGAAGTGACCGGGTGAGTCAGCCCACACGCCGTTCTGGTCGGCGTTCATATGATCCCAGACGTCGATCATCAGCGAAAGATTTCCACCGCTCTCGCTTCCGGCACTCCAGAGAGTATTTTCAAGTTCCGTAACCGATATCGCCCACGCCTCGGTCCGGTTGGCATCCATCGGGAAATCTTCCTCTGTGTAAGGTTCATCGCCTGTCGGCGGCTCCCACGACGCGTCCACCGCGTAGTTGAATGCCATCCCGCCGGTGAAATCGATCGTGTAGTGACGCTCGTTCATGTAACCGTGCGTGAACGTCACGCGGTCATCGGGTCCGAGGATTTTGAAATCATCATCGGCGTCAAGATCGTCGCAGAAAAGCTTGTATCCGTTAACCGTACAGTTGTAATTTGCCACGTCGTTCTTGGTTCCCATCAGGCCGTCCCTGTAGCGGAGAATCGGCTGACCGTCCACCGCGAATTCCGACGGATTCCACCATCGCGTGTAACCATCGGCATTGAGAAGCCTCGTGTCGCCGGGACCCGCCATCACGATATCGGGATTGCCGAAACCCTCCCACATACCGTTCGATATGAGAATTCCGCACACATCGAATCCCGTGTACTCGCTGTATCCGGGGAACGGGTGGGTCAGACGCACATCGACATCCGCAATGTCCCCGTCGAACACAAGGTTCGCGATCGACAGTTTCAGTCCTGCGGGCGGTTCGAGGAACGGAAGCACGTTCGCGTGAAACGCGGATGACCTCAGCGGGATTATTTCAAGCGTTCCCGCCTGTGGATCGGCCTGGAATTCCCACATCCCCCACAGGTAATGGCTGGACGATGTCTCAACCGTCCTGTCCGGGGTCATGGACGGGGAGGTCGGAAGGTCCGCGGACGAACCCGAACATCCCATAATGGCCAGGACTAAAATCGCTGACAGCAAAACCGTATATTTCATTGAAGCCACCTCTTGGAGGGTTCTATGTGTTTAGATTAAGAAATCCACATAAATAATAGCATTTTATCGACGATCCGTCATTATGCGTCATGATATAATCAACCCGAATTTAACACTGGATCACGAAGCCAAAATCGGGAACTCCCCTGCAATCGAGGTTATCGGATGGGACTTATAAAAATGCTTCGCACACAGGCGGGAATTCGATCGGAGGAATCAAACCGGCGCACCAGGTCGACATATTCCCCAAAGGTTATTCTTTATGGTACAATGTTCTTCGTCCCGATTATGGTTTTCTCCCGATTACGGTTCCGGGGGAAAACAAATTTATACCCAGTCCCGCGAATGAGATTTAAACATCTTCTACCACGATGAATTGAGCGCGATATGGAAATACTGGAATTTACAGAGATTAATCCTGTTATGTTCAGGAGCAGGATTAAAGTCTATGCTGACGCCATATTAAAAGCATATGAGGAGGTCCTCATAAACCTTACAAATAGTGCCAATATAAAGGGTTTTCGGCCTGGTAAAGCGCCGAAACACGTTGTTCAGCGTCACCATGGAATTGACAGGATATGGCAGATGGCTCGCGATAAATCATCGGAACAGGCACTGGATGATGCTTTACAGCAAAAGGAACTAGTGGCTGCCACTGTGCCAGTATATCAACATACAGACTATTCTGGCGAGGGGGACTATGAATTCACTGTAACCTTTTATACTCAACCGCCTTCACCACATGACGTTTTAAGGCATGCAATTAAACGTAATGGAGATACTCCCAATCCGGAAGATCATCTTCCAATGGCAATGAGGAAACCAGGAGATACGTTCGGCGGCCTTAACCCTGGCCCTTTAGCTGGCATCGATCATAACCACATGTTACCTTCTGGCGGTAATCCTCAAGTTCCAGATCATGACATTATAAAATATTCCAGTAATCCTGTAGACAATATTAATCATGAAGGCGTTGACCCGAATATTCTGACAGGTGTTAGCAGCTTACCGGGCAGTCCACAGATGTTTCCGAATCTTCCCGGCAATATTCCAGAATTTACTTACAATCAGACTGATATAGGTAAGGTTCCTTCTATTCTCGATATTGTTCCGGAAGATGATATAAAAGAATCTGATATTCCAGATCTCGATTCTGAAGATAAACCCGGCAAGTCAAAATCATTTAAAATATCCGAGGATATTTGAAGAGATTCTTTAAATCCTTAGTACTTATTACTAATAACTGTGTTTCTCTAATGTGTCCTTTCGTTGCTAAACACACTTGATAAATAGATATTATCGATAATATTTATTCACCATACGGAATTATGAACTTCAACAAACAGGATTTATTGTTAAAAAGGCTGAATGCATATATGCTGCTATCCTGTCCGATATCAACCGCCATGCAGTAATCGTCGTTACTCGATGTTCCCCACGAGGTTTCAAAGACAAGCTCGCCATTACTGTCAATAACAATCAGGAAACAGTCTCTACGACCCGGTCCAACAATTGCTGAAGTGTCGTTAACTGTAATAACATTCATTGCTTCCCCGAAACTTCCACATGCAATGATGTTACTGTTATCATCGAGCGTCACATCAAGTGCATGTGCGTTATATGGCAAGTCCCCTAACCTGACCTCCCATAACACGTCTAAATTAACATTTAGTTTAATGATGCTATCGAAATTCGAGATAATTATGTTTCCATCTGAATCTATTAACAGGTGTGTACCGCAGAACCTGTCATCGTACTTTAACATGCTTATTGTATCGTCAGTTATCGTACCGATAGCCCAACCGCTGCAGCCCGATTCTTCCGCAACATTTGAAGCGCTGCCGGTAAAATATATATCGCCATTACCATTGATGTCGAATAAGAGGATGTTTATGTCGGGATATGCCAGATGCGAATTGATATTCCCCTCAGAATCAATAACTACGATTGAGGAATTATGATGAATTTGCAATAAATGGACGTAAATAAAACCTCCGAATGAATTTATATCATCGACGTAGAAATTATTGTCCAATGGAAGAGTCGCCGTCCATTCAGTATCTTTAAAACTGCGTAATTTCTGCACCAGAAGTTTATCATCAGTTTTACCCGCAATGTAAATGAAGCCATTATCCTCAAGCAATACCGGATTCCCAATATTTAAAAGCCTGGACGCCACAAATTCACCGTTTCCGGTAAACTGATTCAGATAATACCCATTTTGTATTGGATTATTAAAGATAGAGTGCCTGGGTCCGGCTTCCGTACCTGTAACATAGATGTTGCCGGAGGAATCTGAAGCAATGCTAACAGGAAAAGGATAGTAGGACATTTCTATAGGTTGCCAGTTTGCTTCCCATACGGATGTGGGGGATTTAACTACTTTAGTGGCGATTCCAATTAGTACTGACAATCCTGCAAGTAAAGGAATTAAAATAAGCAATGTTATAAGTGATTTATTCATCCTAAATGCGTATACATAATTTTAATAAGCCAGGCCGACATCATTCCAACCGTCACCGTACCCTCTCCTTAATAACCCTTGCGGATAACCACCGTAAGATGTCAATGGAGGGTCCATTACTGGATATCTAAGTATAAATACTATCCTTGAGTCTTGGTGCATCCATGGATCAAAGCATACAGACCAATACTCCATTCCAGAAGATGTATTATCCATTTCAACCCAATGGTGAAGAGCACGTTCGTTATCACCCAAAAAATTAACTCTTTCGACAGTCCAGCCTGCTTGAATAGCGTTGAACTCGTTATATTCAACTAGAGTTACAATTCCATATAAATAAGGGGCAACAAGATCCTGCATTTCATTGCATGACAACTCATCAGGATGTGTTATCCATAAACCGCAGCGGAATAATAATTTCGAATAAATCCATATAGGCAAAGAGGTCCCGAAAAACTCCCTCATGTTTGATATTACACCAGTGCTGTGATCGCTCAATAGGCCGGAAACATAATCATCATAACTGGCCCATAGAGATAATAATGTTTCAGCAGCATTTGTAGGCATGGTACGACCTTGCCCATAGCTATCATAGAATATTGATTCACCATTTCCAAGATTTTCAACTCTTGGATCCAATGTGTCCCCTCCTAAATTATTTTTAGCCATCCCCTTAGGGCATCCAGGATGTTTCCATGCCGGACAGCTTATTCCTCCACAGACCTCAAGGTATGTACAAAGGAGATCAGGTGGTGCGCTTGTGATATCCGGACAGTTTTCGTTTGGCTGGCCTTCGGACGGGTCCACGTTACAAAGCCCCTTGTCCCAGCCCGCACGTTTTGCCATCCACGAAAGCGACCTGGTCCGACCCAGTTTTGTGGAATGTATCTGCGTCATCATCGCCTGACCTTCACTAAGACTATTATACCCCGAAGCACAGCAATCGTACATCTGCGATTCAGGAGGCATCTCCGTCCCGATAAACATATTCTGCCCACCCATTGTCGCTCCACGATAGTAACCGGCCGGCTGCAATCCGGTCAGGTCCTTCTTCATTACCGGATTATTTTCGGCATAAATGTATGGATTTACGGTTAGTGGCCTGGCAGGTGACGGCATGCGCTCATACGTCAACCTGTCCCGCTGAAAAAATCGTCCATACACTGGCATGTAGTGCCTCTCACCGCAAAGGTACACCACATCCTGCGTGGATCCATTCGCGAAAAATTCCACGCGACTTCCCGCGTAACGGATTTTATTCTCGGTTGTGGGGACAGAGCCCGTGTCCGCGTGCTCACCCCATGCGTCGAACGTATAATGTTCGGTGGTTAACGCTGCTGTACCGCTCGGACGCTCGCTCATCATCACAACCGATCCGAGGTGGTCCTTTGCATAATAACGGTACTGATCGTTCGTCGATTCCCCTGGCATGTAACGCCGGTTACCGGCCATGTAATCTGTCTCTACATCGTATGAATCATCAAGTTCCTGAACGAGTACCGATCCGGTGTGGTAGAAGTAGCTGTCATTCTCGGAAGTGTCTGTTCGCATCCATACCCGCCCTATCCCATCATACTCAATACCGTTGTAGTTCCCGACAGCCGCAAATCTGTACTGCGTTAACCTGTTTAACTCGTCATACGTCGCCTGGAAATCCGTAGCCAGGCCAAGCGTACGCTGGGTTAAATTACCGTTTGCGTCATATGAAAAAGTCCACGTGTTTGAGACACCGTCGGTCGCACATGTCATCTGATATCCAATTGAGTATGTATATAGCATATACGAACCGTCCATGAAGGTTCGTTTTACAATATTCCCGGCAAGGTCATATTCATACGATGTATCCAGGACCGTTGTCATGACTTTGTTTATGGAATCCCACTTCTCATACTTCTCTCTCGCTATCTGGCCTCTTTCATCGTACTCATAGGTTGTACGGTATCTTGGTGTGGAAGTCGTGGTTGAATCCTTAAAAGTTTTTTGAGATATCCAGCCATTTGCGTTGTAAGTATAGTAATAAGCGTAAACATCCGTAGGTTCGTAACCCTCCCCCGAGCCTGCAATCACATCAACTACTCTGGTCCACTTGACTGTGTAGTCATTGTTATAGCCATACCTAACCTGGGTTTTATTCGGGTAATCCTCCGTACCGGGGAACGTGACCGATATAAGCCTTCCAAGTTTATCGTATTCGTATTCATATTCCTGTTCTGTTTTATTAGCTATTGGGGTTGAAGTTTTATCCCGCGAAATTCCGGTCAGCATTCCGTTTTCATTGTACGAGATGGGAGTGGGTTGAGGATCTGACGGATCCTGACCGTATGTCGGGTCCGATATCTCAGTTCTGCGCCCAAGGTTATCTACCTTATACATCATCGACTCTAGGGAAGCATATGATTCCTCAAGTACATTACTCATTTTATCTCTCGTGATTTCAAATGAGTTCTGTGGCGTTCCGCTTATAGTTCTGGTGTGTTTGATAAGAGCGGAGCAACTATATTGATAATCAACGTAATCATTAACGCCGTAAGATTCCCTTGTCATCTGATTAAGTTTGTTATACGTTCTGTCAATTGTTATGCTATCTGGTTTGGTGATCTGTATCAGATTATTGACACCATCGTACTCATACTCATACGTGCGAGTTGTTGATCCATCTGCGTCTTTGAACTGCGTTTTCCATAATCTCCCATGTGTATCAAGCGTGTATATAGTTTCAAAATAAGTAGATGGTGCAGTGTGAAGTGTTTTATATATTACCTGAAGTGTTGTTGGAGTACCGGTCCATGAATATTCCAGTCTTAGTGTCTCGGTTTCCGTTGGGGGATCATTCGGGCTGGCATAATCCCTTACTAACTCATAAATCTTTTCTCGTCTGCCAATATCGTCATATTCATACTTTGTGTAACTGCCATCGGGACGAAACTTTTTCTTTAACAGCCCACTCTCGTAGTACTCATTTTTGAAAATCCGCCCTTCCTGGTCAGTTAGTGTAAGGACTCGGTTCCTCGAATCATATGAAAATCTGATGTCAGTACCATCTCCCGCTGACACCCAGATTCGATTACCATTATCGTCGTATCGATACTGCTGAATTGGAACACCTTCTGTCGATCCTTCCCATATAGCGATTAAACGCCCCGCGTCATCATACTTGTATAGCTTTGTCTCGTCTCCGATAACCGATGCAGTAATTTGCCCAAATGGTCCATACGAAAAGGAGCTTTCTGTAAACTTGTTTGCTTCTGTTTCTTCCTTTATCTTCGTGATTCTGTTAAGCTGGTCGTAAGTATAGTATGTATAACTATCTGTTTTCGTTGAAACGACTTCCTGGATTCTGATTCTCTGAATCAGGTTATTATTTTTATCGTACTTGTATTCTTCGCTGAATGTGTATGTGTCCCCATCGTAATCAACCTGGGGGAATGTAACTTTTTTAAGCTTACCTGATGCGTAATAAACATAGGTGTAATCCCGTACCGTTTGGGAACCACTTGGCCCGGATTGATAATCCACATCTGTGATCCACCCGAGTCCGTTATATGTGTATTCCGTTTCCGATGTTTCGGTGCCAATTGTCGGCCTTTGTATTTTGGTTAGGCGATCCATGAAGTCGTATGTGAAAGTAACAGTGTTACCGCCGTTGTCAGTTCTGGTAATTACATTTCCCGAGTAATCGTATGTGTAAGTCGTAGTTTCGCTTAGTGGATTTGTAATTGTAGTCAATCGACGGCCGTTATTATATGTGTACGTGAATTCCTTTGCAGCGCCGTCATGGTATATCTTAAGACTTGTAATATCGCCGACCTTCGAGTATGAATAATCAGTTCGCCCACCATCAGGATAATCCACCTGCTTAGGTAGATTATTTTCATAATATGTGATTTCCGTAACATTCCCATTTGGATCGACAGTACTCTCAACATTACCCGACTCATCATACTTTAACGATGTTGATATCCCCAGGGGGCCGAAAGCTTTCAATAATTGACCATAGCAATTATACCTGAAGTTAAATTTCCTTTCTGGGGTAGATTGCTCGGGAACTTGAGTGCGCATTGGAGTAATTGTGACTCCATTCAAGTAGGTCCATGTGTCGTCCCATGTGTAGTCTTGTTTGAAATAATAATTATGCGTTGAGTCAAGTGACCCATAATCACCATAACCAAAACTTGTACTATTTCCCTTCGGGTCTGTAATCCGTTCGATCTGTCCATATTCATTGTAAAAAATGAACGATGGGGCTGGAACTAATGTGCCACTTCCCGATATATTTGCCACCCCACTGTAAACCTTCACCGGGTTATAATTCGAATCATAAAATATCTGTATTCCAACTGTATCGCCTCCACCAACAGGTCCGAAGAAGGATTCCAGATCATGCTCATCGTACGTGAAGGTGTATTCATACTGTTCGATATTATTGTCGTAAACCTCGATTTTAACAAGGTCATTATTTGCATATGAAAATACAGAATAATCGTTCAAGCTGCCTTCAACAGAGTTGGGCAGCTCTATCCGTGTAAGCCGATTATTTGTCCATTGTATACTTGTTGTATTGTTAAGAGGATCATCAAAACCTGTGACAGCACCAGAACTATCATGCGTGTAATCCCATTCATAGTTAGTGTCACTATTATCAGTGGATCTGGCATCTCTAATTATTGTATTTCGTGTTATTTCAGTCCAGTTAAAATAAGTTGTGTGCGTGACAGAGTCCACTGTAACATAACTTGTAGCGAGATCGCCCGAACTAGAGCCGTAAGTAAAATTCCATTCTGTCTTCTTCATATCTCGTATCATATTTAGCAACGAGTTAGCATCATATTCAAATGAATAGAAGTTACCATCAGGATATAATACCTTTATTAACTCCCCATCATCATTATAGCTATATTGCCAGCGTCTTCCTGTTATATCTGATGCAGAAGTCACAAATTGATAAGTATTTCCACTAATTGTTTTTGTAATGTACTGAAAACAAATCAATGCTTCTTTAGTTATCCCACTATCTATCGAGCCTTTAATGCTGTCAATTCTGTTTTCATTTGATGAGTCTCGTTCGATATAAAGACGCACGCCATTTCTGTCCTCAATATATTCTAACTGGTACAATGTATTATCATTAGGGTTTACTTTAAAATGGAAAGTTATATGCGAATAGGTGACCAAATCAAACTCCCCACTGTCTTTGGTCAAACCAGCATTAATGCCATCAGGAGTCGTATACGAGCCACTATCCTCTAGAAATATATTCCTCGCCCCAGTTGGGCTGATTTCCGTTACGTCACCGGTAATCTCATTTTCTATAAGGGCGTGCTCAAATGGATTTATCCAAAACTTACCGAACATCCCATAATGATCGTTGACATATGTTGCAGTTTCACCTTCAGAAGAATTAAATAACCTCATTAAAGTAGGATTGAAATTATAATATTTCAATCCAATGTCAGCCTGCATGAAGATATGATTCAACCCAAACGTATTTACCGAGGATACACCACCGCCTAATGTTCGAGGTGAAATTTTGAATGATACAAAATTATGATAAGGCTTAATTCCTGGCTCGATTGCTGACATACTATGTCTCCTTTATTGAGCATGTGGGGAAATATTTCACAAGATGTATCTCAAAGGAATTCCTGTTTGCGGGGAACATTCGATGCTTAAAACGGGCATCTATTTCATTTCTTCCCGACTTAATGATCAGATTAATACCGATATCCGATTCCACTAACCATATAAATCCTTTTGCGGTGTTAATGGATTTCGATCTCCCTAAAAATTCAAAATGCTGGGCAAGATTGCCATCTGCGATAGCAGGCAATTTATAGATATGCCTAATTTCCCCAGTACACATTTCTATGCTCTTTCGGCGGATTAATAACATTTCACCAACAAAACAAGATTCCAGCAAAAAGAATCAACAAACTCCCATACATGAGACGTAACATGTAAAGGTTAAACAATTATCAAGAATATATCGACCATCTACTGAGGGGGTTAAATAACCAAATCGCGCCCCCCTATTTTGTTGATGCAATGGCATCAAAAAGGTTTAATGTCAAGTCAAAAACTTGTAATCAATAAAAAAACTTTAAAAATCCACTCAGCCGGGAAGGTGTACGTCAAGGTCGGTCAGGACCGCCCTCATCTTTTCATCGATCTCCCCGACGCCCTTCCTCGCGAGTTTCAGAAGCCTGTCGAGTTCCGCCTGTTCGACCGCCTTGCCCTCGGCCGTTCCCTGGATTTCGACATACTTGCCGCTTCCGGTGATCGCAAGGTTAAGATCGACCGCCGCCATCGCGTCCTCGTTGTAATTCATGTCGAGCATCTCGAATCCCTGCACGATCCCGCAGCTCACCGCCGCGAGGGTGTCGTTGAGCGGATTCTCCGCGAGTTTGCCGTAATCGATGAGTTTCTCGATTCCCATTGCCAGAACGATGAACGCTGCGGTGATCGATGCCGTGCGCGTTCCGCCATCCGCCTGTATGACATCGCAGTCGATGTAAAGGCACCTGTCCTGGATTTTATAAAGATCGACAACCGCCCGAAGGCTTCTGCCGATAATCCTCTGGATCTCGACCGTACGCCCCGACTGACGCCCGGACCTCGCCTCGCGCGGTGTTCGCGGACGTGTGGATGAGGGAAGAAGGGCGTACTCCGCCGTAAGCCAACCCTCTCCACGGTCCTTCGCGTGCCTCGGCACCTGTTCATCCGCATCGATCGCGGCGAGAACCCACGTTCTGCCCTGCCTGTAAAGGACACTCGCAACAGGCTGCTCGATGTAGTTTGGGATTATCTCGATAGGTCGAAGCTCGTCAAGCGCGCGGCCATCATTGCGGAATTGCATTTCGGGAGGTCCTTTCTTTACTGTGCCGGTTAGTATACCACGGTGGACGGTTGAGAATTAAACTCTGTACAAGGGCAGTCTGTCCGGGTCCGTCCGGTTGAACTCGACCCTGATCGGTGGAATAATCGGCCTGTTTCCAAACGACTGACGGAGGATTTTCAATGACATCACCAAGGTTCGTAATCGCGATTCTTCTCGTGCTTTTTATCATATCGACCGGGTGCCAGGTTCCGGATGAATCCGGCGACACACCGGATGACGAGACTATCCCGGCTTATATGAATTTCACCCCACCCGAAGAGGGCTACCCCACGGAGGACGCCCTTGTCTGTACTATCTACTTCTTCACCGGAGAGAATGTCGGTGATTTCACGAGGACGACCGGACCGCATATGTCGACCGACAGCGGGGAGTCATGGTCGCACATGGCGTGGGAGTCGATAATCACGAACGCGATCGCGGTCGGACCTTACGGTAAATGGGTCTACTGCTCATGCGGAAACGGTGTCCTCGCGTCATCTGACGGCGGCCGTAACTGGAGGGTGACGGGCGGATGGCAGATGGCAGAAGTCCAGGACGTGAAGATCAGCCAGGAATCGCCTCTTGTGGCCTGGGCCGCGGGCGCGTACGGGCTTTACTACACGGAGGACGGCGCGGAAACATGGACCATCCCCGGCGATCCACAACCGTTCAGGTATTGCCAGACAGTCTGCATAGACCGGGACGATCCCGACCATATCCTTGTCGGTACGGAAATCGGCCTGTTCGAATCGCTTGACCGCGGCATCAACTACGTGAATGCTATTCCGGATTTCCCGGTGAGATCGATCCTTCAGGACTCGCGTGATCCCGAAGTTTTCTGGATCGGGACCGATGGCGGGTCGCTGTGGAGGTCGGATTCGGAGACGGGTGACTGGATCAGGCTGGAAGGTCCGCATGATGTTATCAATGAAATACAGCAGCACCCGGAAACTCCCGAATGGATATACTGCGGCATGTATCATGGATTCGCGCTCAGCCTCGATGCTGGTGACACGTGGCACACGGTAACCGATGGATTCGGCGAGTTCTCGCCGGTCTATGCGATCCAGGTGGATACCCACACACCAACGACAATTTACGCCGGTGCGCGTGATGGATTCTACTACTCCGTCGACAGCGGATACACGTGGCAGACATACACAGATGAAAATGGCCAGGTTTTAAGAAATGCGGTTATCTTCGATCTCTGGCAGGGCGAGTTGTACCGTGGAGACGAGGAACCCGGATCGACTGAGCCGGGAACTCTCGTGATGAATACGAACGAGCCGGTCGGCGATGAGTTCAGGGGTAACATCTCCCCCGGATTCGAGGATCGACGGCAGATGCTTATTGACGAGTTTGCCTCACGTGCGGAAGAACGCATAGCGAACCTCGATGAAGGCAGGACAATCGGACCGTTCCAGGCGATCTCGCTTATTAAGGAAGGAAAAACAAGCGATGCCCTGTGGGATTCTCTCAGGGAGCGTTACGAATCGTTCGGGCATTCCATGTTCGATTCGTTCCCCGCGATGAGCCTTTACCTTTTCTGCAGGGATGAGCTTCCCGAGGACATCAGGGAGATGTTACGCGTCGGACTCGTGGAGACCGTGGTATACAGGGGCGACACCGAGAACCACTGGCTGATGTACCATACGGCGCTTCTGCTCGCGTGCCAGGAATGGCCGGAGACATCGCAGGCCGACTGGTACACCGGCAGAACAACCCAGCAGAATTACGACGACGCGATCGGCTGGATTCATGAATGGGCCCGAATAACTACGACGATAGGTCAGGGTGAGTTCGATTCACCTCACTATTTCAACACATACCTCGGGCCGAGCCTCCTTCTCTATGAATTCGCGCAGGACCCCGTTCTTAAAAGAGAGATCGGGATGATTTTGGATCTGCTCCTTGCCGACATGGCGGCTGAATCTCTCGAAGGACGCTATGGCGGAGGGCATTCGAGAATGTACGACCCGACCGTAGTACAGGGTTCGGAGGATCACGCGACCGGGCACTTCTATCTTTACTTCGGCGGATGCGACATGCCCGAATACCTGCATGCATGGATACTAAACGGTGTTTACGGCTCCTACAGGTGTCCGGAAGCCATAGCAGATATCGCGTTAAGACGTGATATCCCCTACGTTCACACGGAGGTCAAACGCGTTCGTAACCAGATGAGATACTCGGAGATGCTCAATTCTCCGGTATACAAGTACGCTTACATGACGCCCGACTACGTGCTTGGGTCACTCCAGGGAGGAATTCTTCAGCCTATCCAGCAGCACACGTGGGATATCACATGGATCGGTTCGGCTGAAAATACAACCCTCTTCTCGCTGCATCCCTACTATTCACCGTACGAACTCGCGATGTTCTTCCCGGAGGACCCGCACATGCTGACAGCATCGGTCCAGGCCCAGAAGGGAACGTACACCAATCCGCAGAAACTGAATTCGAGTTCGCCATTCGAGAGAGTGTTCCAGCACGAGGACACATTGCTTGCGGTTTATAACATTCCCGAGGGCACGACCCATGAGCACGTCACTCTTTACGTACCCGACTGTATAAACCACACCGAGGAAAATGGCTGGATATTCGGATCGGACGGCAACACCTTCATAGCCGTTTACCCATGCACCGATGGCGAGTGGTACGATGAGCCGGTCGAGAATTTCCCGCCCGCACAAAGGATGCAGATTCCCGCGGGACAGACCGCGATAGTGGCCGAAACAGGTCGTACGGATGTCGATGGTACATTCAATGACTTTAAAAATGCGATTTTAGAAAATCCCGTTCCGGTGTTCGAAACCGGGGACAATGGCCCCTCAGTTGTGTATACTAACCGCCACGATTTTTCTCTTTCCTATTCATGGGAGGGAGACCGGCGGATGATCGACGGGGAGCTTTACGAATTCCCCTCGGGGGCATTGTTCGCCGGACCGTGCATTGAAGCTGAGGCTGGCACCCGGGTAATCTCATTCCTGGGTAACGACACGATTAGAACACTGGATTTTAACGAATTAACTATTTCCCAAACGTCCGAGTAGACTTTGGGGGGACGGTGCCATTTTTACATGATTGAGAACATCAAACCAGTGAAAGCTGGTATTTCCGGTTGTGGCGGAATTACACCACATGTTTTAAGAGGTCTTGAGGGCATCCAGGATGTGGAAATCACCGCGGTACAGGACATCGATCCGAAGGCTGCGGAACGTGTCGCATCCGACTTCAACATCCCGGCTCATTTCAGCGACCTTTCTGATCTCCTTTCCACTGATGTCGAATTCGTAATTCTCAACACTCCAAACGACATTCACAAGTCGCAGGCGCTTGAGGTTTTCAAAGCCGGTAAGCACTGCATGGTTCAGAAACCCCTTGCGCGAAACGCGCAGGAGGGTGAGATCATGGTGAAGGCCGCAAACGACGCGGGGCTTCTCCTCGGAGTGGTGATGCTTGAAAGAAGCGATCCGGTTTACCGCCAGATTCGCGCGATGATCGAGGCTGACTGCTTCGGACAGATTACGGTACTAAGAGCGGCACTGGCGCACACCAACCATATTTATTACCAGTCACAGGGAGAAAGCTGGCGAAATGATCCCTCGAAAATCGGCGGAGGGTCATTCCTGCAGCTCGCTGTTCACCAGCTCGACCTTGCGCAGTTTCTACTAAACCAGAATGTCAGCATAGTTCACGCTGTATCCACAAGCATGATCCAGCCGGAAAAATTTCCCGAGGATGAAACAACGGCCGCGGTTGTCAAGTTCGAGTCCGGTACGGTTGGCCAGTTTATCTCAAGTTTCTCCGCATCCGTCGATTCCATCGAACTCTTCGGCACCGGCGGGAAGATCAAGAGAGACGAGCGTAACATCACATGGGTCGTTAAGGAGCACTTCGCAGGCGAGGTATGGGATTCCGGCCGTCCCGGTGAGTCGCACGAGATTCTGATGCCGGAGATCGCACCGATTGTGGGACACCTGACATCACAATACGAACCCCACAGGCTGTTCGCCCATGCAATAAGGGGAGACGGCGAGGTTGAAACTCCGGGAGAGATGGGACTCCAGATATTACGGGTAGTCGAGGCTGTTATGAAATCGGCCACCGATCATGAAGCCACCGAAGTAAATTAGATTTCGCTTTGACCTATACTCAATACAAGGGGAGTTCTACGCTCCTCTATTTTTATCTCAAAATTTCCAAATCTGAAATTGCCGTCGTAAGCTCTATCAAATGTGTGGGGCATGAGATAGACATAGGCACCATTTTCCGTCAGCCAGATATTACCCATAGATCCGTCGGGAAGATCGCACGTCGGATGAATCACCTTCCCAATGGCAGCCAGCGGGTCATTCATCAAATCGAAGGTGGATTCGAATACGATTTCCTCCAGTTCCTGCCCACCCGTATCCAGTGTTTGTTTAGCACAATCTGCAATAACAGGGATTCCGGCATCCCTTATCTCACGAATTTTCTGCCATGTATCATGTCTCACGATCCTGCAGTACGGAAGTACAAGCGACCTGAATCTGACACTGTTAAGCTCAATCGAGCCATCTGACACCGTTGCATTCTCAAGCCACTCGCCACTCACGATATCGATCATGTATCCCGCGCGGAACATACGGTCGATCAGCTTAATGAATTCACCTGAGATACGGTTCTCGCCGTAGTGGCCGAGAGCATAGAAACTTTCAAGCGGGAAGAGGGCAAGGACATCTCCGAGTTGATCGTATTTCTCCAGCTCCGGAATTTCCGGATTGCGATCTTTGTTAAGTCGATCGAACATCCCCCATGTCGGGTGATCCGGATATCCCGGTCCGAACCGAAGGTCCGAATATCGTGTGCCCGGCCAGCCGTACGCGTGCGCGAGCCACCGTGCACCGAACAGATCGAGGAACCATCGCCAGTATTCCATTATTTCCGGAGGCGTTCCGTCGCCGGGTGTTCCGTAATCAATTCCCCACAGGTTGCTGTATATGATCCGCCTTTTCGGCTCCACCCTCGATAGCGATCTCGCGAGGACCATCGAGTACACCATGTCCGGGCCGGTTACGGGGTCCGCGTGACGTTCGTTACCGCCGATATCGGTGTAGGCCCCGGTCTGATGCGGCCTGATCTTCCAGACATCGAGCGATCCATGATTCATCTCCTCGATACCGCAGAACTCGCCATGCCACGTCGCATGGATTCCGTGCTCCTGTTCCACCCTGCCGTACTTCGTCGCCATACTCACAGAGAATTCCCTGCTACGCTTCATCGAATCGGTAATGATATTGTTGAGTGTAACGAAATAGTCGTTCCGGACCCTAATGTGGCGGTTATCATCGGAATCCAGTACGAGCCAGATCAGGTTGTCCCGAATGCTGTAGCCGTGTTCTTCGAGGAAAATCTTCTCGATCCGGTCGCCAAGCGGGTATTTCCCGGATTCGCAGTAGAATCCGACTTCATCCCAGCAGACACCGGCGATATTCTCTAATCGCGAGTAGAGTTTTTCGACAAACGCGGTCCAGACTTTCCATGATTCGGTGCCCGTGTAATCGTAGAAATTTGTTCTGAAACGTGGGAACGCGAGAATCTCCCATCCCTCGAATTCATCCGAAAGATCGCCCTTAATCCTGACGATACAATTTTCCGGCTCACTTAAAAGTTCGCATTTATCGGTAACATCCCTGAAATCCTGAACTCCTGTTTCACCGACACGCTTAATCGCATATACCTTTTCGATACCGATCGGGATATATCTCACTCCTCCCGACTGATGCATGTGGGTCAAGCGCAGTTTCGGATATTCCATCACCCATTCGAAACTGCCATTTTCGACCAATGATGCATTGAGGTTACGGCCGTTCCAGTGACCGTATGGTTCCCGGTTGATGATTGACACTTCCAGTGCTTCACCACTCGCCTCGATAAGCGCGTCACTCGCAAGGCGCGGGTCCGCACCCATCCAGACCTTAAGCCCGTTATCACCCGCAGCCTTCGCGGCGAGACAGAAAATTTCGACCATCCGGGGCTCGATGTGATCGAGACTTCCGCCACGTGGAAAAACCATCACGCCGTGGAATCCCCGCGCCGCGATTTCCTCAGCCTGCGACGAGAGGACCGACGGGTCGTTCTCTACATCCTCACCCAGAAGCCACATTATGAGTGTGCCGGATGAATCAGAGTGTACCGAATTTCTTTCCATATTCCTTTGCTTCTTCAATCCATGCGATTGCGTTGTCCGCGGGAACATCAGGACCGCACATTCCCGATGACCCGACAAAATACCCGCCACCCGGCGCGGCTCCGTCGAGAAGTCGCCGGACCTCGGCCCTGACCTCATCGACCGTCCCGAACGGCAGCACCGTTACCTGGCACAATCCGCCGAAATAGATAAACAAATCCCCGTAGTCTATTTTCAGATCGACAACATCCATATCGGATTTCGGTTCGAGCGGATGCTGTCCTTTGAATCCGGCATCCGCGATATCGTGATACAAATCGCGGATGTTGCCGTCCGAGTGATAGATCACAAATTTCCCGGCTTCCATCAATGGTTCGACCGCAAATTTCATGTGTGGAAGCCAGATCGACCGCATCGTCCCGGCGGGAATCAGAAGACCGTTGAGCCCCGCGATGTCATCGCAGTACATGATCGCGTCCGAGCATCCCGCTTCAACAAACGCCTCGGCATGAAGCCTTCTCAGGCACGAGTGATACCGTATCGCGGCTTCCGCTGCCGGCGGGTCGAGAAGGATCGCGGTCATGAATGACTCGTAGCCGAATCTCTCGAAATTGGAATCGAAACATCCCGGCATCTGACCGGTTACGAGAGTACTGTCCCCAACCGCTCCCTGCTGACGGTCGAAAAATTCGCGAATCTCCCGCACCTTACCGTCGAAATCGAAGTCCCTCTTAAGCTCATCGTAGTCCGGAAATTTCCGCGCAGCCTCGATGAACTCATCGAAGTTTGACGTCTCCGGTTTAATTCTGGCAATGCCGTAGCCTGTCGCGTTTACAACGTAACCATCGGGAGGATCAGTGATCGGGATGCATATCTCCTTTGTCATGTCGATACCGAGTTTTACATACGCTGCCGCGGTCGCGGCGAACGGATCGGCATCGAAATCCATCCCGGTAACTACTTCAATCGCCTTCGGGGTTCTGAAATGAGAATAGACCGGTACCCGGTCCACAGGTTCACGATTCAGGGCTTTGAGGGCACGCTCGCGTCCGTTCATGAAGGTCACCGCTGGATCCGTCCCGCGCTTCCCTTCTTAATAAGCTCCTCCGCCTGCTTACGGTCCGCGAGGCACACATCGCCCGGTATTGTCTGTTTAAGAGCAGAAAATGCCGCTGCGAGATTGACCGCATGTTCAACGCCGCCATCCAGAAGGCCTGCGATCAGCCCGGCCGTGAATGAATCCCCCGCGCCGACACGGTCTACCACTTCGATATCGTACATCCTCGATTCCATGTAACCGTCCGGACCATACGCACATCCGCCCCATTTATTTCGTTTCACCGAAATGAGATTCCGAAGCGTGATCGCGACAATGTCGCACCCGAACATGTCCCTCGCCTTCTCGGCCATCTCCTTCGGAGGACCTTCACCGATTCCAAAAACCCTTTCGAGGTCCTCCTCTGTCGAGACGATCACCCTGCATTTTTCAAGGAGCGGACCAAGAAGCTTCGCGGCGTCCTCAACCGACCAGAGTTTCACACGGAAGTTGATGTCGAAGCTGACGGGAATACCCTTTTCGCAGGCGATATCAATCGCCTCGGCGGTCGCCCTGTACGCGGACGGGCTTAACGCCGGGGTGATGCCACTAACATGAAACCACGACGCATCGGAAAGATATGCCTCCCATTTATAGGACTGGTCGGGAGTAACCGCGATAGATGATCCCGACCTGTCGTAAACAACCCTGTTCGGACGCGGGGATGATCCAAGTTCAAGGTAATAAATTCCCAGTCTTCCCTCGGACGTGAGAGTATCGTCGGGAGCATCGACGCCATGTTTTCTGATCTCCATCAGCGCACGCTGGCCGATCGGATTTTCCGGAAGACGTGTAATGAAACGGGACGAAACACCTAAGGACGAGAGTCCACACGCGACGTTGTATTCACTTCCACCGAAATGGGCATCAAACGACTCAGCCTGGAGGAAAACATCGTCAGCCGACGGTGTCAGGCGCAGCATCAACTCGCCAAAAGTAACAACTTTACTCATCTAAACTTCCTCCAGTTTTTCCCTCAACAGCTTCAGGCCCACTGCCACATGATCTGAAACCGCATCCCAGTCACGGTTGATTACCTTATCCTTCGGTGCGAGGTTACTTCCAATCCCAACCGCGAATGCGCCCGCTTTGAAATATTCGTGAGCGTTATCCATCGAGACTCCACCGGTCGGAATAAGTTCGGCCCATGGCATCGGCGCTTTAAGTGCCTTGATGTATGCCGGTCCTCCGACGTTCGATGCCGGGAATATTTTAACCATATCCGCGCCATACTCGTATGCGTTTGCGACCTCGGTCGGTGTAAGAGCTCCGGGCATAACCAAAGTATCGCGTACGCTGCACGCTTCTATCACGCTCAGCGACGTATACGGTGACACTATGAAATTTGCGCCAAGGTCAACAGCCCTGATCACGTCCATCGAGTTGGAGATAGTCCCCATTCCGACTACCGCATCATCAGCGCAGTCCCGAACGACTTCCTTCAGGGCCGTCTCCCATGAAGGAATCGACGTTGTCAGCTCGATTGCCTTAATGCCGCCGTCCACATAGGCCTGCGCCAATTCACGCGCAATTTCAACCTCGCTCGCGCGAAGCACTGCAATGACTTTCGCATCGGCAAGCCAGTCACGAATTTCCTTTTTCTCCATTAATCACCCTCCCAGAAATCAATTCTGGATGTCATCGACCTGAGTTCTGTCAGAAGTGCCTTCGATCCTTCCCACAACGGCTCGAAGTGGGTTTCGATACACAGATAATCACTGTAGCCCAACTTCTTAAGACATTGCAGATGTTCATACCATCCGATACGACCGTCGGTCATCGGGCAATACTTCGGGAACATGCTGCCCGGAACCGGGTATCCATCCTTAACATGGACATTCTGAATCAGGTCACCCAGCTTCCGAGCTCCATCATTTAACCGCTCTACATCATTGAATATTCCTGCATTGCACGCATCCCAGTTAATCATGAGATTTGGATGCCCCACCATGTTGACAAACTCAGCCGTACGTTCCGGTGTGTCGGCGAAGCTTCCCGGTTCATTTTCAAGCAGGAGCGAAATCCCCGCTTCCCTGCACATCTCGGCTGCATTGTATAGGGTCTCGGGAATAAATGAAGGTGGCTGCTCATCCGGCCCTGCTATAAACCCGAAAGTGATTATAATTTCAGCCCCGATCGATTTCGCGTTTTCAATTGTGTCAGGCAGCACAGATTTCAGTTCCATTTCCAGCCGTGATCGATCCCTGGAATCACCCTTGAATGTGCCCGGACTGAGCGCGTTCACCTTCCAGCCTTCCGCTACGGTCCGTTTCTTAAGTTCCGTCCAGATCTCACGATCGATGTCCGGAACCCGGCTTCCGCCCATCATTCGTATTTCTATCGCCCGTATATCCTCTTCGACAAGGAATTTTGTGACAGTATTAAGGTCCTGTGCGATCTCGTCCGTCACAATGCTGATTTTTTCATCCCCCATTTGCAATCATCCCTTAAGACCCGAGAGAGTCATTCCCTTGATAAACTGCCTCTGCATCGCAAGAAATACCGCGACCACCGGAATCACCGCAATTGTCGCCGCGGCCATCGCATGCGGAATTATCGTGTAATGTTCGCCCGTGAATCCCTTGATCCCGACCTCCAGCGGCATCTTGTCGGGAGTGGTCACGACGATAAATCCCCAGAGGAATTCACCCCACGACCACATGAAGATAATTATCGCGTAAGCTGCAAGCGTCGGAATAATCAGGGGCAGAACAACATGCACGAACTGCTGCCACGCATTGCACCCGTCCATCTTAGCGGCCTCCAGAAGACTGTCGGGAATCGCGCGACATGCGGTCGCAAAGAGAAATATCCCAAACGGCTCCATCAGTCCGGGAAGCACAACTCCCCAGTACTCGTTCCTTAATCCCCACCCGAAGATCATATCCGCGAGTGGAATCAGTCGCACCTGGAACGGCACGATCAGTGTCGCCAGAACAATGAACCATACTATCCCCTTACCCTTAAACGGCATCTTCGCGATCGCGAACCCGCTCAGGGCGGCAAAGAAAATCGATGGCAGCGCACGCATCAGCGTGTACATGATCGAGTTCAGGTAGTAGGTTCCCATCGAGTGCTGGCTGAAGAGAACCTTGAAGTTATCCCACTGGGGATCGGCAGGAAACAGCCGGAAAGTGTTCATGTCGCTCGCTTCGGGATTCGTTTTGAGCGAGGTGAGGATCATCCAGATGAACGGAAAAATCACGATCAGGCCGCCAAGAAGAAGCAGTACGTACTGCGCGTAATACCATACCCGCTTCCAGTTGATGGAACTATACGATGATTCACGGGATATGTCATTTCGTTTCGACATTATTTCAGTCTCTTGCCAGCCGCATCTGTATCCATGTAATAAAGCCGACAATTACAAGCATCACGACCGCGGCCGCTGACGCGTAGCCAAGGTCGAAGAAGCTGAACCCGACTTCGTATATGTGATACACGATCGTACGTGTCGCGTTACCCGGACCACCCTCGGTCATTCCTATAATCTGCGTGAAAACCTGGAACGTCGATATCAGCGATGTGACCACGACGAAGATAATAGTCGGCTTAAGAGCCGGAAGAGTAATGTGCCGGAATTTCTGCCACCCGCTGGCGCCGTCGATCGATGCCGCCTCGTAGTACATGTCGGGTATCGCTTTCAGCCCGGCGAGGAAGATAATCATGTTGAATCCCATGTTCTTCCAGATAGCCATCACTATAAGGGCACCGAGTGCCACGTTACCGTCACCCTGGAGCCAGTTGATCGGATCGACTCCGAACCATCCCAGTATCATGTTGAACAGCCCGACCTCGTTCGGACGATAGAGGTATTTCCAGACAAGTACCGCGGCCATTATGGACGTGATCACCGGGATGAAATAAAGCGTCCTGAAAAGCCCGACTGCTTCGAGCGCACGGTTGAGAACGACCGCGAGCGCAAGCGAGATTATCGTCCCTAGCAGAACCACCCAGAATGCGTAAAGCCCGGTATTCCTGAGCGCCATAAGGAAATTGTCATCGCCCAGGCACTGTTTATAGTTATCGAGTCCGACAAACGGATTCGATGGCTGCAAAAGATTGTAATCCCAGAAACTCAGCGTGAATGACGTCACGATCGGGTACACGAAGAAGATCGCGAAGTAGATCAGCATCGGGGCAATCATTATGTAGCCCCAGCGGCTGTCGGGGTCTTTGAGCCACCATATCAGCAGCCACGCGAGCGCGGCGATCAGGAGCACTCCGATCACTATTCCGCTCACGATTCTCGGATCGATACTGCTCTCTTTAACTTCCCCGACCAGAAGCGCGTCGATCTCCTCCACGAGCGCGTCGAGGGCTTCCTGCGGGTCCTCCGGCTCGCCTTCAAGACCGCTTCTCGCGACCCTCTCGATCATCTCGCCCATCTTCGTCTGGATCTCATCCTGGTTCGGGACTGCCGGAAATTCCTTCACGTTCTGCTGATCGAGAAATACCTGGAATCCCTCGTTGTCCCGGAATTCCGGGTACTGCGACGCGACCGCGTCGAACGGCACCATGTTCTCGTTCGCGGCATACTCCGCCTGGTTGTCAGGCTCCATGATGTAGCGAATGAACTCCCATGCAAGCTCCTTCTCCTTGCTGTCCGATGCCACCACAAACGGGTACATCCCACCGTTCGATGCCGATATCTCGTCGGCGCATATGTTCGCAACACCATAGTTTATGTCGGGAGCGTTGTCCGCAAGGAAGTTCATCACCCACGGCCCGCGATAGAACATCGAGACAGTCCCGTTCGCAAATCCGTCGTTATCACCGAGTACCTCGAAATCATCCACGCGCCACGTGTAGAGGCAGTCAAGGTAAAACTGAAGTGACCTGACCCCGGCCTCCGAGTTAATAAGGCAGTGCGTACGATCCTCGTTAAAAATCTCTCCGCCCGCGGAGAAATAGAAATCGAAGAACTTCATCGCCGTACCCGGCGCAAATCCCGATTTTCTCAGGCTCAGTCCGGCACGGACAATATCGCCGTCATCATCGTAGACGGTAAGTCTCTGCGCGTAATCGATCAGTTCGTCCCAGTTTTCCGGTGGATGATCGGGATCGAGTCCGGCCTCGATGAAGTGATCTTTGTTGTAGTAAAGGCACTGCCACGTCGCGGCATGTATAACGCCGTAAGTTTCACCGCCGACCTTCATCAAATTCCTCAGACCGGGCGATATCGGCTGCGTGTCGAGATATTCCGCGATGTCATCAGGGGCGGGATCGAGAAGCCCTGCACCGATTATCTGCCCGAGCCACCCCTCGTTAATACGCGCCACGTCGGGGGGTGTCCGGTTGCCGTAGTCATTCAGCAGGGAAATTTTATAGTCGGTCCACGATCCACCCGTCACCCGCTCGATCACGACATCGATCTCCGGGTGCATCTCCTCGAACTCATCCGCAAGACGATTGAAATACTCGTCCTGGTACTCGTTGTACATTATCCGGACACGGAGGGTGCGCTGCTCGCCGGGAGCTCCCGGTGCCGTAAGAATAAAAAGGCCTAGGACAATTAATGACCCTACTATGAGCCAGCGTTGAGCCTGGATGGCTTCCTCCGAATGGTACGGGACTATTGCATCCCGAAATCAGGCGTAATATGGTGTAGTATTGTAGTCCTCACGGGTATACTGCACAAGGATTAACCGGAGGAATCCAGTTTGAATGACATTTCCCCAAAGACTGCGCAGGCACTTGTTCTCGAAGAATTCTCGAAACCTCTTGTACTTAGAGAATTCGACCTTCCCGAACCGGGACCCGGCGAGGTGCTCGCGAAAGTGATCGCCGCGGGTGTATGCGGATCGGACCTTCATATAATGAAAGGCGACGACCCGCGCACACCGCTTCCGATCATTCCCGGACATGAGGGTGTCGGCGAGGTCGTGAGCCTCGGGCCACGAATTTACGATGGCCTCAACATTGAACCCGGAATGCCGATCGTGTGGGAAAGAAGTCTCACCTGTGGCACCTGCTACCACTGTCAACGTGACGAAAGCAACCTGTGTACCGAAAGAAAAGTTTACGGCATTAATATTTCATCGTCCGAACCACCGCACCTGTCCGGATGCTACGCGACTCATATCCTTCTAAAAAGCGGAACGAGTATTTACCCCAGAAATCCGGAGATCGATCCGGCGGTTCTAGTCGCTGCGACATGTTCCGGCGCGACAGCCGCTCACGCGCATGAGTATACCGGGATAAGAGGCAGAGAAACCGTATTAATCTATGGCAGCGGACCTCTCGCGGCTTTCCAGATCGCGTTCGCTCTTGACGCGGGTGCGAAATGGGTAGTTGTCATCACAAGAAATTCGGGCCTGAAGGCGGATATAGCACATGAATTCGGAGCGGATGAGGTTTTGTTCCGCTCGCAAATGGACGCTCAGAAAATCCGGAGCTACCTGATGTTTCAGACCGGTAAGATCGGTGTGGACGTTGTCATCGACACAACTCCCGATCCAAAAGTGTTCCCTGAAGCGCTCTCGGTTCTAAGAAATGGTGGAAAATATATCAATCCCGGACTTGCGATCCCCGCCGATCCCGTCCCGTTGGATCTCTACCAGGACATAGTCAGGAAGAACATCGCGATACATGGTGTCTGGACGAGTAAACCGCCGCATCTGGAACATGCGATTAAAATTGTCGAGGCAGGAATATACCCTTTCGACAAACTTGTTACGCACCGCTTCGGACTTGAAGATCACATCGAAGCCTGCAAGGTACTCGAAAATCGCGAGGGCATGAAAATCGTCTTCGAGCCGTGGATCGAGCACTGATTACGGTAAATCACTTCACAACCTTCCCCCAGCACCATGTCATGAGTCCCGGAAACACCGTGTGCCAGTTCATTCCATTCACACCGTAATCCCTTTCTGCCTCGCGTTTTAACTCGAAATCGATCTGCTCCATTGTCAGCCCGAATTCAAGAAGCCTCGACACTATCCTGTTGATGATCCAAAACGTGTATACTGTTCCGGAAATCCGGTGAATCAAAGATGCAGCAACTATCTACCGACATACTCGTAATCGGTTCCGGGGGAGCCGGACTTCGCGCCGCTCTCTCCGCATGGGAAGCAAATCCGAGACTCGACATCACGTGTGTATCGCGTGGTGAACCCGGCGCGCATGGAGTTACCGCCGTCGCGTGCTCGGACCGCATGGCTTTTCATGTCACGTTCCCGTTCACCGAGCCCGGAGGGGAGAGTGCGATCGCGGAACACGCGAAGGACATTTTCGAGAACGGTGGATTCGCCTCCGATCCCAACCTTGCAGACCTTCTGGCGAGAGATAGCGCGGAAGCTTACGAACGTCTTGTAAAACTCGGAGTTCCGTTCGCGCTCGATGAGAGTGGCAGACCCGATCAGTTCGTGACCGATGGCTCTCTCTACGCGCGGGCATGCTACACGGGTCCATACACCGCGCGCGATATCGAGAAGGCTCTCATCAGCGCCGTGACGGAAACAGACATCAGGATGATCGGAAACCTGTCGCTTGCATCGATTCTAAAAGACGAGGATCCGGGAAAAGTTTCCGGCGCGCTTTTTATCTCAGAGGGCGAAGATGAATGGATCGCGATTGCGGCAAAAGCTGTTATCCTCGCGACGGGAGGTCCGGGGGGGATATTTAAAGAGAATGTTTTCCCGGATGGAATGGACGCGAATCCGTGGTTCGCCGCACTCGATGCGGGCGCGTCGCTTGTAAATCTCGAATTTATCCAGTTCGGACTCGCGTCACCGGAAACATCTCTTGCGTGCTCCGGATCGCTGATGCGTGCGATCCCGCGTATCACTGCAAACGGACGAAATCTTCTCGAAGACATCTACGACATCTCGCCTGAGTACGATCCCGCGGGACTATTATTCAGGAAGGGATCATCGTGGCCAGTATCGGCTGAATCCCCCGCGAGAGCCGTGGATATCGCGATTTCGAAGGCAATAGCGGCAGACGAGAAGGTCGAGATCGACTACACACTCAATCCGGACAGTTTCTATCCGGGATACCTCGCGAACGATTTTCCGGAAGTTCTAAGAAACTGGTTCGCGGAAAAGAACGTCGTGCTCGAATCGGAAGATCATCAGTCAACACCGATAGAAAGACTTCGGGGTATCAATCCGATGGTGATCGACTGGTTCGGGGAGCGTGCAATCGACCTCGCGGCAAATCCGATCGAAATCCGTCACGCCGCCCAGCATTTCCAGGGAGGAATCCGGATCGACCGGAGGGCATCGGCGGGAGTTCCGGGACTTTACGCATGCGGAGAATGCGCTGGCGGACAGCACGGAGCGAACCGTCCGGGCGGTAATTCCCTCATGGACTGCCAGGTAATGGGACACATCGCCGGAACAAGCGCTGCTGATTACGCAACGATACGGAAAGATGAAACCATCGATATCTCCGATGCCGCCGGCAATGCGGTATCGAAACTGCATACACTTTTCACTTCGCAGGAAGGCTTACCTCCTGAGGACGCGCTTGATAAAACGCGCGGGATCATGTCCGGGCATCTCGGTGTAATCCGGACTCCCGACGGGCTTGCGACTGCCAGAACCGAATTAATAGAAATGCTTCGAAGCGGCGTCAATCCTGAGGGTTCGGGGAATCTCGAATTCGTTACCGCAAGATCGGCGATGCTGATCGGCTATGCGGTCGCGCGAGCGACGATGAACCGTAACGAGTCACGGGGCGCGCATATGCTTTTCGAAAACTCCAAATCTGTCCGGCCACTCCCGAATATTGAGAAAATGGATTACGTCTGGAATCGCGTGACGTTCGAGAGAAACCAGTTGATAGTAACAATGGAGAGGATTCCGGAGCGCACACCGGATCTGAAACTCGCCTGAGAAATTACCTGAGATTCATCCCGGATGAATCGAACAGGTGACCGTGGTTATTATCAAACGCGAGATTAACCTTCATATCGGGACGGAACATCCCGCTTGATTCCACTTCAGCCGTAAGCTCACGGTCGCCAACGTTCATAATAATTATTTCCCTGCTCCCAAGCGGTTCCACAACAACGATATTGCCGGAAATTCCACCACTCCACGCCTGGTCATGTTCGATCCGAATATTCTCGGGACGAATCCCCATCGTGGAGACAGTGGCGAGCGCGTCGACCGGAAGATCGCTGTAGCGAGCCGGCACGGGCACGAGAAATTCCCCGAACCTGAAGTTCTTTGAATCGGGTACGTATTCTGTGTCTATGAAATTCATCGGTGGGGTACCGAGAAATCCCGCAACGAACGAGTTGACCGGATTTTCATAGACTTCGAGCGGACTTCCGACCTGCTGGATCACACCCTGGTTCATCATAACGATCCGCTGCCCGAGTGTCATCGCCTCAACCTGGTCGTGCGTTACATAGACCGTCGTCACGCCAAGCCTCTGATGGAGTTTCGCGATCTCGGTCCGCATCTCCGCGCGAAGCTTGGCGTCGAGATTCGATAGCGGTTCGTCAAAAAGGAACACCTGCGGTTCCCGGACAATCGCGCGTCCGACAGCGACTCTCTGCTTCTGTCCACCCGAAAGCTGTCCGGGTTTTCTGTCGAGAAGCTCTTCAAGACCGAGAATCTTCGCGGCGTTCAGAACGGATTCATCGCGACGCCCTTTCGCGACTTTCCTCATCACAAGCCCGAACGCGAGGTTCTCTCGGACAGTCATGTGCGGGTAAAGCGCGTAGTCCTGGAACACCATCGCGACATCACGGTGCTTCGGCTCGATGTCGTTCACGACGCGGTCGCCGATTATTATCCGGCCACTAGTGATTTTTTCGAGGCCTGCGATCATTCTAAGGACTGTCGATTTACCGCAGCCCGACGGTCCCACGAGCACCAGAAGCTCGCCTTCGCCAATTTCGAGGGATACGTCCCTGACCGCATGGACATTGTTGCCATAGACCTTGTTTACGTTTTCAAGTGTGACCTTCGCCATCGGACGTATTACTCCCTTTTGTTAATGCAGCGACCGACGAATGTTAGCATAAAAATAACCTGAAATGATCCTTCAGGCTCTCATTCCTTCAACTTCACATCGATCGTCAGATCGCCGTCCATTGTCCCACAGAACGCTGTGCCCATCCCGCATGACCATTCCTCGATCTCAACATCGACTGGTTTTCCGTCCAAGTCTGCACCTGCTTCACTCACATCGAATGGAAGTCCGATATGAAAATCTTTCAGCGATCGCGCCTTGATCCGATATCTGATTGACTTCGGCCCCGTTTTCTCGTAAGCGTACTCGAATCCCGCTCCCGATGCGGCGTACTGAATTTTCACTTCCGCGTGATCTATCCCCGCAATGTGCCACTTCGGCTCGAACCATGTCGCCCCGAACGACGGTCGCCCTGCCCTGATACCGACAAGTCCCTGAATGAACGCGCCAGCCATCGCGGATGCGCCCCACGGGTCGCTCGCGTACGCCTCCGGGCTTGTGCTCTCCTCCTTCGTAGCGTGACGTCCATCGGGGAAATACCACAGGTACGCCTCACCACTAGACTCGACCATCTCGTAATATCGCTTCAGGATATCGAGACCGTATTCATCGAATCCGTACCTGAATGCGGCACGCGCAAGCTCACCGCCGACAAGCGGCATTATCCCACCGTTTACATACACTCCCGGCTTCAGTTTCGGGTCCCCGAACACACCGATCGGAAAAGGCGGATCGATGCTGTACCACTCGGCAAATGCCTGACCCTCATCACGCCTTCTCATGTACTCCCGGATTATCGATCGTGCCATCTCCGGGTCGGGAAGTCCGCGATTGAGATCGTATGAGTTCGACAGCGACAACTGCGATGATTCGTCCAAGCCATCAACGCGGAAATCATCGAGCGGATACCTGTGCATGTAGAACTTCCCGTTCCAGAGAAGTTTGTTAGCACGTTCCTTAATTCCCTCAGCCTTCGCCCATAATTCTTTTGCCTGATCGGCATCACCGAGATGCTGAACCATTTCACCAAGCAGCCTGTAAGCCTGGAAAAGTCCGGACACATCGCCGTGCATAATTCCGAAGTGAGTTTTCTCGTCGATGAATCCAGGCCAGTTGAGTTTCTCAAGTCCCTCGCGGATGTCGAAATCCCACGTGTCGATCGTGTACGCACGTTTCGGAAGCCCGTGCTCCTCATCCCATCGCCATGGATGGGAGGTCATATAGTCGATCCCCTTCACTAGACGGGGTACGCATTTTTCG
>Ga0272441_10002587_pt1 | contig 36299 bp, 34 predicted proteins | sample SSMProp6N_FD_193582 | JGI IMG/M metagenome (GOLD analysis project Ga0272441, IMG submission 193582) | Marine sediment archaeal communities from Little Sippewissett salt marsh, Falmouth, MA, United States - SSM-Prop-6N | ecosystem: Environmental > Aquatic > Marine > Wetlands > Sediment ...
GTTTAGATGGACCTTTTACTGGATTTTACGCTTACTGGTTGGAGAGTTGAATGAGTCAAGAAATTGTTAATATCCTTGAAGAAAAAGCTGTACTGCTCAATCTTGAAGTAGAAAGCTCAGATGAGGTAATCAGAGAACTGGCTGAGCCCCTGTATCAGGCTGGTTATGTCCTGGAATCATTTGCAGATGCTGCGATAGAACGTGAAAAAGCTTTACCGACAGGTCTTCCGCTTATGGGCAACATTAATGCTGCAATTCCGCATACGGATATTGTCCACGTAAAAAAACCCGGCCTTGGCCTGGCTACTTTAAAAAAACCTGTCACATTCAATAACATGGTCTCTCCTGATGAAACTGTTGAAGTACAGTTCGTCGTTTTAATGGCGCTGGATGAAGCAAAGGCACAGGTAGAAATGCTGCAGGCGATCGCTGGCTTGCTGCAAAATCCTGATATTATCGAAGCCGTTTTTATGGCTGAATCACCATCAAAAGTTAAAGAAATTCTGGCAGAATCTAATGAAGAATGAGCAATCTTAAGATAACATGATTAATAACACATAATAATCTTTGGAGGAGATCATGGCAGAGACAAAGAGGATCCTGGTTTCATGCGGTACTGCTATCGCAACTTCCACTGTTGTTGCCCGTGGAATCGAAGAAGCGATGAAAGAACGCGGTATCAATGTTACAACCAGACAGTGTAAAGCATCGGAGATCAGATCACTTGTACAGGAAGGGTTTGATCTTATTGTTACAACCACTCCGGTGCCAGACAATCTCGGCGTTCCAGTAATTCATACACTGGCATTCCTTACGGGAATAGGAAAGGAGGAGGTTATCGAACAAATCTATCAGACGCTATCCGAATAGCACGAACTTGATTTAAATCAAATTGGTTTATCATCACTTATGGAGGATTGAAATGGATGCATTTCTTACCGCTCTCAAGGCTGTAATTGACAACCTTGGTGCAACCGTGCTTTTGCCCATTATCATTTTCTTTGTTGCCTGGATCCTTGGTGCAAAACCCGGTCGAGCTTTCCGCGCCGGCGTTACTGTCGGTATCGCGTTTATCGGCATCAACCTTGTTATTGGCCTGATGTGGGGTTCCCTCACAGACGTAGGGCAGGCAATGGTTGCCAACACCGGTGTACAACGAGATATTGTGGATGTTGGCTGGCCTTCCGCCGCAGCTATCGCTTTCGGTACGCAGGTCGGCCTCTGGGTTATCCCGATCGCCCTCGTTGTCAATGTCGTCATGCTCTTGCTGCGCTGGACCAAGACACTGAACGTAGATATCTGGAACTTCTGGCACTTCGCGTTCGTTGGCTCCCTGGTCGCTATTGTAACCGGCAGCTTCGCATACGGCCTGATCGCAGCTGCTATTGCCGCTGCATTGGCACTGTTCCTGGCAGACTGGACTGCACCGGCTGTTCAGGCTTTCTACAACGTGCCTGGTATTTCCATTCCGCACCTGACTACAGCCCCTGGTGTACCGTTCGCAATTTTCACCAACTGGCTGATCGAAAAAATCCCCGGCCTGCGTGACATTGAAGCAGATTCGGAGACCATCCAGAAGCGCTTCGGCACCTTTGGTGACCCGGTCATCCTCGGCCTTATCATCGGCTTGATCCTGGGTATTCTCGGCTTCTATAACGCCGGCGATTTCCAGACAGTGCTTGTAAAGGTCCTGCAGGTTGGCATCAACCTCGCCGCCGTTATGCTGCTGCTCCCCCGCATGGTCCAGATCCTTATGGAAGGCCTGATCCCTGTTTCTGAGGCAGCCCGCACTTTCATGCAGAAGCGTGCTTCCGGCCGCGAGATCTACATCGGCCTCGACTCAGCAATTCTGATTGGCCACCCGGCCGCGATTTCTGCATCACTGGTACTCGTGCCGATCGCTATTCTCCTCAGCATCATCCTGCCCGGCAACCGGGTTCTGCTGTTTGCTGACCTGGCGATTATTCCCTTTGTGGTGGCCATGATGGCTCCGCTGATGAAGGGTAATATCTTCCGCATGATCATTTCCGGTACACTGGAATTGATCGTCGGCTTCTACATCGCTACCAGCATGGCCCCGATTTTCACCCAGGCTGCTGGCGAAGCCGGCTTTGCTATGCCTGAAGGCGCCTCGCTGATCACCAGCATCGGTGACGGTTTCCTGTGGCCTGCCGGGCTGTTTACTTTCCTCAGCCAGAGCCTCGGCGTAATCGGTCTGGTCATTATCCTCGCCCTGCTTGTTGGTGCTATGTTCCTGTACAACAAGAACCAGAAGGGCTGGGAGAAAGCCGCCGGCGCACCTGTAGAGGAGTAATCCTCTTAACGGTTCGATTCTTTCAGGGGTGGCAAAAACTTGCCACCCCTGTACATTGGGGTATTTATGATTGATGCAATTGTCCGTTCCTTCCTCGGAAATTTAGGCAGCACTATACTCGATTTCTACAATACAAACAGCCTCTGGATCAATAGCGCCATTCTCCTTTATGCACTGCTTATTATCCTGGGCCGCTCTGCCTATTCTTCCCTTCTGCGTGAAATGACGGCAGAGCTTCTTCGAAATAATCCAGGGTCCTTCAAGAACAAGTCCGTCCAAAGTCTGCAGAATCTGCTTTCCCGCATGGAGCTGCCCTGGAAAGATGTTATCAGCAGGATCCAATTCCCCTTCATTGTTCCACCAGGCAAACTTCGCCTGTATCGTAAAAATGTGGAAAAGGCTGAAGCACTGATCCCGCCAGAAATTTTAGCCAGCTTGATCCACGAGCAAATCCGTAATGAAAAGCAAAAACAAACTGATTCCAAACTTTCCTGAATACCATGAACAAATCATTCTGAATATTCCAAACTGATCCGGTTTCCCATAAAAGACATTTACTGTTAACATGCTGCTGTACATTTCCCGGTTTAATAAAAATCCTGTTGGCTTTGGAAAACAGCTGGTAATTCCCCAAGGAACATATAATAAGATGACTGTTCAACTCCCGGAATACTTTTCCCAAACAATCACAAAGCTCTACGGGAAACCGGGAAGAGACTGGCTTGTTGAGCTGCCAGCTTTGATCGCCTCCTGTGAACAAAGATGGTCCCTTAAAGTGCTGCCTCCCTTCCCAAATCTTTCCTTCAACTACGTTGCACCTGCTCTTCGGCAGGATGACCTGCAGATGATCCTCAAACTCGGAGTTCCCAATCCGGAGCTGCTGATGGAAATCGAGGCACTTCGTGTTTTCGACGGCCGCGGTACGGTCCGGCTGCTGGATGCGGACCCGGAGCAAGGAATACTGCTGCTTGAGCGGCTTACACCCGGGGCCATGCTGTCCACACTGGAAAATGATGAACAGGCCACCACAATCGCTGCCGCCGTAATGCAGCAGTTATGGCGACCTGTTCCCGCTCAACACTCATTCCCAACAATTAACCAGTGGGCATCCGGCCTCAAGCGGCTGCGCAAGACCTTTAATGGAGGTAGTGGACCTTTTCCGGAGTCACTTGTAAAAACTGCCGAGGAACTATTCGTTGAGCTTCTGGAAACCATGGAAAACCATGTTCTTCTTCACGGCGACCTTCACCACTTCAACATCCTGCGTGCGGAGCGCGTACCCTGGTTGGCAATCGATCCCAAGGGGGTCACCGGCGAACCCGCCTGCGAAGTCGGCCCACTGCTGCGCAATCCCTGGCCCGGGCTTCTGGAACAGCCCGATCCGAAGCGTGTGCTTTCCCGACGAGTCGATCAACTGGCAGAGGAATTGAGTCTTGATCGCCAGCGTTTGCTTATGTGGGGAACAGCCCAGGCGGTTTTATCAGCATGGTGGAACTATGAGGACTTTCAGGGTGGGTATGAATGGGCACTGGAATGTGCCCGGATCTTGAATTGCCTTCTCTAACTTGTATTCACCTCTCGTGGATACCTGGATGAGCTGGTTCCTTATTATTCAATCGGCAGCTCTATCCTGTAAAAAGGAACAGTCTCTCCTCCTTCCTGGATCTTTACTCCTTCCTCTATGACAAGAAACCCACAAGCTCTATAACAGGAAACAGCCCTTTTATTGGCTATGCGCACATTCAGGCTTACAGATTCTATGCCCAGGATATCGCGGGATCTCGCGACAGCTGCACATATGGCTGCACTGCCAACCCCTTTACCCATTATCTCCTCCCTGCCCAATAGAATGCCCAGCACAGCCCTGGTATTTTGGACAGATTCTTTCTCCAGCCAGATCGTCCCTGCATCTTTCCCTCCAACATTTATCACATACCAGGTATAGAGTGGTGAGTACGTGTCCCCTCCCGGTTTGAAATCATACGGATAGATCCGGGACATGTATTGGCTGGCGTTGATATTTTCAGACCAATGATGCAGCAAAGGCAGATCTTCTGCAGTAAAAGGCCTCAGTTCTACGACTATTGGCTTCTCTCCTTTTTACACAGAATTGAGCAGTCTCTTTCTTCGAAACCATCTTTCCCGATTCCTCAGCAGACCATTCGAAAAAGAGGCGCACCGAAAGGCACACCTCCTGTTTCAGTTCCATGAAAGCCTGACTCGTAACTTATCAGGAACCATCATTCATAAGCAAGCGCAGCCACGATTTCCAGGTCAGATGCACGGCGAGCGGGCACAAGTGCAGCTACGATCCCTGTAATCAAGCCTGCGGCAATCGCTGTCAGCACACCCGCGGCCGGGAAACTGTAAGGAATCGTGAGGCCGGCAAAATCCAGCACTCCGGTCATTACCAAACTCAACATGATCCCGCTGATGATTCCCAGAACGATGCCCATCAAACACAGCAGCAGGCTTTCCGCGATCACCATGCGGCGGATCTGCTTCCGCTTCGCACCGACAGCACGCATCATGCCGATCTCGCGAGTACGCTCGATAACGTTGATACCAAGTGCATTCGCCAATCCCAGCAAAGCCGGAGCTGCCAGCAGTGCAAGCACAAGGTTCATTCCTATTGTTCCGCCGCGCGTTACCTTTTCCTGGCTGGTGTGCAGCTGTTCACGCGAGAGTATGCCAAAACCCGGATATTGCCCAGCTGTAGACTGCAGGCGCTCCTCCAGATCGTTAGTATCTGTCCCCTGCTCAGCATTGATCAGAAGGAACATATCATTCCGTACCCCGTATTCCCTGGTAAGCGACGTCTGATCGACATAGATCGTTGGCAGCTTGATATTCAGGTAATCCACACCAATTGCTGCAATTTCAAACTCAAGCTTCCCGTGATCACTCTGGAGGATAAGCTTATCACCTACATCTACACCAAACTGCGAAGCATAGCGGCCATTGATGATGGCTGCATTACCCTGTTCCATCTCGCCAAAGGCAGATTTGTTTCCTTCGAGGAAAGTAAGACCGGCGATCTGTTCATAGGGAACCGGATCGATGCCTATCAAACGTATACCTATTCCGTTTTTATCCAGCACATCGATCTGCCGCATGGTTGTAATTTCTTCCACACCGGGAATTCGTTTGACTGTCTCGTACAAGTCCGGGCTTGCGCCAAGCATATCGTTTGTGACGATCAGCCCCGGCATCATGATGTAATCCGAGCGGAGGCTTGAGTCGAGAAAGCGCAGTGCACCGCCGTATATTGAAGCAAGCATGCCCCCCAGGCCAATCAGAATCGCCAGGCTTACCATGAGAGACGTGGCGGTAATCGAAGCTCGGCGCGGCTGCCTGGAGATATTTCCGGATGCGATACCGCCCTCCTGCCCGAAGATCAAAGTCAGCGCTCGGCTGAATGTCTTTGTTACAGGGCTTATCAAAATTGGGCCCAACAATCCCAGAGAAAGCAGGAAAACCATTATTCCAATCGCCATCAGTGGGAATATGCCGCTTGCGAGTCCTGCTGATCCAAGAACCAGACTGATAACACCGATAATCCTTCGACTTTTCTCAAGAGCTGCCTCCTGTTCGATTGTTTCCGGACGCATCGCCTCCAGTGGTGCAATCTGGCTAGCGCCTCGAGCTGGAAGGAGCACACTGATAAGAGGAATTCCCATACCAAACAGGATGCTTATAATGAAGGTTAAAAATGTGAAGCGCGGACTTCCCATTTCGCCACCAAGCAGTGTCTCAAACAGACTGCCCAAACCTGCCCTTGCACCATAGGCAAACGCGAATCCCAGAAGGATCCCCAGAATTGTTCCCGCTAATGCGAGGATCAATCCTTCATACAAAATCGCGCGCATGACGACTTTCCGTCTGGCGCCAACTGCACGCAGCATGCCGATATCACGCTTGCGTTCAACAACACTCGTGCGAAAAGTGTTGTACATAATCAAGCCTGCCAGCGCCAGGGCAAAAAGGCCGAACATGGTAAAGATCACACTTGTAAATTCCAATAGTGCTGACCAAATATCGGCACCACCCTCCAGCGGACTGAGTTCATACCCACCCCCCAGCATCGAGCCCACTGCAGCGTCCATCTCGCGTGCCCCCACTCCCTCTTCATAACTTCCCAGAACCGTATTGATCCGGTTTGGAGTGTTTAGCAAATCCTGGGCTGCAGGAATTGTCAGAAATACCTGCTGTGTACCGAGCATGATCCCGGGATCATCGAGTAAACCGACCACGGTGTAGGTCATCCATCCACCCGCACCAGGAAGCCTTACAGTGTCACCTGTACCAATACCCAGGCCGCCCGCAAACTGCTCGGAAATCAGCACTGACTGGATATCACCAGATTGCAGCAGCCTGCCTTCGGTTAGCCTGGTACCACCCGCAGTCATGATATTAAAAGTATCATCTGTGGTTGTTGTGTCGACACCATAAACCTGAATGGATGTGATCTCCTTGCCGTCCGCAGTGTAATACTCTTCAGGCGGCATAGTCATTGCCCGGGCTATCATGCTTGCTGTAGCCTGTACACCTTCCACACTCGCAACCTGCTGTGCGAGCTCCTGGCGGAAGAAACCGCCATCCCTGCGGGAAATGTAGAGATCCACATTCGACAACGCCATGGCTTGTGTGTTGGATATGAACATATCTTTCAACGCTGGCGCCATACCATTCAAACCGAACATCATCATCACACCGATGACAATGGAAAGGATAGTCATGATCGAGCGGATGGGCCGCCCTCTTAAATAACTGATTGCGAGTTTGAGTTCACGCACGGCTGGCCTCCCCGACCTGTGGGCTCCTTCTACTGCCGTTTCCATTGTGGACTTCTTCAATAATCCGGCCATCTTTCATTTGCAGGATATGGTCAGCGAAGGAAGAGATACGCGGGTCATGTGTTACGAGCAGAATGCTGCGCTGCCAGCGGTCGGCTACATCACGGAGGAGCTCCGCAAATTCCTGCGCTGCTTTTGAATCAAGATTGCCAGTAGGTTCATCAGCCAGAATCAGATTCGGATCTGTAACCATCGATCGGGCAATAGCGACCCGCTGCCGCTGCCCGCCGGAAAGTTCTTCCGGCCGATGTGTGCTTCGATCTGCTACTTCAAGTCTCTCGAGCCATTCTTCTGCCTTCACCTGTGCATCAGCCGGTTTAGTCCCACCCAACACGAGCGGAAGTGCAGTATTGTCCAATGCGCTGAGTGTTGGTATCAGATTGAAGAACTGAAATATAAAACCGATATGCTCTCTCCGGAGATCGGAAAGCTGGTCATCATCGAGAGTACTCAGGTCATTTCCTTCGATCTTCACCGTCCCTGCGGTTGGCCGGTCCAACCCCCCAATAAGGTGCAGCAGGGTGGATTTTCCGCAGCCGCTGGGCCCCATTACAGCAACAAACTCTCCCTTTTCTACCTGAAGCGATACCCCATCCAGTGCCCGCACCTCAGTTACGCCGCTGCCATAGACCTTTGTCAGATTCTCGGTTTCTACAATTTTCATAGTTTTCCTCTTTACCATTTGCGATAAACATACCCACAAATTATACGCTGATTCATGGGCTCGACATAGATACACTCATGATCTGCTCTAACTATGCTCATTCTCGTCCAGGAAGAATATAGCCATTCAACATGGTTTGTCATATGATAGAGCGCATACTATCTTCTGACTTCCTTTGTATTGGAAATGAGTTATGGGAATCCTCTTGTCTTTCAGCGCAGCCCTCTTTTTCGCCTTGAGTCAGCTCAGCGTGCGCCAGGGCGTTCAAAAACTCGGTGTCCCGGCTGGTATTGCGATTATGCTGACAGCCGGGACTGTGGTTACAGCAGCAGCGGCCCTTTGTATTGAAGGCCTTCATCCGCTGCTTGCAGCGAACACCGCCGGGATTATGTATTTCTCTGCTGCAGGAATTATCCATTTCCTTGGTGGATGGGGTTTTATGAACGCTGCAGCAAGCCGCATCGGCGCAGCCCGAGTCAACGCTATGACCTCGTTAACCCCTCTCTTCGCTGCTTTCCTTGCATTCTTTACACTGAATCAGAAAGTGAACATATCCATCCTGCTGGGGATAGTTATGATGACATATGGTGTTTATGCCATAACAACGAGTAAACAATGATCAGATCGGAAAAGTTGAAAGGTTACCTGTACGGAATGGTGACAGCCCTGTGTTGGGCAACCAGCCCTGTCTTTATAGCGCGTGGCATTGAGGGATTACCATCATATATCTGGGGAACAGCTGTTGGGTGCTTTTTCGCATCGCTGCTGTATCTTCTATGGTTCTTTCACACGAACTATGCCAAAAAAGCTCATCCGGACTTGCCCCGGAAGGCGGTACTATGGCAGATTGCCGGTGGTGCTGCAAGCGGCATCGGGATTCTTTCACGTAATATCGCGCTTGAATCATCCAGGATCGCAGTTGTTATCGCACTGGCCCAGATATCAGCGCTGTTGACAGTGGTTCTTGGGCCGCTGATCTTTGGCAAAAATTTTGAAGAACGTATCACTCCAAGATTAATTTTTGGAATTGTTTCAATTATTTCGGGTTCGGTGCTGATCATGTATGGACAGTCACTCTGAAGTATGTGTGAATCTGTTTGCATGCTGGCTGACCAGTGCTGCCCGTCAAAACAACGTATCTAAACCAACTCAGCTCTATCTTTTCCAGCGTCTTTGGCCCTGTACAGCGCCTGATCGGCACGGTGGAGCATACTGCTCGGTGTGTCACCAGATGCCAGGCTGGTTACCCCCATACTGACAGCAACCTTGAATTCCACCCCCAAACTGTCAGCAAGCACAAATTCAGTTAGCTGTGCTCTGATACGCTCCGCAGTTTTTCTGGCTTCAACAACATCCGTTTCCACAAGAAGTAATACGAACTCATCCCCGCCATAGCGAAAAATAAGATCGGATGCACGAACTGTCCTTCGCACTGCCAGGACAATGTCCTTCAGAATTTCATCCCCGCGCTGGTGCCCAAAATGATCATTAATCTCTTTAAAGTTGTCAACATCCAGAAGAATCATCGAGAGATTACGTCTGTAACGGTATGCGCGGGTTATTTCCTGTTCGGTGAAAGTTGAAAGTGCCCTGCGGTTTAAAGCTTCGGTAAGCGGATCTGTGATCGAAAGTTGTTCGATCTTTTCATACAATGCAACACGTTCCGTTACATCATGCAGCGTCAGAACGCGACCGACAACTGCATTCGTGCGGCTGTGAATATTCACACACTGCAGTTGATATGTTCCCTCGTAATCCCCGTGCGATAAAATGATTTCTATTGAATCCTCACATGAGTCATCCCAGAATTTTGCCAGCTTTGGAAAAGTCTCTGCACAGTCCTGTCCAATTGCATCCTTTCCCTTCACTTCCAAAATTTTTTCTGAAGCGGGATTCAAGTAGGAAATTCGGCTTTGTTCATCCAGAACCACCACACCTACATTCATCTCCTGCACAACAACATCATAAACCAATGGCAGCAGATCAAGAAATTTATTCCGGAGTATATTTACTGCAAGCAGGAGCCCGGATAACGTAAACGATATGGAGGTAAAATTGAACTCCTTTATTGGGCTGATACCGAAAACATATAATAAGTCAACTGTTAACGGCAAAATAACACTGAGTATCAGGATCAGAAACTGCTTGCGATAAACCCCGGTTGTTTTTCCGAGATTCCGTACTAGTACGAAAAGAGAGGCGGCAAAAAGGAAATAACTATATCCCGCATGGACGTAAAAGAAATAGGTTCCATAATCATTATCAAGAATCGGAAACGGCACACCAGAAGTTATCAATTGGGGCATGAGCCGGAATAAGTGATGTATGGGATCAGTCCAGATAATGATATTCGTGAGAATGGGAATAACCACTAACGCAGGCACAAGCGCTTTGGCTCGTTTGTCCTGGCCGGCAGCAATGAGTGTCATAAATAACCAGGCAACCGGGATAAAAGCAATACCAAGGAACTGGATATTCGCCCAATAAAGTTTGTCTTCCAGAGAAGGACTTATAATTTCCGCTGCAAAGCCAAAATTCCAGACCGCAGCGCAGAGCAAACTGACAGCCATGGAATATGCCAGGGGAATATCCCTGCGCCGGAATGCGATGATTGTCAACATCGTGACCACCGCACCCGATAAAAGCAGGAGAATGACCACAAGGTTATACATAGCTCAATAGTATCATTATATTTACGAATCTAATAAAGTAAGATTGGCTGTAATGTCCTTTTTTATGTAGTCTTAAACATAAAGAATTAATGTCCTGATTCATTCCAGGAGGGTTCAATGAACGTACAGGAAGCGCTGCAATCCATACTTGAAAAACAGATCGGTAAAAACAACATCAAAAACATTACAGTTTCAGTCCAGTCCGCCGACAGAAAAATCGATTACTGCGGTGCTGCCGGTTCAGCTGACCCTGATACGGGTGAAATCATGAAATCAGATACTCCGTACTTTATTGCCAGTGTCAGCAAGATGTACACGGCTGCGATTATTCTTGGCTTGTACCAGGAACATCTCATCGAACTGGATTCGCCAGCTTCGGCCTATATCCCCCACTCCTTGATTGATGGAATCCACGTATACAGGGGAACAGACTACAGCACACAAATCACTGTACGGCAGCTCCTGAACCAGACCTCCGGGCTTGCAGATTTTGAAACAGAAAAATTTCCTGACGGCACATGCCTCATGGATGAATTGACTGCGGGGAACGACCGCTGCGTCAGCACAGAAGAGGCTGTAAACATGGTGCGAAAACTTGCGCCGCACTTCCCCCCGGGAACACCCGGCAAAGCCTATTACTCCAACACCAACTACCGCCTTCTCGGATCCTTGATCGAAGCTGTATCCGGTAAATCAATGGCGGAAAATTACCAGGAGCGCATTTGCGGTCCTCTCGGCCTTACCGATACGTACCTCTTCGATTGGACCCGCCCACACGAGAGAAAACCGGCAGTTCTCTTTATAAAAGACAAACCGGCTAATGTCCCAAAATACCTCTCTTCCAATGTGTCCGATGGTGGACTGGTTTCCACTGCTGCCGAGAACCTGATATTCCTGCGCGCATTTTTTGAAGGCCGCTTGTTCGACAGGTCACTGGTAGAGAAAGCACAGACCTGGAACAGAATTTTCTTTCCGATGAAATACGGCTGGGGATTGATGTACTTCAAGCTGCCGAGAATAATGACGATCATACCCTTGCCCGCTTTGGTTGGCCATTCCGGGTCAACAGGCTCATTTGCCTTCTTCTGCCCCGAACAATCCATTTACCTTGCTGGAACGCTGAACCAGGTCGGTTCTCCCCAGGCGCCGTTTATGCTGATGATGAAACTGCTGAGGGCAGCAAGAAAGAGGAGCATGGACAACAAAAAAGCCTCGCTTACAGTGAAATAGGGCTGATAACTGTTATTTGTACAGTCGTGAAGAACGCAAACAGAATTTAATAATACAGATAAAAAGGAATCGAAAAGAAAAATGCAAGCTGATTATGTAGAGATATTTACAAAAGAGAGCAAGGAAATCGCCGGCCCGCATAAAAATGTGAGCCTTCCATTTAACCATATCAGCGCAAGGGCAATTATTGTGCGGAAAAAAGACGGCAGCATCGTCGGTACTCTCCATCGCAAAAAAGGGAGATATGCCCTCCCCGGTGGTGCCATGGAAGATGGTGAATCCACATTGGAAGCAGCAAAACGGGAATTGGAAGAGGAGAATTTCTCTCTTGACAATCCAGTATGGGATCCGTGTCTGGCTGTCGATTTCTTCTATGGGTACAAAGAACTCAGTGTCTGGCATATCGTGGTTGTTGACGATGCCTCTTTTGGCTATTCGGAAGAGAACATCGAATCAAGATGGATCTCACAGGATGAAGACCTCTGGTATGAAGGAATGCATGAGAACATAATCCTGGCACTAAAAAAATGCCGACCGGAACTGTGCACAAAAACAGTAAAGGTATTCTGATTTTCATCCATGAATGATGAAATTTGAAACGCCAATGTGCACACTAACTATAAATCTATAGATACGACCGGGGTTATCGGAACAGTATTCTCTGAAGGTTTAACCTTTGTTCTTATTATTCCTTCAACTTTTTTCTTTTCATCAATAGCTCCAGCCGAAAATGGATTCGAACAGGCTGCATGCTTCACGATTCAACTCTCTTCCGATCGATGGATAATCACCGAATTCCATATAGACAGCATTTTCAGCGCTGTAATCTGTCCACAGAGGCAAATTCCCTCCATTGGGATCTCCTGTGTGTGCAAAACGCACCCAGGCATCCTGCATGTCTGCTGACACTGCAGGATCCACCTCGTCGATATAACTGGCCGGCAGGTTTCCGAACACATAATAGATTTCGCTCCCGTGTGTCGCTCCCAGATCCCTTTTTACGAGGCCTGGAGCAGCTCTAGAGAAGTAATACAGCCAGACTGGCTGCCGGCCCTCTGCAAGGAGCCGTGCTGTGTACTGTACCGGGCATGTGAAGGATGCAGCTGTGATCAGCTCGGCGATCCTCTCTTCCGTCTCTTCCCGCTCTGGAGTTGGATAAAGTGCAAGCACATCGGGAGCATCCTCTCCGAAGATCGCTTCTACGGCCAACTTGTAGCCAAATGGTCCTCTGATAGGGATCTGGCGCAGGAACAACGTTCCTTCATCGGAATTCGAGCCGATCAATACCGGGACATGGATGTACTCCCCATCAGCAAGGGCCTCAAATACCGGCTGAGGAAAAATCCTGCCGTCGATCACCGGCCCCAGCGCCCGCCCTTTCCCGAACAGTCCGACACGAGGGTTGGCTGTGTCAAGGATATCCTCTGCAGATACTTCCCTTAAAGCCGCAGCTGCTTCCGCCGATGAAGATTCCGGCTTGTTCCATCCGAGCTCTTCAGCGATCTCAACACCCAGCTCCTCCCCCGAAGTTACGCTCCCATCACTTCGAAGTGGAGTAGATGTGCCCCCCACACCGCTCTGCATAATAGCTCGGGCAAATAGACCCTCCGCCAGGGGGGAAACAAGCAGGTATGATACTGATACACCCCCGGCCGATTCCCCGAAAATCGTCACATTGAAGGGATCTCCACCGAAAACAGAGATATTCCGCTGCACCCACTCCAGCGCGGCGATCTGATCCAGCATTCCATAATTACCGGAGATTCCATCGGGTGATTCCGCACTTAACGCAGGATGCGCCAGAAAACCAAAAGGACCCAGCCTGTAGTTGAATGTCACCAGTACAACATCTGATTCTGCGAAATGCGTCCCATCGAAGAGGGATTGTGAACCGCTTCCTATGCTGAAACCTCCGCCGTGGATCCAGACCATCACCGGAAGTTTATCCCCCTCCTCACCAGTGGTCCATATATTCATATACAGGCAGTCTTCGCTCTGGTTCCCTGCTGCCTCAGGCACAAGTGATTGCTCCGGCTGTATGCAGGAAGACCCGTATGCAGCAGTATCTCGCACTCCGCTCCATTGATCGGCCGCAGCCGGAGGCTTCCAGCGAAGATCTCCGACCGGTGCGTTTGCATAGGGGATCCCGCGATACATCTTCACTGTTGAATCCTCACCTGTCAGTGTGCCTCGGATCTGACCGCTTTCGATCGATACTATGGTGGAATCATCTGGTACAGATACAGTCGACGGCCTGGTGCAGGAAAAAAGCAGAAATGTAAGTGCGAAAAGAACAATAACCCGTTTATAAACCAGCTCATTCCGACCCTTTCGATAGTCGTCACCTCGAAAATTACATGCCACTATTATCTTCTTTCAGCACTCTATACAACTCCTCGACACCAGCAACCACCAGATCCGGCTGAAAGGCCGATACCGGGATATCCTCGCGTGAGGTTTCCCCCGTCAACACCAGCACCGTCCTGAGGCCGTGCCGGCCCATGGCGATATCCGTATACAACCGATCCCCGACCATTGTGATCTCGGATACAGCAGCTCCTGTTTTATCCATAATGATATCGATCATGGGTTTGTTGGGTTTCCCGATCACAACATCAGGCCTTCGTCCGGTAGACGCCTCCACCAGTGCGATCATCGCACCAGTATCAGGGATGAACCCGTTCTCAATGGGACAGTTTATATCGGGATGGGTGGCAATATAGGGCCGCCCTTCCCGCACAAAATCACACAATTTTCTGAGCTTCTCATAGGTAAGCGTTGTGTCGAACCCAAGCACAGCAAAGTCAGGATCTTTCTCCCCGATGTCAAACCCATACCCGGTAAATTCCTCCTCCAGGGATGGTGTACCAACCAGGTAAATACAGGCTCCGGGTTTCTGTTTCTGCAGGTACATGGCAGCTGCCTGGCCTGATGAGAAAATGCTCTCCAGAGGCACGGTCAAGCCAAGGTTCTCCAGCTTTGTTACATAATCCCTCCGGGAACGGGAGGAATTGTTGGTCAGGAAATAGTGTGGCATTCCGCTGGCACGCAGAAAGGAGATTAACTCTACGGCGCCTGGAAGCAGCCTGCCTCCGAGAAAAATGGTCCCGTCCAGATCGAAAAGAAAACATCGGGTTTGTTTGAGAATGTCGGCCATTTTACCTCCGTGCGGGAATTATACAGGAAAGGCCTTAAGTGAACACACATGCGAGTGAAATCCATCATGGACTTGCGTTTGACAGCTGTCAGCATAAACAATAGACTCAACCTTGAACTTGTCCGTTACCTACCATATCCAACACAGCTCCCGCGCCAGATCACTTCCGCAATCAGATTAGGGGATCGAAATTGATGACCATGTCGTTCTGCAGACTTAAGCTTTTACTCTGCGCCTGCGTGCTTTTCCTTTGCAATGCCTGTACTCCATCACCATCTTCCCCATCACCGGCCCACACTGCAACCCCTGATTCTACGGACACACCTTCACAACCGGAATGGTCTGAGTTCACTCCTGCCCGGGAGATCTTCGCTGAAAACAACGTCTACTCAGCTGCTGTTGAACCTGACGGCACCGTATGGCTCGGCACGGATGCCGGACCTTTTCGCTACAATGGAACAGCCTGGGAGAGAATAACGTCTGGACTGCCGGCAATCCACATTCCTTCGATCGCCATTGGGCCTGCAGGAGGGGTATGGGCAGCCACAACCGAGGGTGTGGCGCGATTGGGCGGAAGTTCCTGGGATCGGATTAAGGAAGCGTACGGCCGCAACAAACATCGCTGCGAGGATATCACTGTTGGGCCGGACGGCTCCTTGTGGTTTGCCAGTATGACAAGTATTGCACGCTATGACGGCGGCGAGGAATGGGAGTTTGAGTACTTCCCGCTCGGTAAGGAAGGCACCACCATAACCACACTTTCCATTTCTCCAAACGGCGATTTCTGGCTTGGCACATATGAAGGCGTGAACCGTTTCGATTCCAGTATGCAAACACTCACAACCTTTACTGTCGAAGATGGACTGCCAGACAATCACATCAATACAATCCATTGTTCATCAAATGGTATAACCTTTATCGGCACGCCCAGCGGTGCCGCGATCTTCGATGGAGAATCCTGGACCGAGCTATCGGAAAAGAACAAGCTTATCGGTTACTCCGTCGAGTATATTACTGTCGGCCCTGATGGGAACATCTGGCTTCTGACAGACCAGGCTTTGAATATCTATCATGACCCTGCTCTGGCATCACAAGCTTTACAGCCGACCAGCGCTTTTACAGCTATCCCCTCCTATACACCTGCTCCCACCCGTACAATCGCGCCTACCCTCGGCCCCACCAGTACACCAACACAGCTGCCGTCGCCGCTTCTAAGAGTCGGTCCTGTGAATGAAATCATCCCCGGGGATACCCCAACCCTTTACACTGCCTGTGACGGCTCCCTTTGGCTGATCACAGATACAGCAGCTGCAAGGCTGGAAGAGGGTACCTGGCAGCCAGTACTCACAGAAATCACCGGCACCATCGCAGGTATTGACCTTCAAGGTCTGGTGTGGCTTATCACCGAAAGTGGAGACGCCATCAGCGCCCGGGACGGAACCAGCTGGACTGAATTTGGTCTGGAGGAAGGCTGGCAGCCGCTGATGGAAGCCGGCTCTACCAGTTTTGGACAATGCAGCCTGGATGGGTTGTTCTGGCTGACGTCCGCTGATGACGTGCGCTCCTTCGATGGAGAAAAATGGACAGTCTACGATTCAGAAGATCTGGGAATGGATAATATTTCTCCCGAAAGCTGGTCCCCGCTGTTCCTGGCCACTCAGCAAAGCACCGGTTTTGTATGGGTCGGAGGATGCAACTTTTTTGGTGCCGGGCCAACGGGCGGCCCGGGCGCACGCTGGTATGACGGCGAACACTGGCTGGGAGCGGGATCACCTGCTGCTGAAGGATGTGTCAGTGCCATTGTTGAAGATACGGATGGAGATATGTGGCTGGGTGTGGATGAAATCCTCTGGCGTGTCGACAGCGCCAGCGGCGCCTGGATCATGTATACTCCACCGGAAACGCCCTTTGGATACCGCCGTTTTGGAGCGATCTCTGCCCTAGAATCCGATCTGTTTGGAAATATCTGGGCTGCGGAGCTGATGTGCGGCGGGGCATGCTGTGATTCGCTTGCGCTCTATCGTATTCAGAACAGCACCTGGACACTGGCCTTAGAAAAGGAAACGTGGGTGACAGATTTTACCGCCCTGTCGAATTCCTCCGGAAGCTGGTTTTTCGCTGACGGTATCTATCGGCTTAATGCCTCCGGCATTGCAGCCGTATCCTCCCTGTATCCTCAAATTGCTGCCATCGATCCCTCAGGCAAGATCTGGTTCCTGATCCAGGATTACCCTCAATCTGTACTTTGTACAATCGATCCGGAAGTCGGCGAATAATGAACCACACACGTACTAGACACCCTTGCCGCCCACCTTTTACAGGCACTTCATCGGCACCCAGCCGCGGGAGCCGTCCGCTTTCTGTGCCATTCCAAAGCCGTTCAGGATCTCACTCACCAGCAGCAGTTCACCGGGCGCAACACTCAGTTCCAGAGCGTTGTAATCACGCAGCAAAATCCCTTTGCGCCCTTCGATGCTCAGATATTGTGCCGGTACCCAGGCTTCATTTTCATTCGCACCCACACACCAGAACCAGTCTTTCCATTCCGGATCATGGGTGGACTCTTTGCCTACTCCAACCCTTTCGCCCTTGCTGAAGCAGATTGGATCCGCATAAGGAGACTTATACATTTCAACTACCGCATATTCAACATTTGTTCCCATTTGAAAATACTCTCCCAAAAACAGGTAATCCCTTTTGTTATTTTTTAACCATGATTCTACAACTACAAGCTAGTTGTTCAAAATAATGTGAAGAGGAGTATGAGAGGAAGAGAAATTATTCGTAAATCACACAATAAATACATCCCGCAAACTTGACTCTCCTTCACGACTGCATTATTCTTAGCCAGCTAATAATATGTCGGCTAATTATATTTTCGAGGTGTCCAATGAAAGAAAGCCCGGATCCAGTCAGCCTCAACCATCTTCTCGTACACATCTGCCGTGCGCATTATGCCCGCACCCATGAACTGCTGGAGAAGATCGGCCTGTACCGCGGCCAGCCACCGTTATTCAAGGTTCTGTGGAAACGTGAAGGTCTTTCACACAGCGAACTGGCAGCAAAACTCGAAATCAGCCTTGCAACAACCACCAAGATGGTTCAACGGCTGGAAAAAGGCGGCTTTTTAGAACGCAAGCCGGATCCAAAAGACCAGCGCCTTTCACGTGTTTACCTCACCGAAACCGGGCACCGGATCCGGTCGGAAGTGGAAGCTGTCTGGGATCAGATGGAAGAAGAGACATTTGCCGGCCTTTCCCATGCTGAAAAACAACAGCTGTCGAAAATGCTCACTCAAGTCCGGGAAAACCTGCTCCGGGAGAAATGCTGCAAATGAAATCTGTACGAAACCTGTTCAAGTACCTAAAACCCTACCGGGCAGCGGCAATCCTGGCTCCCCTGCTTATGACACTCGAAGTAGGCATGGACCTGATGCAGCCGCGCATGGTCCAGCGCATCATCGATGAAGGGATTGCCGGGATGGATATGGATTTGGTTATCCATACCGGCCTTATGATGATCGGTTTTGCCCTCCTGGGTGCTGTCGGCGGCATTGGATGTTCTTTCTTCTCCGTAAAAGCATCACAGGGGCTTGGAACCGATCTGCGCGGCAATCTCTACCGAAAGGTTCAGGCCCTATCCTTTGGCAACATCGATAAACTTGAGACCGGGCAGATCATCACCAGGCTGACAAACGACGTGATCCAGGTGCAGGAAATGGTCGCCATGCTTCTACGGATCATGGTTCGCGCTCCCTTGCTCTTGATAGGCAGTATGGTGCTGGCTATCCTCACCAGTCCGGACCTTGCCTGGCTGCTGCTGGCCCTGATGCCGCTTGTTGGTGTCGTACTTGTATGGGTGATACATAAGGCATACCCCATGTTCAGCAAGGTACAGAGCCGCCTTGATGACGTCAACACCGTCATGCAGGAAAACCTTGCAGGTGTTCGTGTGGTCAAGGCATTTGTCCGTGGTGACTATGAAATCAAGCGATTTGGCACCGCCAATTTTAACCTTATGGACCAGACAATTCGTGCAATGCGGGCGATCGTTGTAACCTTCCCCGCGATGATGCTTGTCCTGAATCTGGGCATCGCCGCCGCTGTGTGGTTCGGCGGCATCCAGGTTTCTATAGGAAACCTGCAGACAGGGGAACTGATAGCATTCGCCAACTACCTGACACGCACATTGATGTCCATGATGTTTCTCAGCATGCTCGTGATGCGGCTGGCACGCGCCCAGGCTTCCGCTGAACGTATCGAAGAAATTCTTTCTGCTGTTCCAGTTATCCAGCCTTCTTCTGAGCCTGTGCAGAATGATATCCCCTGCGGCAGGGTTGTATTCGATAATGTCACATTCAGCTACGATCATGACGGAAACGCTGTTCTTAAAGATGTATCTTTCACAGCAGAACCCGGTCAAACTGTCGCCATTCTGGGAAGCACAGGATCAGGAAAATCGAGCCTGATTCACCTGATCCCGCGTTTCTACGATGTCACTGGCGGGCGTGTGACACTGGACGGCATTGATGTGCGGCAGTTGGAGGAAAACGACCTGCGTCGCAGTATCAGCATCGTGCTGCAGGAAACCATCCTGTTCAGTGGTACCATCCGGGAAAATATCCGGTTCGGCAGGCCTGAAGCAGCGGATGAAGAAGTAATATCTGCTGCGAAAGCTGCACAGGCACATGAATTCATTATAGGTTTTCCTGAAGGCTACGACACCGAATTGGGACAGCGCGGCGTCAACCTTTCCGGAGGACAAAAGCAAAGGATCGCAATTGCCCGGGCGCTTCTTACCCGCCCCGCTGTGCTGATCCTCGACGACAGCACCAGTTCAGTTGATGTAGAAACAGAAAGCCATATCGAGGATGCGCTGGAAAGCCTCATGAAATCCAACGGCAATCCATTGGCAACGCAAAGCACCCGCTTTGTAGTTGCCCAGCGAATTTCCACTGTACTGAACGCTGACAAGATTATCGTCCTTGACGATGGTGCTGTGGCTGCTGAAGGCACGCATAAGGAACTCCTGCAGTACAGCCCTATCTATCGGGAAATATTCCAATCCCAACTCGGCAGCGGAGGACTGGCTTATGGGTCCTGACAATAAATCTCCTTCCAAACAATCCAACCCGCCTCCATTCGGTCCACGCCGTCATATGCCGGGAAATCTGGATCGTGTTAAAGACCAGAGCAGCACGATCAAACGCCTTTGGAGGTATCTGCGTCAGCAAAAGTGGACACTTATTGCTGTTGTTCTATTAGTGGCGGCTTTTTCCGGCCTTGATCTCCTCGGCCCATACCTGCTTGGCCGTGCCATTGACGTTTATATCCCGCAGCACGATCTGGACGGCCTGCTTCGTCTCGTGATCCTGATGATCGCTGTATATCTGCTTGCCTCAGGATTCGCCTATGCACAGGGATGGCTCGTTGCTGCCGTTGCGCAGCGCACAGTCCGCGATATCCGCCGGGACCTGTTCAACCACCTTCAGTCGCTGCCGCTGCGCTATTTCGATCTTCATCCACATGGCGAATTAATGAGTCGGCTTGCAAATGATGTTGAAAATATCAGTATTGTTCTGAACGAAAGCACAACTCAGCTTATTTCCAGTGTAATGACTTTGATCGGGGTTGCCGCAGCCATGTTTCTTATCAATATCAGGCTTGCCGTAGTAAGCATGATCACGCTTCCGTTGATGGCTTTTATCAGCCGCTGGATTGCCAGGCACACGCTGCGAGGCTTTCGTGAACAGCAGCAGCAGCTCGGGTTATTGAACGGCCATATCGAAGAGACTGTTTCTGGCCAGCGTGTTATCAAGGCATACGGGCGTGAACACGCTGTAATCGAAGAATTCGATCAGGTTAATGGCCGTTTGCGAAAGGCTTCAACCCGCGCCCAGTTCCTTGCAGCCATTCTCGGACCGATATCAAACCTGATCAACAATTTTGGTTTTGCTGTTGTGGCAGGTGCCGGCGGCTGGATGGCAGTGATGGGAATGGCAACCGTAGGTACGATCGCTACTTTTGTCAGCTACTCGCGCCAGTTCACCCGGCCGCTCAACCAGATCGCGAACCTGTACAACACCATCCAGTCTGCGCTCGCTGGTGCGGAACGGGTCTTTGAAGTTCTCGATGAACGGACCGAGATTATCGAAAATCCGGAAGCGAGGAGCCTGGATACAATCAAGGGCAAGGTGATATTCAACGATGTTTGCTTCGGATACGAGGAGAATACACCGGTACTCAAGCATGTCAGCCTGCATGCCAAACGCGGCGATACCATCGCGCTTGTCGGGCCTACCGGCGCAGGCAAGACTACAATCGTCAACCTGTTGACACGTTTCTACGACATCGACGGCGGCAGCATCACACTAGATGGTGTAGATATTCGCAAAATACGAAAGGATGATCTGCGCCAGGCACTCGGCATCGTCCTGCAGGACACCTATCTCTTTTCCGAGAGTGTGATGGAAAACATTCGCTACGGCCGGCTTGATGCTGCTGATGAGGAAGTTGTCGCCGCAGCAAAGCTTGCCAACGCAGACCACTTTATCCGCCGCCTCCCGCACGGCTATCAAACCCGGCTTTCAGAGCGCGGCAGCAATCTCAGCCTCGGCCAGCGACAGCTGCTGGCGATCGCCCGTGCTATCCTGGCAGATCCGAGCATCCTTATTCTCGACGAAGCAACAAGCTCCGTCGATACCAGGACCGAGAAGAACATCCAGGAGGCGATGCTTCGCCTGATGGAAGGCCGTACGAGTTTTGTGATCGCCCATCGTCTGAGCACGATCCGCGAAGCTGATGCCATCCTGGTCATCAATGAAGGCGAAATTATCGAACGCGGCACGCACGAGGCTTTACTGGAACAGCAGGGCTTTTATCACAACCTGTATATCAGCCAGTTTAAGGGGCAGCTGGAAAACGCGACGTAGTCTAAAACACTACAATTCAATTGTTCTCCATCCAGGCAGCAGATGCAGCGTTCAATCAGCTTCCAAAATTAAAAGGCACCGGAATAAATAATTTTATCCTTGAGTTCTGATGTTCTCAGGGGTACTTAATGAGGGAAATCCTTCTGCAGGGCCTGACTATAAGAGTCCTGAAGTTACTTCGACTGATTGATATCCATTGTTTCACCTGACAGTTTTGCCCCCATCCCGGAAATTTGAGTCAGCACAAAACTCAATCCCGCAATACAGAACTTCTGCAAAACCTGCTTGAAGCCAACATTGAGCAGGAACCCCACGGCATAGGGTATGACCGTGCCGCTTAACAGGATCTGATAAAAACGATGCCTCCACCCCGGCAGGAGTCCCCGCATCTCCGCGAGTGTAATGGTTGAAATCAGGAAAATCCCTGCAATCATCATCACCGATCCAGTGACATGAACCCATTTAAATCGGTCGTGCGGCATGTTGAACACAAAGAATCCAACTGAGCTGATCAATGCCAGCTTTGACTTCAGGAGATTATGCAGGATAGCTGGATGGCTGTGGTAGTGGAAGCCAACCTTTCCCATGATAAACGCCATGAGGATAAAGCCCGTGGTGACAATCACCCTCGAGACAGCATTCGCCTCGCCGGATCTTGTTGCGGATCCACCCAGCTCACTCAGTGCGTGTTTCCAGAAGAGAAAGCCATCCTTGTAAAACAGCCCGGCGATCAGGAAAGTGAGGATCACAAGGGCTGAAACCCTTGACAGCTGCCGTGCGATAAACAGGTCCATCGGAAGCAGTTCAGGCAGGTGCAGCACAGGCCTGTGGCTTTCACGACTGCTGATTGTTTTCCCGTCATACTTCGCCATCACTTCCTCCACTCAGGGTTGTATAAAAGTGATTCCCTGTTCCGGAACGACCGGAACATCAAATATCCTTCTCCCCTGGTACTAGAGTGCCAGAAAGCAGCATGAAAATCAATATTCGCCTTTGGTAGAAGAGCCAGCTCTTGCCGCGCCTCTATCAGGAAAAATATTAATTCCTGATAAGTAACAAGTTAGTGATCCATTTTGTCCTTCAGGCTCAATAAAGAGCCTTGACATCATCAGCCAGAATTCAGTCCGAATTGTATTACAAAGCATGGCGCTCGGGAGAATGTACTATTCCACCCTGGAATTTTCATACGGTGGTCTCACATTCTTCCGACACGCCTCTTTATTTTCACCCGGAATTCTCGCTTCTATTTAATCCATTTTTTATTACAAAACCATATTGACACATGCTACTATGGTCGCGCGCTTGATACCATTCCCAATAGAAAGGAATATGTTGGGTTATTCAAGGATGAGTTTATTGAGAAAAGTGAAAGATATGGACAGGTTAGGTGCTTCCGACTTGCATATTGATTTTGGTAGGAGCCACCCTTCGGTTGCCCTCTATTACTTTTCCAAAAATATTCGCGGATTATCAATCAAAAGGGGTAACAGTAGATATATCCACTAAATACCAAATCATTTTTTTCAGAATCCTGAGAGGTAATACTCACCCTTATAACCTTTACCGTAATCAATCAGTGTTTACAGCTTACTAACCTATTTTAATCATGATCCAGAGCATCGAGGAGATTTATTGATGACTAATTTATACATTGTTCTGCTATTTCAGGTGGTTTTAACATCTCTCTCGTTTATCCTGATGCATTTATTTGTGAACAATCCTTTCCATGCAAACCTGTTTGCGGTGATACTTACAGCTGCCGTTACTACAGGTATCGGATATTATTTCCGGAAACAATTCAAAACAAGCGAAGATGAGATTTCCAAAATAAAACAAAAAAGGCAAGAGAAGGAACGATGGGCGCTGGAAAAAATGGGGGATATAAAAAGCAGTCTCAATCAACTCGCGGAAAAAACATCGGCTATTGCCAACATGCTCGGTGATACAGCAGGGTATATGGATAGTTTAACGTACCAGACTGAAGAGAATGCGAAAGAGATCTCAGTCGCTTCAGATCAGGTAGTAACGGGTAGCACCAGGGAATCTGAATCTATCCGGGAAATCACCAGCCTTCTGGATATGCTTGTTGTCTCTATCAGGGGAATTGCTGATGGAGCGAAGGATCAGGCTGAGTCAATTGGAAATGCAGCAGAAGTGTCCAACCAGATAAACAACGCCATCATGGAGATTTCCTCCAAATCGAATATTGCGACCGAAGCATCTGCCCAGGCTGCCGAGGCAGCTGACCATGGTGGAAAGACAATAAATGAGACTATCGATGCCATAAAAAGTATTCGAAAGAAGGTTGGACAATCTGCGGAAAAGGTCGAAGAGATGGGCCTTCGTTCCAAAGAGATTGGCATCATTGTTGAAAGAATTAATGATATTGCAGATCGAACCAATTTATTAGCGCTAAATGCAGCGATAGAAGCGGCTCGCGCGGGCGAAATGGGACGTGGTTTTTCAGTTGTTGCAAGTGAAGTTCGGAAGCTTGCAGAAAATTCGGTTTCAGCTACGAAAGAGGTTGAAAACCTTGTCGAAGCCATTCAACTGAGTTCCCGGGAAGCCGTACATGCAATGGATTTAGGTGTGGAAGAAGTTGAAAAAGGAGTAAAGAGCGCCGTTCAATCGGGTGAAGTGCTCGAAAGTATCATAACAACTACCGAGCTAGCATTCCAGGAATCAAAAGGTGTTGTGGAACTCACCAGGGAACAAACTGAGTTGAGTAAAAAGCTTGAATCTACCATGACATCCGTATCTGCAGTTGTCGAGGAAAATGTTGCTTCAACAGAAGAAATGAAATCCAGCACAGATGACGTCATGAAGGAAATGCATAATATCTCATCTATCAGCAGCCAGAACAGTACGACAGCGCTAAAAGTAGCTAAACTAACAAATGAAATCGGTTTTCTCGTTACCGATGCAACTGCTTCAGCGCAAACTCTGGCAGAAATGGCATCCTCACTTCAGAACCTGGTAGCGCCCTATGATATCAAACGTGAAGAATCCGGAGCATCAACCGGAAGAGGTCGATTGAATCGAAAACCTGTTATAGGAATCATTCTTCCTACCCTTTCGAATCTTTTCTGGAAAACAGCCGTAAAATTCGCTCAAAAAGGCGCTCATGACCTGGGAATCGACCTGATAGTCTGTGATTCAAAGGATAATCCAGAGTTGATGGAACAACATATTCTCAGCATGGTGGAACAAAAAGTCGACGGGGTGCTGTGGGTTCCATATTGGGGCCTTGGGAGAAAAGGCCTGAAACAAACGCGGGATGCGGGGATACCCGTTCTGTTTATCGATTCATACCAGGGAGGGCTTCAACCTCAATCCGAAGAATTCCCTAATTATCTGGCATTTATCGGACCGGCTGATGAAACCGGCGCTTACGAAATGGGGAAATATCTTCTGTCCCGGATGCCAGCAAATAGAGACGGTAAAAAATATCTTGCCGCACTGGATGGCCCTGCAGGTGCCCCGACAGCTGTTATCAGACATAAAGGCTTAAAACGCGCTTTGAAAGAACATCCCGAGGCGGTCCTCGTTTCATCCAGACACGCCGATTATCGAGTTGACCAGGCAGAGTCCTGCTTTGCAGATTTATTATCTGAATATCCCCGGATACAAGGAGTATGGTCTGCAAACGATGCAATGACCCGGGGCGCCTTGAGGGCAGCAAGAAACGCCGGGAAAACTCCCGGTAAAAATATTTTCTTTGTAGGTATGGATCTGGATACGGATAATATTAAAGCTGTTCGGAACGGAGATCAGCTATTTGATATCGGAGGACACTGGCTCCAGCTTGGCTTTGGACTGAATGTTCTGTATGACTATCTGAATGGCTTTACCATACCTAAAGGGCGCTCCATAGTTAAACTTCCGTTACTGCCCTTAACAAAGGACAAAGTGAGCCAGTTCGAAAAAGAGTATCCAAACGGGATACCCACGTACAACTTCAAGCAGAATTCCCGTACATATAATCCGCAGGCACCCATTGTGTTCTTTGAAATGAAGTTCAACCAGGCACAATGAACTCCTGACAACGTAAATTTTACTTGGACAGGTTCAAGCCACTGACCCTGCTGTTCCCTTCGCCTGAAGCCGCAGGTTTACAATAGCAATTTTCTGCAAAGGAAATGCCGGGGCCGGTAGTTCTGGCCGGATTACAACGCAGCAGCTGCCAGACGGTTAGTTCATGCAAAGTTGATGTAGGCGGTGAAGAATCCCCCTGAAGTAATCAACGAAATGATTAATAATTCGCCAGTCGTGTATTCAATCTTCACCTCGCACAGTTTTACCAAACCGAGTGTATCTAGCTTCTCTAAACATACAGTCATTCCTTAATTGAAAGCAGACCGATTCTGTATAGGATCATGCACAACAGCCTGCTAAAGGTATGCACTAATTCTCCTTACTGTTTGGAATCGGAGCAGCAGAAGAAACCGGTAACATTTAAACAAGATAGTGATTGTGCAGAGCAGGAAAAGTGAAGTAAGATTGGGAAATTATAAGATTGGGAAACGGGATCTTTTTTCTCAATGAGGTGAGAAATGGACTCAAAAATCAGGCAGGCTGTCAACAATCTTGATTCAAAAGATGACAAAATCCGCATGGACGCACTGAAGAATATGCTGGTTCTCACCGAAAAGCCGGTGGATTGGGCTTATGAAGTTTGGGATAAAATGCTCGAGAAACTGGACCATCCCAACTCATACCAGCGTACGATCGGTATCAAGATGTTGTGCAGCCTGGCGAATAGCGATCCCGAAAATCGTATGGCGGAATCCCTCGATACGATTCTTGCACATACAAAGGACGAGAAATTCATCACGTCCAGGCAGTGCCTTCAGAGCATCTGGCAAGCAGCCGGCGGCGGCAGCACAGTCAATCGAGAAAAGATTATTGCCCACCTTGCTTCCCGCTACCGTGAATGCACCACCGAGAAGCACTACAACCTGCTGCGCCTTGACATCATCCAGTCTCTCTGCAATCTCCAACAGCAGCAGCCGGATGATTCACTGCTCAAACTGATCCAGGAGCTGATTGCGGAAGAAGAAGAGCCCAAATACCGCAAGAAGTATGAGGGTGTTGTTCAAGCCTGAAATAAGCCTGTACCCTGGAAGTTTTTCTAACATTATGACATTGGAGGAGGATTCCACATATTTGTATTGACTTATAGAATCCGTGTAGTATTACAAAGAGTAAATACCCCATAATAATGGCAGGCACTATCGCGTTTTCGTATGGCTGGGGATTCTTCTCCCGGAATTTCGGGAAATGAACAAGCAGCAACTATAGAAAAGAAGCTGAAACAATCAACCTTGCCGGGTGGAAATATTCTCCTGCAATCAAACCAGCCAGGCCATTCAGACGAGAAAACGCATGATCATGCTCCCGGAAAGCAAACATTGAACGGTATTATGCACTTTTCTCCTCTTTATGCGCAGCAGCTATTTCGTAATTATCAAGGATGTACGAGGGCACTTTATGAAATCTGATAATAATAAACTGGTTTTAATAACACTTCTACTCTCGATACTTGTTCTCATGGCAATGATATTTGTGCATTTATATTTTCAAGTACCAATTAAAAAAATGACTCAGGATGTGACATCATTCGCCCACATTCACCCACTTTCTGGAATTCTTTCGAATCTTGGAATTCTCCTCTGGTGTGTGACGGCATCCGTATGTGGTTTTACAGCAATCCTCCTTCGCAAAACCAGGACAGGAGACTCTTTCCATTTCTTTCTTTTCTCCTCACTCTTGTCTGCCTATCTTTTAGTGGATGATCTTTTCCTGATCCATGAATCCCTTTTTCGGCGACTTTTCAACCTGGACGATAAGATTCCCATGATACTCCTCGGGATTGGTATAGCTGCATACCTGATAGCCTTCAGACGGATTCTTCTTCGGACAAATTTCATTTTTTATTCACTTGCTGTAGGATTCCTCGCCATTTCTGCAGGGTTGGATTTCTTTCTTGAGTCATGGATGAATCAATTCGGCGAGTGGAAACACTTTTTTGAAGACGGGGCTAAATGGTTGGGAATTACATGCTGGTGCAGCTATTATGTACATACCTCTTATCGATTTCTGGTAAGCTTGCTGGACCAACCTGGCAACTCGACACAAGAGGAAGCTCAGGCCAGCCATCCTTGATATCCACACAATGTATACAAAATATCTGTGGAATTGCCCTGAGAAAGAATAACCAAACCCAGAACAGAAACGGATATGAAATTATTACATCTCTTCCTGGTTTGATTTTCTATGAATGTTATTAATGAAGGTGAAATGTACAGTGGTGAAAATCGGTTGGAATACTAAATTGACTGATTTTGAGGTTATGGTTAAATTTCAAGCTTTGGCTACAAAAAGGAGAACTTATCAATCATTTGATAACTACTCCAGGAAAACAAAATATCCCAAGGAAGATTTTTTCCGGTTTTTATACTCCGGATTTAATTAGACAAATCCTGTTTGTATTTTAAATTTTTATATGTTCAATCTCAACAAACCATTTCTGGAATAGATTCTGCTTTGCAGATGGGCAGAGTGGCTTCAACGGATATCTATTGAGAAACCATACAACCATTTGCGGCCAGGCGCTATCCCATCATCTGGAATCTCCGCCAGAGGCCGTCAAACGACGCATTGCTCACCCCTGTCCAGGACCTGATCATTGAAGAAGGCAAACCCGGACACTGTAAGAAGTAAAAAAAAATACGCTCTCTTCACGCAGTTGGGATTAATACCTACGGATAATAAAATCCAAAACCTTCTACAGGAACCCAGACGCCAAGCTGCTCATTACCGGTCGGATCTGCGATGATGCTGATCGTCACCGGACGGGCTGGCTCCACTGCAAAACGCACAAAGTACGTCCTGAAAGGTCGCGGAGGTTCCTGCTGTATCGGATATAAATAACCGCCCCATACGAATGTGTCATCGAGGTAAATGGAAGCTGGTGTCATCAGGTCACCAACCAGTAGAACTCCAACACAACTCACAGGCGCAGCGGAGGTTGCTGTGATCACCGCGCCCTCATTCACCATCACCCTCGCAGTATCACTCATCGTGGCTGTTTCCGGCAGACCGGGATAAATGATGCTGTACCCTGATGGTGCGGCTGTCACCTCTGTATTGGCACGCACAAGGATATCAGGTGTAAGACTGCTGTCATGCATGACATCGCCCAGGACTTCGACCTCCCCGCATGGGGACGAACCGGCAGCTGGGATAGGATCCTGCTCTGGGGCCGGGTTAGACGTATCTCCTCCGGCATCAGGCGGCGCTGGCCCCTGATCATCCTCTTCGAAAGCCTCCTGCAGGCCCGCCACATCAGCGGCATCCACTTCTCCTCCCTCCATCGCTGCCAACCACCTGTCCCTGGCCTCCAGCTTCCGTTCCAGCGCGATCTCCGCCCTGTGCAGCAGAAGTTCACGCACGACCTTGCGAACCAGTGCAGCATTGATCGGCGCTCCATTCATCAAAGCTTCTTTCAGCACCTTTGGAGCAACTTCCTCAATAGCAAAGCCTACAACTTTCCCCGCTCCTTCCATCAGTCCGCCGACAACTCTGCCGGTAAAACGACCAAGGCTCTTGACCCCCCGCTTGATCACATCAAAAAGCCCGCCGCCGCCTCTGCGGCGATTATTTACAGCCTGCGACTTCTTTTGCAGGCTGCTGATCCTGGATTCCAGTTCGTCCACCAGGTCTGCCTCCCGATCAGGAGTATACAAATCGTCGGCACGCAGTTTTGCTATCTGGTTCGCATACAGCTTGATAAGGATGTCAACTTCATTCCATGAAGAAGCTTGCTCCGGGATTTTCATCAGGTGGCCGCCGGGAATCATCGCAGACTGCACTTCGCCGTCCAGCCGCATCTGGCTTGAGAACATCAACAACGCCGCATCGTCAAAGGAATGACCTACAGACTCCTCAGCCCTTACCTCAATAACAGGAACCATCCCGAAAAGGAGACTGATTAGCAGGATTGCATTTACCAGTACTCTTCTTGTGTGCATCAGTAACCTCCTCTACTCTTGAAATGTATAGACGATTTCAGCTGTTTCGCCAAAAACACTCAGACTGAACCCATCTGCATGGAATATCATCATCATTGTGCTGTCGTCATCAAATACATATTGATTGGAGACCGTCTGTGTGAAAGAAGCTGTTAACCCGTCTTCAGTCATCAAACACCTTCCGTTTTCAAAGACGATTTCAATTGTGGAGACACTCTCTTCAATCAGCTCGTCTCCATCAAAAATAGCAACATCGTAAGTGTGAACGCCCTGGTTTGCAGCTTCCTGGGATGTCAGAGAGCCCGTCACAGCAGGAGCCTCACCTGCAGGTTCAGGTTGAGCTGCAGGTTGAGGTGCAGTTGCGGCAGCGTCAGCATCCTCGTAGTAAACAGCTTCCACATAAACCAGGTCGCCATCCTGCAGTCCAAAGGTGAGGCCGCCGGCATAATACAGCTCCGCATCCGCTACCAGCTCCTCTTCCACAGGCAGGATGAACCAGTCTGCCAGGCCGGTGAGTGCAGCCAGCTGCTCGCGGCTCATAAATGCCAAAAACTGCCCTGGATTGTAGCGGGTGGGATAGATTTCGGCTGCGCCGGGGGTGGAATCCCGGAAGATTTCCTCCCCATTCTCGAACGTCACTGATGTGCTCTGCAGCGGGTAGGACCACTCCTCATGCCGGATCGTTTCAATCCTGCCCTGTGGATCTTCCCTTTGATAGAACAGGATGGTAAAGCTGTGCGGTTCGCCCCATGTGTCCACCAGGGCCTGCTGCTCGCTGGAATACGCATACCCATCGAGAACATATCTTCCAAAATCGAATCCGGTTACAGCCCTGGGCTGATTCTTGAAGGAGCTAACCCCCACCCCCAACATTGAAGCGATAATACAAATTCCCACAACCACAATAACAACTGCGGCTACCAAACAGCCTGTTTTACGTTGATTCTTCAATGAAGGCCTCTCTTATGAAAAATTGTAAAAAAAAATATAGCACAGAAGAACCTATCAGGCTAATAAAGGAAGATACAAATTTTCGTACCTGCACAACCTATGAAACCAGCTCGAAAGAAGCAGTTAAGAACTCTTGTCGGAGCCTGAAAAAATTTTGTGAACAATGATTCTCGTGACTAAGAAGGATTCTCCAAAGGATACATAAACACAAATTCACCGCGGAAGAACTGCGAAGTATCAGGATTCGCTTCTATGTGTCTGATTCGTTAGATATGGAGACTTCTCATTGATTAGATTATCCAAGGAATAATCAATGGGCCTTCAGCCAGTCTCGCACACGCTCAGCCACAGCAGCCAATTCCTCCACCCCACCTTTCGGCGCGTCCGGCCATTCATCGACTCTCGGACCCCAGTACTCTCTCGGCGCACCGGGATAACGGCCGATGATGTGCAAATGCACGTGCGGCACACCGTCGCAAATGAAGAAGGAATACACATGCTCCACACTTTCTGTGGCGATCAGAGCCCGGGCAATTCTGCTTGCGTACAATCCAACTGCTTGTGCTTCCTCTTCTGTGAGGTCCGCCAGTTCTGGCACATGCCGCTTTGTTTCGAGAAAAATGTGCCCCAGATAGTGCTCGGTTTCGTCCCCAAAGAGCTGCGCATGTGAAACAAAGATCAGTTCATCCTCATAGATCACACCACCAGGAACAGCTAGCTCTCCCCGGTGTTTCCTGCACACCAGACATTCCTCTTTCATTTTTTCTGGCGTCATCGCTTCCTCCTATTATGAAACAGATGCATGAAATATGCGGTGATTTCTGCCTATTCACATATCGAATCCCAAACAGGATCGCCTTCCGGATTAATATCGAATGCCTCATAAACCAGGCTCGAATCAGCTGTAATTCCCGGGATCCTGCCCGTCATGGTGAGTGTCCCGTTTTCATAATCCACGGCTAACACACCGGATGAATAGTTATAGACTGAACCGTTGGATTCCAGCCGCTTTACTCCAAAAGATTCATAGAAAACAGAGAGGAAGTCTGCCGTTTTTTTCTTGCCTTCCTTCACAACCACGGTAAACAACGCGTAATCCGCTCCTTCATGGTATGGATCACCTGTTGAGGGGTCACTATCTGAATCGATAAACGCCGCCCAGCTGTATTCAGCCACCCATGTTTCCACCCCTTCCCTGTTGAATTCAATCTCTCGGGGAATTCCGCGCAGGGTAAAAACTACTGTCAGTTCTTCACCTTCCAGCCATGATTCAACTTTTATCAGGTCGGCATGGGCTATATCCACCTCCCCTTCCTCATCGAAAACTGTTTCACCCGGAATACACAGCGGTTCAGGAGTTGGGGTAACCGAGGGTGAAGGTGTACAGGTCAAGGTTGGCTCCACAGTATCGGCAGCTGTGGGTTCCTTCTCTTCAACAGCGGTCACTTCTGCTGCTGCGCTATTGGTATCAGGAACAACAACTTCTGCAGACTGGCCGCATCCATACAGCATAGCAAGAGCCAGGAACAGCAGGAAAGCGAATAATAGTTTCTTCATAAGTACCCCCATTTCATTGTCGAGATTCAGTATAAGATCATGCATGATTTCCTGATTTCATGCAACACTCTCATGACAAAACGAAAGTCGGGAAAAATCCCATAATATTCTTGTTGGAATTTCTAAACGGGAACCACAAAACTGGAATGACTGTGTGGAATCAGTCTTCCAGGACATCGAGCACAACCAGCGGCGGCTCATCTGGCGCTTCACTCCTTCTCCAATCCAGATGCTCTGTCAGACGTCGGATAAAATCCTGGTGACTGAATACCATTTCCTGAACATCAGCAGGAAACATCTTCCGGATATCCCGGCTGTAAGCACTGCCGGATCCGGGGATATCCACACTTAAAACCGATCCGTCCGGTCCAAGCTTTATCACTACCGGAACCGAAGATCCGGAGTAATGACCTGTATCGCCAATCGTTACAGTAGTAGCACAGTAAGCCCAGGCATAGAGCTCCTGGTCTGCTCGCCCCAGAAGCAGCCACTCACAGAGCACTTCTTCAACCGGATGGAAGGACAAAAGCCTTCCTGCAAACACTGTCTGGTATTCCTGCCAGCGTTCTGCTTCGCTTGGAAGGGGTGTGATATATTGATCCGGCTCCAGAGTCGGCATTGGTGACACTGTTGCAGGATATGGTGAAGCTGTTGAGGAAGGTTTTGCCGTCGGAGATGGACTGGCGGAGGGGGCAGCAGTACTGGCCGCTGCGGTATAGGGTGTATAAAACTTAGTCGAGGCTGGGAGTAATGTCTCCTCCGGATCTGCTGCTGAAGTACATGAAACCAACAGAAACGGAAGTATAAAAAAAGCAGCCCTCAGCCTCATTTTTCCCTTTCCCCTGCACTCGTTACTCGTCTGCCGTATCCCACTGTGAAAGATCGTCAACCGGCTTCGGAAGGCGTTCCTCAAGCCACTTTGCGACGGTACCCGGGCGAAAATCAGGATCCTCACACTCGATCACCCATGAGAGAAAATCCCCCGGGCCGCCGTTCATATATGGCGGCGGTGAAACGGGTTTGAATACAGTTGGAAGACGTTCACTCAACGAAAGGTAGTTAAGTACATGACCAAGTTCCTGGACAACGTGCCATGAGAGCTTGTGCTCGATGTCTATCGAAAACTTGACCCACCACAATCCTTGCCCGGCAGCACCATGCGAAATCGGTTCCATAACCGAAGGAATTCGACTTAAATATGCCACCAGTTTTGTGAATGCGCGATCATCCATATTATTCTTTTCCCTCTATCAATACAGCTGGATACCATGACAGCATCTATGGAGATTATACAGCGGCAGAATTACAGATTCCCCTGACAATCTGGCTCCTCTTTCCATACCACTTCCATATACTTTCCCGTATCCCAGTATTTCCCCTTATCCCCTACAGGTTTCATCTTCAGCAGCATGTAGAAGTCATGGATCATGTCCATCAGGCTGAGAGCGGCCAGCGTCAGCATCACAGGGAGCCACCATCCCGGAAGAAACAGGTTCCCTGCGATCCCCAGCAGAACCCATGCCGCTGCAAGAAAGGCAGGTGCAAAAAGAGCGCGCTTGTTCGTCCGGTAATCGATCGGCCCCTGGACCTGGTAGTGGCCATCCAGGAAGAGGAAAAACCTGCGGGAAAAATGGATGGTTGTTCTATTCTTTTCGCCGCCCCGGTATGCAAGGCAGTGCAGGTGCTCGTGAAGCCAGACCCCAAGATTCGAATAAATCAACCCTGATGTCAGATAAACAGCTGCGAAGAGTGCCCACCGCAAACCGTTCTTTGGAAGTTCACCAACAATCCATATTGACAGAAGGACAATTATCAAAATCAGTGCACCCAGGTAAGGGATGGAAAAACTGCGTTCAGCAAAACCAATCCGCATCCAGTGGAAGCCGCAGCGTCGTTTTCGAATAGTTCCTTGCATATTGTTTTTTCCCATGTTCCCTGTACAGGATAATACGTACTATACACACTTTCTATACAAACACCAAAAACAGGTAACGATACATAAAAACGCCAGGGTTTCATCTTTCAGGATTTTTCATCATTAAAGGGAAACTTGCTTTCATTCTTGGTACTCTCGGAAACCAGAACTGCCGCGGCTTCTCCAGGAAAACGACCGTGGTTGTATATGCAAATAACAAAATATTTTTCACTATTCCATATGCTTATTTATAAAATCCATGATTTCATCCAATGCCTCTACTGCTTCGGGAAACATCGGGGCAAGCATTGGATAACAGTGGACCATTCCTTCTCCCGATTTGAAAGTCACGTCGACACCTGTTTCTTTGGCTTTTAAAGAATATTGCTTCCCGTCATCGTACAACTCATCGTCTTCACCAGCGTTGATATAGAGCGGCGGAAGGCCGCTGAGATCGCCAAATAATGGTGAGATCAGCGGATTTGCAGGATCATTCTCTCCCACATAATGCTCGCTGAACACATTCCAGCTGTTGGAAGGTGCAACAGAGCGTTTATTCTTCGTTATGTATGATGCCCCTGAACACGTTAGATCCGTCCAGGGTGAGACAACAACCGCTGCGATTGGAGTCGGCAGCTTTCTTTCCTTTATTGCTAACAAAAGAGCAAGCGTTAAACCGCCGCCAGCGGACTCTCCCATAAACAGGATCTTCGTACTCGAAGGCAGTTTCTCAAGGACAGCCCGATAAACGGCCAGCGAGTCCTCAAGCGCTGCAGGAAATGGAAACTCGGGTGCCAGCCTGTATTCGTAGTGCAGGCAGGTATACCCGCTCTTTCTCGCCACCATGGATACGACTCTTCGGTGATCATTGAGCGATCCGGAAACATATCCACCACCGTGTACATAGAAAATCAGCTTGTCTTCCGGCGCGTTATCCGTGCTTATCCACTCACTCCTGATTCCGGCAATTTCCTCCTGGTTAACAGCAATACCCTCACCCAGTATTTCGATGGAAACCGCACCTTTTTCACACAATGCACGGAAGTCATCAATGGATGTATTCATATCGAAAGTTTCTTTTTGAAGCTTGAACCTTAATAAATGCCGGTTCCGCATAATCAAGTTAATAACCTTACTCTTGAACGACTGCATAAAAAGACCTCACCTTCCAGTTTAAATTCATACAAAAAGGCTGAGCAGTAAACCAGACATACTGCCAGCCCCGCGCAGGCGATTCTACCACTTGATATCCACATCTAAAATGTAAGAAGATTCAAGGCTGAAAATACCTCTTAATCCAAACCATCACTTTTTGTTACCGATTTACTTCCTCGATCCGCAATTTTTACCTATCAAAAGATCACCTGCAGCTATCCTGACCCATCCCATATTATCCTCACATCCAGATATAGTTCAGCCCCAAAACATGGTTATATGCGTTGCTACATCTTGCTTTTCAACCGGGCACTAGCTTTCAAGGTATCAGGAAACAACAGGAAATATTGGCATCCACCCCCCACTTATTCTCCCATGAATCAACTCCGAAAAATCTTTGGGGCTATTCAATCCCGGCTAAAAATCAGGTTTTTTGATTGCACATGTTTTTCAATTCGCTCCAAAGTGTACCGCTTTGGTTTTCTTCCTTGGTAAATCCCATTATAACGCCCGTTTCCTGTATGATCTCCAGGAAAGAGACAGGCGGTTTACACGCAAGATCAATCAGTTCTGCACAAATAGATTCCCAGGCCAGGCCCAGCTCATTATAATCCATATACATGGATACCTCTTCGGCAGCACCAGAAGAAAGCACACTCTCGCACTGTCTCAAGGCTTCCCTGAGCTTGATTTCAATAGTCTGCCAGAATTCTACTCTCTCTGCCCGATCAAGTTTATCGAATGAATCAGATATGTCGATCTACCTCTTTAATATCATTCCGACGAACCTTTCTTTCTGCAAGAAATAAAGCGATCCTGCCAAAAAGAAAAATTCCGGCACAATCACATACCAGATCTGTTAAC
>Ga0272441_10002588_pt1 | contig 36294 bp, 20 predicted proteins | sample SSMProp6N_FD_193582 | JGI IMG/M metagenome (GOLD analysis project Ga0272441, IMG submission 193582) | Marine sediment archaeal communities from Little Sippewissett salt marsh, Falmouth, MA, United States - SSM-Prop-6N | ecosystem: Environmental > Aquatic > Marine > Wetlands > Sediment ...
CTGCGGCCCACTGGGGAATAACGGAAGCCGATTCCTCTCAGCGGAATCGGCTGGATCCGGGGGCTACGCCCCCTCAAACCGGAAGGCCGATCTGGGAACGACCGGTTAACGGGGACACATCGGGCGTCTCATCGGGGGTTGACGCAGACGCCGCAGTTGCTACGATCAGCACATCAAGGCCGCCTGACCTCGGATTCCCCCCCTTCCCAGTCCCCCATTTTCCGAGTCAGGCGGCCTCGTTTTTTTGGGGGTCTTCCAAGGGGTGGCCCAGCGTCGCAGCTATCGCGCTCGCAGGTGGTGACAAAACGTAAATAGGAACTACTCTTCTCTTCTTTGCGTTTTGTCACCACCCGCCAGCTGCAGCTGAAGTCCCCACAACGCCTCCGCAATTCGTGCCTTTGGCGACCTTCCACCGAGGTAGTTACGCAACGTGGTGTGGTGACACCCGACCGCACGCGCGGCGGCGCGGATTCCTCCTGCTGCCTCCACGATCCGTCGGACCTCGTCGCTGGACATCGACGTCTGGTTGACAGGTCGCCCCGTCGAGACGGCCCGTGCCTCCACGGGTCCGGCGGACCACCCGTGACCGGTGGGCCGCACGCTGCCGACGTGCACGGCTCGGGCGGGAGCTCGGCGGTGAACGGCACGGAGGCGCCCGTGGGCCTGCTCGAGCTCGGCCTTGCACAGCTCGACCATGCGGGACTCCCAGGTGTCCTCGAGGCCGAGGAAGGCGACCTCGTGGCGGACGCGGTTCAGATGGGGCCACGGATCACCGAGGGTGGCCAGGCACTCCACATCGCTCATGTGGTTGAGCCCGCGGACGGCGAGATAGTGGCCGAGGAGGATCTGGCCCGGGTAGTCCCGAAGGATGGGGCCGAGGAGCTCACGGGCCTGGGCGAGGGTCTCGGGATCCTGGCGGGCCTCGCGCCACGCGGTCTCGTGCTGGGGGTTGTCGGGCTCGAGGGCGGCGCGCAGGGCCAGCTCGATGGTGCGCATGGTGATGATGCCGAGAGACCGCGTGTCCTCGGCGAACTCCAGGATGTCCTTCACGGACCTGACGAGCCCCGGGGCGAGCTTGAGTTTGCCGCGGGGGAGCCAGTGCTTGCGGACGGCGGACTTCCTACGGATGTGCAGCCGACGGATGGGGGCGCCGTCGGCGCCCGCGAAGTGATGCAAGGGTGGGTCGTAGCCCACAGCCTTGGCGAAGATGGGGGCGTTGACGGCGATGTTGGCGTCCATGGCCACCACGGCACCCTCGCGGCGGAGGGCCCGGGAGAGTTGCTCACGCACGGCGATCACGATGAGGTGCGGGCTTCCCTTGCGTCCCTTCTCGAGGACCACTGCTGCAGGGGCCTCGGAGGTGACGGCGTGAAAAAGGGTGTGGAGCACACCGGAGGCGCGGCCGAGCTTGCGGGCGTAGGCCACGTTGCTTCTGGCCGCCTTGAGCTCCGCGTAACGGATGGGCGGAGCCTTGCCGGTGCGCTCGTCGGGCTGGGCCGCGGCGGCGTACTGCACGGGATCGCCCTTGAAGCGGCAGGTGATCTCGGCTCGCTTCAGGGTCGCCGGATCGATGATCTCGGCAGCCTGGGTGATGGCTTCGCGGATGGGGACACACTCGCTGAGGGGACCGACATGCTCAGCCCAGGCGTGGAGGGCCTCCAGGGCCGGGGCGAGGGCCGAGGCGAAGCCCGCGTCGAAGACGTGGAGCATGCCGAGGGTGCGCTCCATGTCGGCGGGGCGCAGCGGGGTGAGGTCCAGCAGGTCCGGGGGCTCGTCGATGACGAGCAGGCCCGTGGCGCCGGCCTCCCGGTCCAGGGCACCGATGAGCTGGTGGGGACCAACGGTGACGCGGGCGTCCTCGGGGCCCTCGACGCCGTCGCGGGCGGGGCAGGTGTCCCGGTGGGGGCACGGCTCGATGTCCCGGCCCTGGCAGAGCTCCCACTGCATGGGCTGGCCACCGCTCACCAGGTGACGGGCGACGTCGTGGAGCTGGCAGACCGGGGTGCCGTCGGGGTGCTTGAGGGAGAGCGGGCCGAAGAGCCGGCGGGCCTGGACCCCGCGCTCGGCCAGGTCGGCGACGACCTGCAGGGCGAGCTCGTGCTTGTCCACCGAGATGGCGGTCTTGGAGCGGAGCGGGGCGCGCTTGCCCTCGGCGTCCGGGTTGGAGTGGGTGCGGGCGGCACGCTCCGCAACTACGTCGATGGCGGCGGCGGTCTTGCCCAGGCCGCACTCGGCGGCGAGGAGCGTGAGCCCGTCCGGCGCGTCGCGCAGGGCTGCTCGCATGGCAGCCTGGGACTCGGCGAGCGGGGGCGGGGAGCCATCCTCGGAGCGGGGCGGGGCGATTGTGCCGGGGAGTACCGCCTCCACGGTGGCCGCCACGGTGGGCCACTGGCGCGCCAGGGTGCTGAAGCCCGTGACCGGCTGGCCGGTCAGGTGGTTCTCGACGGTGGTGCGGGCGGAGATCACCCGGTCCTCGGTGCGCGTGTCAGAGCCGGTGGCCGCGGAGATCGCCCCCACGACCGCGGGGAGGTGTCCCGGAGACACCCCTCGGCGCAGCAGGGCACCAGAGAGGGCGAGGAACAGGGTGTGCCACTCGCTTTGAACCGAACGGACCGCGTTGGCGATGGGTTGGACGCAACCTCGCCACTCCTCGGGCACGTCCCGCCGCCACTCGACCCGCGGCGGCGGTCCAGCATGAACCCGCGCCGGTCTCGACGCCCGGGTCGGCGGCGGGTCCCACAGCGGCTCCAGGGTGATGGGCCGCATCCGATCGAGGTGGATGTGGGTCGACCGGAAGGGTTTGCCCTTATAGAGCGCGTGCGGCAGGCGGAAGAGGCGCGTCCAGTCCTTGCAGGCCTCGTCCGGGTTCAACCCGGCCTGGGTCAGCTCCTCGTGCCAGCGGGCGATGTAGGGCTCCACCTGCTCGACCGGGATGGGCCGCGCGATGGGCTGGACGATCCGCGCGCCGTGCTTTGTGAGGTAGATGCCAGCGGTCTGCAGGATCTCGAGGCGATCGTAGAGCTCGAGGGCGGCCTTCTTGCTTTCGGGGGTCCACTCCCCGTGGTCCGGGTTGTCCAGGTCGGCGAAGAACACGCCGGTCTCGGGGAAACCGTCGAATGTAGCCAGGCCTGCCTTGTTGATCCGCGGCTGCCGCTTGACCCCGGGCACCACGTAGGTGACCAGGTGGGCCTCCGTGGAGTAGACGCGCGTCAGCGCGTCGCGGAGCTCCATCACCACGAAGGCCTCCCGGACGCGACGGCGGACGCCGTTGAAGCCGGCGATCTTGTGGTGGCGTCCGACGGCGACGAGCGTCATGGGAGGCTATCCGAGGAGCTGAGGCCTACCACCGCTCTCCCGCCGCATCGGCGAGAGCGTCCCAGGAGACCCGACCGCCCTCGCCCCGGACCGCCTCACGCAGCGCCACGGAGACCTCGGTCCCCCTCCGCGGACGCTTGCCCTCCAGGGCGAACGTGGCGGGCGGTGGCGCGCCGAAGCGCTCCCGGTAGCGGTGGTAGGCCCACCCGGGCTTGAAGCCGCGCCTGGCCGCGACAGCGCAGAGCTTCTCCCAGGCGTCACGCTTCTCCCGCAGCCCGGTAGCGCTCACCTCCACGAGGTCACCGCTGGCCTCCTCGGGGACCTCCTGCGGCGGCGCGAACACGAAGCCGCACTCCGGGCAGAGGCGCGTGGCCGTGTGGACCACGGCGAAGCACTGCTCGCAGGTCTTGAGCGGCGGACCGACCCCGGCGGCGCCCTTGCGGCGCTTCTTCGCCGGGTCGAGGGTGAGCTCCCGGTCATCCTGGGGCAGCCCGTGCTCCAGGGCACAGCCGGCGTGGTCCAGGATCACCGCCTGCAGATCCTCCCAGGGCCGCAGGATCCGGCCCGACTGCTGCAGGTACAGCCCGGTGGACTTGGTGGGCCGAGCCAGGATGGCGCACTTGACCGACGGCTGGTCCCAGCCCTCGCAGAGCACGCCCACGTTGGAGACCACCCGGGTCACGCCCGCCTCCAGGCGGCCGAGGATCGCGTCCCGCTCCTCTAGGGGCGTGTTGCCGTCCAGGTGCTCGGCCGGCACACCGGCCTGGCGGAACTGCTCGGCGATGTGCTGCGAGTGCCGCACCGACACCGCGAAGGCCACCGTGCGCAGGTCCCGGGCGTGCCGGAGCCAGTGCTCCACGATGTTGCCCACCAGGTGCTTGCGGTCCACCGCCTCGGCCAGCTCGGACTCGTGGTAGTCCCCGCGCCGCACCCGGACGCCCGACAGGTCCGGCAGCGCGTCCCGGGGCACGGTGAACACCCGCGGCTCCACCAGGTAGCCGAGCCGGATCAGCTCCCGCGGCGAGGAGACCTGGACCAGCTCGTCGTACATGTCCCCCAGGCCCCGGCCGTCGGCCCGGTAGGGCGTGGCGGTCAGCCCGACGTGGATGGCGTCAGGGTACCGGGCGGCCAGGTCCCGGTAGGAGCGTGCCAGGGCGCGGTGGCACTCGTCGATGAACACCACGTCGGCCCGGGGCTTGGGGCGGTTCCGCAGGGTGTCGATGCTGGCCACCTGGACGTGGGCCCCGGGCCGGCGCCGCGGGTCCCGGGCCATGATCACGCCCACCTCGGCCTCGGGCAGGCCCATCTGGAGCAGCCGCCCGTAGGCCTGGTTGATCAGCTCCCGTCGGTGGGCGAGAAACAGGCTCCGGCTCCCCCGGCTCGCCGCCCGGCAGATGAGGTGGCCGGCCACGGTCGTCTTCCCGCTGCCGGTGGCGGCGGCGATGAGGAGCCTGCGCGCGCCACGGCGCACCAGCGCCCGCAGCTCGGCGACGGCCTGCTCCTGGTAGGGCCGGAGGCGTACCGGCCCCTCGCCGCCCGTGGGGCGGTCCTGTGCGGTCATGGGCGTGCCCGTGCTCCCCAGTGAGCCCGCCGCCCGCGGCCCGGCATCACGAGCCGGGCCACGGGCGAGGGACAGCCAACGCTACGCGAACGGGTCGATCTCGGCGGCCGGCGCCGGCGGGGGGGCGTGCCTCGCCTCGAGCTCGGCGAGCAGCGCGTAGGCTCCCTGCTCGTCCGCCGCGGCGAGGTCACGGACCCGGCTGATGCCGAACCGGCCGAGGAACGTGTCCACGTCCGACCGCGGCAGGGCCTTGAGGCGGGCCACGAGCGGCGCGACCCGGTCGGTGGGGATGGTGGCAGGTCCAGCGCCAGCGCCACCGCCAGCCGAGGGCGCCGCGCCTCCGGCGTCCTCGTCGTCACCGCTGGACAGGTTGGCCAGGTCGTTCAGCTCGACGGCGTCGATCTGCGACCTCAGCGCGGAATCGATCTGCGCCTCGGGCAGCACGCTGTAGCGGGTCTTCGTGCTTCCGGCCTCGCCGTGGCGCTCGATCTCGAACAGCCAGCTCTGCAGGCCGTACTTGGCCCGCAGCTTCAGCAGGTCCCGGAACACCCGGGTCCCGGTCTCGTAGATCTTCATGGCCCCCTCGGCGGGCACGTAGAAGTTCAACATCACCCGCAGGCTCGGCTTCTTGCCCCCCGCGCAGTAGGAGCAGCCGTCACCGGTGCACTCCACGTAGCGCTCCCCGGTCCAGTGCACCTCCCGGGCGTGGGGCTCCCCGCAGAAGGCGCCCACCACCTTGTCCCCGTTGTTGACCAGGCGGACGAACACCCCGCCCTGGTTGGCGTGCTTCTCGCTCAGGCTCTCAGCGTGATCCCAGGCATTGCTCATCGTACAGACCTCCTCGTGGGTTGGTGTCATCAGTCACGCGCCGGCGGCCTCGGATCCGTCGGGCGAATTTTGGGCTCCTATAGAGGCAAATGCCTCGGGGTCGAAAACCGGGACATCCTGATCGGCCAGCAGCGCACGCAGACGGGCCAGCGCGCGGCTGTGTCGCCGCTTGATCCGCTCGTAGATCCGCCGCCTTTCGACCGGCGTGACGCCGTGGGAAAAAAGTCGAGAAAATTTCCCGAGCGTCTCACCGCGCACGAGCGTCGAGATGAGCACCTCGGTGTCCTCGGGGTTCGGGTCCTCGCCGAGGAGCTCGAAGAGGAAGCGCACCATGGCGGCCTGGTCCTGCTCGTTCTTCGGGGGCTTCTTCGGGGGCGGGGGCTCGGGCCAGAGCGAGCCCTGGGCGACAGCCATCTCCTCGGGGATGCCGAGCTGGAACTGCTCCTGCTCGAGATCGAGCAGCCCATCGAAGTCCCGGAGGAACAGGTCGTCCTGTTTGCCCTGCTCCCGGCGCAGCGCCGCGAACACCCGCCTGCGGGTCTTGCTGCGCAGCCGGACCGAGGTCTTGGCCCGCTTCGGATGCATGGGGATCCGCTCCAGGACCTCCAGGAAGCAGAACACCACCAGGTGGTCGAGCTCCTCGGCGGAGAGCGCGTCACTCATCGTGCGCACCCGTAACATGCACAGCATGGGGTAGTAGGCGATCGTGAGGAGGGTCGACCACAGGCGGTGGGGCCGCCGCTGGTGCTCCCCGATGAGCGCCTGCGTGATCGCCTCCCGCTCCCAGTACCCCTCGGGCGAGTCGTCGGCCAGCACCTCCAGCACCGAGTCCACGTCCGGGTGGTGGGCCAGCACCGTGTGGCGCTGCTTCGCCTCGTCGAACAGCCGCTGGTTCCGTGAGCCCTGGATCTCCAGCTTCATGCTTGCGGTGATTTCCTTCAGGTCCATCGTGCCTCTCCGTTCGCGGACGGATCCCGGCCCCGCTGGCGGTGGCGCCCGGCTGCAGCCTCCCGTCCTGCTGCTCGCCGTTCCCCACCCGCGGTGCCTGGGCCTCGATGGACCTCTGGTCGTGCCGCTGCTTGGTATGTCCCGTCGCGCTGTCCCCCAGCTCACCGGCGCCGCGACCTCAGCCGCGCCGGCAGGCAGGACCGCACCTCGTTGCTCAGGTCCCGGCGCTGGCCGGCCCCGAGCGGGCGTCTTGGTCCTGCCGCGACTCCATCGTCCTCATCACGCTGAGCTCGTTGCACCGATGGCACACCGCCGTCACCGACCCCTCGACCAGGTACTGCGCGGCCTTGTACTTGAGGTGCAGCCTCCCGCCGCGCTCCACGCCCAGCAGGGTTCCACACCGCTTGCACCGCCAGCATCGTCCTGGGCTCTCGGCCATCTGCCATCTCCGCATCAGCTCGTCGTCGCGTTCGATGCAAAGCAGCTTGCACGCGCCGGCCGGGAAAACATAGGACGCCAGGTGGACGCCAGGTGGACCGGAAGGGGAGCTGGTTCAGGTCAGATCGGACGGATTTCAGGGACTACGCGGTCCGATAGGGCCGCAGCCGAAAACTCCTGTGATTCCTGCGGGTAGCTACCGTATCCTGGTGAGCACCATGAAAAACCCCGAGTACGAGAAGGCCGACCAGCTGTTCCCGGACCTGAAGAGGTCCATGAAATTCGAGGTGCCGTGCGAGCTCTGCCGCGAGCTCGGCTTCGGGGGCACCGATGTCATCTGGGGCAACGGGCCACACGACGCAGACATCATGGTCGTTGGGATGGACTCGGCGGGCGAGGCCCCACAGGAGCGTCTCTGGCGAGCGTCTCGTATCACGCTGATCCCGCTCACCAACAAGAAGACCGGCGCGAAGATGAGGATCCTGCTCGAGCGCGCCGGCCTCGATCCCCACCAGGTGTTCATCACCAACGTCGTGAAGTGCAACGTTGGCTATGACATGGAGCCGGGATACACGTTCCGGAAGTTGGCGCAGCAGTGCAGAACTCACCTCAAACGCGAGATCCGAAATGTTCGTCCGGGAGTGGTCTTGACCCTCGGCGGCGAGGCGAAGAGGGAAGTCAATCGGATGGTCACGGAATCTGGAGAAGCACCAGGAGGCCTGGACCTTCGAGGCTCCGAGCTCCTGGGTGAGCCGTTTGGCGGCTGGTTCGAGCTCGGCGGCGAGCAGCATCGGGCGACCGTGTTCAACCTGAAGCATCCAAGCTACGTCGAGGGCGCCACGCGAGAGGGTGACTACACGCACAACCTACTGCAGATTCGGCGATGGTTGGAGCTGGGCGGGGACAAGCAGGGGGGATGAGCCAGCGCGTCTACTCGGAGTCATCGAAGCTCACGCTCCGGTCCGAGCAGTAGACGTGCTTGAACGAGAAATCGACGCACCACCGATTGAAGCGGCCAACCCAACCGGGCTGATCGATCTTAATTGAACCGCGGACCTCGCGATTTTGATGGTAGTTCGCGTGGAGCTCAGGATGGGTGCGCTCTGTCTCAGCGAGGAAGCCCAGCGGCGCGCTGATAACGAGAAGCGACACGTTCGGTCTCAACCGGATCCTCGCCTCGATGGCTCCTTCGGGCGTCTGGCGGATGACCGGTCCACGATCAGACAGCAGAAATTCTCCGAGGTCCTGGTTCTCGGTGACGTTCACCTGGAACACGTAGGCACAGTTCTTTCGCAACAGGACCAGGTCGATGGTCTCGTCGAACACGTTGTAGCGCTCCTCGACCACCTCGTAGTCGGAGAACACTCGTCTGTCGAACAGCGCGGAGTACAGGGCGCGCAACCAGGCCCGGTACTCCATCTCAGAGATCCCGTACTTCGCGCAGACGCGTTCGACGTGAGCCTCGGATAGCCGGTCTATCATGGATGCGTAGCGCTTCCCGTCCTCGGTGTTGGGAACCACGTTAGCCATGTTGCCGATGGTGTTGAGCGTCCGCTTGATGCAGTAGGGATTGCGGAATGCGTTCAGGAACTGGAGACGAACGATGGATCGCACATCGGGCCAGGACGGCGTCGCCCGGTCCTCGACAGCCGCCAGGAATCGCTCCCGAGCGGCCGCTCCCTCGGTCTCATACCGGTTGAACATCGGCTCCAGCGCGTAGTACTCGCGATCCGTCCCGTCCACCGTGCCGATACGGTACAGGTGCGGGGTTGCCAGGTTCTTCCTGACCACTCTCAGCACCGGTTCTCCCAGCTCGTAGTTGTCCCGGTCCGCGATTGCGTACTCGAAGATCGTAGCCTGACGTGCGGAGCATAAGGTGGCCGGATCGCTCTCCCGCTGCTCGAATTGGGCTACGAAGTGATGTCGTTTGGCTGAGGTTTTCATCACGATCTCCATACCATGACCATCTACGGGCCGCCGAGGGCCTGCACCATGTCGGCCAGCTCCGGGTGCTCACGCACGAATGTGCCGGTTTCCCAGCTGCCGACCGCACCTTCGGACAGGCGATATCCACCGTGTCCGTCGTTCTCGAACCAACCATTCCCGCCCGGGCCGGGATAAGGGACGAGGAGCTTCCGAAGCCGGCTGATGGCGCGATGAGGGCTGGAACTGATCCCAAGCTCAGAAATGTGGATCCATGAGCATGGGTCGGCATGATGCTGCAAGGCGAGCAGACAAAGAATTCGGAACGGTTGGTTGGGGAGCCAGACGTCTCGGCCATCGATCTGGACGAGGTAACGTCGGCTCTGACACATACCGACGAAGTGGAGCCGGTGCCTGAAGTCCGTGGCCTGAGTCGACGCGCCGTATACCGGGCTCGCCTCGGCTGCTCGGGAGGCTGTGCGCTCAAGGCAAGCCGGCTCAGGGGCCTCCTCAGAAACGATTAGCGCCTCATCGGACTGAGCAGGGTCTTCCTGATTCTCTCCGTGCAGGTGTTCGTACAGCCGCTCTGCCAGCTTCTGGCTGCTTAGCGCCTGCTCCAGCTGCCCAGGATCAGCCTCTGCGAGCGCCACCGCGTCGCCCAGCCCAGCGTCGGCCAGGCGACGCAGGTACACCCGCCCCAGGCCTCGAACACGCAGCCGAGCGATGGGCAGCAGGTCCTCCCGGATCCCCTTGCCGATGCGGAGGGAGATGTCCCGCAACTCCCGCTGGCGCGCGGCGGGCCAGGTTTCGGCCTCTGCGAGCTGAGCCAGCGCCTCTGCGAGCCAGCCAAACTCCTCGGCGACGCGACGGATGGCGCCGGCCCAGATGACGAAGGACTGCTCGAGCACCGGCAGGGGCTCCTCGTTCATCCAGCCATCGAGCAGCAGCACCTTCTTGACGCGCTTGCCAGCCTCGTAGTCCAGGGCGTACCGCCGTTCCCGGATGCCGCGGATGATGGGACGGTCGAGCAGGCCCCGTTCCTGCGCCGCGTGCAGCAGGCGTCCGCGATACCGGCGGCTCGCAATCTCGCGCTTCTTCAGCGGGAGGTAGCACTCGTCACCGTCCGCGGTGTACGCCAGAGCCGTGAGCACATCGAGGGGTGCGATGGTGAGGTTCTCCACGGCGCGAAGCCAATCTGCCAGGTCGGCGGCTGTCTCCAGCCGGAGCCCGGTGGCCGCGCAGACCTTGCCGAGGGGCGTCGGCTCTAGCCGAACCTCTCCCTTGCGGTTGCGCACCTCCGTCAACATTCCGAACGCCTGGCACTCTTCGATGGCCTGATCCAATTCAGCCCGGAACTCGTCCTGGCTGAGCTTCAGCTGCCAGTGGGCTCTGCCGGTGTAGCTCCGCATGAGCAGCTCGGCGACCTGGTCGGCCGTCCGGGCCAGGTCCGAGACGAGCACGTCCAGCACATGCACCGCCAACGGCGTGTCCTTGAGCGTGGGCTCGATGGACTCGAAGTCCGCGTCCACGAACACGTCCATCCAGGCATCCGCCTCGAAAGGCGAGCTCGTCACGAGCATCGACCTCCCAAACCCTTCGGTGAGGGAGTACCGGCCGGCTCGCCCGCTCATGTTCTCGTAGTCGCTCTTGCTGAGCTGTGCCGTGGACCAGTCACGATACCGCTTGTAATAGACCCACTTGTCCGCCGGCAGGATGACGTTCTTCGTGGGCAGGTTCATGCCCATGGCCAGGGTCGGCGTGGCGCAGACCACCCGCACGTCGCCCGCGATGAAGTGGCGCTCCACCAGGGCGCGCTCCTCGGGCGTGAGATCAGCGTTATGAAAAGCCACGCTGGTCTCCAGGGCCGCGCGCAGGTGCCGGCTGGCCACGGTCTCCTCCTGCTCGGCCAGCCGCTGAACGGCCTCTTCCACCACCGGCAGCCGCAGCCGCTCGGCCAGCTGCAGCGCCGTGCCCACACTCGAGATCCGGGTCTTCTCGAAGACCAGCACCTGCTCGCCCTTGCCCACCAGGTGCTCCACCGCGGCCAGCTTCACCTCGTGGGCCGGCGTGTCCTCCCCCAGGTCCGGGAAGGGCTCACTGCCCAGCTGGCCGCTGTTGTGCTCCCGGTACCGGAACTCCCCGCGGCAGAGCACGCCCTTACGCAGCTCCACGGGCCGCTCGCGGTCCACGAGCAGGTCGGCCTCCAGCCACTCGGCCAGCGCCTCAGCGCGCCCCAGCACCGCGGACAGGCCCACCAGGCGCGGACGCCGGGTGGCGGTGATCAGCTTGGTCAGCAGCAGCTCCAGCGCCGGCCCCCGGCCCGGGTCCGTGATGAGCTGCAGCTCGTCCACCACCACCAGCCCGGTTCGCTCCACGATGGCTGGGTGGCGAACCAGGAAGCTCTGCAGCTTCTCGTAGACCACCACCGCGATGCCGAAGTCGAGCGCCGCCAGGTCGGCGTCGAACTCCGAGTGGTCCCGCGACGAGACGATCACACGGATGCCCGCCGACGCATAGCGCTGCCTCAGCTCCTGGTACTTCTCCTCGGCCAGGGCCTTGAGCGGCACCAGGTAGAACACCTTGCGGTTCTGGCGCGCCGCCTGGACCGCCGCCATCTCCCCCACGAAGGTCTTGCCCGAGCTCGTGGGGGAGAAGACGATCAGGTTGCGGTCGCCGAGCAGCCCGAACTCCTTGACCGCCCGCGCTTGCACCGGCAGCAGCCGCTCGCCCACCGTCCGTCGCCAGATCTCCAGCAGCTTCGGATGGACGTTCTGCGCCTCGAGGTGCTCAATCTTCATCAGGCCGCCTTCGCTTCCTCGGGCGTAGCGCCGCCTCCGACCTCACCGCCCGCGTCTCCCTCTACATCGTCGTCCTCCCCGGGCCGCCCGATGATCCCCGCGTCGGCCAGCAGCTCCGTCCGCAGCGACTCCAGCAGCTCGGGGTTCTCCTCCAGGTGCCGCATTGCCGCCTCCCGCCCCTGGCCGATGGACTCGGTGCCCATCGAGTACCAGCTCCCCCGCTTGCCCACGAGTTTCGCCTCCACCGCCAGGTCCAGCACCTCGCCGGCCACAGAGATCCCGCGCCCGTGGATGAGGTCGAACTCTGTCATCCGGAAGGGCGCCGCCAGCTTGTTCTTCACCACCTTCACCCGCGTCCGGTTCCCGGTGACCTCTTCGCCGCTCTTCACCTTGCCGATGCGCCGCACGTCCAGCCGCGCCGAGGCGTAGAACTTGAGCGCGTTGCCGCCCGTGGTGGTCTCCGGGCTGCCGAACATCACGCCAATCTTCATCCGGATCTGGTTGATGAACACCACCATGGTCCCGGTCCGGGCGCAGCTCGCGGTGATCTTGCGCAGGGCCTGGCTCATCAACCGAGCGTGCAGCCCCACATGGGAGTCGCCCATCTCCCCCTCCAGCTCCGCCTTGGGCACCAGCGCCGCCACCGAGTCCACCACGATGACGTCCACCGCCGCGGACTTCACCAGCATGTCGGCGATCTCCAGGGCCTGCTCACCGTAGTCCGGCTGGGACACCAGCAGCTCGTCCGTCTCCACGCCCAGCTTCCGCGCGTAGTTCACGTCCAGGGCGTGCTCCGCGTCCACGAACGCACAGATCCCCCCGGCCTTCTGCGCCTCGGCCACCACGTGCAGGGCCAGGGTGGTCTTGCCCGAGGACTCCGGCCCGTAGATCTCCACGATGCGCCCCTTGGCAAGGCCGCCCGCTCCGAGCGCGATGTCCAGCCCCAGCGACCCGGTGGAGATCACCGGCACCGCCGTGTTCGCTCCTTCGTCCCCCAGCCGCATGATGGCGCCCTTACCGTAGGACTTTTCGATGGTCCGAAGCGCGAGCTCGACGCTGGCCTTGCGCTCCGTCGCCCCGTTCACCCCGTTCCCTCTCTTGCTCGTCTTGGTCGTCATGTCCTGGATCCTCCGTCGTTGTTTCTGATATCAATGTACCGTCCAGGTGGATCAAAACAGGTCCGACCAAGATCGACTGCGATTCCAGGAGGATCTGGATCTGAAGGATCCGAAATGCAGCCTTAATCGGCAGCGAGGCCCCCCCGGGAGCCCTGAGAATCGTGAGGCAACACGCATGAAGAAGCACAGCGGCCGACTCTCTCCCGCCATACGCATGGCCGAGGTGCGCGCCATCCTGAACACCGCCGAGGGCGCGTCCATCTACGATCTCGCTGAGCGGCTCGGGGTCACCGACAAGACTGCCCGCCGCTACATCACCGCCCTCGAGCGCGCCGGCGAGCCCCTCTACGACGAGTGGGACGGCAAGCGGAAGGTCTGGCGCCTCATGCCCACCGCCCGCAAGGACACCGTGCGCCTCTCCACCAGCCAGATGCTCTCCCTCTTCCTCTCCCGCCGCGTCTTCGACTTCCTGGAGGGCACCGGCTTCAAGGAGGACCTCGACGACGTGTTCCGCCAGCTCGAGGTGACCCTCAAGCGCCAGGACGCCCAGATCGTCCGCCACCTCGACCGCAAGATCTTCGACGTCAACGAGGCGCCCCGCATCTACAAAGACCGCGTGGAGGACGTCGGCGAGATCCTCACCGCCCTCGTCCGCGAGGAGCGGCTGCAGATGGCGCATGTGAGCACGACGTCCTCCGGCGACGCCCTGGCCACCGGTGATCGCCGGCGCGCCCCCCGACGCCCGCGGCAGATCCTGCTCGATCCGTACACCCTGCTCGTCTACAAGAAGGGCCTCTATCTCGTCGGCTACAGCCACCGCCACGAAGCGATCCGCACCTTCGCCTTCGACGGTATCCGCGAGGTCGACTGGCTACGCGGCGAGTCCTTCGAATACCCGGACGACTACCACCCCAGCCAACTCATCGAGGGCGCCTTCGGGCTCATCGGCGGCGAGCCGCAGCGAGTCCGGATCCGCTTCAGCCCCAACGTCGCCCGTTACATCGAGCGATCTCTGTGGCACCCCAGCCAGAAGATCCGGAAGCTCCGGGGCGAGGGCGGCGCCGTTGAGTTGACCATGGACGTTGCGCTCACCGTCGAACTGACGAGCTGGATCCTGGGTTTCGGAAAAAACGCGAACGTCGCTGAGCCAGCCGATCTGCGTAGAATGATTGCAGAGGAGATAGGGGAGATGAGCAGGACCTACGAGCTCCAATAAAGGGTGACAACGGACGGTGGTGGTCAACGGCCGTCGAGCAGCTTGGAAGGTGCGCGGCTTCCAGTGCGCATAACCATAAAACTCAGGATTTGGACTGCTGACGATCACGGCTAGCTACCCTGGTGTCCACGAAGTCCGAGCTTGTGTTGGGCTTTCGCATGGTGATAGGCTCGGACTCTCGGAGTTAAGTAAGAGTCCCGCGCCCTTGTGGATGTTCTTACGTGACTGGGAACCCTAGAGTCTGAGCATCGGTTCAGGCTGCCGCGGCATCCGAGGCAGCATCCACGCCGTTCTGGGCGCTATTTGTGGTCCCGGTCAGGCAGTGGCTGTGAATGGCAAGAGATACCGATAGTTGCAGCGTCGGAACCTTGATACTGTTATCCCATCGGCCTGATCGGTTCTCGCCACCACCTGTCACGGACACGGGCGAATCCCTCGCCAACTGCTCACAGGAGGGGCGGCAGAAATGAGCTCCCTGCTTCCAGGAACGCAGGTCGAGGCCCGTGGGCTCGCCTGGGAAGTCGTTCACAACGAGCCAGCCGGTGAGCAGCATCGCTTCCGACTGCGTTGCCTGCAGGGTGACCTCCAGGGGATGGAAATCGACCTTCTTCACCCGTTCGAGCCACTCCACCCCATCGCTACCGATATTGACCCACGCCGCGCGGGCCGGCTCCGTCAATGGCGGCTGTACCACGATGCCTTTCTGTTGGAACAAGCCCTGGGCCCCTCGGCTCTCCTCGCCGTGCAACCGGGACGTCTGGATATCGCTCCCTACCAGCTCGTCCCGGTCATGCGCGCCCTACGCATGAGCCGGCCGCGACTGCTTCTCGCCGACGGTGTCGGACTCGGCAAGACCATCGAGGCCGGACTGGTCATGGCCGAGCTCATCGCGCGGCGTCGGGCTCACAGAATCCTTATCGTCTCGCCTGCCGGGCCGCTCCTCGAGCAATGGCACGGCGAGATGCGTGAACGTTTCGGCCTGCGATTCGAGACAATTCGCTCTGCGGGCGAGCTGCAGGAAGTTCGCCGATCGTTGGTTCTCGGAGCCAACCCCTTCGACCACGTCTCCTACTGCTTGACCTCCATCGACTTTGCGAAGCAGGAGAAGGTCCTCCAGGAACTGGAGCGTACCGTGTGGGATCTGGTCATCATTGATGAGGCCCATCACTGCGTACGCCTCGGCTCCGCTGGCGATTGGGAGGACTCTCGACGACGACGCCTCGCCGAGGTACTGGCGCGTCAAACTGATGGTCTGCTGCTGCTCACCGCGACGCCTCACGACGGGTACGACGATCATTTCGCGTCAGTGGTCGAGCTGCTCGATCCAAGCCTCGTGGACGGGCGCAACGTCCTTCGGGGTGAGCGGTACAGGCAGCACGTTGTCCGGCGCCTTAAAAGCCACATCAAAAATCCTGATACGGGAAATGATCTGTTCAAGAAGCGGCAGGTGACACCTAGTGCCGTCCTTTTCGACCAGGAGACGAGTCCAGCCTTCGCGGCGTTCCAGCAGGCACTGCTCGCGGCCATCGCCCCTCGCCTCCGCCAGGCCGTTCGCCAGCGCCGATTCGGAGATGTCCTCGCTTTTGTCGCGTTGTTGAAGCGCTCCGTCTCCACGGTTGCTGCCTGTCGCAACACGCTAGCCGCAATCCGCGAGCGGTACGCCGATCTGGTCACAACAGGCGAGGCTGAAGCAGAAACACGGCGCCAACGGCTCCGAACCCTGCGTGAATACCAGCGCCGCCTGGAACGTTTCGGTGCGCTCTCGTTCGAAGAGGAACAGGACCGCGCTGCTTTGGAAGCCGAGGATATGGCCGCTGAGCTAGCCACAACCGGTCTCGGGGAGATCGCCGGCCGCATTGACGAACTGCGTCGCAAGCAGCGCCGGGAGCGCGATCGAGTGAAGCGCGTTTCCACGACCGGTGACGTCCTCGATGCGCTCGTCGAGATGGCCGACGCCGCACTGTCCGAAGACCCAAAGCTCAGTGCGACCCTCGAGGAACTCGCGTCGATCCGGTCCAATGAGCCAGGTGCCAACATCCTCGTCTACACGGAGTATACGGACAGTCAGGACGTCCTTCTGGAATACCTGCGCGCCGCCCAAGAACGCGGCGAACTGGAGGGCGAGGTGCTCGCGGTGAGTGGACGCCCTGAGCACTCCCGGGAGCGCGCGAGTACAACAGAGCGCTTCGCGTCCGAGGATGGCCTTGTGTTAGTCAGCACCGACGCCACAGCCGAGGGCCTCAACCTCCACCAACGGTGCCACCACCTCGTTCACCTCGAGCTCCCGTACAACCCGAACCGTCTTGAGCAACGGAACGGTCGTATTGACCGATACGGCCAACGCATGACGCCGGAAGTCCGCTACCTTTACCTGGCGGGTACGTTCGAGGAACGTCTCCTTCTGCGTCTAGTCGCCAAGTACGAACGGCAACGCGCCCGATTGACCTTCGTGCCCAATACGCTTGGCGGGATCACCACAGACGACGCCCAGACCGTGCGACTGCTCGAAGGCCTGGCAGAAGAGGAGCATTCCCTCTTCGCGCGCCCTCCCCGCGAGATACGACAAATTGAGGCTGACAGCGATGAGGACGTCGGTACGCCCGCGTACCAGGAGCTACTCTCCGAGGTAGAGCGCGCCATGGCGGGTTACGAGAAGGCGGCCAAGACAAGCGACTGGTTGGCCGAGGCAGGCCTGAACGCGGAAGCTAGCTTGGTCACAGAGGCAAGCAGGGCGCGTGACGAAGGCGAACGCCTTGGAGCAGTCGAGTTGATGAGGTTCGTTTGCAGTGCGCTCGAAGCCGACGGGGGATCCGCCGAGACCAGAGACCAGGGTGGAGGCGTATCAGCCAATGTGGAGCTACGCCTGCCGCCTGTTTGGAAGCACGGGCTCAAAGATATCCCCGGGTATGATGACGAGGCTCGGATTCTCCGATTGACGACTGATCAACAGCGCACACGCGACGAGGCCGGCCACCGCCTCGGCTACCTCGGACGCGCTCACCCCATTGTTCGGCGTGCCCTCGATCGTGTCCGCAACCTCCGCTTCGGCGAGACCGACGCCTGGCTTGACCGTCGCGTCAGTGCCATCGAAGTGGCATCCCCGCATCCTGCCATTCTCTGCACATTCCTAGGAGCCGTGGAGAGTGACCGAGGCCATGAGTTCGAGAGAGTCTTGGCCGTGTACGTAGACCAGGCTGGCGACCACGAAGTGTACACGGAGCCCCAGTCCTGGCTCGCTCTCGTGGACTCCGGCCACCCTGTAGCAACGCGCGACCTCTGGAAACAGTCCTTCGCCGCTTGGGCGCCCGAAGCACAGATAAAGGCCATGGACGTCGCCAGCGACGCCTTCGATCTCATCGCTGCGCCTCAGCTCAAGGAGCACAGCCACCTGCTCGACGGTGAGCAACGCGAGCTCGACTCATGGCTTCGCGCTCGCGCGGAGTCGATTTGCGGAAAGGTCGTGCGGGCTCAGGCCGACCTCTTCGGCTCCACCACCGAGCACCCACGCTGGAGGACCCTCACGGAGCCTGCGGACCGACTAGCGGCATTCGCTACAGATGGCAGCAACACACCCGCAGCTCGTCGCGAGGCCGACGGTGTACTACGTCTGTATCAAAAACGTGTCGGTGAGCTGTCGGGCCGAGTTCGGGCTCGTATTCTAGATCTTGTGCCATTGGGCTTGCTAATGCTGGTACCCATCGCCGACGAGGGAGGTAAGCGCTGATGGCCCTCGAGCTACGCGACTGTTCCTTCTTCGGCCCAGCGCTTCCCGAGCCGTTCGTTAAGTTCCAGCTCGAGGACGAGCTGAAGAAACGCAAGCTCCTTCCGAAGGCCAAGGGAAAGGAAGGAAGATTAATTCAGGAACGCTGGGAGGTCTACTGGCGAAAACTGCGTTCTCTTGGCGAGTTCGGACAAGATCTCCGCGTTGCGAACCACGTGCTCTCGCCTCTCGCCGAGCGTCTTGGTTACGACCAATTCGAGCCACAGTCCAAGGTGATCACCCGCGAGGGTCCAGAAACGGGTGGTTGGCTCTTCACCAATACAGGCGGACGTGCGCTTCGCGCTTGGTCTGTTGCTCTAGGCACTGATCTCGACGCGCCCAACCAACGGGGGCGAGCGTATCGTTTTAGCCCTAGCAGGGTTGCCCAACGCGTATTGCTCGCTCGCGGCGAACGAATCGGCTTGATTACAGATGGAGAGGAAATTCGGATTCTACTCTGCGATCCAGCGAGACCAGACAGTCACATTGCAATTCGGCTCGACCTGTCTGGAGGATGGCGAGCAACTCGCATTGTGCCAGACTCGTATCGCCTGCTGCTATCGCTCGGCTCTCCTGACGGTGTCAGAGCCATTTCGGACCTCACGGAGGCTGCCCGGCTCGCACAGACCACTGTCACCAATAAACTGCGTCTGCAAGCCCGTCGAGCCATTGAAGGGTTTCTGCAAGAGCTCCTTGATAACCCAGACAACCTTGCCATCAGGGCCGAATGGAAAGACTCAACCGAGCTGGCTCGTGTGCTGTGGCGCGAGGGGCTGATCATCATCTATCGGCTACTCTTCATCTTTAAGCTGGAGTCCTCGGCGGACCCCGCTCGTGCGTTTAGCTTTGCTGCGACGAGTATGTGGCGAAGATCATATTCTCCGAGCACTGCGCTTGCCGACACGCACGAAGATCGAAACATCGTGCTACTTGCTCTAGCGGGGCGAGACACGGGTGGTCTGCTTGAGTCGGGATTGAGAACCTTGTGGCGCATGTTCGCTGAAGGGCTGAGTTCGAGCGAACTGGAGATCAAGCCGCTCGGCGGAATGCTCTTCGGACGGAACACCACGCCGCTGATTGACCGCATGGCATGGGGAGAGCGTGCCGTCGCCAAGCTACTCGACGCGCTTTTATGGACACGAGGCGATGGCAAAACCGAACGTGAGCGGGTTCACTATGGAACCTTAGACGTGGAGGATCTGGGTCGCGTGTACGAAGCCTTACTCGAGCTGGAACCGGGAATCGCAACCGAACGCATGTGCCGCCTGCGCCGGGCCAAAATCGAGGTTGTTGTTCCGCTAGATCAGGGTGCTCCGTACCGTTCCGATGTCGCTCCGGCTGCCCAGGACGAAGACGGTGAGGCCGACGATCTTGGAACCGTAAAAGCAGCACATCGAGGTGGGAAGACCAGGATCCAATTTGTTAAGGAGATCCCCGAGGATCGCTTTTTCTTGCGCGTCGGTTTGGGCCGAAAGGCCAGTGGAAGCTACTACACTCCGCAGCCATTCGTGCGATTCCTTGTGCAGGAGACGCTAGGACCTCAGCTTGCCGAGCGCAGTCCCAAGGAGGACCCGCATCCGGGCCGCATTCTTGAGATCAGGGTTCTCGACCCGGCCACAGGCAGCGGCCATTTCCTGGTTGAGGCTTGCCGTTTCTTGGGTGAAGCGCTGTACGAATCCTGCCGCCTCTGTGATGAGCTTGCCATTCAAGCCGAAGAGAAGGCCGAAAAGGCAACCGGCACGACCCGAGAGAATTTGATTAGGCAGGCTGCCGGTCTGCGCAATAGAGTTGAGGACCTGCCCGATCCCGAGAACAAGCTGCTAGCCTACATGCCCAGCCGCGCTACAGATGGCGAGGAAAGCGGCCTGTCGCAGAAGAAGGCCGAAGCCCTTTGCCGCCGTCTGGTGGCAGTGCACTGCCTCTACGGTGTGGATAAAAACCCATTGGCGGTTGAGCTCGCAAAGCTATCGTTATGGCTTGAGAGCTACGCCGAGGGGCTTCCTCTCACATTCATGGACCACCGGCTCATCCGGGGCGACTCGTTGACCGGACCATTCTTCGAACAGCTGCTTACGTACCCGAAGAGTGGCGAACGGCTCGACGACCTCTTTGCCCAGGGGCTATCCGAGCGACTGCACGATACGCTGGCCGCAGCCCTCGTCCACGTCCAGGACCTGGAGGCAAGCATCGGGAAGGACGTTGCAGACCTGGAGCATAAGCGCACGGCGAAGCAGAAGCTGGATAGGGCGCTGACACAACTGAAGACGCTTGCCGCCGCGTGGAGCGGCGGCGCAATGCTCGGGGACGAATGCGACGACGCTGGGTATCAGGCCTTGGCAGAAGCTGTGGTGGAGAATAGGGCCGCCGAGTCTGTGCTAAAAAGTCGACCGCGCCTCCGAAGGATGATTGAAGCTGGAAAAGATGGCGTGGCTTTCGAGCTAGCCTTCCCAGAAGTGTTTGCTGCGGAATATGGGTGCAGCGGCTTTGACGTCGTTCTTGGCAATCCGCCGTGGGACAAATTGCGGATAGAGAGGCGAGACTTCCTTGCCGCCATCAATCCCGAGTACCTAGCGGGCAAAGAGGCGGCTGGGGTTGGTGACGAGCACGTGCTTCTTGAGGCCGTGTTCAGACGCGAACCTACTGCGCGTGCATATGCTTTGGACGTTGAGCGTACGAGAAGTGTTGCTGTCCGCCTGGTTTCCGCCGACAGCCTTAGCCGAACGGCAGCATCGGTCACAGGCGACCCAGATCTGTATCGGCTCTTTCTTCTTCGCTCGGGGCAAGTCGTCCGACGTCCAGCGGGGTACGTAGGGTTGGTATTGGGTGGCGGTCTCGCGAAAGTACCGGCAGACACGTCACTCCGAATATGGTTGTTCAATCTGTTCCGGGTAGACCGATTCATTCACTTCGTGAATCTGAAGCAACTGTTCGGCGGAGCGTCATCTCGAATCTCCTTTGTTTGCCTGTCTGCGATGTTGGGAACCGCGGATAGCGACGTAACGATGGGCTTGGATTGTCTCGAATTCACAGACCTGCTTGCTGAGGGACGAACGATCGCAGTTCCAGCGGTCGACGTTCGCCGAAGTCTCGCCAGCGATGGAGACCTAACGAAACTCGTACATTCGGCGCAAGGCAATGTGGTGCTTCGCTCAGATACGAACGCATTTGAAGGACTGAGGAACGCGGGGATCGTACCGCGAGCGGGTGTACACCGAACTAGTGCGAAGGAGGCTTTCGAGGCCTTGGAAGAATTTGATGCGGGCGCAACTGATGCTCGGCAGCCAAGTACGATGGAGCAACTGCTGCAATGTGGGTTTGCACCTCTATACGGTGGTCGCAGCATGCGTGACTACGACCCTCTGCCCTTGGAAAGGTCCGGAAAATGGGAACCCGCAGTTAAGGAAATTGTTCGACTTTCACACCCACTCGCTTTGCGACTAGTACCACTGCTAGGACACTATCGGTTTTCGTGGCGAGCTACCTGCGGACTTGTGGCGACTAACGAGCGCTCGGCGCGTGCTGTCATATTGCCACCCGGAGCCGTGGCTGGGAATACGATGTTCGTCGAACACGCGCCTGCCGATCGTCCCAACTATCTAGCATTGAAGTCGATTGCTGTTTTCAACGCATTCGCATTCGATTTCGCTGCCCGCCGGGTAGTCCAAGCCAATTTGAACCTCGGTGTCCTAAAAACTCTCCCTTGGGTGAGTACAACGGCTGGCGCCGAAACGCTGCTTTGCCATGCCAGTTTGAGGCTTTCATGTGCGACGCGCGCATACAAGAGTCTGTGGAAGGATCAGCTTGGCGACGCTTGGCGCGAACCCACACGTAGATACACCTGGCCGGCGCTTGAGGATGATAATGCGCGTTGGCAAGTGCGCGCTGCCATCGACGCCATTGTGGCAGAAGCGTTCGGTCTCGACCGAAGGCAGTATGAACGAGTGCTTTCGACGTTCAGTCACAAGAATTTCCCGACAGCACCTCACCTCTGTCTCGCTGCTTTCGACGAGCTTTGTTCCGTGGGTATCGATGCCTTCTGCCGAGGGCACGATCCCTACTGGGACATCCCGCTCAATAAGAACTCGCCAGTGCCCGTCATCGATTTATCTGTGCTTGGCGACCCGGGAGCCGACCGAAAGGACCTTGGTCCGTTGTTCGATTGGAGCGAGAGGAACACTGAAGGGGTGCTAACAAGCGTCGACAATCCGGAGCCTTCGCTTTCGTCGAAGGCTGTCCCGACCTGGCAGCGGGGGCAACACGTCGTTTCTACGGACAAAACAGTGAAGGCTGATACCCGGTGCAAAGAAGGAAGGAGCGCACAAGCAAGGAAGCGCAAGCGCACTCAGGAAGATGACCAGACATACGCTGTCGTCGTCGACCTGCTGGAGGAACGCCGGGTGATATCGTCGAAAGACGCTCAAGCGGCCACGGGCCTTGATGCAGCGGGTGTACGCCGGCACCTGAAACGGCTCGTAGAGGAAGGTCGCGCGACCACCGAAGGACAGCGTCGCGGCATGAAGTACAGGAGTACGGATGTCACGGGGCGCATGTAAAACATCGGAGCCGACATGACGCTTAATCCCATCACCGTGGTCGAGCAGGTCATTGGCGAGTACCGCAGTTACCTCTCGACTGAGTTCCAGGCTCGTGACCCTAAGCTTCGTGAGGCTCTTGAGGCAGCACTGGTAGAGGCCGGATTCCTGGCACAGGAGCCGTTCTTTCAGGCCCACCGGCCATTCAAGAGCGGCGCAAGGTGGCGTGCGCTCGGTCTGGACGACGCGCTGGCGAAGGTGATGGAGCAGCGCACAGGATCGGAGACCGCTTACCTGCACCAGAGCGACTCCATTGCTCACCTACTTGGATCAGATGCTGGCCCACTCGTGGTCACCACCGGCACGGGATCGGGCAAGACCGAGTGCTTCCTGCTACCGGTGATCCAAAACGCGGTTGAGGACTCTGTCCGATTTCGACAAGGCGGCCTCACTGCTCTGCTCGTCTACCCCATGAATGCGCTCGCCAACGATCAGGAAGAGCGCATCCGGCAGTATCTGAAAGCGTCCGGGCACACTCACGTCAAGGTAGCCCGATACGACCGGTCCACCAAGCAGGAGGAGCGGCGGCAACTCCGCGAGCATCCGCCCCATATCCTGTTGACCAACTACATGATGCTCGAGTACCTGCTCGTGCGCCCGGCCGATCGCGACGCGCTTTTCGCGAACCACCGTTGCCGTTTCGTGGTGCTCGATGAGGTGCACACGTATCGCGGTAGCCTAGGCGCTAACATCGCTCTGCTTTTCCGCCGGCTGCGTGCCCATCTCAGACATGCACGTCAGGACTGGAACGCCGATGACCGGAGCGCTTCGGCTAGATTTCCCGAGGTATTGCCGGTTGCGACGTCGGCTACTATCAAGAGCGTCGATGAGACCGGGCGGTCGTCCGAAGAAGTGCGAACCTTGCGTGATGCGGCCGTTCGGGAGTTCCTAGCGAAGTTGACCGGGTTCGATGGTGAGCGCTTCAAGGTGCTCGGTGAGTCGCTGAGCGAACTGGACGTACCAACCGAGGCTAAGTGGCCTGAAGCGCCGGCCACCGTTGACCCGCCCACGCTAGATGACGTCGCAGGTATTCGCGGGGCCGTGGCCGCCATGGCCGACTCATCCGAAGACCAACCGCTGGAGCAACTCGCCCGGAGTGCTGGAGCGCTCTGGACGCTCAACGAGCTTCTGGCTCGTCGCCCGATGTCGATTACTCAGATTGTCGAACATGTTCGACAACGGGTTCCCGGGCGCGCCGAATTTGACTCTGATGTGATACGGCGTGAAGTTGAGCTGGCTCTAGTGGTGGGCGCAGCGCTGCCTGATGGAACGTCCGGTTCACTCAGGTTGCGAGCACACCGGTTTATCCGGGGCGGCTGGCGCTTCACTAGATGCGTTGATCCGTCGTGCGGTCGCCTCTACCCGATGGGCGAGGAGCAGTGCGAGTGCGGCGCCATCGCTGCGCCGCTCTACCTCTGCCGATCGTGCGGCGCAGACACACTGCGCTTCATTGCGGGCGAGGCAGGGCCCGAGGAAGAAGGGCTGCGCCCGAACTCTTCGCGTACCAACGATGGTGAATGGCTGCTGTACGACCGGGATCGTTTCGAGGCCGGTGACGACGAGGGGCTCGTTGGCGTCGAAAAACAGATGCGTAAGCGACACGTGCTCGAGGGGAGCTTCGACCCAGCGACCTGCTCATTTACAACCGACGAGACTATCTATCCGATGCGCGCGGTCCTCGCTCCCGCTCGCAGCCGTTGTCTCGTCTGCGGGGGAACCGCAGGCGCACACGACGTGATCACGCCCGTATCTCTTGGAACGTCTGCCGCAGTCCGTGTTTTAGCGGAAGGCCTGGTGGAAGGTCTGGCCGTCCAGAATTCAACCAGGGAAGATCACGACGGCAAGGAGCGGCTGCTGATTTTCTCGGACAGCCGACAGGATGCTGCGCATCAGGCGCGATTCATCACCTATGCCGGTCGCTACGATCGTATGCGCCGTCGGTTGAGTCGTATACTCGAGGGAGCCTCGGGAAGGCGCGCGACCATCGACGAAGTGCTCACCCGGCTCGTTGCTATGGGGGTCCAGCGTAGTGACAACCCGCACAGCAAGGGTTTCGACGACGCCGACTTTCTGCCGCGCCACGTGCAGGAGCGAGCCCGGGCATGGGAGGAAGCACCGCTGCTAGATGATCTCGCCGTCAGCGCAGGATATCGTGCATCGCTCCTCAACCTCGGGCTGGTAGGTGTTCGCTATGAGCATCTCGATGCGCACGTCGAGAAGAACGGAATCGATCTCGCTTCCAGGTGGGGTTTGACGACGGCGCAGCTGGCCTTCGTATGCCGGTGCTTGCTCGACGAGATGCGGCGGCGTACCGCACTCTCCCGGCCAATGCTCTGCTACCATCCTAGTAGCCCGAGCTGTCCCGAGGAGTTCCGTGGTCCTGCGGATTGGGAACGCCGCATCAAGAGCCCCTCCGGATACGCATGTGACGAGCAAGGAAATCCGCTTGCGTGGCTCGACAAATCAGAGTTGCCCGCCGGCATCACAGTGCTCAACGCTTGGCGACGGCCTAAGGCGGGCGGACGGGGTCCAAATCTGGAGCGGAAGCTCCGACACCTCTTGAGCCGGATGGGCGGCATTGAGCCCGACGATGAGTGCATGGTCGAGCTTCTCGATTTCTTGAGTCGGGGGCCCAGGCTTCTTGTCGCCCAGCCATTACACGGTCACCGAAAGGGCCGCCGTCTACTTCACGTGTCCGCGGACGTGATCAGCCTGGAGCTCGTGGCGTCCAATGATCGTCGGCGCTGCACCATCTGCAACGTGCGCATGCCCTGGGCCGTGGAGGGAAGCCCCTGTCCGAACTGCAGAGGCGAACTGCAGCCATGGCCAGCGGAGGAGGTTGAGAGGAATCGCTACGTTCAGCGGATTCAGAAGCTGGACCTCATGCCGCTTTCTGCCGGGGAGCACACCGCACAGATCACTGGCGATGCGCGCATAGAGCTAGAGGAGGACTTCAAGGCTCCTCCGCCAGGTTTCCGGCCGCGCGCGGACTGGTCGGGCACGAGTCGTCGGTCGGCGACGAATGTCCTAGCCTGCTCGCCGACGCTGGAGATGGGTATCGACGTGGGTGGCCTGGATGCAGTGGTGATGCGCAACATCCCACCTAGGCCGGACAATTATGCCCAACGAGGCGGGCGTGCAGGGCGTCGATCACGAGTCGGCATCGTGCTCGGCTATGCCCGTAGCACGCCGCACGACGGGTACTTCTTCGACAAGCCCACCGAGATGATCGCGGGCGAGGTGCCGGCTCCGGGAGTCGGACTCGGCAACCGCGACGTACTATTGAGGCACCTCCACGCCCTTGCCTTCGGCGCTGCCGAGCCTGGTCTCGCGGGTCGCATGGCGGAATATGTCACCATCCGCGGAGAAATCGATCAGGAAAAGGTCGACGAGCTTATCGCTGCGGTTTCGACGCAGTTTCCTCACGCAGTCCAGCTGGCTCTTGAGGCGTGGGGAGCGGACGTCTTGGAACCGGCAGGCCTAGCCGACGCGGAGTCGCTCAGCGAGGTACTGGAACAGCTTCCGGACCGGATTCGCGACCTCTTCGACCGCGTCCGCTTACAGATCCTCAAACTGCAGGAGACCATCGATCGATGGAACGAGCTCGGGAAGGGCGATAGGTCAGCGGTCCACGCGCAAGATCTCAAGCGCAGGATTCTGGGGATTCGAGACGACCGCTACGACAGCGAGGCTGATGATCGGGGAAGCGGTCATCCGATGCGACGCTTCGCCGAGTTCGGGATTCTGCCCGGATATGAGTTCCCGTCCGCTCCTTCAACACTCCGCCTGTGGGGCGATGAGCACGAAGAGGACCCGATCTCGGTGTCGCGACGGTTCGGTATTGCTCAATACCAGCCCGAAGCGCCTGTTCACGCACGCGGCCACCGCTGGCGTGTGGTTGGTCTCGACCTGTCATCCCCGTGGAACCCTAAGTCGCCCGATCCTGATTGGGTGTATGTCCGCTGCAAGGTCTGCGAGTTACGGTATCACGTACAGACTCCTTCCTGTCCGCGCTGCGGTTCCGACGAGACTGTAGGGAGTGGCACTGGCTACCACGGACACGAATACGGTGGATTTCTCGCTGTGCGGAACGACACACCTGTGCTTCAGGAGGAGGACCGGTTCTCCATTGCCTCGCTCGTGATGTGCCACCCGCAACGTGATGGCCGCGTGACGGCAAGGCGTCGTCTGCCTACGGGCTGGCGAGTGGAAATGAGAGCCGAGGAGACCGTCCGGTGGGTCAACGAGTGGAAGCCGCCGTCTGAGGCTGAGTTGCGCACCGGAAAGCCCATCCTCCATGACAAGGGCCGCGGCTTCTATCTCTGCGCGACATGTGGGCGTTCGCTCACTGTCCCAGACGAGGAGAGCGGGAAGAAGGGGCGCAAGAAAGCGCGACGGAAGAGTGGCCCCGATCAGTTCGGTCACGCATCGGGATGCCAGCGCGCCGGTCAGTCTCCGAAGCCGGCCGCCATCACCACGGCAACTCCCGCCACGACCTTGAGGATCACAGTCGTACTGCCGCATGACTTCGAGGACAGCGAATACAAACGTTGGGGCTACTCCCTGGGCTACGCCCTTCGAACCGGCATGCGGCAGTTGTACATGCTAGAAGGGCCGGAAATCGAGTTTGAGCTCGAGCCCTTCTGGGAGGAACGGCGCCAGGGTGACAGGCGCAAACTGGGAGCGCTCACGTTCATCGATGCAGCCGTGGGTGGCAGCGGATTCCTAGACCGATGTATCGACGAGCTACACCTTGTTGCAAGGCGAGCAATCGAACATCTCGATCATCCGAAATGCGAGTCGGCCTGCTATCGCTGTTTGAAATCTTACGCGAACCAGCGTCACCATGAGCATCTCTCGTGGCCACACATAATGCCGGATCTCGAAGGGCTTTCCGTTGGTGTACCCGAGCCATTACCATCAGAGTTAGGTGACGCTGATGATCCTCGGCCTTGGCTAGATGCATACGACGCCGGAGTCGGATCGCCACTAGAACTGAAGTTCCTTCGTCTCTTCGAAAAGCATGGTATCGAGGTCGACAAGCAGGTTTGTGTCGGACCAGACCCGGATGGCCCATCGATTAGTCAGGCGGACTTCCGAGTGGCTGGCTCCGATGTGCTCATCTACATCGATGGCGCCGCGTTTCACACCGGAAGCCGGTTACGACGAGATCGCGCGATCCGAAAATCGCTAAGGGAGGGTAAGGCCGCCTGGAAGATCGTAGAGCTGAAGGCTCTGGATTTGCGGACGCCGGAAAGGACCATCGATTGGGTTCGGCGCGGCGGAGGACCTCTCGACGAGCTTATGCGGCAGACGCGCAACAAGAAGGCCATTGATATCGCGCGCCTCCTTCTTGACCGTCTCGACGCAGCGCAACAACAATCATTGACGCTTAAGGATGCCCTCGAGTCGGCGGCTCATGCTGGCGCCGACGAGAGCGACGCTTTACTCGCGATAGAACGTTTGGCACAGACCGGGTTTCTCCAACGCGTGTTCTTCGACCTGAAACAGGATCCACCCGTACCTATGCCATGGGAGCAAGTGCTCGAGCGCCTGGGTGGTAGAGATGGGCTCGCTGGTGATGGATGGCGGGAGGGCGCGCGGACGGTCGGAGTCGAATGGCTCCCGCGCGACGCGAGGCGCCGATGAAGTTGCCCAATGGGATGACGGCGGAGGAGTATATCGGGCTGGTGAAAAACCACATGCCCGATTTTCACCGCGTTGCTTGCGCCGAAACGGAGGAAGATTTCTGCGGCGCTGTCGAAGTAGCTGTTAGACACTGCCTTCAAAAACTGGAGGACCGTCGTAAGCTGCTCGCTACAGCAGGAGAGGTTGCGCTTTCCACGGACCTGGCTGACCTCCTCACCCGCGGTGGTCTTCCGACAACAGCCGAGCCCAACGTCAACGGCCATGTCGACTTGGTCGTCAGCCACTTCGAGGCAGACCGGTACAGAATGCTAGGCGAGTGCAAGCTCGACCGTGGTCCGAAGTATCATTGTGACGGCACCAAACAGGTCCTTGGCTACTGTTCTGGCGCTGAACGGCGTGCACTCTGCATCGGATTTTGCAATAAGCCGAATGTGGATGGGCGGATTAAAAGAACTCGACAGCATTTCGCAGAGCGAGGGAACTGCCATGATGTCGAGCTAACTCGAGATCACAATCTACCGTGGTCATTCCTCGGCATCCATCGCCACTCGTCGGGTAGCCTTGTCGAGGTTCTCCACATGGCATGCAACCTCCACGTACCGGGCGGAAAGGGCAGCACCGACGAGGAGGAGAAACCATGATATCGAAGTCGCTCGTCGAGCTTATCAACTCCGGCGAAGCTATTGCCATCGTTGGCAGCGGCATCTCTGCTGATGCGGGACTTCCCTCGTGGGGTACTCTTTTCGAGTCCGTCGCCAACGCCCTGGATGCTAAGTCCCTGAACACAGAAGAATCGCGCGTTGTGGCGAAGAAGGGGAGACTACCTGAGGCATTCGACCTTCTGGCGGCACTGACGTCGAGAGACGACATCCACCGCAGAACAGCTGAGATAGTTGAAAAGGTTGCCACACCCGGCGATCACCACAACCGTCTGGCTGACTGGCCCTTTCGCATCCACGCCACCACCAACTATGACCACCTAATCGAGGAAGCATCTGGCGGCCAACTTGTCTCCGTGGGAAATCGAGGCAATGAACTTCATAAGATGGCTGGAGGAGCCAATGGTGTCGCGTGGCATCTTCATGGAGGCTCTCGGCTCTCAAAGGACGTCAGTCAGCTCGTCGTGACGAAATCAGATTATGACGACTACTACCCAGACTCCAACATGGTGCAGACACCATGTGTGTTCGGTTAAGCCAAAAGCCGTGTGATGTCGATCATGTTCATGTTTGGCTCTCGCGGGTCCTTGCTGCATCGTTACGCCCGATTGACTCCCGTATCCGGGCTGTCGAGCATCGACGGATGCATGTCGGTGCCTATCCACCATCCGGACGCCATCTACGGGCCCCGGACCGCCGACAGCTTTTACGTAGCGACAGTCTGGAATCATTGGGTTATTTCTTTAACCGATCACACATGGTGCAGACACTCAGGGCGCTCACAACAGCCCACAGGTGTGTGTTCATCGGCTTCGGCTTTAATGACGATGACCTTATCTATGTTCTGCGGGCAGTCGGGCGCTTGGCTCACTCCGGTCGGGCGAGCTACGCATTCCTTGGATACGAGGGCGATCAAAGGGAAGCGAGAGAGCACCAGGATCGAATCCGGACAGACTACAACGTGGAGGTGATCCCTTACGAGAAACGTGGCCACGACCACTCGGATCTCCACAGAGTCCTTGAGGGCTATGCTGCATTTATCGTTCGCCGTTCGCTCTCATTTGGACGCGAGTCTAGGGCAACACCAATCTACGATGCGAAGTCGGTCAGTCTGAGAGTTCAGAGCAGCCTCGACATCGCCGAAGCAACGGCTTCAGATGGCGGGCTTCGAAGGACGCTCGTGGGCGCACGAATTTTGGCGTACGTCAGGGAGAATCGTGGTGGTACCGACGACGATCTCGAGTCGCTGTTCCGATCGGGTGAGCCCGGTAAGGCGGAGGTTCTTGACAGCCTCGCTGCATTACGTCAGCGCGGTGTGGTGACGCCGAGTCCCAATCTTGATCTGACTCCTGAGCATCGGACCAAGGCCGAAGCGGCAGCAGCGCAGGTCGAGCTCTCCAGGGAGCGATTCGGTGGATCGCTCCGGAAGCGTGCAGCCGATTGCTTCGCACATATGGATGGAGAGGCGAGGGAGCGCGCGATTGAGGTCGTATCGACCTTTCTCGACGCGCTATGCCGCGAGCGAGGTCTTGGCGTCGCCCAGAACCTGGCGACGTCAGATACGGATCAGGCCTGCCGTCGAACAGTGTCGCTCATCCAGCAACTTCCGGACCAGCTGGTTTCGTGCGCGACACGTACCGAGGCCCTAGCGGCCGTCGATCTCACCACCGAGGTCCTTACCCGACCGACGGAAGCTGAGGCGACCTACCTGGGAAGCTTGTGCCAGGCATACTTTGGTCAGCACCTAGTGGGCGCATCTGAGACCCTCTCCAAGGTAGATCTCGGACTGATCGCGGGCACTTGCTATGTGCTAGACGCCTCGGTGCTTGTTTGCCTACTGGCGGAGGCCAGCGAGGTGAACTCCTTTACCTCGACTCTCATCAAAGACCTAGCCGATGCAGGGGCAGTGTTGACAACGACGGACCTCTTCGTGGACGAAGCGGCGGAGCATGCGCGATGGGCCTCTCGACTTGTCAGCCGGCACGGTGAAACCTCTAATGAAATAATCCGGGCTTTACGATGTCTGGGAGATTATCGCCCCAACCAATTCCTCAGGGGCTATTTCATCGGATCTCCGGCGGATACTTCATTTCCTGCGTACTTGAGCCGCGTGCTTGGGATGGACCGAAGAGAGCGCATCACTAGTGATGTAGTGACCCAACGGCTTGAGATGCTCCGCATACGACCACTTCGCTTCGACGCTTGGCGTGGCTTCTCACAGGAGCATTTCACGAAAAGGCGGGAAGTGCAGCAAGAGATTGCTCGCCGACGTTCTAGACAGGGCACTTTCAAGCACGATCGTCAAACCCAGGCAGAGTCTGAAGTCGCAATTATCGTCGACGGAATTCGAAGGGGCACACTAAGGCCACCTGGCGAAAGTCCAACCGACGCGTTCTTCCTTAGTAGCACGCGCGTTGTGGATCGGTTGCCTGCGCTAGATCGTCGCATCTGTCTTCTGCCAGAAGGCCTCGCGCAATGGCTGTGGAGCTCCCAGGCAACCTCAGCTCGCCATGCTGAGTTGGTCTTCGAGCAACTTCTCTGGGAGCTTGCACAGGGAGGAATTGAGTTCGTCGATAAAGCCACGATTCTCAGACGATTCAGTGGGGTCGTGGAAGTGGCTGGGACGAATCTGGAAGCTTCAATTCGAGACCGCCGTGCGTACCTCGTTGAGAAATATGGACCCGATCCCGAGAGGGCATTCACAGATGCTGACCCGCTGGACCTGCCGAGGTACGCCAGCGAGGTGCAACAAGAAGCCCTCGAACGTATGGAAAAGGAAGTGAAGTCCGCTCGGAAGCGGGAAGAGCAAGCCCGTGCAGCCGCTCGAATCGGCGGAAAAGAGCGCACTGAACTTGAGCAGCTGCGACAGGAGAAAAAAGAGCGTCGTCGAAAGGCCGAAAGTCGAAAGCGGGCAGCGCAGACTAGGAAGGGCAAGAAGCGAGGAAGGAAAGGTAAGAAGAAGTAGAAGCAGCGCAGAATGCCAACGCCGGCCCGATGCACGGTATTTCCGTATGCGCTACAACGCTTCGATACCGAAATCGCTATAACTCGCCGTCAGGCTTCCCGCTGCGATCGTCGCTGCTCGAGTCCTGCTCCTCGAACGCGCCGACCTTCACCGTGACGCCGAACCGCTTCATCAGCTCCGCCTCGGGATCGTTGCGCGCCTCGAGCTGAGCCTGGCGCCAGGTGTACTCGATGAGCGGCTGCAGGTCCTCGGTCACGGCCGCCTTCAGAGTCTCGGGATCGAGGGCTTCGCGGTCACCGCCTGGGGGGTCCTCCAGGACGCGATGCAGCGCCGGGAAGGCGAACTCTCGGAGCTGCTCGCACATCTCGTAGCCGGTATCCGCCGACTCGGCGTCGCTGAGCATGAGCCGCGAGGGGTCCTGGGCGAGCTCGCCGATGTCGATTTTCACGTCCTCGGGTGACAGGGGGCGGCGCTTGTCCTCGCGGTCGCCGAGGTCGACCTCGACGGGGAGCTCGAAGTCCACCCAGAGCGGGCCGTCGTAGACCTCATAGGTGCAGCCGCCTGGATCGGCGACCTCGTCCAGGCGGTGGCGGAGCTCCTTCTCGTTGCTCGCGCTCACCAAGCTGACCCTGAGCTCGGGCCATCGAACCATATAGATGGGCATCGGCTTGCCTCCGTTTGCGAATGGTCGGGGGCCATCCGCAGCACCATCATCGGCGCGAGCTGACGGATGTCAATGAGATCCAGGCGGCGGAACCGCGAATAGGGGCGTGTTGCGTACCGGGAATTGCATTTGCGATGTCCCCGTTAACCGGTCGTTCCCAGATCGGCCTTCCGGTTTGAGGGGGCGTAGCCCCCGGATCCAGCCGATTCCGCTGAGAGGAATCGGCTTCCGTTATTCCCCAGTGGGCCGCAGGCCCGCGGGTCCGCCCCCCGAGGGGGGCGCGATGTAGGTGTTTTGAATACAGATGTCCGTGGCGCGTTGTCCGGTCTGCAGTAGCGGCCGCCGAAAACTGGCCCGCTTCGGCAGTGGACGGCAGGGTCGATCGGCGTGAGGACATAGGTGGAGGAGGCGGTCTTGCCCACCGCGCTCCTCCTTGGACTGACGGAATGGTCACGAGCATAGTGCACGTCATCCGGGAGGTCCAATTATCCACCTCACCCCGGACGGATGGAGCTTTACGAGATCGTCTGTCGGGCGTGTCGCGCCCTGTTTCACATCCATCGCTGCTGTTATCGGGGTCACGCCTACTGCGGTGACACGTGCCGCGCCATCGGCCGGCGCCGGACGGCAAACGCGGCCAATCGCACCTACCGCGAATCTGACGAGGGACGCCTGGACCACCAGGATGCGGAGCGGGATCGGCGGGCCAGGCGCCGGGAGGAAGCGCTCGGTCACGACAAGCAGTGCCGGGAGGAGGCGCTCCGCGTGGCCGATCATGGTTCCAAAAAGTTGACATCACCGGCACACCTCGTGGGCGAAAGCGAGGTGCGAGATGAGACCAGGTCAGATGACGATACGGCTCGCGCCGGTGCAGTACGGCGCGTACACGCGGCTGCGGCTGTGCGGCACGCTGCCCACGGCGTTGCCGCGCCCCGTCGCCGCGCGATTCGCGCAGGAGCTGGCCTTCTGGAGTGGCTGGCCGGTCTCGTGTGTGTTGTCTGCGGACGAGGAGGCGGCCCAGTGGTGCGAATGGTGGACGGACCTGATGGCCGGCATCAGTGCGCAACACCTGGAGCTGCGTGTTCGCCGTAGGCTGCCTGAGCAAGCCCGTGATCGCCTGGGGGACCGATGACCATCCGCGCTGAGGTGGACCCTGACACGGGGCTGTACCGCGTCGTGGGCGACGATGGTCCGCTCGAGGAGGTCAACGCGTTCCTGGAGGCCAGCACCACACGAGGGCTGTCCCCACTCACGGTGCGGGCCTACGCCTTCGACCTCGTCCAGTTGTACCGCTTTTTGACCGACACCGGTCGGACGCTCACCGAGCTCGACGAGCTGGCCCTGCTGGATTTCATCCGGCACGAGCGCCGCCGTGACGCCCACCCGCGCTCCATCAATCAGCGCCTGTCGGCCTACCGCATGCTGCGCCAGTTCTGGCAGCCGGAGGCGTCCGACGCCGCCGCAGGCGTGAGCCGCCCCGCGTCCTACTACCGCAGCCCCGGCCGAGACAGGCGCATCGGCATGCACCTGCAGAAGAAGAAGCCCCAGCGCGTCCTGAGCGTCAAGACGCCCAAGAAGGTGATCACGCCCCTTACGGCTGAGCAGGTCCGCGAGTTTCTGCGTGGCCTGCGCCGCTACCGCGACCACGCCATCGTGCACCTGATGCTGCTCGGGGGACTGCGCTCGCGCGAGGTCCTGGGGCTCGAGCGCCACGACGTCTCCCTGCTCGAGCGCCGGGTACGCGTCGTGGGCAAGGGCGACAAGGAGCGCATCGTGCCCCTGGCCGACCTCACGGCCACTTCCCTGGAGCAGTACCTACGCTACGAGCGGCCCCGGGACTGCGCCGACGAGACGCTGATCGTGAGCCTGCAGGGCAAGCGCCGCGGGCAAGCCCTCGATCCCGCCGGGCTACGCAGCCTCTTTCGTCGGCGGCGCAAAAAGCCGGTGCTGGCAAACGCCAATCCGCACCGCTTTCGCCACACCTTCGGCACGGACATGGCGCGAAGCGGCATGAGCCTCGCCGCCTTGCAGAAGCTCATGGGGCACGAGAATCCCGAGATGACGCTCCAGTACATCAATCTGTCGCAGGCCGACCTCGCCGAGGCCTTCCATCTCGCCGCGGCCGAGATCCAGAAGCGCTACGACCCCGACCGCTGACCCATGGCACCGAAGAGGGTACCCCTGCCGCGCGTGGCGCATGAGTTTCTGCGCACCAAGGGCGGGCGCTGGTGCCGCACCACGCTCACCCTCGTGCACCGCTGGATGAGCGACCGTAGCCTCGCGCTGTCGGACCTCACTCCCACCCACATCGAGCAATTCTGGCAAGAGCAGGAGCAAAAGGGCCTCGCCCCGTCCACCTGGCACGCCCGGCGTTGCCGCGTCCACAAGTACCTCTACTGGCTTCACCAAAAGGGGATGCTGCGCTTCGCCGTGGACCCGCCGCGCCTGCGCCACATGCGCGCCCCGCTGCCCGCACCCGCCCGGCGTTTTCTGGATACGCACGGCCACCGGCGCTACGAGCCGATGGTTCGCAATCTGCACGACTGGCTGCACCGCATGCACATCGAGCTCGCCGAGCTCACCCCGGCGCACCTCAAGGCCTTCGTGAAAAAGCCCATCACCAGGATCGTCGCCCAAGGCACCAGGGACTCCCTATTGGCTCAGCTTGAGCCCTACCTGCTGTGGCTGCACGACCAGGGCCTCGTCCCCTTTCGCGTCCACCGTGACGTCTACAGGCCCTTTCCCGTGCCCGATGCTGTGCACGACTTCGTCGACTCCCTGCGTCCGGTCCGAAAGGCCACCACCTGCGACGGCTACGTCGGCAATCTGCGGAGCTTCCACGCCTGGCTCGACGCCCAGGGCCGCCTTATCGAGGACATCTGCCGCGACGACGCCGAGCGCTGGCTCAAGTCCCTCGCCGACCGTGGCCTCGCTCCCTCTACCCGTACCGCGCACATCCTGCACGCCAGAAGCTACCTCTGGTGGCTCGCCGAGCGTGACGTCATCGAAGCGGCACCCGACGACTTGCTGCGTCCAACGGACCTGCCCAAGATCCCCACCTACCTGCCCAGGCCCTTCCCGGGGGAGGCCGACCACGAGCTGCAGCGTCGATTCCTGCAGACCGGCACCCTCTACGGGCAGGCCCTGTTTCTCATGCGCCGCTCCGGCGTCCGCATCGGCGAGCTCGTCAGGCTCGAGCCGCGCTGCCTCGACGAGGATCTGCACGGACACGTCTTCCTCAAGGTCCCCCTCGGCAAGCTCGACAACGAGCGCCTCGTCCCTTTGGACGACGAGACCGTCGCCGTGGCCAGAGAGCTGCAGTCCCTTAGCTCCACCAGGGCCACGTGGCTGCTGGAGCCGGACCTCAGCCGCGATACCCTGACGCAGCGAACGCGAGCCACGCTCAAGGACGCTGCCGACGGTCTCGACATCCCCGGCCCCGTGGTCTCGCACCGCCTCAGGCACTCCTACGCCACCGAGCTGCTCAACGCCGGTGTCAGCCTCCTGGCCGTCATGAAGCTGCTGGGGCATCGCAGCATCCGCATGACCATGCGTTACGCCGCCATCACCCAAGAGACCGTCGTCGCCGAGTATTACGCCGCCGTCGCCAAGACCACCGCCCAGTACGAGCTCCCCCAGCCCTCGACCGACGCCGATGGACCCGACCTCGACCGCGCCCTGCTCGACGTCATCTACGCCCTGCGCAGCCTCGCCGGAGACGACCCCGCCCTGCGCCACCAGGCCGACCGCTTCAACACCCGCCTCCACAAGCTGCGCCACGACATCGCCAAGGCCTTCGCCCACCCCCAGGAGCCCTGAGGCCCAGGACCGCCAGGAAAAAAACGGCCGGTTAAGTCCCG
>Ga0272441_10002589_pt1 | contig 36293 bp, 20 predicted proteins | sample SSMProp6N_FD_193582 | JGI IMG/M metagenome (GOLD analysis project Ga0272441, IMG submission 193582) | Marine sediment archaeal communities from Little Sippewissett salt marsh, Falmouth, MA, United States - SSM-Prop-6N | ecosystem: Environmental > Aquatic > Marine > Wetlands > Sediment ...
GCCCCCATTCGGGGGCGAACGCCCGGAACGGCGACGCCGGGCAGACCGCAATGCGCTCGATGATACACGCGTTTACGTGGATGTTGTGCCTCGTGTTGTTCAGAGGGCTCAGAGCAAAGAGAAACAACACTCAACAGCGAACAACCAACGTCCAAGTGTCCCGACATAGCGTCGGGACCGTCTGGCCCTGATTCCGCTGGCTGTTGGCTGTTGAATGTCCGCTGTTGGTTGTTTCTTTCTCTTACTTCGTTCTCTGAGTTCTCTGAGCCTCTGTGGTCATCCGCTTCTCCCCTCATCGTGCCACCCGGGTCTCGCGGCGCCAGGTGGTGAGCATTGTGCGGAGCCGGGCCGCGTCGGCGGGGCGCCGGGCGAGCAGGTCGGTCTGCTCGGCGGGGTCGGCGGCGAGGTCGAAGAGGTACTCTTCGACCGCCTCGCCGTCGCGGCACGTAACGTACTTGAGCGAGCCGTCGCGGACGGCCTGCCAGGTGCGCTCGCCGCGGCGAGCCGTCCAGTACAGCGGGCGCTTGGGAATCGGCCGGCCGCGACGGATCAGGCCCAGCACGTCCACACCGTCCAGCGGCAAGCCGGCGGGCGGGGCCGCGCCGGCCGCGGCGATCATCGAGGCCGTCAGGTCCATCGTGATGATCGGGTCGTCCACCGTTTTGCCGGCCGGGAGCACGCCCGGCCAGCGGGCGATGCACGGCACGCGGATGCCGCCCTCGAACAGCGAGCTCTTGTGCCCGCGGAACGGCGCGTTGCTGCCCACGCGGTTCGCCCCGTTGTCGCTGGCGAAGATCACCAGTGTATTATCTGCCAGGTGCTTCTCGTCCAGCACGGCCAGGAGCTTGCCCACCGCCTCGTCCAGGTCCTCGACCATCTCCACGTACTTGCTGCGGGGCCCCTTGTTCCATTGCTCCTTGGCCACGGGCTTCGGCGCGCGGTCGCCGCGGCCCTGGTAAGGGCTGTGCGGCGCGGTGTAGGAGGCGTAAAGGAAGAAGGGCTTCGAGGGCACCTGCTTGCGGAGGTAGCCGACGCACTCCTTCGTGATGAGGTCGGTCATGTACTCGTCGCGGTGGGTCTCCTCGTCGTTCTCCCACAGCGTGTGCGTGCCGGTGATCTCCGTGTGATGGAAGTAGTCGCAGTGCCCGCCGAGAATGCCCACGAAGTGCTCAAAGCCGTGCCGAAGCGGCAGGAACTTCCGTTCGTAGCCCAGGTGCCACTTGCCGTAGACGGCCATGCGGTACCCCGCCGCCTTCAGCCCGCGCGTCAGGGCCGCCTGCTCGACGGGCAGGCCCAGGTCGTGCTTGTCGGCAAGGGCGATGGCCTCGTCGTAGCGCCCGACGTTCGTCGTGCCGATCGCGCACTCCATCCCCCCCGCCCGCTGGAGATACCGACCGGTCAGCAGGGCCGTGCGGGTGGGCGTGCACTCGGCCCCGGCGGAGTAGTGCTGCGTGAACCGCACGCCCTCGCCGGCGAGCCGGTCGATCACCGGCGAGCGGATGTCCGTCCCACCGTAGCACGCCAAGTCGCCGTAGCCCATGTCGTCGGCGAGGACAAACAGGATGTTCGGCCTGCCGCGGCCGCCCGCAAGCTCCTGATGCTCCTCGTCCGCCTGCGGCGCGCAGCCGGGAAGGGCCCCGACCATCCCCGCCGCCCCGGCCGTCTTCAGAAGAAACTGCCTTCGCGTCTGTTTCGCTGTCATCCCGTCTCTCCCTGCCCCGTTTCCGGCTGAATGCCCACTTCTGTCCGCGCGTCAATGCTGTTGTCTATCGGCAGGGACGGGAGTATACCGCTGAAGAAGGGGTAGGATAAAGCGCCCGTTGACGTCAGCGCTCCGTCCCGAAGGCGACCGGCGACTCACGCTTCCGGATACTCCCTTCCGTCCATCCCGGGCTTTCCCGAAGCGGCCGTCCGCGGCTGGTCCCTGTCCAGTCCTTGTTTCCGGTTCCTCCTTCCGAGAGGGGCCACGCTTCTGCCTGCCGTACCTCTGAGATCTCTGAGCCTCTGTGGTGAATCTCCCTGGTCACCTCTTCGAGACCAAGTCCCCGAAGCCCGCCAACAAGCCGTATTTGTTCCGCCACGTCGTGTACATGATGCCCACCGCGCCGGGCGTGCGGTCGAGGGCGGCCAGCCAACCGGTGGGGTTCTCCAAGGTGTCGGCGTCGTAGTAGGCCCCGGCCAGCGTGCGGAAGCCGAGCTTCGAGAAGTGCGAGAGGCTCTCGGTGCGCTTGCGGTAGTACCAGCAGACGATCACCAGGTCCCGCGGCACGTGCTTCCACGAGCCGCTGAAGTCGCCCTCGACGAGGTAGTAGTCGCCCCGGGCGTTGTGGTTGGGGTCCAGCATGTCCGACCAGACCAGCACCTCCGCCTTCGGGTTCAGCTCGCGCAGCATCCTCGTCTGTTTCGTGATGCAGTCGCCGAGGATCTCGCCCATCGTCCTCCCCCGCCGCCTGCACGCCTCGCACGAGCCGCCCGCGCGGACCTCGTCCATGCTCAGCAGCCACTTCGCGGGGGCGAGGTGCTTGTGGATCAGCCGAGCCTGGGCGCGCCAGAGCTCGTAGACCTTCGGCTCGGACATGCACACGCTGACCTGCCCGCGGTTGATCGAGACGCCGTGATACCAGCTCACCCGCAGCCCCTCGCCGTCGCCGATCCGCCCGCCGGGCAGGATGCGGATCGCCGGCGCCTCGCGGTCGAAACGGAAGTTCAGCCGCAGGTCGGAGATCGGCGCGAAGTCGCGCCCTTCCTCGTAGGCCTCGCCACCCTTCTCCCCGCGCACGGACAGGGGCGTGCCCGGCCGGCGGAGGACGTTCAGCAGGCCTACCTCCTCGATGCGAAGGTCATCCACCCAGAACCGCCCCCCCCGGGCGCCCCATGCGCCGGCGTAGACGCGGACCTTCTCGAACTGGAGGCTGTTGAAGCCCACCGTCACCTTCCGCCAGTCGCTTGTCGCAGGCACGCCGGGGTCCACCGGCGCAAGCGTCCGGCTGCCCGCCAGCACCTGGATGCGAAAACTCCCGCCGGTCAGGCCGTCCGTCTTCACCCAGCACGTCAGCCGGTAGCACCGACGCGGGCGGACGGCGATCTCCTGCATGACGCGCGCGTGGCCGTGCCGGTCGGCCGCGGCGCACTCGAACCGCAGCGAGGCCCGCCCCTCCCTGCGGACCTTTCCGTCCACGAACGTCACCTGCCCCGGCCGGTCGTGAAAGCGGTAACCCTCTACGCGTTGCCCCGAATGCCGCTCGAAGCCGCCGTTGGCGATCGACACCGGCGGGTCGGCCACCAGACGCGCCTCGCGCCCCTTCACGACGAACAGCGCATCGGTCACCGCGAGCCCGGCCGCGAGGTTCTTGTCCCGGCTAAGAACCGCCCCGCCGTAGCCGGCCGAGAAGATAATGGGGATGATCTCGACCTTCCGCCGCCGGCACAGCGCCTTGACGGCCTCCAGCCGCCGGAAGTACGCCGCGTCCCGCCGGTCGAGATACGACAGCCCCGTCAGCACCATCCCGTTGAGCCCGTGGTCGGCGGCCGTGTTCACGATCCCGCGAATGTCGGCCAGGTCGCTGTCCCTCGTCAGGCTCCGGCTGACGTACACCCAGCGGTGCGGATACACCTTCGTGCCGGCCTCGACCGGCGGCGCGGCGGCCGGCATTTCGCAGCACAGCAGCGGCACGAGGCACAGAGCGGCAAGGGACGGCAGTTCGCGGCGAGGCGGTCTGGCTGGCGGCATGATGATCGCTCCGGCCCGAACAATGGTCCGGGCAAACTCAGGGAGCCGCCCATTCTACCGGGCCGGCAGCGCCGCCGTCACGGCCGCGTCCAGACGGCGTAGTCCTGACCGTCGGTGGCGACGGCCCAGTCTGCCCCCGGCGACCACGAACCGGGGCCGATCTTGACGGCGACCTTGTAGTCGACGACGGCGGCGTACTTGGACGAGTCGGCGGCGACGACGTGCACCACGCCGTCAACCGATAGCCGATCAACCGGCGAACCGCCGTTCTACTTGATCTTCACTTCCTTGTTGGTCTTGGCCGACCGGAAGATGCCGTCGATGATCTTCTGCGTCCAGATGGTCTCGTGGCCGGGGACGCGGGTCGGCTTGCCGGTGAGGATGCAGTCGCAGAAGTGCTCGACCTCCAACTCGTGGTTGGTCAGGCGGGTGGGCTTGTCGTTCTTGTCCACGGCCATCACGTCCTTCGGCGTGCAGTCCATCAGGTGGCCGTTGGCCTCGAGCTGGACGCTCAGCGGGCCGATCCCCGCCCCCCCCTTCGTGCCCAGCAGGTGGGAGGCGTGGCAGTCCTTGTCGAAGTTGGCGATGAAACTGCACTCGATCGACATCGTCGCGCCGTTCTCGAACCGCACCAGCCCGCAGGCGAAGTCCTCGACGGTATAGGTCTTGTGGTCCCACTGGCCGAACATGCCCCAGTGGCCCGGCGTGTTGCCGATCGTGTGGTAGATCTGCCCGCTGACGGCCACGGGCTTGGGCTTGCCCATCATGTACCACGTCAGGTCGATCTGGTGGACGCCGATGTCGATCAGCCCGCCGCCGCCCTGCTCCTCGAGCACGCCGAAGACGCCCCAACTGGGCACGCCGCGCCGGCGGATGGCATGGCAGCGGGCGTAGTAGATGTCGCCCAGGACGCCCTCGTCGACGAGGCCCTTGACGTAGTTGGCGTCCGCGCGGAACCGCTGCATCAGGCCGATCTGGAAGACCGTCCCGGCCTTCGCGGCGGCCGTCACCATCCGCTGGGCCTCGCGCGGGTTCATGGCCATGGGCTTCTCGCACAGGACGTGCTTGCCGGCCTTGAGGGCGTTGAGCGTGATCTCGCAGTGGGCCTTGTTCGGCGTGCAGACGCTGACGGCGTCGAGTTCGTCGAGCTTCAACAGGTCGCGGTGATCCAGAAAGCACCGCTCGGAGGGCACGTCGTACTTCTCGGACTTGGCCTTGAGCACGTCGGGCTTGATGTCGCAAATCGCCCAGAGCTCGGAGTCCTCGCACTTGGAGTACCCGCTGTGGTGAACGCCCGAGATCCCGCCCACGCCGATGATGCCGACCTTGAGCTTCTTCCTCGCCATCGCTGTTGATTCCTTCCTCGCCGGCCGCGGGCGCTTCCTGTGGGTCCGCGGCCCCAGAAAACCGAACACTGCCGCCGGCGCGTCGCGGATTCCGCCTCTCGCGTACAGTCGCCGGCGCGGATCACTCAAACAAACGCGGGGATTGCACCACAAGCGGGCTTCGATGGCAAGCGCGCAGTTGCCGTGCTCTTGTGCGAAAGCCGCCGCCGGCAGCGAGTACACCGTCGTTATCGCCGGGCGGAACCTGAACGCCAGGACCGCCTCCACCGGCGCGCGGGACCGCTTCGCCCCCCCTCGGCCGCATCCGCATCGACAAGCCCGGCAAGCACACACTGACCGTCCAACCCAAGGCCAAGCCCCCTTGGAAAGCCATGGGCCTCCCCCGCGTGGTCCTCAAGCCGATAGCTGCCGGCCCAAAGCCGCTCTGACAGACCCCGTAGTGTCGATTATGTGTCCCTTCCTGAGCGGTTCCCAATGCCACACGCTTCATAAGCTACTTATTTATAACCCCTTATGCCATCCCCCGGTGTGACGCTTCCGGCGAAGTGACACACCCGGCCACTCCCTCCGACAGGCCCGCAAAATCGGAATACTCCGTGTTTGGGTTCGATTGGCCGGATACATGGGAGGCCGTAGCCCGTAGCCGCCAGCCAGGGGCCCGGCGACAGCCCCTCGTGCTCGTAATCGTCCTCGTCCTCGGTGTGTCGGCACGTTCTCGAAATACTCCGCGCTTGGCTTCGATTGGCCGGATGTGTCCTCTCCGTCTTGTGTCGGCACGGCTCGGCCTCCGGGCCAGAGCGGGTCGACTATATCCGCCTCCCGCGGGGCGACCGTCCGGACAACACCCCCCCGCCGGGAACTCTTTGCGTTTTCTCCCAGATTGGAGCGCGCGCAACCCAATGACCGTTCCGAGAACCCAAACCGGTGTCGCCGCCGCACTCCCATAGACTCCCCGCACCGCGCCGGCGGGCGCGCACACCCCCTTCATCACGCATTCTACCCGGCCGTATAGAAATGTCAATAGAGAAGGAAGATATTTATTCATCCAACCTACTTACCCCTCATGTCGTTCCCGCACGAAGGCTCGAACAGCCCTCCGCGGCCGGGGCGTGCCCGGGCCGCGGCCGCGGGACAGGGCCACGACGGGACAAAGGCGCCCCGCCCGCGCGAGGCCGAGCCTCAATAGATGATCGCGCCCATCGCGAGCGCGCCGCCCTGCCCACTAATCAAGATCTGACCCCATCCGGGAGGCTTCTTCGAGTTGGGGGGGGCCGTTGGCCAGGGCGGCGCGGTAGACGGTGGCGTTGGGGCGGGCGAGGAGCGTGACCTTGCCGAGGCCGGGGACGGGGACGGTGACGCGGCGCTCCCTGCCGTCGGCGGCCCAGGCGGTGAGGAGCCACTTCGGGGCGTTCTTCATGCGGCGGGCGAGGACGCGGGTGTCGGCGTGGCCGGTGGGAAGCTCGTAGGCGGGCTGGTCGGTCGAGAAGCGGTGCCTGGCGGGGCCCGGCAGGAGGTCGCCGTTGCGCAGGTAGCCCTCCAGGTGGCTGAACACCGCGTGGACGCGGGAGAAGACCACCATCTGCCGCAGCCAGTGCGGGGGCTCGTCGGCGGGGAACTCCGCCTGGAAGCCGCCCTTGGGATACGCGTAGTACCCGGCGTTGCCGCCGACCATCCCGGCGGTGTACAGGCACTTGAGAAACCCCTCGTAGCGCGTCAGGTCGCCCAGGCCGCCGTCGGCCAGCGGCTCGGGCGAGCCGAGGCCCTTCTCGCGCGGCCAGCCCGCGCAGAGCCAGTCGTAGCACAGCGGCCGGCCGTGAGCGATCTCGAACCCGCGGGCGTTGAGCGCCTGGATCAGCAGGTCGTCCTTCCCGGTCCAGCCGGAGTTGAAGTGCCGGTAGTAGTGCTCGCTGCTGGCGAGGTCGCTGACGGGTTTCATCCACTGGAAGCCGTACATCCACTTCTGCCAGCCGCCGCTGCGATTGCGGTGGGTCCCGCCCGTGGTGGTGTAGTAGATGTACAGCAGGCGGTCGTGGGCGACCTTCTTGACCGCCTCGGCGATGAGCGTCTCGGCGCGGGCCTTCCGCCGGGAGACGTACTCGTACCACGGCATGTCGCCCTTGTCCTTGAGGATGCGCGGGTCCTTCTCCCATACCTTCTGCGCGAACCCCAGCACGCCGATGCCGTACTCCCCGCCGTTGAGCACGATCGCGATGGGGCAGCGCCGGCGAACCTCGCGAAGCGGGTCCGCCCGGTACGTCCCGGCCAGCCGCCAGACGCTGTCGGGGGCGGCGGGGCTGTAGACCGTTCGCATCCCCTTGTGCCACTCCGTGCCGTCCATGGACTCGGCCTTGCCGTTGAGCAGGTGGCCGTTGGCATCTCTCGCCCACGTCTCGGGCGGGGCCTCGGCCGAGGGCAGCCGGCGCGAGCAGATCACCGAGAGCCTGTACGTTTGGGGCTCGGCGGCGGCCAGTCGGACCAGTCGGCTCTCGATGCTGTTGGGGTCGTCCAGCCGGGCGGCGGACTTCTCCGTCACATACCCGCCGAACTCCAGGCAGTAGCCCCAGTTCTTCGCCAGCTCGACGCGGGCGTCGAACGGCAGGGTCCAGCCGTAGCGCGTCAGCGGCGGGAGCGTGTGGCCCTTGGCGAAGGCGGGCTTGGGCAGCTTCCGCAGGTAGCCGGCGGGCGTTTCGGCCCTGGCCGCCCCGCAGGCCGCGATCACAATCAGCCACGCCAGCCAGTCCATCCTTGCACATCGCATCTAGGTCTCTCCCTTCGCGGCCTGGGAACGCCGCCAGGCAACAGTGTACAATCCTACCGCAACGGCATGCCACATTCCGAAGGAGAGGCCCATGGTACACAGTCTGACCGCGTTTGTTGTTGTCGGTGCGATCGCCGCGGCTCCCTCGTTCGCGGCCGGGCCGCCCAAGGATCTTCTCCCCCCGGCCGGGAAGGCGGCGGGTTGGCGCGAAGCCACCGCCTCGTGCCGCGATCTGCTCGCGAAGCTGGACGCCGACAAGCCGCTGGTCCGAGCGCACCTTCCAAACATCCGTCGGTACGCGGAGATGCTCCGGCGAACGGACGGGTTCCACTGGAAGAGCGTCACGGCCGTGGAGTACCTGGAGCACTTGTTGACCGATCTGCTCGCCGGGCGGGCGCCCGGGCGCCGGTACGCGGGCAAGCAGTTGGCGTTCCCGTACTGGTCGGAGACGATGGGGCGGATCGAGGCCATCTGGCTGCACGTGCCCCCGGCGTACGACGGATCGCGGCGGCACCAGCTCTTCCTGTACTACAAGTGCGGCGGGGGCATTCATCTCAAAAACGGCAAGGCCCACGGGGGCTACCGCCCCACCGCCGAGGCCGCCAACCGGACGGACACGTTCCACGCGTGGAGCAGCCTGAGCATCCAGGTCAAGGGGCGCATGGGCGCCGAGCGGGAGCTGGCCGAGGCGACCGCCGCGCTGGCGAGGGAGTTCGCCATCGACCCGGACCGGGTGTTTCTCTCCGGCTGGTCGGACGGCGGGTTCACGGCCGTGTGGCTCGGGTCGCGCTGGCCGCACCTCGTCGCGGGCATCGCGCCGGTCTGCGCGAACTGGCAGTACACGAACGTCGGCGAGGCCGGCCTGTGGAACGTGCCGATGCTCTGCGTGGACGGCTGGGGCGACGGGGGCTACAACGCCAGCCAGTTCCGTCGGTGGCACGCCCTGCGGACCGCCGGGGCCGACGTGGCGGGCCTGTGGGGACATCACGGGCACCAGTACAAGCCGTACGAGGACGCCGCCGAGCTGGGCCGCATCATGGCCTGGGCGAAGACGAAGCGCCGCGACCCCTGGCCGAAACGCGTCCGCTACGCCACGTGGAACCTGACCTGGCGACGGGCGTACTGGGTGTCCATCGAGCGGATGGTCGAGCCGTGGCTGGCGGCGCGGATCGAGGCCGGCGTCAAGGAGGGCAACCGGATCGAGGTTCGCACCGACAACGTCGCGGCGTACGCGCTCGCGCTGAGCGAGCGGCTCGTCGACCCGGCCCGGCCGATTGCCGTCGTCACCAACGGCAAGCCGTCGTACTCGGGGCCGTTCCGCAAGGAGCTGGCGGTGGAAGTCGTCCGCGCCCCGGCCGGGCGGTTCGCCAAGTCCGGCGAGATGCCGGGCGGGATCGCCGCGCAGATCGAGCGGAGCGTCTACCAGACCCAGCCGGACGGCGGTCTGCGCATTCCGGGCCGGCGGTGGCTCTGCGTGCGCCCGACCGGCGGCGACGCCAAGACGCGCAAGCTCCTGGCGGACTGGGCCCCACGCTACGCCAAGGACGACACGGCCGTGACGGAGGCGGACCTGGCCGGGTCCAACCTGTTCGTCTTCGGGGGCCCGGCCGTCAACCGCCTGGCCGCCCGCATCGCCGGCGAGCTGCCCGTCCGGTTCGGCGAGGGCCGGTTCACCCTCGCCCGGCGGGTCTACGACAAGCCAACCCACTGCGTCAAGCTCCTGCACCCCAACCCGCTGAACCCGCGGCGGTACGTGATCCTCTACGCCTTCAACGAGGCCGCGGCGTTTCGGGCCAACGGTTTCTTCGGCACGAAGAGCGAGAGCTCGTGGACGTTCCGCACGGGCGACTGCGTGGTGATGGGCATACCCCGGTCGAGGGCGAAGTGGCGCGTGTCGCTCTCGGACGAGCCCTTCGTGGAAGACCATTACGTCTTCGGTGCGGACTGGCGGCCGGGCGGGGACCAACCCCTTGCCCGCCTGTCGGCGCCGCTGAGCCGCGATCAGGTCCTCCGCCTCCGCGCCGAGGCGGCCCGCGAGGCGACCGGCGCCGACGCGGGGATCATCTTCGAGCACACGCCCGGCTGGAGCCGCTGGCGGGAGGGCCTCGGCCCCGGGGAGGTCACGGCGCACGACCTGGCCACGATCGACGGCCTGCCCGAGTACGTCGCAACCGCGGATGTGAGCGGCAAGCAGTTGTCGGACCTCCTCGGCCGGGCGGCGGCGTCCACGGTCTTTGCGGACCGGCGACATCCACGGTACGCCGCGGGGCGGGGGCTGGCCGTGGCGGACATCGAGGCGGCGAGGACCTACCGCGTGGCGATGGGCTCTCGCGGCCTGCCCAGCTACGGGGCCGAGCCCAAGGAAATGCCCCCCCTGCATTTCTTCCGCACGCCGGAGGAGTTCGTCGCGGGCGGGAACACCTCGCTGCCCGTGCGGAACCTGCGGACGACGGATATCGAGATGTCCGCCGCGCTGGTGCGTCACGTCGCCAAGCGGGGCACGATCCAACCGCGGCGGAGCGGCTTCGACCTCACGAGGTACGTAATGAACCCGCAGGCCAATGACTTCGGCGCCCTGGACTGGCTGCACCTCGGCGCGGACTTTCCCTGCACCGACCCCCGCAACGACCGGCCGCTGCCCTACCGATGGAAGCTCCACCTGGGCCTTCGCCGCAAGGCCGACCCGCTGCTGGCCCCGCCCCGTGCCGATGCCGAGCAGTTCGTCGAGATGGACCCCGCGGGCGGCAAGGCGCTCACGGCCCGGCTCGATCGGACCGGCTGGAAGCTGCCCGTCACCGCCCAGGTCACCATGAGCTCCTGCTGCATGGCCATCGTCTCCGACGCGAGGTGGGTGAAGATCGACGCAAAGCTCTCCAACGCCGGCCGGGACGACCTCACCGGCCTCGCCGCCCTCTCGCCGACGGCGATGCAGCGGGTCCACGGTGCGATCTGGCCGGCGCCGGCCAAACGCGGGCAGGACCCCCGCCGCTTCGCCGGGTTCCGCAGGACGATCGGCCCGCGGGGCAAGCCCCCCGTCCACCAGGCCGCCGCGGTGCTCGTGCTGGACGACCCGGCCGCCGGCACGAAGAAGCTGATCGCCCCGGGCGCGGGGTACAACTTCGGCCTCGTCGGGCTGCATCGCCCGCTGGACCTGCCCGCTGGCGGGACGGCAACGGTGCGCCTGTGGCTGCTGGAGACGACCAAGGCGGACCTGGACCTGGAGACCGTCCTGGACGCGATGGGGGGCTGACCCGGCGCTCCTACTTCCGCACGATCTCGAACGCGGTCATCGACCGGGGGGGGAACGTGTGCGGGAAGCCGCCGGCCTCGACACGCTCGACGGCCTTGCCGCTGACTGTCTCGCGCACCTGCGTCTGGTCCAGGTTGGTGCACGTCAGCGACGGGCCGGTCACCGCCCAGACGCGCGCCGACCGGGCCGACCCGTCGGCCACGGTCACGCGGGCGGCGATCGCTTCGGCATGGTGCTTGTTGAAGACGATCGCGTAGAGCGTCCGGCCGTCCGCCGAGAGGCTGGCCGAGGCGGTCAATGCCGCGTACGGGGGCGGGTCGGCGACCTTCTCCACGCGAAGGTCGCGGATCTCGAACGCGCCCGTCACCGGCGGGGCGTTCTTCTTGACGATCAGCCGCAAGTGCACGTCCAGGGCCGTGCAGTCCGGCAGCGTGACCAGCTTCGTCTCGAAGCGGCGCCACTCGGCGGCGCCCTCGACGCCGCCCGTGGCCGCGCCGGACTTCGTCGCATCCCATCCGCGAGCGTCGATCAGGTCCACGCCGACCGCCGCGGCCGGGGGCTTGCCGCCCGTCCGCCGGCCCTCGTGTGACAGCCGGTACGTCCCCGGCTCGGTCACCTTCACGCGCCCCAGCGTGTGGTACGTTTCCGCGGCATAGTCGCTGAGCGTCGCGGTCAGCGCCCGCCCTCCCCCCGGCTGCCACTTCCACCCTTTGCCGCTCCCGCCGCGCTCGGTGATGCGGAACGGGACCTCTCCGCCCGCGCCGCCGCCCTTGCGGGCCGGTCGCACCCGCAGGCAGCCCTCGAACTCCAGCCGCGGGGACGCCACCCACACGTCCACGAGCTTCGTCCCGAAGTGGCGCCCCCACAGGCGATACAGCCAGAACGCCGGCAGCTTCCGCCACGGGCCGGGCTTCTCGCCGGGCGTGCGCGGCCCGCGGAGCATGCCCCAATAGCCGTTGACCAGGTGCCAGTAGTTCGCCATCTCCACGTTCGTCTCGGGCTTCAGCAGGATACGAAGGTAGTCCGCCGAGAACAGTGCCGCCCCGTAGGAGTAGCGGTACGGCATGGGCCGGGTCTGCACGAACGAGGCGTTGTACTCGGTGATCGCCAGGGGGATGTCCCGCCCGGCCGCCTCGCGGACGACCTTGCGGTAGCGTGCGAGCAGCTCTTCGGTCTGCTCGCCGGCGGCCATGCAGGCCCGCATGAGCAGGTCCGGCTGGTCCGCGACGGGGTTGCCGCCTTTCGGGTCCCACAGCCCGACGGCGTAGGTGTGCACGACGACGAAGTCCACCTGCCCCCGCGTGGATTCGAGCACGATCCGGTTCCAGGGGTCGTCCGGCCCCGTGCCGGTTCCCATGTGCGCGCCGATGCGGATCGACGGGTCCATCGCCCGCATGCGCCGGGCGCATTGGTTGTACCACGCGGCGTAGGCGGCCGGCGTGTGCTTGCGGAACGGCTTGACGTCGTGGTTGCCGTGGTCCGACTCGTTGCCCATCTCAAAGTACATCACGCCGTGGGGCTCGGGGTGGCCCCCTTCGGCCCGCTTGCGCGCCCAGGGGTGGGCGTCGTCGGCCGGGGCGTTGAGGTACTCGACCAGCTCGGCCGCCTCCTTCGGCCCGCCAACGTACGCGCTGACGTTCATCAGGGGCTCGGCGGCGGCGGCGCGGCACCATTGGATGTACTCGTCGATTCCGAACGCGAAGTCCGGCCGCTGCTCGACCGGCCCGACGGCGTGCTTCCAGTTGAAGTTGTGCGTCAGGCACCCGCCGGGGTACCGCATCACCGTCACGCCAAGCTCCCGCGCCAGCCGCAGGACCTCCGGCACGGGCCGGCGGCGCTTCGGGTCCCAGAACCCGTCCCCCGTCCTGCCGAACGGCCGGGACTGCGAGCCGAAGATGCCCTTCGCGTCGGCGGCCTCCAGGTTGTGTCCGAAGACGAGCCGCCGGACGGGCCCGAGCGTTTCACGGGGAAGGACGGTGACGGCGGCGCGGGGGGCGGCTTGCTGCTGTGCGGCGGCGTGTGCGGAGCAAAGCGCCAGAAGCGCCAGCACGATCGCGACCACGTGGCGAGACGGAGATCCGGGCGGGGGATTGTCGTTCACGGCGCGTCTCCACGGTCCTCGCGGGCGCGCCGCCAGGGCGGCCTCACCACGAGGTCCGTATGCGGAATCTCTTCGGATGGCCCTTCGTCGCGGCGTACTTCGTGACCTGGCCGGACGCGATGGCCTTCTCCAGTTGCGTCTTGACCCACGCGTCGCGCTGGGCCTGGTTCTGCCGGTCCTCGGCGGTCATGATCTTGAATTCCAGGCCGCTCGGCAAGCTCAGCGTGCCCTTCTTCCGCAGGACGCTCGCGCCGTGGGTGCGCATGAACTTGCCGATCATCTCGCGCAGCGCCCGGTCCTCGGCCAGCGAGTACTGCGGGTCGATGTGCTGGTACATGTACAGGATGGTCTCCCGCTCGATCTCCTTGTCGGCCACCTTCGTGGGCAGGTGGAAGCTGGGCCATTGGCTCAGGTCCGACAGGACGGTGGCGAGAATCCACGAGCCGATCGCGTGCGCGCCGCGGACGTGGGAGTCGTTCACGTCGTTCCATCGCAGGTCCGGCACGCGGAGCGTCAGCGTGGCCTTCCGGCCCTGCGGCGTGCAGTGGTACAGCGCCGTCATGTCCGCGTAGTACTCCTGCAGCGCGCTGAACAGCAGGCTGTAGTTGTCGTACAGCGCCATCACCTGCGACGCGGGGAAGCTCTGTGTCACGTAGTTATGCCCCAGCTCGTGCCAGACGATCGCCTCGGCGAGGTCGCCTTCCGTCAGCCGGTGCGGCTTGGCCCCCTCGTCGTCCAGCAGCTTCGTGCTGTTGACCAGGTGCGGCTGCCAGGTGACGAGGATCTGGAACCGGCCCGTTCGCTCGTCGATGCCGACGGGCACCTGAAAGCCCAGAAACTCCGACGGCATGTAGTTGGCCTTGAAGGACTTGCCCCAGATCTGCGCGGTGAACGTCGTGTTCTTGCTGGCCTTCGTGTACTTCCACCACGACGGCCGAAACTCCGCGTACGTCTTCCGCATGTAGGCCAGGTCGCCACGCTGCTCGGCCGTCAGGTGCCGCTGGTGCGTGCTGCTCTGCTTGACGGCCTTCTCGAACTCGGCCCATTGGCTGTGCATGTACTGGTCGAGGAGCAGGTCGTAGTACCGCGCGGCGGCGACCTTGGGGTCCTCTCCGCCGGCCGCCTGCGCCGCGGTCCGGCCGGCCGGCGCGAGGCAGACCGCCGCCGTCACCGCCATCGAGGCCACTCGAGCGTATCGTCTCATCGTGTTTTCCCTTTGTCGGCCGCCGGTCCGCACGCCGCCCAACGCCCCCGGCCCCGAGGCGTCCGCCGTGCGGGCGGGGCTATTCGTCAAGGAAATGCTTGTCCAGCAGGCGCTGGCCTTCCTTGCCCGAGAAGGTCTCGGGATACTTGGCGACCAGTTCCTTGAGGGCCTTCTTCGCCAGGGGTTTCATCCGGTTGGCGAGGTAGTTCTCGGCCTTCTGCAGGAGCTTGTTGGCCTGCTTCTCCGCGTCGGCGGGCGACGCGGGCTTGGGGGCCGGAGTCGTCGCAGAGGCACTCAGCTTGCGGAGAAGGGCGCGAGCCTGGTCGGCCTCCGCGCCGGAGGAGTGCTCGGCCAGCAGGGCCTCGACCTTTGCCCTCGCCGCGTCGCGGTTCCCCGCCGACAGCGCCGCGCGGGCCTCGGCCAGCAGTTCGGCGGCCTCCGTCCGGGTCGGCTGGGGCGCGGGCGCGGCGGACGGCAGCGCCCCCGGCGTGCCGTGCGCCCCGGTGGCGAACACCGCGAAGAAGCCGTCCGTCAGCCCGCCGGCAAGCTCCTTCTGTACGGGGCGGCAGACCCGGAGGGGCAGGTCCTTGTTCTCCGTGCTGTACTTGACGGCCCCGCCGATCACGACGTACCCGTGCGCCGCATCCACCGAGTACACCACCGTCTGGACGAAGTAGCCGCACTGGAGCATCTGGAACGCGTTGTCGTAGACGGCCAGGAAGCCGTCGCCCTGGTAGCCGCCCTCCTGGAAGTACCACGGGTCCTTCGTGGGGCAGCCGAACTCCGACCCCCCCACCACGTACACGCGCCCGTCGGCATCGGCGGTCAGGTCGGTCATGGTCAGCGAGCTGGCGCTCTTGCCCTCGTTCAGCCACGCGCACATCCACGTGCCCTTGTGCAGCGTGCCCGTCTCGCCGTCGGCGCGGAACGCCACGCTCGTCCGCCGCGAACTGCCGCGGAACCCCCGGCCGGGGTTGTCCTGGTACGTCCCGCCGAAGACGTCCTTGTCGATCTTCTTGTCCGAGTCTTTCGGGTCGCGCGTGCAGACGTTCTTCTCGTTGACGGAGTAGAGGCTCAGGTAGACCTGCCCGCCCCGCCCGCAGCGGGCGACGGTGCCGGTCACGTCCGCCGTCAGGTCGTTGCCGCCGTCCTTCTTGGACAACTGCTTGGTGGGCTTCTGGTCCCACAGCGTCCACGCCGTCTTGCCGTCCGGGCCGATACCGTGGGCGTACGCCCCTCGCCACCGCGACCGCCCGAGATGGGCCAGCCCGTACCCGATGACCGTCGTCACGCCGCACTCCGGGCAGACGTCCAGACATCGCGGGTAGTTCGTCCCGTAGGCGTGCGGCGCGGCCGTCCACTGCTCCGTCTGCCAGGTCGCGTCGTAGCGCGTGATCTCCTTCTTGTGGAGGATCACCAGCTCCCCGCCGGCGCAGACGCCGAAGTCGATAATGCCCTCCCGCACGCAGTGCTTGCTCGGCTCGCGCGCGCCGGGAACGATGTGGTACACCGCCGCGTTGTCCAGCAGCAGGTAGATGTTCCCTTTCGCGTCGGTCTTTACCCGGTTGAGCGTCCCGGGCAGGGCCACGCGGTTGCCCATCGTGACCCGCTGATCGTCCTGGACGGTCAGCCGGACCAGGAACCCCTCCCCGCCCCCGCTGTAGGCGTCCTCCATGTTCATGTTGCCCGCCAGCAGGATCGACCGGTCGGGCAGGATGCGGACCGCGACGAGCTTGTCGTTGCCCTTGCCCCCGTACGGCGAGGCACAGACCATCTTGGCCAGCCCCGCGTTGCTGGGCTCGGCCTCCTTGACCTTCACGTGCGAGTCCCGCCGTGACACGGAGGAGGACGACCAAATGATCCTCTGCCCGGCCGCCTCGACGGACAGCAGCGCGACCGGCAGGAACGTACAGAGACATCGCCAACCTAGGCGCCCATGGCGCGCCGTCGTGCTTCGCCTCATCCCTCAATCTCCCACTGACGGCGGAACGGGGCCCCTGAACGGCAGACCGACGTCAGGTACGCCCCTGTTCCTTCATATCCCGGTGTCCCGTGATGCAGAAGACGATCGAGCTTCTCGGAGTATACCCCGGTCGCCACTGCGACGCAAAGCCCTTTTGGGGCCACCCCCACCGGCGCGGCACGTCGGCCTACGCGTGGTGCTCGGGGTGATCTTCCCTCGGCGTGTGCTCGTGGAAGTGGCCCAGCCGGTGCATGCGGTTGTGCAGCGCGCGATGGGCGGACTGGAGGACCAGGCGCATGCGTTTCCACCCGGCCGTCTCGGCTCGCGTGCCGACGGCGTCCAGGTACGCCAGCGACCCCTCGATCTGCTCGAGGATGGTCACCGCGTCGGCAGCGGCGAAGAACGCCGAGCCCTTCACGGCGGCCAGCACGGGCGAGGAGTGCGCGGCGATGATCTCCGGCTTGTCCCGGTAGTGCCCGCGAACCAGCAGCGCCAGCCAGGAGCTGCGGTCGAGCTTCACCCGCCACTGTCCGGCGGCCTCCCACGGCCCGGCGGCGACGGACTGGCGGATCTCGCCGTTGACGACCAGCTCGACGCGGCTGATCGGCACGGTCACGCTGGCCGCCTGCCACGTCACGTCCACCGTCCCGCCCGAACGGGACATCTCGATCCGCGAACCGGGCGGCCGGCCGTCCACGGCCAACTCCAGCAGCGGGCCGTACGTGACGAACGTGTTCGCCCCCCGAACCGCGCGCATCCAGTTGGCGTAGGTGAAGGGCCGGCCCTCGGGAATTCGCGCGTAGGTCCGCACGGTTCCCACGGCGGTGGTGGCGCTCATCTTGTCCGTGCCGCCGACGGCCGCCACGAGGTAGCCACAGTTAAGGTACCGGTACCAGTCGCTCAGCGAGTAGGGGTCGATCCCGCCGTAGAGGTTGCCCCAGGCGGTCATTTCCACGCCGTCGATGCTGCCGTCCACGATGGCGGCGGCCCCCTCCATCCGCGGGTTGGGGAAGTGGGGCAGGATCACCACGCCGCCCCGGGCCTTGCACTGCCGCGCCCACTCGGTCAGCAGGACCTCGACGGGGTCGCCGAGGGCGGACTCGTCCGCCCCGCCGGTGGTCATGGGCGCGATGATCCGCCCGCTGTAGCCCAGCAGCGAGATGTGCCCCAGGACGTGCTGGCGGTTCTCCGTGCCCACGCGGACGAGGTGCTCGCCGTCTCCGCCCGCGGCCTTGGTTCCCCAGGTCGTTCGGCCGTCGAAGTCCCCCACGTTGGTCATCAGCTCGCCCCACTGGCTGGCCAGGAGGTTCACCACGTTCACGCCCTCCGCCGCGCCCTCCAGCAGGGCCGACGGGGGCGAGAGGAAGTGCACGTGCGTGTCGGCCGAGACCCATCCCCGCTCGCGCCACGGGAGGACCTTGTCGATCTCGACGGTCACTTCCCGCGTCCGCCGCGAAACGCGAAGCACCTTGCGGACCTGGCGGATCTCGAAGCCCTTGGAGACCTCCAGGTAGACCGTGCCCCGGGGCAGGTCCACGTCCGTCTCGCCCGGCACGTACGTGCAGTGGTGCAGCCCGCAATGCGAGAAGTCCACGCTGTAGTCCTCGAACCACGCGGGGTTGGGGACGCGGTGGCGGTCGGTGGGGGCGAGGTACTCCCCGGCCTCGCCGTGGAGGTGGAGCTTGACCGGCACGGGCCGGCCCGTGGCCTTCTCGACGGTCCGAAGGGTGACGCGCTGCGTGGCGGGGGCAACGGCGCGGACCGCGCCGCTTCGCGTCCCCTGCTCGACCTTCGCGGCGGGCACGGTCCGCCCGCCGGGCAGGTGAAACCGCGCGTCGGCGTGGGCGGTGTACTCGATCAGCACGTCGCGCTTGGAGATCTCGGGCAGTCGGTTATTGTAGGTCCTGGCCCACTCGGCATCCGGATACACGGGGCGCGGCGCGGCGGAGATGACCTGCCCCATGTCGAGCGCAACGTGCGGCAGCAGGCCGCGATCGTCGAGGTCGCCCTCAAACTCCGTGCCCCGGGGCAGCCTCAGGACGGCCTTGCGGCGGGTGCGCCATCGCAGCGGGTGGGCGGAGGCCACACCGGCCGAGATGCCCGCGACCAGCACGGTCCCGCGGACCGGCTCGAAGCGGATCGCGGCGATCGGCTTCGTCGGGTGGGGGTTCTCCCACGCCCACAGCCAGTAGACCCACGGGCCGGAGTCCGCGGCGGTGACGCGCGTCTGCCGCCATCCCCAGTCGGCCCCGAACTGCTCATGCGGCGGCCGGACGGGATGGGGCTTGCGATGCGCGACGGCCTCGACGCAGTTCTCCCCCCACCGCCGGCTGAATGCGCCGACCTCGTGCCGCCGGCGGATCGCGGCGCGGGCCTCGGTCCCGTCTTCGTAGACGATCACGTAGTCGGCCGCGTGCTCGTTGAGCCGCCCCGCGCCGCGCATCGGCGAGAGGAAGCCGTCGGCACCGGGCCGCTGCGGGCGGAGGTCCGACGTGTGCAGGAACACCAGCCATGGCGCCTGGACCGCGACCTTGCGCCGCACGGGCGCATCGCGCACCAGCAGGGCCTTGCCGATGCGGAACGGGATGCCCCAGCAGACGCAGGTGCCCGTCGGCGCGTGGGCAGCGGCGGCGGCCATCGCCTTCGAGACGCCCGCGGAGGCGAGGTCGGCGGGGGCGAACGTCCCGCGGAGGGCACGGGGCGCGAACAGCGGGGTGGCCGGGCCGTCGAGGGTCGCAGGCATGGCGAGCTCCTTCCTCCCCCGCCGAGGCGGGTCAATCCAGCGGCATGACGTAGTGGATCTGTCGGACGACCTCCCGGAAGCCCAGCGACGGGTAGAGGTGCTGGCCCACCGGGTTGGTCTCCAGCGTGTCGATCTTGGCCTGCTGGAGCCCCCGCTCGCGGAACCGCTCCAGCGCCCGCAGCAGCAATCTCCTCCCGACGCCGCGGTTCTGGCAGAACCTCGCGACGGCCAGGTCGAGAATGTGCCCCCGCGAGGCGGACTCGTCCACCGAGCACGTGACGAAGCCGACGACCCGCCCAGCCCGCTCGGCCACGAAGCAGGCGTCGGCGTACCGGTCGATCGCCCGGCGGATTCCCGCGGCCTTGAGGTCGGCCCAGCCGGCCCGGCCCGCGCGGCCGAGCGCGGCCTCCACGGCGGCATCGACGGAGAAGGGCCCGAAGACCTCGGCCGTGATCGCCGCCATGGCGTCGAGGTCGTCCCGGCGCGCGGGGCGCAGCAGGATGGTGTCCGGCGCTTCCGGCATGCGTGCGTCCTCGGCCGGCGATCTCGGCGGCGGCCTTAAAGGCGCCAGGGCGCGCGCATGGGGCGGTCCATCATGCGGGCGGCCTGGTCGTCGCCGACGATCGTCTCGGCCTTGGGGTCGTACTGGATTCTGCGCCCGGTACGGATGGCGATGTCGCCGAGATGGCTGATCGTGTCCGACCGGACGGCGTCGGTGATGTGGCTGACCGGCTGCGTGCGGGTCTTGATGGCGTCCAGCAGGTTCTGCCCGTGGTGCGTGCTGACGGGCAGGTGGATCTCGTCGGGGCCGATCACGGAATCCTTCAGCGTCGGCGGGTCCGTCTGGAACTTGCCGCCAGCCCGGCCGGTCTGCACCCGCCCCTTCGTGCCGTAGAAGATCGTCAGGTCGCTGCCGTCCTTGAACTCGAGCTCGACCCCGTTGGCGTAGCGCCCGCGGACGTTCCAGTGCGTGATGCTGTTGTACAGGCCCTCGGTGGGGATGGTCCCCGTGCCCTCGACCTCCACGGGCACGGCCGCCTCGAGGTCCCAGCCCCAAACGGCGATGTCCAGCGGGTGGGCGCCCCAGCCGGCGATGAAGCCGATCGCGTTGTCGTAATGGTGGTACGTCCCCGAGGCCGTGCAGCGGTCCTTCGTGTACGGCGTGACCGGGGCCGGGCCCAGCCACCGGTCGTAGTCCAGATCGTCGGGCACGGGGATGGGCGTGGTCGAGCCGCCGCCGGCCCCGGCCGGGGCGTGCACCTCGATCTTCGTCACCTTGCCGATCCGCCCGTTGAGGACCAGCTCGCAGGCCTTCCGCAGATGGGCGCTGGACCGCTGCTGCGTGCCGTACTGGAACAGCACGCCGTAGCGCTCGATCGCGTCGCGGCAGGCGAAGTCCCACTTCAGGCACAGGCCGAGGGGCTTCTCGACGTACATGTCCTTGCCGCGCTTGGCGGCCTCGATGGCGATCGGCACGTGCCAATGGTCCGGCGTGGCGATGACGACGGCGTCGACCTCGTCGGAGGCCAGCAGCTCGCGGAAGTCGGCGTAGGCCTTGCAGCCTTTCCCGCCGTAGCGTCCGTTGATGCGGTCCACGGCCCGCTGGCGGCGGGACGCGAAGCAGTCGGCCACGGCGACGGACTGGCAGTCGCTCAGGCCGAGGAACCCGCTCATCACGCCGTTGCCCCGCCCGCCGACGCCGATGTGACCCATGTGGATCCGGTTGCTCGGGGCCTTCGCGCCAAACACCGAAGAGGGCACGACCATGGGAGCCGCGACGCCCGCTGCGGCGCCCTTCAAGAAACCACGCCTGGAAATCCTGCTCATGGACTCACTCCATTCCGGCCTGTTTGCTCCTTGCCCTGGGCTTCTCGAAGGGCAGCGACACAGGTCTCGGGTCTTCACTTTGTCTTCAAAAACGCGGAGAACTCCGCGTCCATCGCCTTCCGGTCCGTCAATCCCGCCCGCACGAGAATCCGGTACTTCAGCATCAGCGCCTTGCCCGCGGGAATCGTGTACGTCTCCTTGAACAGCAGCGCCGGACTGAAGTAGTGGAACGGGATCCCCCGCCGGACGGCCACGTACCACGGCGAGGGGTGCCGCGGGTTGGACGGGTGGTCGAACATCGCCAGGCACGCCGGGCGGCCCGAGGCCGTCTCGCCGCTCCACGCCACCCACCGCGCCTTCTTGCCGTGCGCCGCGCCGTCCGCCAGCCCCTCGCTGTTGAGCACCTTCCAGTCCCGCGTCTCGACCGCCAGGCGGGCCGACAGCCCCGCGTATCCGCCGCCGGACGTGCCGCCCTTCAGCAGCACGTCGCTCGCCCCGGCCGTGAACGTCGCCGACCAGTCGACGCGGTAGCAGCCTTCGGCGTCCGGGGCGGTGACGAGGATCGTCCGCTTCTCCGCCAGCAACTCGGGCTGCTTGGGCGGATGGTAGCTCAGCGTCATGTCGATCCGGGCGGAGTGATCCCTCGCGGGCGCGATCTTCACGCTCTTGACCTCCGTAACGCCCGGCGAGACGCCCGTCTTGCGGTCCTCCTCCCAGTAGTTCAGCCCGTTGACGTGCTTCCAGCAGAACCACGCCGCCCGGTGCCACGGATGGTCCGGCGGGCGGAACCCCGTCAGCGCCGTGCCGTCCAGCAGCCCCAGCGGATGGAAGTACGACTTGCCGTTGCCGCTCTTGGCCGCGTCGAACCGCCAGACGTCCCGCCCGTGGTTCTGCAGCGCGAGCGACTCGGGCGTCTGCTTCCACGCGAGGCTCGGCTTGCCGCTCATCCGCACCGCCCTGACCTTCTCGCCCACGACGGGGTCCGCGCCGAAGATCTCCAGTTCCCGCACGGCCGGGGACAGGCCGTAATACCCGGTGATCTTCAGCTCCACCGTGGTGCACTGCGTCTTGGGGAACACGACGGTCAGGCGATTGGCGCGGTACTGGGCGTTGCGAACGGTCTGGACGACCTTGCCGTCGCAGAGGACCTCGAAGTCCTTCGGGGCGTAGCTGTGCTGCTGGTAGCCCAGGATGCGGACGGCGGCCACGGTGCGCGGCTCGGGAAACGTGACCAGCAGGCGGTACAGCTTCTTGCCGTTGGCCTCGTCCCAGTACGTCGCGGCATTGCCGTCGATGGCCGCCTGGTCGCCGGAGGCCTGGCCGTCCTTCTCCAGCCCGTCCGGGCTGGTGGCGGTCGCGTCGCGGGCGAGGTTGGGCGGCTTGGACAGCTCCAGCAGGATGCGCGTCGCGTCGGGATGGACGGCCTTCGCGGCCGGGGCGTCCAGGACCCGCCGCATCGCCGCCTTGACGACCGCCGGCTTGGAGACCCACAGCCGATCGGCGATCTTCACGACGGCGGCCGCCGCCTCCTTCGCCAGCGCCGGCTGCTTCATCAGCACCTCCGCGGCCGAGAGGGCCTTCACGCTCCGTACGCCGCCCATGCCGCCGAGCAGCGTTTTCTTCTCTTCCGGCCGGCGGGCGGCGTCCAGGGCCCGCCAGTACAGTCCGGCCAGCGCGTCGGGCGCGCGGTCCGTCGCCTTCCCGGCCAGCCGGACGAAGCCGCGCAGGGCCAACACGCGGCTGACGTCGTCGGCCGCCTTCTCCGCGACGGCGATCAGGTCTTCCAGCGGCTCGGCGGTGGGCCACTCGGCCAGGGCCCGGATGCCCGCGGCCCGGACGGCCGGGTCCTTGTCCGCCACGGCGGCGCGGACCTCCTTCAGCGCCTTGGCCCCGCCGAGGCGTGCCAGGACGCGCAGCAGGGAGGCCGTCAGCTCGGCGTTCTTTCGGTCCATCGCGCCCAGCACGTGCGCGACGCCCGCGTCGGCGTCCGCGCGCCGGCAGACGGCGACCAGGGCCTGCTCGACGCGTGTCCGATCGGCGTCGGAGGCCGGCTTCATCAGCAGCACGATCAGGTCCGGGCAGACGGACACGGGCGCGAGCAGGCCCAGTGCCTTGACCGCCTCGGCGCGAACGCCGGCGTCCTCGTCCCGCGCCGCGTTCAGAAGCGCCGCCACGGCGGAGACGGCCCGACGCTCGCCGAGCGCGGCGATCAGCTCCCGGCGGACGGGCGGTTCGGCGGACTTCAGCGCGGCGACCATCGCCCCGTCGACCTTCGTGCCGCGCAGGCGGACCAGGCTTCGCCGGGCCACCTGCCGGTCCACGCCCTCCAGCCCCGCCGCCCGCGCCGCCAGCAGCGGCACGGTGGACGCGTCGCCCAGCCGCCCCAAGGCCGACAGGGCCGCCCGACGGACCACGCCGTCCTCGTCCCCCGCCGCCTTCGCGACGGCCGGGAGAGCCTCCGCCACGCCCCGGTCCGCCAGCGTCTCGATCAGCATCGCCTGCACGCCCGACGCGAGCTTGGGCAACTCGCCCGCCACGGACGTCATCAGGGCGGGGGTGTCCCCGGCCGCTCGCACGGCCCGGACGGCCGCTCGCTGCATCGCCGCGTCCTGCCCGCGCAGGGCCGACATCATCAACTCCGTCGCCTTCTCCCGCCGACAGGCGACGAGTCCCGGGAACGCCGCCACCCGGACGTGCCTCGGCTGGCCCGGCACGGAGAGGTGTTCGTAGATCGCCGCCGCCGCGGCCCGCTCCCCCGCGGCCCGAAGACCCTCGGCGCAGCGGAGCAGGGCGTCGGCCAGGCGCGGGGCCAGCTCGCCGGGCAGCTTTGCCCCCGCGGCCGAGAGGGCCTCCACCGCGACCGGCCCGCCGATCTTGCCCAGCGCATCGACGGCGGCCCCGGCCGTGACGGGGTCCTTGTCCGTCAAGGCCTCCGCGATGGCCTTCGCCGCCTTCGCGTCGCGCCGCTCGCCCAGCGAGCAGATCAGCCCGACCTTCCGCTCGCCGTCGGCCTTGGCCAGCGCGGCCCGCATCGCCGCCAGCGACGCCTCGCCCGCCATCCGCTGAAGGGCCGATCGCGCCGCCAAAGACAGGGCCTTGTCTTCCAGCAGCCCGGCCAGGGCGGACACTTCCGCGTCCGTGCCGATCAGACCCAACTGCTCGCACGCGAATTTCTTGTAGTCGGTCGTTACTTGGGCGGCGAGGCTCCGAGCCAACGCCCCGGCCGCCTGCCTGCGACGCGCCGGGTCCGCCGCCGCGGCCAGCAGGACCTTCCGCAGCGCCATCAGCGGCTTGCGGCTGTCGCCGAACTTGTAGCCGTATACCGCCTTCAGCGCCGCGGGGATGTCGACGTCCGGCTCGCCGGCCGAGTCGTCCTGGACGGGCAGCGTCACCTTCCCCGTCGCCGCCCATTCCGTGCCGCGCAGCATCAGCGTTCGCCAGCCGGCACAGCGCATGGCCCGGACGTCGTGGCCGAGCACGAGGTTGTACCCGCGCCCCTCGCCGAACCGCGTCCAAAACGCCACGGGCTCGTCCTGGCCCGACCCGCCGTTGGTCTTCGCCGAGAACGCCGTGCACAAGGGTTTGGCCTCGGGCCGGGCCCCCATGCGGTGCCACAACTCGTCGAAGATGCGGAACGCCTTCATCCCGGCCGTGATCGGGTGCGCCGGGTCGGCGATCTTCACCGCGAACTCGTGCCGCTTGCCGTGACCCGTCTGGCCCTTCGCCCACGTCGCGCAGGCGATCTGCTGGAATTCGGGCCAGCTCTGCATCGCCGTCGAGGCCGCGTGAAAGACCACCACGCCCTTGCCGCCGCGAACGAAGCCCAGGAAGGCCTTCTCCGTCGCGGCGTCCCAGACGCGTTTCTGGATATTGGGCCAGGGGGTCCAGTTGCTGACGACCACGTCGTAGGCGGCGAAGGAGTCGGCCGTCAGCGTCGCCGGCTCATTCGTCACCGTCACGTCGAACCGCCCGCTCTGCCGGTACATCTCCACCAGCGCGGGCGTGGTCGTCTTCCAGTCGTGGTTGTTCTGTCCGCTCAGCAGCAGCACGCGCAGCGTGCCGGCGTCCGCGGCGGCCGCCATGGACACGACGCCCAGCGCCACAACCCACCCGGTGCTTCTTCTTGCTCTCATGGTCATCTCGTACGTCCACAGGACCTGCCCCGGGGGGCAGGCCGGTTCCTGTTAGAGCAGGCTCTTGAGGTGCTCGATCGACCGCGCCGCCTGGTCGACCGTTCCGCACTCGACACTGAAGACGATGTCCCGCCCGCAGCCGCGGCAGATCTCGATCACCTTCGCCCAGTCGGTCACGCCCTCGCCGCACGCGCAGCCGACGGGCGTGCCCGTCACCTTGCCACGCTCCGCCTCGGACTGCTCGATGGCGATGTCCTTGGCGTGCAGGTGCACCAGGCGGTCGGCGACGCTTTCCAGCCACGGGTACGGGTCCTGGCCCGCGATGTAGCTGTTGCCCGTGTCGAAGTTGATCCCGATCGCGGGCGAATCCACCAGGCCGTAGATCCGATTCAACCCCGCGGGCGTCTTGCTGTACTGCTGGTGCGGCTCGAGGCCGATCTCGATGCCCCGCGGCTCGGCGGCGCGGGCGGCCTCGGTCAGCACGTACTTCATCAGGATGTGGTCCTCGTCTTCCGTGGTGAACGCGGGCTTGGGGCCCTCGTCGGTATTGACCACGGGCGCGCCGCACTCGGCCGCGAAGCGGATCGCCTGCTTGAGGTATTCCGTGGAGATCTCCGGCTTGCACAGCGGCGCGTGCGCGCTGAGGCCCGAGAGCTTCACGCCCACCTCCTCGCACAACCGGGCAACGCCGAGCGGATCGTTCAGCATGGAGACGCTGTGGAAGTACCCGGCCTCGCTGAGCAGCTCCCGGCCCCAGTGGACCATGGGCTCGACGTACTCGTAGCCCAGCTCGGCGGCCTTCCGGACGCCCCATTCGAAGCTCTTGTCGGCATGGCGGACGAATTCCATGTTCACGCCCAGGCGAATCTCTCCCATGGTGGGAACTCCTTTCGGCTTGCGAATCTCTGTCGGCTCGGGAGGTACGTTGCACGACGAAACTGGTTGCGTATAGTAAGGCCCCTGTGCCGTCGAAGTAAACCGGCCTGTTCGCCCGGGCGAGCGGGAACGCCGCTGTCCCTATCCAGGAGAGAGCCATGAAACAGATGCGACACCTTTCCGCCCCGATCCTCCTGCTCGTGCTGGCTGCGAGCCCGGCCCTCTGCGAGGCCGCCCCGGCCGCCGCAACCGAGCCGCCCCCGCTCGCCCAGCCCGACAAGGAGGGATTCATCTCGCTGTTCAACGGCAAGGACCTGACCGGCTGGATCGGCTCGGTCAACGGCTACGCCGCCGAGGACGGCGTGCTGAGCTGCAAGGCCCGCGGCGGTGGGAATCTCCTGACGGCCCACCAGTTCGGCGACTTCATCCTGAAGTTCGACTTCAAGGTCCCCGCCGGGGGCAACAACGGGCTGGCGATCCGCGCCCCGGCCAAGGGCAACCCGGCCTACGGGGGCATGGAGCTCCAGATCCTGGACAACAAGGCCCCGCAGTACGCCAAGCTCCGCCCGGAGCAGTACCACGGCAGCATCTACGACCTGGTCGCCGCCAAGCGCGGCTTCCTCAAGCCCGCCGGCGAGTGGAACACGCAGGAGGTCCGGGCGATGGGGCCGAAGATCACGGTCATCCTCAACGGCGAGACGATCGTCGACGCCGACCTCGACGAGGTCCGCGAGAAGGTCGATCCCGCGAAGGTCAAGCGGCACCCGGGCATCCACCGCCACAAGGGGCACCTCGGCTGGATGGGCCACGGCGCGAAGGTCGAGTTCCGCAACATCCGCATCAAGCCGTTCCCGCCCTACACCGTCGGCCCGCACAACACCCCGCCGAAGGGGTTCCAGGCCCTGTTCAACGGCAAGGACCTGACCGGCTGGAAGGGCCTGGTGGGCAACCCCAAGACCCGCGCGAAGATGACCGACGAGCAGCTCGCCGCCGCCCAGAAAAAGGCCGACGAGCGCGTCCGGGCCCACTGGAAGATCGAGGACGGCGTGCTGGTCTTCGACGGCAAGGACGGGCCGCTCTGCACGGCGAAGGACTACGGCGACTTCGAGATGTACGTCGACTGGAAGATCCACCCCGGCGGCGACAGCGGGATCTACCTCCGCGGCACGCCGCAGGTGCAGATCTGGGACCGCAAGGAAGGCTCGGGCGGGCTGTACAACAACAAGAAGAACGCCCGCGTGCCCCTCGTCGCCGCCGACAACCCGCCGATGCAGTGGAACCGCTTCCGCATCAAGATGATCGGCGAGCGCGTCTGGGTGTGGCTCAACGGCGAGAAAGTCGTCGACAACACCGTCATGGAGAACTACTGGGAGCGGGACAAGCCGATCTACCCGACCGGCCAGATCGAGCTCCAGAACCACGGCTCGACGCTCTGGTTCCGCAACGTCTACCTCCGCGAGATCCCGCGCGAGCAGTGAGCCTGTCTTGCCGGCAGGGACCTGCCCGCCCGCGGCGCGCGGGCAGGTCGGGCGAATGCAGGGGATGGGCGTACGCAAGACGCAAAGAGAAGCGGCGCAGGAACAGATATGGCGGACAAGCCGAACGTTCTCATCTTCATGACGGATCATCAACGCGCGGACACCGTCCTGCCGGAGCACCCGGCCGTGACGCCCAACCTCGACCGGCTCGCCGCCGAGGGCCTGATCCTCTCGAACCTCTACTGCCCCTCCCCGCACTGCTGCCCGGCGCGGGCGACTTTCATGACCGGGCTGTACCCCTCGCGCCACGGCGTGTGGAACAACATCTGCAACGACCAGGCCCTCTCCCGCGGACTGACCGACGGCGTCCGCTGCTTCAGCGAGGACCTCGCCGAGGCCGGCTACAACCTCGCCTGGTCGGGAAAGTGGCACGTCAGCACGCGGACCACCCCGGCCGATCACGGCTGGGAGGAGCTCTGCATCGGCGGCCACCTTCCTAACGAGCACGGCAACAACTGGAAGCAGTGGGAGCAGGTCGCGGCCGCGGGCGATCCGACCGAACGCGGCGAGGGCCAGATCCTCCGCCCGGGCTACGGCACGTACACGCTGTACGGCACGCGGGAGGAGGACCCGGATCGGGGCGACGCGCGGGTGACGAGCCTGGCCGTCGACGCCCTGCCGCGTCTGGCGGCCGGGGAGCAGCCCTGGGGGCTGTACGTCGGCCTCGGCGGCCCGCACGACCCGTACTTCGTCCCGCGGAAGTACGTGGACATGATCGACCTGGACGCCGTACCCCTGCCGGCGGGCTACGAGGACTCGTTCGCCGACAAGCCGCGCGTGTACAAGAAGATGCGGGACATGCGGTTCGGCCAGCTTTCCGAGCGCGAGGTCCGCGAGGGCATCCGCCACTTCTGGGCGTACTGCGCCTATCTCGACGACCTCTTCGGGCGGGTCCTCGCCGCACTGGAGGCCACCAGGCAGGCCGAGAACACCCTCGTGCTGTACACCTCGGACCACGGCGACTACTGCGGCGAGCACGGGCTGTTCGCCAAGGGCATCCCGTCGTTCAGCGGGGCCTACCACGTACCGGGCGTGATCCGCTGGCCGGCCGGGCTGGCCGAGCCGGGCCGGCGGGTCGAAGAGCTGGTGTCGCTGGCCGACTTCGCGCCGACGTTCACGGAACTGGCCGGCCGGAAGCCCGACAAGTCCCTCACCGGCCGGAGCCTGGTCCCCTTCCTGCGCGGCAAGACGCCGAGGAACTGGCGCGACGAGCTGCACACGCAGTGCAACGGCGTGGAGTTGTACTACACCCAGCGGTCCGTCCGCACGAAGACGCACAAGTATGTCTTCAACGGGTTCGACGTCGACGAGCTGTACGACCTTCAGGCCGATCCCGACGAGATGGTCAACCTCGCCGACGACCCCGCCCACGAGGCCGTCAAGCGAGACTTGGTCCGACGCATGTGGCGCTTCGCCCACCGCGAGCACGACGGCGCGATCAACGGATACATCACGGTCTCCCTCGCGCCCTACGGCCCCGCCGAGGCCTTCCGGGCGGACTGAAAGCCCGCCCCGCTCGCCGCGCCCGGCCCGAAAAAGCCGAAAAAGGTACCTGACACCTTTTTCGGGCAGAGCGACAAAAAAAAGGTGTCAGGTACCTTTTTCGGGAGTGATCGCATGCGTGCAGCCGGACAGCACATCATGAGACTGATCGTCTTGGCGACTTGGGCGTCGCTGTCGACCGCGGCGGCGGGGGAACTGCCGTATGTCAAGAAGGCGACGTGGCTGGATACGATGCTCGCGACGCAGGAGGCGTTGGCGCTGAAGGCCCCCGAGGCCGTGCGCCGCGTTCCGCTGCCGGACTTCGGCACCGGCGAGTTGACGGTCACCGCGTGGGTCCGCACGAGGCGGGGCGGGGCGATCCTCTCCCGCGTTCCGGCCAAAGGGCGATGGTGCCGGCAGGGCAAGGTGCTGTTCCTCCGTAACGGCGCGCTGGCCTTCGACGTGGGCTGGGTCGGACGCGCCGACGGCCGGTCGCGCGTCAACGACGGCACGTGGCATCACATCGCCTTCGTGGGCCGGCCGGGTCAGCAGCAGTTCTTCGTCGACGGCAAGCTCGACGGCGCGGGCAAGCTGTCCGCCGGCGGCGACCCGAAAGGCTGGGTTCTTCGCATCGGCCGCTGCGCCGAAGGCTTCATCAGCCCGTTCCAGGGGGAGATCGACGAGCTGCGCATCCACGCCCGGGCGATGTCGGCCGGGGAGATCAAGGCCCGATTTGAGAAGGCCCCGCCGGCCGGCGAGCCGGGCCTCGTGGCCCACTGGCCGTTCGAGGGCGACGGCGACGACGCGTCGGGCTCGGGCAACGCCGCGCGAACGCGGACGGGGTGCGAGTTCGCCAAGGGCAAGGTGGGCAAGGCGCTTTGCCTCGACGGCAAGGGCGGCGCGGTGGTCGACCCCGCGCAGGCCGACCCGTTCGCGGGCGTCTGGGCGCGGCTGAAAAGGGACTTCCCCGACCCCGCCTCCCTCCGCCAGATGGCCTGGGAGCGGGAAGACCGCATCTGGCAGGCCGCCTGGAAGCCCGGGGACTGGCCCACCCTCGCCGGCCGGTACGCCGCCGCCTCGCACCGCCTGGCGACGACACAGAAGGAACTGACCGCCAAGGCCCCCGCCGTCACCGGGCGCGCCGGGCTGGAGGCGATCCGCGAGGGCTACTACCGGACGCGCCGGCACGCGGCGGCGCTGGCGGCCCTGAGCCGCTTCGACCTGCCCGGTCTGCGGGCGATGATCCGCTCGCTGATCCGAACGGAGGGCGACCGATACCCCGCCGGCCCCAAGCACCTCGCCCGCCTCGACGCGCTGGAGAAGCAGGGCGTGGCGCTGACGGCCCGGCCCGACGAGCTGGCCCCGTGGGCCGAGGACGTCGCCGCGCTGCGCCGCCGGGCCCTCCTCGCGGACAACCCGCTGATCGGCTTCGATAAGCTCGTGTTCGTCCGCCGCAAGACGTTCCAGTCGAATCACTACTACACGGACTTCATCAACGGCTGTCGGCACTTCGGCGGGGGCCTCTGCCTGCTGGACCTGAAGACCGGGCAGGTCACCGAGCTGTGCCCGTCGCTGAAGGACGGCATCTTCGGGCGGTTCGACGTGTCCTTCGACGCCGGACGGATCGTTTTCGGCTGGAAACGCAGCGCCGACGAGGGCTTCCGCATCTACGAGGTCGGCGCGGACGGCACGGGCCTGCGGCAGCTCACGTTCCCGCCCGACGACGAGGCCGAGCTGATCCGAAAGTACCGCGTCCGCTACCACCACGGCACGGACGACATGCACCCCTGCTACCTGCCGGACGGCGGGGTCTGCTTCATCTCCACGCGCTGCCAGTACGGCACGCTCTGCGACGGGCCCGACGACTTCACCACCACCGTCCTGTACCGGATCGACCCGCCCGCCTGGCCGAAGCCCGTCCGCCGGGAAGACGCCGACGCCATGAACATGGAGAAGCTTACCAACAGCTCGGTCTCCGAGGCCTCCCCCATCGCCATGGCCGACGGGCGGGTCCTCTACACCCGCTGGGAGTACGTGGACAAGGGGGCCGTCAGCGTCAAGTGCCTCTGGGCCGTCCGCCCCGACGGGACCAGCTCGGTGGAGGTCTACGGCAACGACATCTCCCTGCCGCCGACCTTCACCCAGGCCCGCGACATCCCCGGCCACGAGAACCTCTACGTCGTCGTCGGCACGCCCCACTACCCGCAGGGCCGCCTGGGCACGATCATCCGCCTGGACATGTCCAGGCCCATCCGCACGCGCGACCCGATGACCTACATGACGCCCTACGTCGACATCCGCAGCGAGGGCGGCTTCCACCATCTCACCGAGGGCGGCGGCTGGCGGCGAACCAGCGACGGCCCGCTGTTCGCCGAGCCGTTCCCCCTGAGCGACAAGTGGTTTCTCGTCTCCCACAACCCGGACAAGAACTTCCGGGACCCCGACGCCTACGGGCTGTACCTGCTCGACGAGACGGGGCGCACCGTCCTGCTCCACGACGAGGCCGACACGAGCTGCTGGCAGCCCGTGCCCCTTCGCCCGCGACCCCGGCCGCCCGTGCTGAAGAGCGCCCGCGACCCGCGCCTCGCGGCCGAGGGCCTGGCCGTCGTGGCCGTCACCGACGTCTACCACGGCATGGCGGGCATCGAGCGCGGCGAGGTGAAGTACCTCCGCATCCTCGAGCAAGTCCCCCGCCCGTGGTCGAGCCGGCGGCGCTGGGGGGGCGACGTCTACGACCAGCAGCACGCGGTGATCTCCAAGGACACGCACCTCGGTCTGAAGGTGCAGTACGGCATCGTGCCCGTCGAGGAGGACGGCTCGGCGCACTTCGTGGTCCCCGCCGACCGGAACGTGTTTTTCCAGGCCCTCGACGAGAACTACATGGCCGTCCAGACCGAGCGGACGTACGTCAACTACCGCCCCGGCGAGATGCGGGCGTGCATGGGCTGCCACGAGACGCCGGACGACGCCGGGCAGTTGCCCCACGGGGCGGTCCGCAACGTCCTGGCCCTCAAGCGTCCGCCGTCGGCGCCGGCGCCGCAGCCCGGGGAGAAGTCCGCCCGGCGGCCCCTGCACTACCCCACGGACGTCCAGCCCGTGCTCGACAAGCACTGCGTCAAGTGCCATTCCGGCGAGCAGCCCAAGGGCGACCTGGACCTGTCCGGCACGATGACCGACCTGTTCTGCGTCTCCTACGAGAGCCTCCTGCCGGAGCGTCGCCGCGGGCGAGGCCGGCGCGGAATGAGCCTCGTCGGCCCGACCATCGGCGAGAACCACCCCAAGACGGGCAACGTCCACTACCTGCCGCCCAAGTCCCTCGGCTCGCACACCAGCGTCCTGGTCGCCATGCTCAGCAAGGGCAAGGTCCACCTGGCCGATCCCAAGCTCGCCGAGCGGGCCGCAGCGCTCGCCAAGACCCACGAGAAGATCGACCTCCCCCTGGCCGAGAGAATCCGCCTGACCAACTGGGTGGACACCAACGGGCAGTACTACGGCAGCTACTACGGGCGGCGGCACCTTCGCCACCGGGAGCACGCGAATTTCCGGCCGGTGCCGACGTGGCAGTCCGCGATCGGCATCTGCCCCCTGCCGGAGGAGCAGCGCTAGCCCGCCGCCCCGCGCGGCGCGGGGTTGCGGATCGGTTGACGCCGCCCGGACGAGGCGGCAGGCACGTCACAACCAGGAAGGGGTCTGGCCATGGCACGTTGCACGGGTGTTTGGACGGCGTTGGCGATTGCGGGGCTCTGCGCCGCGGCCGAGGGACCCCAACAGGAGGCGTCCCGCCCGGGGAAGGTCCACCTCGAGCCGTCGACGCTGCACTGCGTGTCCGTCCGCTGGCCGATCGTCGGCGACCGGAACCGGAATGCCGCCGTCGAGGTCCGGTACCGCCAGTCCGGCACGGCGGCGTGGCGGCGGGGCTATCCCCTGTTCCGCACGCTGCCCAACCCCCACCCAGAGAACCGCTCGAAGGTGCACACCGTCCCCGGCGGATGGATGTTCGCCGGCAGCGTCGTCGGCCTGAAGCCCGACACGGCCTACGAGCTGAAGCTCGCCCTCCGCGACCCCGACGGCGGGCCGGCCGAGCGAACCCTCGCCGCGCGCACCTACGCCGAGCCGGCCGAACCGAAGGGCATGACCGTCCGCCACGTCGTGCCCGGCGCCGGTGGAGGGGCGGGCACGGCTGACGATCCGTTTCGCGGCCTGGACGCCGCGCACGCCGCGGCCCGGCCGGGAACGCTCTTCCTGCTGCACCAGGGCACGTACGTTCGGGGCCGGTGCGACGCGAACACCTGGACGATCGCGACCTCGGGCGCCCCGGGCCGGCCGATCGTCTACCGCGCCGCGGGCGACGGCGACGCGATCCTCGACGGCGGGGGCGACATGGAGACCCCCGGCCGGCTCGTCAGCGCCAACGGCGTGCGGCACGTCTGGTTCGAGGGGCTGACGCTCCAGGGCCGGCGGTACGCGATCGTCGCGCATAAGGGCAGCCATTGGGTCCTCCGCCGGTGCCGCTTCCGGAACGTCACCAAGGGCTTCACCGCCCACAACGGCGGGTACGCCGAGTCCCGCCACCACTACATCACGGACAACGTCTTCGTCGGCCCGACGCGCTGGCCGCGGACGAGGGGCATCGAGGCCTACGCCGCCGTCTACATGAGCGGGGCCGGGCACGTCGTGGCCTACAACCGCATGACGAACCTCGGCGACGGCATCCACGGGACGGGCTACGGCAGCCTGTCGGCGAGCGACTGGCACAACAACGACATCACCATCTGCACCGACGACGGCCTGGAGACCGACCACGCGGAGTTCAACGTCCGCGTGTATCGCAACCGCATCCTGAACGTCGCGCACGGGATCACCGCCCAGCCCAGCCGCGGCGGGCCGATCTACATCTTCCGCAACCTCATCTGCAACGCGACGTACTCGCCCTTCAAGCTGCACAACCACACCACCGGCGTGCTGCTGTTGCACAACACCTGCCTGAAGTGCGCCAACGGCTTCAACATCGTCCCAGGCGGGGAGACCGTCACCCGCGTCGTCTCGCGCAACAACCTCTTCCTCTGCCACCGCGGGACCGGCCTGAGCGTCGGCACGCCGAACATGCGGGAGTGCGACTTCGACTGCGACGGCTACGGCGGGTTCGACACCTTCGCCGTCTGGAACCGCCGCCACCGCTACAAGACGATCGACGACGCGCGGGCCGACGGGAGAATTTACGCGAAGCACGGTGCCGTGCTCATCGACCCCAAAACGTGCTTCGCCTCCGGCCTGCTGCCCCCCGACGACCGCGCCAAAACCTGCGAGGCCGCCCAGACCGACGCCCGCCTCGCCGCCAAGTCCGACGCCGTCGACCAGGGCGTCCGCCTGCCCGGCTTCAACGACGACTTCACCGGCCAGGCCCCCGACCTCGGCTGCCACGAGCGCGGCCGGCCCGTCCCCCACTACGGCCCCCGGCCGGGGACGAAGTGAGGACTGTGCCATGCCCTCGCCGCACGGTCCGGAGGGCGGCGCTGGGCATGGCGACGCGGGCAGACATACCCAGCATCTCGCTTTCCGCGAAACGGGGGCATGCGACAAGGACAGAAGAAGACACCAGCTACACTCTTCCCCTCCCTCAAGGGGAGACTGGCGAGCCCGGCTTAGCGCAGTTCCAGCGAGTGGCTCTCAGCATAGGTCTGGGCTTGGCCTGCGTAGTGGAAGTTGATGGACACTGCCACTTTTGCCTTCGGCCGGGCTTCCTGTATGCGGGCCAAGTTCCCCTGAATGGCTTCCCGTGAATCGCCGCAGACAATGATGTCAACAGGGAACTTCAGGGACGACTCGATGAAGTACGGCGGCTCGCCCTCGGCGCGAGTGGGAATGGGCCTGCCATTCAGATGCGAGGTACCAGGCCCGATCTCCTGGGTTTCCGCACGGATGAGATCCCTCATTGCGGGGGGCTCGCAGTCCACGATGCTCGCGAAAGGCGGCTCGTCAAGGCTGATGGGGGCGCTCGATCTGTTGATGATCGTGAACCGAGCGCACTGTCGAGGATGGCCCTTCTTGAAGGTGACAATCAGTCGTCCAGGAGGCTGAATCTTGACGGTCGGGGTCATCTGTTGGGTCAGCATGTCCCGAGCGACAGCGACGTGATCCTCCGCGGCATCCGCATGCCGTCTCGCCACATCCACCATTTCCTCTGTCGCCGTCGCCTGCCGTTTGGCTGCCTCTGCTTGTATCCTGGAAGCCTCAGCCTGCCTTCCTGCTTGTCTTGCTTGGCGGTAAGCAAAGACAGCAGCGGCGGCCGATGCAACAAACAGGCCGGCCTGCACCCAGATCCCCAAATCCCCGAATTCGGTTGGCATCGTTGTTCCTTCAGCGAGCATTGCTCATCGCCTCGTGGACAGCATGCCGGGACGAGGCGATGCCGTTGCCGACCCCGCACACCAACGTCCGGAGCGCTCCCCGGCTGTGATCTACAGGCAGGAAAGCCACGTCGTGTGCCCCCGCGTTCACGTCTGACCTGCGCGGATGATCCCTTTGATGGCCTTGGGATCGACAATCCCATCCTGCCTGGCGATGAAGTCCTCACTCGCTTCGCGGATGAACTCCCGGGCATCCTCTTCCACCATCCGGATCCACTTGGGGAACGAGTGGATGATGAGCCGCTCGCGCTCCTCCGATAGTGGGATCGCTATTGCGCCGCCGAAGCCGCGGAGGACAACGTGACCCCCGCGGTGCAAGCTCCTGGGCAACAACAGCACATGGGGATCGTCCGAATCAGCGAGCCGCCACTCTACGTAGATGCCTTCTGGCTCGCCCCTTGCTGCCCTGACAGACCACTCCAGAGACGCACAAACGAGTGAGTGCTCCAGGTGAGGCCACTCGGCAAATCGATGGGGTTCGGGAAGCTCCACCCCGAGAAGACAGGACCCCAACTTCTCCTTCAGTTCCTTCTCTGTTTCAGAAGCCGCCTTGCCTCTATCCAGGTCTTGCATGTCCCGATTCCTTCCCGTGAAGTGCTCACGTCTATGTTGCTTGATTATCGCTTGCGCGGTGTGGATGTCAACGAGGCTAAGATGTGGTTGCGCGGTGCCCTGTGGCTGGCGTTATGGGATTCTGCAGGAAGCAGTCCCACAGCTCAATAGAGCGTTCCATATCTTACATACGCCATCCTTGATGTGTGGAGCATTCTGGGAACAAGTGGGCGTCGGGACGGCCCCCACACCCATATCCGCCAGATCAGGAATGAACGTATTCTCCCACTCTTGTCCAAGACAATCCTGAGCGGCGGCGGGTTTGAAGGTCTCCTGGAATGGGGTAGTATGGATCTGGCAAAAGGCCCATAACCCCATCCAGG
>Ga0272441_10002590_pt1 | contig 36289 bp, 39 predicted proteins | sample SSMProp6N_FD_193582 | JGI IMG/M metagenome (GOLD analysis project Ga0272441, IMG submission 193582) | Marine sediment archaeal communities from Little Sippewissett salt marsh, Falmouth, MA, United States - SSM-Prop-6N | ecosystem: Environmental > Aquatic > Marine > Wetlands > Sediment ...
ACCCTCAGCCAGTTCAGAGAGAAGAAGAACGTAGTGTTCTCTTTCATCCCCGCCGCATGGACTCCCGTCTGTTCAGATCAATGGCCGGGATACAATATCGCGCAACCGATTTTTGACCGATACGACGCGATCTTACTCGGAATTTCCGTTGACAATATTCCAACCCTTTTTGCATGGACGAATCAGATGGGGAAACTATGGTTTCCCGTGCTCTCCGATTTCTATCCTCACGGCGCTCTGGCGAAAAAATTGGGTATCCTCCGATCGGATGGGGTAACGGAGCGGGCGATTTTTATCATCGACAAAAGGGGAACGATTCGATACATCGATGTCCACGACATTAACAGGAGACCACCTCTCGAGGACATAGTACGAGAGCTTGAAAAACTTCAACAGTGATTTGTTGCAATGACTTGCGATGAGGCAGATGGTCCTCTTGCGGCACCATCTGCCTTTTTTATGCTTGACACACTATTTTCTCTTTCCTATAGTTGTCACACGAAAGAGCGGGGCTTGTCAGAAGGGCATTATCGGAAACGTAATCATTTTTCCTGCATTTCAACTGTAGTTGCTGCGTATACAGGGCGGAGGTGCGTGTCTCAGTGCCCCGTCGATGAGTTGTCGTACCGTGTGCGCGGAACGTAATGAATAGAGAAAAGGAGAAAGGAGAGGGGCAATAATGAGTGACGAAGTATGGACACCGGAAGATCTCAGCCACGAGGGGAAGGCGAGGTTCGTGCTGGATATGATTCACAGAACGATGGTACATCACACGTTATGGTTTAAAGAGGTGGAGCACCAGCTCGGACTCAAGAGGGCACTCGATGCAATGAGAACCGTCAAGGATCAAGGTTACAAAATCCAGATGAACAGGCTTGCCAAAACGCTCGGCTTTGAAATGGTTGACGAAATACCAAAGGCATTGCTGGACATGTCGGAGGATGAACTGCTCAACCTGATGTCAAATCTCGGGGTGAATTGGATTGCCAATGATGGTGTCTGGTTTCAGGCCGTTGAGATGGTACATGGGATGAATGATGCAAAACGGTGCAACGATTCAACCTGGACTCGTTATTCGCCCTTTGAGGCGTGGTCTATCAAAGAGTTCTTGGGCCTCGGGGAACACCCCGGTATCGAAGGCATCAAAAAGGCGCTGTCATTCAGAATGTACGGACGTGTGAACATTCAATCCATTATTGATGAAGCGCCGAATGTGGTTGTCTTTGAAATGAATGAATGTCGTGTACAGGTCGCGAGAAAAAGGAGAGGGCTTGACGATTATCCGTGTAAATCAGTCGGACTGGTTGAATACGGATATTTTGCCGAGATGATTGACGACCGATTTGAAACAGTGTGTATCGGTTGTCCTCCTGATCCTCATCCTGAAGAATGGTTCTGTTCGTGGCGCTTCATACTCCATGAAGATGGAAAATAGTATTACCTGAGTATTTCAACGAGTGAGCCCTTCTCGAGCTTTCGTGATCGGGAGAAGGGCTCATTTATCTTCAGTCCGGGGGGGATAATTTTTGAAAGAGCCGTTATTGATGAATCTGGAAAATAACGTCTATCTTGACGAGGAAACGCTCGTCATAATGGACCGCAGAAAAATTCCGCAGGAGGTGGTACCGGTTGTCTGTGGCAATTATGAGGAAGTTGCCCGGGCAATTGAGGATATGGTTGTGCAGGGCGCGGGCGATATCGCCGTTACCGCGGGGTACGGGCTGTATCTCGCTGCACGGGAATGTGAAGAAGACGGCTATGGCAACGATATCGAGAAGCTGGAAGCGGCGGTACGACGTCTTCGAAATACCCGCCCGACAGGATTTCATCTTGCCGTACTCCTTGAACGAATAGTGGAGCGTGTGAAAAATGACAACCGACAGGCTTCAGCGGTAATTCATGAATATCTGAACGAGGTTCTCAAACGACAGAGGGAGATATCACAGGATACGGGAAGACATGGCGAAACGTTGCTTGTTTCAGGTGACACCATTCTCACGCACTGCTTTGCAGGTGCCGGTCTTCTCTACATGCTCAGATATGCACGGCAGCATGGGAAAGAAATAAAGGTTATCTGTACGGAGACGAGGCCCTACCTCCAGGGGGCGAGATTGACTGCCTGGTCGGTACGCCAGCTTGGTCTTGATACCACCGTGATTACCGATAATATGGCCGCCCATTGTATGGCCAAAGGTATCATTACCAAGATCTTTACCGCGGCTGATCGAATCGCCATGGATGGTGCTGTGGCAAATAAGGTGGGCACATTACAACTTGCGATTTTGGCGAACTACTATGATATTCCCTTCTATATCCTTGGATACGGTGGACCAGACCGACGGACCCTCAGAGGCGATGATATTCCGATCGAGGAACGAGATGCCCGGGAGGTTCTGGAGTTTCGCGGCATTCCCATCAGCGGATCAGACGTCAAAGCGTACTACCCGGCGTTCGATGTAACCCCCCCTGAACTGGTTACGGCTGTTGTCACGAAGAATGGTGTTACGTGACGGTGTAAAATACGATGTGTAGCTCGTCAATGGAAAAGGGGGTTACAGATATGTTCTCTACGAATTGGTTCTTCTTGAGGTTTTTCCCGTTAACGGCCAGATAAGAACTTCATTGTCTGTGGTTTTTTCTTCTATAAGCCGGAGCGTCGATTCGGGGATGAGATAGCTCCTTCCCCTCATCATGACGTATACAAGGCACCATGCATCTCCCGGAGCCCGAAAGCCTCGTATGCCAACAATTTTCCCCTCCTTACCCTGATACGGGTGTCCCTTCTGTTCTATTATGACAAAATCACCAACATTCATTTTCGTGATCCTTTCTCATAAATAAGCCCAGGGTACTGTTACGAATGACACCTCCACTCACTGTGAAATAACATAAATGGCGGACAATTGATACCCTTAAATGAGGATTCTCATTTAAGGATATACGAGTTTTTGAGGAAGTATATACAGCTATGGGTCCATGTGATACCCGCGTTGCTTTGAATATCATATAATACAGCGCTGCATGCCATTCTCTGTGTGGACAATCTCCTTGAAAGAAGCCCCGGCGTACATGAAGCGCTCTTTTTGCACTTGACATGACCCTGCCAGTTGCCTATATGGGTTTGTATATCCTTTCTTTTTGATAAGGGTGGTGGGGTAGCGCCATACACCTTTTGATGTCATATCATGTATCGTGTAAGTACCGGAGTTGATGAATATTCACTGGGATGAGCTCGATTCTCCACTCGAGTTCAAAACGTATGTGGTGCTGCGGGAAAATTACATAAGGCAAGGGAGATGAAAATGAGTGAAAAGATAAAGATGCCGATTTCATTTGTTGGTAATTATTCCGTTTCTATTATCGAGGGAGAGGAAGAAAAGAGGGAGAGATGTCAGAAGTTGTTTATCAGGGCTCTTCCCGTGAAAGAGCGCGATGAATCCGATGGGAATCGCACGAGACCGACCCACAGAATCACATACTTTGATTTCGGGTGTCGTTATCTTGTAGATGCTGTGTTGGTTGAAAACGAAGAAGATCATGTAAGCTTTGACGCCGAGGGGAAAATCTACCGATTTTCGCCGGGGGCGAAGAGATAAAGATTGAAGGTGTGGTTTCAAATACGCTATACTTTAAATGTTGTTGTTCAGATACGCGTGGTTTCGTGCATGTCCGTCGCGAAACCTTCCATGTGAGCTGTATTGCGCAGTAAATACAGAGTCGAGAAGAAGTAGCCTCAAATCGAAAGAAGCAATTAACGACAGTCATAGAAGAATGGAAATTGCGTGTAAGTAATAACTATGCGTGGATGAACGATACGAGAGAGGGGCACTTTCTTACGTTCTGAGACACATATTTCAAAGAAGATGAACACGTACATGGTTCCAGTCGTTCACTACAGTTAAGGAATTGGTGTTATATGACGTCATGTGGTCTGTGCATAGGCGCTTCAACACTGTCGCTTGTCAAACTGGTGCAGGAGAGTGACGGCACGGTATCCGTTGCTCACGTTGTGAGGAGGGTTCACGGCGGCAATCCCAAGGACGAACTTCTGAAGCTTCTGAATCAGGAGTCCCTGGATACATTTTCGAAGATTGCCGTTACGGGCAGAAAATTTAGAAGGTTGATGAATCTTTCCTTGCTATCAGAACCCGAGGCAGTCGAAACGGCATATCTCGAGTTATATGGTAAAAACCGTGTTAATGCAATTGTCAGTGCCGGCGGAGAAACCTTCATGGTGTATCGACTGGGGCGGGATGGGAGGATATCGTCTGTCCAGACGGGGAATAAGTGCGCCTCAGGCACGGGAGAATTTTTTCTTCAACAGATACGGCGCATGGGTATTACCCTCGACGATGCCGCCCGTTTTGCCAGAACAGCGGAACCGTATAAGGTGTCGGGTCGCTGCAGTGTCTTTTGTAAAAGCGACTGCACACATGCGACGAATAAAGGTATTTCGAGGGAACGGGTTGCGGCAGGGCTCTGTCAGATGATGGCTGCAAAGGTTGTGGAACTCTTAAAACGGGTGCCAAAACGGGATATCATGATTGTCGGAGGCTGTGCGCAAAATTCCGTCATGATAGAGTATGTAAAGGAAAATATTTCAAATCTTATTATTCCTAAAGAGGCGCTGTATTTTGAAGCGCTCGGCTGTGCCCTCTGGGCATTGAACCACGAAACAAAACCCGTAAAACGTATCGAGGATATTTTCCGCTCGGAGAAGACACAATTCCCTACTCTCCCGCCCCTGAAAGAGTATGGGGGGATGGTCGAATTTAAGTCCGCGGCGCATGGGATTCTCAGTGATGGTGATCGCTGTATTGTGGGACTCGATGTCGGGTCGACGACGACAAAGGCAGTAATTGTGAAAGAAACCGATAACAGTAGTATCGAATCGGTCTATCTCAGAACAAACGGTGATCCTGTGGGAGCATCACGTGAATGTTACGCACGGCTCATCAAACAGCTGGGTCGGTTTTCGGAGACCATTCACATCGTGGGTCTGGGCGTTACAGGTTCGGGAAGACAGGTTGCGGGACTGCATGCAATGACAGACGGTATCATAAATGAGATTATCGCCCATGCGACTGGCGCACTGTACTTTGATAAAAACGTTGATACTATTTTTGAGATTGGTGGTCAGGATGCCAAGTATACCTATATCACCAACGGCGTTCCTTCGGATTATGCAATGAATGAAGCCTGCAGTGCGGGCACGGGCTCCTTTCTTGAAGAGGCGGCAAAAGAAACCCTCGATATCGAAATGGAGAATATTGCCGATATCGCCCTACGGGGGGAGATGCCTCCGAACTTCAATGACCAGTGTGCTGCATTTATCAGCAGCGATATAAAAAATGCCTTTCACGAGGGCGTTGCCAGAGAGGATATCGTTGCCGGTCTGGTGTATTCCATATGCATGAATTACAGTAATCGTGTGAGGGGAACCAGGCCCGTCGGGGAAAAGGTTTTCATGCAGGGCGGGGTCTGTTACAACAGGGCGGTGCCCCTGGCCATGGCATCGCTGACGGGAAAACACATCGTAGTGCCGCCGGATCCGGGTCTTATTGGTGCGTTTGGGGTTGCCCTCGAGGTAAAACACAGACTTGTGCTTGGTTTGATGAAAGAAAAATCGTTTTCACTCTGTCAGTTAAGGGACAGGGAACTCGAATACGGTCCGTCTTTTATCTGTAACGGCGGCAGGGAGAAGTGTGATCGAAAGTGCGAGATTGCGCGGATCAGAATTGAAGACAAGATATATCCATTCGGTGGCGCCTGCAATCGTTGGTATAACCTTCGTTCGCACGACAAGGTAAAAGCGGAGGGTAAAAATCTCGTTACCCATTATGAAGCACTGGTATTTGAAAAGTACATCACGGTACCCGCAAAGTACCGGGGGACAGGAAGTCCCGCAACCGTTGGAATCAACAAATCGTTTCTGGTCAACACCTATTTCCCTCTCTATTTCCACTTTTTTTCGCATCTTGGCTTCGAGGTGATCCTCTCCGACAATCCGCGGCAGGAAGGAATGGATCGAAAAAATGCTCCTTTTTGTTACCCTGCCGAGATTGCTCACGGGTATTTTTTCGACCTGCTGGGCAAAATGCCGGACTACCTGTTCCTGCCGCAAATTAAGAGCGATTTTGTCAAAGACAGCAATGAAAAGGGGCTTATGTGTCCGCTGTCGCAGGGTGAGCCTTTCTATCTTATGTCTGCGTATCGGGATTGTGGTGTACTCAGGCGAGTGAAGGAAGGGGGGCGCATCTTGATGCCATCCATTGATTTCTCGGACGGCTGTGCGGCCGCGGAGGATACTTTTGTTGATCTCGGAAAAATCCTCGGAAGGGGGAAACAGGCGAGCCGCACTGCATATCGCAGTGCCGTGAAAGTGCAGCAACGGGTGTTTGATGAAATTGAGGGTGCCGGCAGGGAGGCGCTGAAACATCTCGACCGTAATCCGGAAGAGTTTGCCGTTGTCATCTTCGGCAGGGCCTACAATGCGTTCGTTGCCGAGGCCAATATGGGAATTGCCCAAAAATTTGCATCGAGAAGCATTCCCGTTGTTCCCTTCGTCTATCTGCCTGAGACGGAAGCGGCAGGGCGCGATAACATGTACTGGTCGGCGGGTCAGAGGATTTTAAAGGGAGCTCACTATGTCAGAAAACATCCCCAGCTCTTTGCCTGCTACATAACGAATTTTTCATGCGGTCCCGATTCATTCCTCATCGGCTATTTCCGGGATCTCATGGGAAAGAAGCCTTCGCTGACGCTGGAACTGGACAGCCATGTAGCCGATGCAGGGCTGGAAACACGGATAGAGGCGTTTCTCGATATCATCAGGAGATATCGAGAACTCGAAAAAGAGAGAAAAATACGGGAAGAGTCACGACGTTTCATGCCAGCCCGAATAACTGCCGGCGATGGCCTGCCAGAGTTTGTCGACTCGGAGGGAAGGTCACATGCCCTCACCGATTCAAGCGTACACCTCGTTTTCCCGTCAATGGGCCGATTCATTCCCGAGGCCGGCGCTGCGGTTTTCAGGGGTTTGGGTATCCGTTCATCGGCACTGCCGCCGGCCGACGACGAAGCCCTTAAATTAGGCAGGGGATACACATCCTGCAAGGAATGTCTGCCACTGCAACTCACGGTCGGAAGCCTTATGAAATATCTCTACGGGAGGCAGAATAATGGAGAGAAACTGGTTTATTTCATGCCCACCGCAGCCGGTCCCTGCAGATACGGTCAGTACAGTGTATTTATGGAGGACCTGATTGAAAAGCGGAAACTCGAAGATGTTGCTCTCCTCTCATCGAGTGCGGAAAACAGCTACGAGGATATGTCGAGGAAGAATCTCAGAGAGCAATTGTGGACAGCTGTCGTGCTTTCGGATATATTCGAAGAAATTTACTCTGCGCTGATGACAAACGCCGTGGATATCGATGAGGCCAGAGCGATATTTGAAAATGAATGGGTACGGGTGTTGACCCTCCTCGGAAGACCCGTGAGCTTGCATGAGATGAAGCGAAGACTGGGGGCGGTTGCGTCCGTTCTTTCTGCAATTGAGGTGAAAAGATCTCTTGTGGACACACCGACGGTTTTATTGACTGGTGAAATCTATGTCCGCCATGATGGAATTTCACGTCAGTATCTTGTGGAGGATCTTGCACGAAGGGGATTTGCGACCAAAGTTTCCACGGTGGCGGAATGGATTTACTATACGGGATGGTGTGTCCGGAACAATGTCAGCACCGGGAGCAATACATTGTGGGAGAAAATATCATTGTCGTTGCGACATATATTTATGAGAAAGTATGAACGTACATTCCGGACTATCATGGCGCGATCGTCTCTTTGCAGAAACAAGACGGAAGATGTGGATCATATTATCCGCCATACGCAACATCTCATAAATCCTGAACTCGTGGGAGAGGCAATACTGACAACAGGTGCGGGCATCAACGAGATACTCGATTACTACTGCGGAGTAATTGCCATCGGTCCCTTTGGTTGTATGCCCAATCGGTTGGCGGAGGCGCTCCTGACACCGGAGATGACCATGGAAGGCAAAGTAGCCACGGGCACGCAGAGCCCTATTGTCGGGCGGCTGCGTCACACGATTCAGGACCTTCCGTTTCTTGCCATCGAGAGCGACGGAAATCGTTTTCCGCAGGTGATCGAGGCGAAACTCGAGGCATTCCTGCTCCAGGTTGCGAGGGTTCACGAAGCGCTGGTGACATGATACCGTATGAAGAAAAAAGAATCGGACGGAGACCGCAGAAATGGAAAGGAAAATCATTATTTACGGGAAAGCGGGATGACCCTATACTGAAGAGGCTAGGTCAGCCTACGGTGATGACGCAGTCTACGTTGACGTCATGATGGATAAGTCAAGACTGGGTGAAATGCTCCAGTATTCAGGGGGTGCCCGAAAAGTACCGGTGATTGTCGAGGGAGGCACAGTAAAGATCGGGTTCGGCGGTACCTGAGGAATTTGAGCGTCGGCAGGGTGCCGGCGGAGCGTCAACTTGGGAAACCACATAGCAGTAGCGTAACACAATATATGTCCGCGCCATATGCTTCCTTCTGCCTCGGTAGCAGAAGTGAAGCGGCACACGGTTTACACTTTACAGGGTGAGGATACCGGTTCGGTCGCCTCGCCTCTTTCGTGTTCCTATGGAATGTCGGGTGCGTGGTTCCGATGTATCTCTTTCCGTCATGTCTTGCACATTGGCGGAGGGAAACCACATCGGGCTGTCCCCTCTTATTAGGGGGGAGGATAAATTTGCGTCTTGTAATTTGGTGCATTTTTCCCTAAGTAATACATGCGTGGTGTTGATTCATGTTGACGTGACGATTCACGAGGTGCTGGTACTATTTTGGTTTGCAGAGGGAGGGAAGTCTGTATGCAAGATCTGTTTTATCCTGAGAGTGTTGTGGTGGTCGGTGTCTCTGATGAGCCCTCTAACATGGCAGCAGCAATTGTGCGTAACCTGGAACGCTTTGGATTTAAGGGGCCGGTGTATTGTGCTGGCCGAACGGGGGGAGAACTCAACGGACGCAAGATTCATGAGCAAATTAGAGAGATCGATGGCACCGTCGATTGTGCCGTCTTGTTAATACCGGCACGTTTTATTCCCAGAGCGTTGGATGACTGCGGCAAAAAGGGTGTTCGCTATGCCATTATTGAATCGGCCGGGTTTTCCGAGTATGGGGAGGCGGCGAAAGACCTGGAGCGAAAGGTCCTTGATATTGCAAAGAAGTGGAATATCCGCTTTGTCGGTCCCAATGGTATCGGTATTGTCAACCTGGAAAACGGATTTGTCGTACCTTTCGTTCCCTTCACCCCGTCATCGGTGAAGAGGGGTGCTGTTTCGCTTGTATCGCAAAGTGGTGGTGTGGTTGTTGAAAGCAAACGGCTTCTCTTTATTGAGAACATCGGATTCAATAAGATGATAAGCATGGGAAACAAGCTGGACACGAATGAAGTGGATTTCGTCAGATACCTCGTATCCGATCCGTCGACGCATATGATCGGTATGTACCTTGAAAACATCGCGGACGGCAGGGGATTGATGAGAGAATCGTACCGGTCAGATAAACCGATTATCGTTTTAAAAGCGAACACAAATCCTGCAACCCATCGAATTGCTCAGTTTCACACATCTGCATTAGCCGGGGACGATCAGATTGCTGACAGCTCTTTCCGACAGGCGGGTTTGCACCGTGTGCAAAACATGCAGGAGATGATGAAAGCCTTTAAGGTTTTTTCCCTTCCTCTTATGCGAGGCAAAAAACTCGGAGTGATTTGCCGATCGGGAGGCCATGCTGTGTTAATTGCTGATGCGGTTCACAGGCATGGGTTCGAGCTGGCAGGATATTCTGCATCATTTTACCGCATGGTGGAAAAGAAAAAAGTTACGGGGGTTATCCGTATGACAAATCCTCTCGATCTTGGAGATGTCTATGACATCGATTTGTATATAGATATCATCGAGAGGGCGCTTCAGGAAAAAGGTGTTGATGGCGTGGTGTTTCACCATGCGTATGTAATCGAACATGATCTGGAACCGACGGAGAGACTGATAAAAAAAGCCGAACGCCTGGCGGCACACTATAATAAGCCACTGTTGTTTTGCATGCTCTCGAAACAGGGTGACTGGTTTTCCATGAAACAGGTGGCAGATTTTCCCATTTTCACCGAGTCAGATCTTGCCATCAAGGCCTTGAAATTATCGTATCATCATTTCATGAATCGTCAGCGATTTTCCAAGGAGAAGAAAGACATTTTTGCATACGACAGAGTACCGACGAAGCGCGTTTCCCTTTCGACACGATATCTGCAACCGGAAGAGGCCTTCGAGTTGCTGAAATCGTATGATCTCCCTGTTGCCGATTACCGAGTTGTGAAAGGCATGGAGGAGGGCTTACAGGCTGGGGAAGAAATCGGGTATCCAGTAGTTTTGAAAGTAGCCGCTTCCGATATCCTCCATAAGACGGAGGCAAAGGGAGTGGTACTTGATATTTCCAATAAAGAAGAACTGGCCGAGGCTTTTGCCCGGATGGGGGGCGAAAGATTTCTCATACAGAAGATGACCGCGCCGGGACGGGAGGTGATTATCGGAGGAAAAAAGGATAATGACTTTGGGGCGGTGATTATGGCTGGGCTCGGCGGTATCTTCGTCGAGGTTTTGAAAGATATGGCCCTTCGCGTTGCGCCCATAGATAGAGAAGAGGCGGAAAGAATGCTCGATGAGATAAAGGGAGGGCGCCTCCTCGAGGCGTTCCGGGGCCAACCTGCGGCAGATAAAGAGACACTGGTACGGTGTGTCGTGCGTGTCTCGAATCTTATGTATGAACACCCGGAAATACGAAACCTTGATATTAATCCCATCATCGTGGGAACTATCGGAGAAGGGTGCACGGTTGTCGATACTGCGATCGAGGTTGATTTAGAACCGTAAGAGAGGAAGGAATCCGGCCGGTTCTTTCCATCCTGCACGGGATCCTTTCGTTACCCCAGTTTGTTTGTAGGTGTTCTTTTTATCTGCTCGATGAATATCTTTCCATCGTGGCGTCCAAGATCATAGGCGTCGCGGAGCCCCTTCGGGTTGGTATAATCCCACTTATCAACTTCGATTGGCTGTGATGGCTGTACGTAGAGTCTTCCCCGGATGTGCGGAATCTTCTCCGGGGGATAGAAGCGAGTGAGGAGAACGAGAACATTTTTCTCGTTTTCGTCCAAGATTTTCACGGGAACGTTGTCGATGAGACCCCCGTCCAGAACGGGTCTTCCGTTGCGATACATGACGGGGGTGAACGGTGGTGTACATGATGATTGCAACAGCAGATCGGCAACCTCCTCCGGGCTGTTGCACGCATCGATTGTGACAACTTCCGGGGTAAATCCGATGCGTGACGAAAATGTAGGATGAACGGGGGAATATAATTTTTTTTCGACGGAGTAACAGAGAAAGCCGATGAAGGTAGCGAGTTTCGGACCTGCCCAGGCGGGGGGACGGCTCAATAAAATGCGGATCTCGGGACCGGTGCGCAGCGTCTCGAGGGCGTGATCATCGATCACGTCGAGAAGCGCGCGTCGATACATGGCCAGATGGGGAAACACGGGATGTCCCCGGAAAATATTCGCCGGATATATATTATGGGGGTTTCCGGCCGTCATTTTCTGGAAGTACTCAAGTGTTTCGGTAATGCGCCCACACAGGATGAGACAAGCCATCGAAGCTCCCGCACTGACTGCCGCGATAGTCTTCGGCGTAAGAGTGAGTTCGGGGGCGACGCGTTCCCAGAATCCGACCTGCCAGAGACAGCGATTTCCTCCGCCGGCAAAAACAACCGATGAGAATAAAGGGTCTACATTCATACAATTTCTGCAAGCTGGCGATCCTTGAGTTTGCTATGTGAATCGCGGTTTTCTTTTTTCTTTTTGCGCCCTCACTCCTTCTCGTGCCTGTTCGCTCATGAATATCGGCATTCCGATTTCCGTTTCTTTTCTCATAGCCTCTTCAAATGAAAGCTCTCCTATCATGCGGGATAACTTCACCATGCCTCGTACCGAGAGGGGACCGTTTGAGGCGATTCTTTCGGCAATGGCCATTGCCTCGTCCATCATGTTCTCCTTTGGCACCACGCGGTTTAAAAACCCCCAGTCGTACAGTGTTTGTGCCGTAAAATTGTTGCCCGTGAGGAGTATTTCAAGAGCTCTTGTCATGCCGATCTGTGCGGGAAGAAAGACGTTGGATCCCCCCACCGGCATTATTCCAAGTGTTGTCTCACGCATCTGAAAAATAGCGTCTTCGGATGCGACTCTCAACTCGCACCCCATTGCCATTTCAAATCCGCCGGTGAGGCAGTAGCCGTGAATAGCAGCAATGACGGGCTTATCAAGGTCCTTGTACTTGAACATGGCTTTTCCGACGGCGTCGATATCCGAAATAAGCCATTGTTCCGCGTCCGTTTCAGGTTTTCGGCTGGCCGTGAGAATGGGAATTGCCGTTTTAAGATCCATGCCGGAACAGAAGATGGAAGGCAATTCGGAGTGGAGGATGACAACTCTCACCTCATCATCCCTCTGGCACTCTTCCCAGATATTGTACAGGTCAAAGAGCGTGTCGGGACCGAGAGCATTCAATGTATCGGGTATATTCAGTCCTACCTTTGCGATATGCGCTGTTTTTTCAAAATGTACTGCCATATATGTGCACCTCCCATCATGTAGTTGACAAATAACAGTAGTAGAATGGAAGGATTAATTCAAATAAAAACTGAACATTCGGCAGTCACGAATCTTGTTTTAGCTGATGTATTATAAAAATCTTGACTATGAGAGCAGGGTATAGTATGCGACTGTCGCTCTTACAGATACCATCGTGGGTGTTGAAACCGGTAAAAACAAAGTAGGCGTTGGATAATAATGTATCATCTGTAAAAAAGCACTTTCGCAGTCGCGATGGTCGAGGCGGCTTTTTTCTGTCACTGTTATTATCAGACTTCCTTACTTTGACATCGTATGAAAGGAGGACGCAGGCGATGGCAGAAGGTACGGTGAAATGGTTCAATGCGAAGAAGGGGTTCGGGTTTATCGAACAGGAAAATGGCGGTGATATATTCGTACACTATACCTCAATAAATGTAGATGGGTATAAGACGCTACAGGATGGCCAGCGTGTTACGTTTGATGTTGTCGAGGGTCAAAAAGGTCTCGTTGCGACTAATGTAATACCTGCAGATTAGAATGAAAGAAAGAGCACACCACTTCAGCACACTTCTCCCATGGAAGTGCTGGCTCGCATAGGGTAGGGAAAGAATCAACAGCAGCGCTCGTAAGTGAAGTAGGATAGCTAGTACGGAATTTTTTCCGGGGGTCGTCTTTCGGGCACGTAGACATGTTGAACTTTTTCTTCGTTCCAGTCCTTGGAGACATAGAGGTTGCAGTAGCAGCTGCCATATTCCTCGACGTCAGGGGTTCTGTAGACACAGGGGCATATGATATCTTTATCTTTTTTACGTTCCCCGGATGCAAGTCGACACGGGCACGACATGTAGCCGTATCGCTGTTTATTGATGAGGAGCGCTTCGAGAAGATCGATAACCCTTCCCCTGTCTTTATTAAAGTAGTATCCTTTCGCCTCATGTGTCTTTCGTAACATTTCGTACAGCTTATCTGCGTCAGTCATAATCCGAGGGCCTCCTTGATTTCTTTTTCTCTGTATCCGACTATCACCCTGTTACCAATGATGATGGTCGGAAAGGTACAGCGAGGATTTAATTTTTTTATATCCTCAAGAATGGCCTTCCGTTTTTCCAGATCAAGCAGATCCACATCGGTGAAGACATACTCTACCTGACACTCATCGAGAAGTTTTTTCGTCGCTTTACAATGGCTGCACGTACTCAGTGTATAGATCTTTATGGGTAATTGCATGGTTTCCCTCTCTTTCTTCCCATCCTCGGAGCGGCGCCCATTGTTTGTGTCGTGAACCACTCGGAGTTGCCCACAACTATGCCTGTGAAATTTTCACACGGTTATGGGCATCGCAGTTGGGGCATTTAAATATCAGCCCCATCAGTTGCACCGGTTCTATGTATTTGCATAACACATTGCCACATCGACCACATTTACAGTTTACCGCGCCTCGCCCATGAATTATGGTGTGCGGTCCTTTCTCTCGTGTACGTAGAATGGTTCCCGGATTGCCCTCCAACGGTTCCGGAACAACCTCCATTTCGTGAGTTTTCATATCCCTTCCCCCGCACATCAGCGTGTTCCGTTCTGACATTGCGTCATCCGTGATGCTCTCTGAATGATTCTCTGCCAAAATCGTTGTGTATTGCATCGACAATGAGAGCCCCTGCTTTTTCACTGTGAGTTTCCTTATTGCTTTCCATTAGTGTAAATTTCGCAGCGGGCATGAGATGGGCCATCTTTTCAATTTCATTTACACCGTGTAATGTGTCGGTCTTTGCTCCGATGATGAGCGCTGGTGCCATGATCTGCGGCAACTTGTCCCATAGATTGTAATCTTTTAATGCCAGAGCACTGTCTCGCAACCTCTTTGGTTCTGCCGCATCGATGGTTCCCTCATATTTTTTCACCTGTTCGGGTTCTTTGTCTCTGTCAAGCATGAAGTTTCGCAGATACCATTTCAATACATACTTGATCGGGGGGTAGAGTGCGACGGGAAGATGTTGAATGGTGAAGATAAACCACGGTGGAAATGGGAATTCGCAATTCGGGGCGATCAAAAACACATTGCATGGAAGTCGTCGATAGCGGTGCAGGTATTCGAGGATTATTGTAGAACCGAGTGAACTGCCGACAATATAGAACGGTCGCCCGGGCGTTATCCTGAGATCCAGCAGTTCATGAAGATCCCTGCTCATGCGATCGACGGAAAATTCCACCACGGTGTCATCAGGAAGTCGCGCACTTTCTTTCTCCCTCGTTTCTATATAGATGGTATGGTATCGTCGTGTCAATTGTTTCAGCACTTCCTTCCAGCCGGTAATCTGAGAGATCCATCCGGCAACAAACACCACCAACGGCTGCTCATCTGTATCACTTCTGGGGATAAAATCGATTACCCTGAGGCCGACGCCGTCGGATACAGTGATATAGTCTTTACGAATGGTTACTTCCGGATCGGTGTATTGACGGTACGACATAGTGCTCCCTCTCTATGACCACATCGATAGAATGCCCGGCAACTCTGGTTTAACCGATCGAGCCGGAACACTACCATTGCGAACAAGCGATTCCATACCTATATTTTTATCACTTTTTCGGATCGAATGCCAAAGGTATGTCATCGTGTCGAAAAGACTGCAGATCGACGGTACCCCGATCTATTTCCATTCCGCGATAAGATGCTTTCATGACGCACTCTTCTTCGCTTGGGTGATCGATACGAGATGTTATGTGTCCCCCTACCAGACACACCGGCCGCTGTGGTGCGGGGGGATTGGTCACTCTGTGAAAACATAAACAGGGATGGTGTTTCTTAACATGCGGTTATATCCGCAGTGGTATTCCCTTTGTTCACCACACCCGCCCTTTCTTTGAGATCTGAAGCAGATACTTTCCATATTCGTTATTCTTCATCGGTTGGGCGAGCTTGCGCAGCTGCTGAGCATCGATGTACCCCATGCGATACGCGATTTCCTCGATACACGCGACTTTCAAACCCTGCCGCTTTTCGATGGTTTCGATAAACAGGCTCGCTTCGAGGAGTGATTCATGGGTACCGGTGTCCAGCCACGCGAATCCGCGTCCGAGTTTTTCAACGGTGAGAGTACCCCCTTCGAGGTATATGCGATTGACATCGGTAATTTCAAGCTCGCCCCGCGGGGAGGGTTTGAGCTCGAGGGCGACATCAACAACCCTGTTGTCGTAGAAATATAATCCTGTGACGGCCCAATTTGATATGGGGCGAACAGGCTTTTCTTCAATGTCGATGGCCGTTCCATGGTCGTCAAAGCTTACTACCCCGTATCGTTCAGGGTCTTTTACCCAGTAACCGAAGACAGTTGCTCCTTTTTTCCTGGAGACCGTTTCCCGGAGTTTTTCCGGCAGTCCGTGTCCGTAAAAGATATTATCACCGAGAATCAGGCAGACATTGTCGTTACCGATAAACTCTTTGCCAATGATAAACGATTGCGCAAGTCCTTCAGGCCGGGGTTGCTCGGCGAAGGAGAAACTGAGTCCCCACTGTGATCCGTCGCCGAGAAGTTCCCTGTATCTCGGCAGATCTTCGGGTGTGGAAATAATCAGTATTTCCCGGATTCCGGAAAACATGAGTACCGAAATGGGATAAAATATCATGGGTTTGTCATATACCGGGATGAGTTGTTTACTTACAACTCTTGTAATGGGATAAAGGCGCGTTCCCGCTCCTCCGGCGAGGACAATACCTTTCCAGGCTGAAGTTGAAGGATCCGTACTGTTCATTATTTTGTCTCCTTGGGCAGTACTGGCGTATGTAGACAGGCCGCACGTCACCCATGCCTCATGCTTTGTTGTGAGAGTTTCGTCTCCGCAGTGACGACGGTGCTTGCCATAACCTCGCCACCACCTGTCTACCATATTGTTGGTAAATATGGAAGATGCTCAATGTTGTAGCGTATAAATTAGTGGTGGAAAATTATGTCGATATATGGTTTTCATTATCACTGAAACGGTCTATCGATAATGCCGTGGTCGGGAGGGAGTGAGATGAAGGAACAATTCGCCGCTGTTTTGCAGCAATACGAAAAGCAGAAAGGACCGCAGAAGGCAGTGGAGATACAGCGAAAGCTCGAAGACGCTGAAAAAAGGGTTGTCGAGGACAATGCAGCACTCCTCGATTGGCTTCCCGAAAGAAAGAGAAGTATAACTCTTGAGACACTTCTGCAGAAGACCTACCGGGATCTCATCGATGACATGAACGAAGAAATGAGAGAGAGGATTTAGGAAGGACTGTCATCGCGACATTATTTCTCTCTCAGGTGAGAGAGAACGATATGGTAGACGTCTTTTCGTGACATTCCCGATTCTTTCGAAATGATGTCGATCATGTCCCTGGTTGAGATATTCCGTTCTTTCTGCAATTGTGTCACCCTGTCCTCTATGAGGGTGTGGTCTGCTGCCGGAAGACTGTCGCCGGACCCCGAAACGACAATCGTAACTTCCCCTTTGATTTTTCTCTGCATACTACTAGTGATCAGTTCTCCAATGGTACCGCGTATAATTTCTTCATGGATTTTTGTCAGTTCTCGCGCAACTGCAATTGACCTGTTTCCGAAGTGCTCTTTCATTTCCTGAAGTGTCGACAATAGTCGACGGGGAGATTCGTAGAACACCATCGTTTTCGATTCATATTCCAGTGACTGTAACAGACGCATCCTCTTGCCTTTGCGGGAGGGTAAAAATCCGAAAAAGACAAAGCTATCCATGGGGAGACCGGAAGCACTGAGAGCGGCAACCGCCGCTGACGGGCCGGGGATGGGTACCACCGGAATGTCATGGGCGATTGCCTGATTTATGAGGACGTATCCCGGATCGGAGATACCGGGGGTGCCGGCGTCACTGACATACGCCACGCTGTCCCCCTCAAGTATTCGTGTGATAATATATGAACTTTTTTGCGGTTCATTCTGATTGTAGAGGCTGGTGAGGGGGCAGGTAATATCATAGGCGCTGAGGAGTTTTCGTGTCCTTCTTGTGTCTTCAGCAGCGATCAGCGAAACTTCCCCGAGGATCCTCAGGGCTCTGAGGGTAATGTCCTCCAGGTTGCCGATGGGGGTGGATACAATGTATAAGAGTCCTTTATTTTTCATGGTTGCACCATCGGCGGAAGAATTACTCCGTAAGATCGAAGGCATTTCTTATGAGGTTTACCACAGTACCTTCCCGCTCTGCGGTGATCGCTACAACGTCGAATCGTACATTGCAGCCGTCGAGATACGTTTCATTCATGTAGTAAAGCGCGACTTGTATGATCTTCCGTTGCTTTTTCCCGTAAACTGCTTCTTCCGGAGAGCCGAAACCCTTTGACGTGCGAGTTTTAACCTCTACGAACACAAGATCATCGTTTTCTCTCGCGATGATGTCGATTTCACCGAGGGTACACCGATAGTTTCGCGCAATAATGTGGTACCCCTGCTTCTTCAGGTGATGGAGAGCAATCTCCTCACCCCGTGTGCCGATATCTTTTTGCGTCCGTTTCATTGTATTACCGAGGATCGGCGAACTTGAGTTTGAATGATTTTCTGTGAATTTCACAATAGCCGTATTTTTGAATCGCTTCGAGATGTTCTCTAGTGCCGTAGCCCTTGTTCTTGTGAAAATTATACGCTGCAAACCGCTCGTGGTACTCTTCCATGACGTGATCCCTCGATACCTTTGCGATAATGGACGCGGCGGCAATAGAAATACTGAGAGTGTCTCCCTTGATAATTGTTTTTTGTGGAATGGCGAGATTGATCTCATCTCTGCCATCTATAAGCAGGTAGTCTGGGGAAGTGAATAATCCTTCAACGGCTGATTTCATTGCCATCAACGTGGCATTGAGGATATTGATTTCGTCAATTATCTGTGGTTCCACAGACCCGAGGCCGACTGAGACGGCATCGCGGAGTATGGTTCCGTATACGTTTTCTCTTTGTCGCGGGGTAAGTTTTTTTGAGTCTTTTATGTCGTTGTTGGTATAACCGGGGGGAAGAATAACCGCTGCAGCGTACACAGGCCCTGCAAGGGGTCCTCTGCCGGCTTCGTCAATACCCGCTATTGAAACGAAGCCGAGCAGGTGCGCTTCAGATTCAAAGCTCCGCATGTTATCTTCTGCCCAGTTCTTTTATCCTGGCTTTCTTGCCGCGTAATCCACGTAAATAATACAGCCGTGAACGTCGTACCTTACCCCTCATCACAACTTCTATTCTATCGATGACGGGTGAATGTAAGGGGAATGTCCTTTCAATACCGACTCCGCGAGACACCTTGCGTACGGTGAAACTGGCTCGATTGTTTGCCCCTCTTTTTCTGATTACCACGCCTTCGAATATCTGTATTCTCTCTTTCTGCCCCTCGATAATTCTGACGTGAACTTTCACGGTATCTCCAGACTTGAAGCGCGGTATATCGCCACGCATCTGTTCTTTTTCGAGCATTTCAAGTACATTCATTTTCTGTTTCCTCCCCAAAAATTGCTTTTCCGTAAAAAGCAGATCACAGTAATATTCTGCAGCAAAATCCCAGTCTTTTACCTCTTTCCGAACAATCTGTCCAGTATAATCGACACGGCTGACCGTACAGAAAGATGATTATAGTCAGACAGCCCATGTATCGGCTCAAGCACGACATCAGCGGTGGTTACCACATCACGGGCGATACCCCAGCCGGTGCCGAAAAGCAAGAGATACGCTTCATTGCTTTCCGCAATCGCGTGTTTCAGTTCCGCATACTTTGTAAATGTTCCCTTTACTGAAGCGCCTGTTATCACAAGATTAACCTTAGCGCCACCCGTTTCATTTGCTATGTCCGCCACAGCATCGTCAAGCGTGTTTTTTACATCAGTAATGTCAAGGGCCTGTTTACGCAGTGGGTTATATGATGCTCCATATCCTTTTTGCCAGTGGCGGAGAATTCGTTCAACGAATCGTTTCTGCTCTTCAAAAGGTGTTATGATATAAAAACGTTTTACCCCGTAAGTTCTGGCGGCTCTGGATATGTCGTGAATATCCATGTTGGTCACTGCCGTTGTAACGATTATCCCTTTTTTATTGTATACGGGGTAATGTAAGAGAGCGATATAACAGTTATCTCGTGGCATAGTAAGCATATTCTATTGTTTTGCTTCTGATTAGCGAACCCTATCTTCTTGTCTCTGCCTCCTGCGTGATGCTCCTCTCAAAACGGCGCTGCTCATCTCTTTTCACGGGTGAGTTCTTCCAGTATCTTTTTATCTTCCTCGGAGAGCTTTGATCTTTCCAGCAGGTCCGGTCTTCGCTCGAGGGTCCTTTCAAGTGATTTGCGGCGTCTCCACGCATCGATTTTTTTATGATCGCCCGACAGAATAACATCGGGAACTTCCCAATCCCGGTAAACTTGAGGACGGGTGTAATGGGGCCCCTCCAAGAGACCCGTTGAAAAAGAGTCCTGGGCTGCCGATCCCTCGTTGCCGAGGACGTTCGGGACGAGACGGCAGACAGCATCAACAATCACCATTGCGGGCAGTTCCCCTCCTGTCAACACATAGTCGCCGATGGAAATTTCCCTATCGACAAGGTGGGTTCGTACCCTTTCGTCAACCCCCTCGTAGTGACCACAGATGAGCACGATCTGCGACGATCGTGAGAGTTCCTCAGCGATCTTCTGTGTGAGTTGCTCACCCTGGGGTGTGACGAGGACAATCAGGACATTTTCTCTCCGTGCAACGATGTCATCAAGAGCCCGGGCAATGGGTTCAACTTTCATCACCATTCCGCCGCCGCCGCCGTACGGGTAATCATCGGTCATCCGGTGTTTATCTCGAGTCCAGTGGCGAATATCGTGAATGTGTATGTCAATGAGCCTTTTTTCACGCGCTTTTTGTAAGAGGCTGCAGTTGAAAGGGCTGTGAAACATTTCTGGAAAAATTGATAAAATATCAAACGAAAGCATTTCCTCTAAAGCCCTTCAAGTAAATCTACGATCATAATCCCTCTTTCCATGTCAATCTCTTTTATGACGTCGTCTATAGCCGGCAGAAGTACCTCTCTCTGTCCACCCCCGCAGACATAAACGTCGTTACTGCCGGTAGCGAATATATGCTCGATGACTCCCAGCTTTTCCCCTTCAACCGTTACCACTTCCAGCCCGATGAGGTCGCGCCAGTAGTATTCTCCTTCCTGCAGCGTTTCAAGCCTGTCTGCAGAAACAAAAACACGGCCGCCTACGAGAAAACCCGCAGCTTCCGTGTCTTCAATACCTTCAATCTCGAGCGTGAGACTTCTCTTGGTTACCTTGACAGCCTTAACGGGATAGCGATGTAGTGAGAAATCTTTATGTTCGATAATAACATCGTTTAAAGATTCGAATACCTCAGGGGATTCAATATATGATACGACCCTTACACGACCTTTTAAACCAATGGTTTTGGTTATCTTTCCTACTTCGAGGAAATCTTTCAACTATTCAATAATCTCCAGAACGGCTCTTTTGTGCAGCTTGGAAGAGGCAGCGCTCAGTATGGTTCTCATTGCTTTTGCCGTTTTTCCCTGTTTTCCGATGACCTTTCCCAGGTCTTCCTTGGCGACTCGCAACTCGATTACGGACGTTTGCTCTCCAACGACTTCGGAAACATCTACCTGATCCGGATTGTCGACCAAGGCTTGAGCCATATACTTTATCAAGTCTTTCATCGTGTCAACCTCCACTGGTTTGTGTAGTTAAGACATCAAGGGTAAACTACAGTGAACAATTACTAATCAAGTTGCCTACACTTTCTCTCTATTGATAAGGAAACCCTTTTTCTTCAGTAGATGTGAAACTGTTTCCGTAGGTGCTGCGCCCCGTGATAACCAATCCGTTACACGTTCTTCTTTAATGGTAATCTCCGGGGGGTCTGTCTTGGGGTCGTAATTACCCACGATCTCGATAAACCTTCCGTCTCTTGGAGCTCTGCTGTCGGCTACGACAATCCTGTAAAACGGTTTCTTTTTCTTTCCCATCCTCGCGAGTCTGATTTTAATTGCCATTCTTTTTGATACCACCTCCTCGTGTAAATTGCAGCAATGTAGATATGTAACATATATTTTTTTTTATTTAAAGGGGAAATTACCCCTTTTTAGATATTTGGTACCACCTTTGGTTAACTTCTTCATCATCTTTCTCATTTCGGCGTAGTTTTTCAGAAGCCTGTTCACGTCCTGTACGGTCGTTCCACTCCCCTTTGCAATTCTTTTTCTCCTTTTCCCGTTTATGATGCGCCAGTCGAAGCGTTCTTTGTTTGTCATTGAATCAATGATGGCTATTATTTTCACCAGATCTTTGTCGTCCGGCGTTACATTCTTCATTTGCTTGATTTTGCCCATACCGGGTATCATCCCCAGGATGTCGTCGAGAGATCCCATTTTGCGTATCTGGAGGAGTTGATCCCTAAAGTCTTCGAGGGTGAACGAATCTTTCCGGATTTTCTTTTCAAGCTCTCGTGCCTCTCGCTCGTCGAAGACCATCTGTGCTTTTTCGACCAGCGTCAGGATGTCACCGTGACCGAGAATCCGGGATGCCATGCGTTCCGGATGGAACACCTCGAGGGCATCGATTTTTTCCCCGGTCCCGATGAATTTTATCGGTTTCCCCGTTACCGCCTTGATCGATAGTGCTGCCCCGCCACGAGCATCGCCGTCCATCTTGGTCAGAACGATACCGTCAACATGGAGCAGTTTGTCGAATGTTTCTGCGGTGGAAACGGCATCCTGACCTGTCATGGCATCGGCGACGAAGATGATTTCGGCGGGATTTATTGCCTCCTTGATGTTTTTCAGCTCTTCCATCAGTTCACTGTCGATGTGAAGCCGACCGGCCGTATCGATTATGAGCGTGTCAAATCCCCGGGTTTTCGCGTCATTCAGGGCTTCGACACAAATCCTGATGGGGTTCTTCATGTGCGTTGAATCGTAAAACCCCGTTCCGACACTTTCACTTAATATCTTTAGCTGTTCTATGGCTGCCGGTCGGTAGACGTCGGCTGACACGAGTGACACTCTTCTCTTCTGCTCCAGAAGGTGCCGTGCTATTTTGGCAGCCGTGGTGGTCTTGCCGCACCCCTGCAGGCCGACCAGCATAACCGGCGCGGGTGAGCGGTGCGCGAGCTTCAGGTGACTACTGTCGCCGCCCATAAGTTCGATGAGCCTGTCGTGAACAATTTTGACAACCTGCTGACCGGGCGTGATGCTGTCTAATACCTCGCGGCCGACGGCACGTTCCCTGATATCCTCAGTGAATTGCTTTGTGACCTTAAAGTTGACATCAGCTTCGAGCAGAGCCATCCTGATGTCTTTCATGGCCACTTTAACGGACTCTTCGTCGAGTTTTCCCTTGCCCTTTAATATTTTAAATACGTTGTCCAGTTTTCCAGTCAGGTGTTCGAACATGACCTCTTTCCCGCTTCACCGTTTCATTTTTTGGCGGTGATTTATTAGTCGTTCACAGTAGTAATTACTTATTATAGATTATCAAACACTTAATGCCCCTGATATTCGTTTCGACTGCCGTTGATACTCTTTGTGCTTCACGACGGTTCGAAAACCCATCCAGGCACAGGCGATACCATCTGCCGCTTGTTGCGAGGGTGGTAACATCCACCCGTGGTCGGTATCCCAGAGATGTCAGTTTTTTCCGTAACACCTCCATTCGTCCCTTTTCTTTGAACGATGCTATCTGTATCACGTATCGATTCTGAAGCGTATCGCGTGGTTTCGATTGCGATATGTGTGTCCTTTGTTCAACGGCGAGCTTCTTTTGTTGATCGTCGTCAGCTTTTTTTGTCAGTGAATCGTAAAAGGTTAACTGTAACTCTTCCTTTTCGTGGTTTTCGGGTTTCGTGGAATGCTCCTCTTTCGTGTCGGGAACGTGCATCTCTTTCGATGTATCAATGATCTTTTCTTTAATCGCGTGGGGGATTCCCCGGGCTATCTTTTCAGGGTAACTGTCAATGTTTTTCCCGACCATGACGCCAAAGAGAAACGAAAAGAGCAGTAACAGTGAAATCCCGAATGAAAAAATAACGAGTCCGAGTTTGCCCAGAGTAAATTCGAATTCGCGTGAATTTCGGGGTGCCATAATCAATCCTCCGGATCGAGAAGCCTTGAGCGTTCAGAATCACCACGACAGCTCACATCTTTCGCGTGAGGGATACCTCCTCCTACATTCGCTCAGGTGCGGAAACACCCAGCAGTCGAAGGGCATTTCGCAGAACGATGCCCACACACTTCATCAGAAACAGGCGGGCACCCGTCAGGGCCGCATCGTCAGAGACAACCCGGTGTTTATTATAGTAGCTGTGAAAGATGGAGGCAAGGTCATTGATGTAAAAGGGAATTCGATGCGGCTCGAGAGACGTTGCGCTTCCCTCAATCAGTTCGGGAAACCTGTCAATCGCTTTGATGAGATTGAACTCTTCTGGCAGTGTGAGAAGCCGTAAATCGACCTCACTGTAGTCCGGTATGGAATGTCCTCTCTCTTCGGCTGTTCTCAGAATGCTGCAGATCCGTGCATGAGCGTACTGGACATAGTAGACGGGGTTTTCGTTTGACTGTTTCTTCGCCAGTTCGAGATCGAAATCGAGGTGGCTGTTGGATCTTCGCATCAGAAAGTTGTACCGCGACGCATCTTTTCCCACCTCATCAACCACCTCCTTCAAGGTGACGAATTCACCTGCCCGTGTCGACATGGCGACAGGTTCGCCATCTCTGAGAAGACTTACCAACTGGACGAGTACAACTTCTAGGGCATGCTTTTCCTTGCCGATCGCCTGGATACCGGCATACATTCGGGGGACGTACCCGTGGTGATCAGCTCCCCAGATATCGATGACCGTGTCGAAACTTCTCATGTACTTATTGTGATGGTACGCAATATCGGCGGCAAAATAGGTCGGTTCCCCATTTTCCCTTATGACGACACGGTCTTTTTCGTCACCGAAATCCGTTGTTCTGAACCATAGTGTGTCACCATCCTTGTAGATAAAATCCTTTTCCTGGAGTTGTGCAATCAGCTGTAACACACTGTCATTCTGGTGCAGTTCTTTTTCGCTGAAAAAACAATCGAATACCACCCCGAAGTCTTCGAGATCTTTTTTGATGCCCATCATGATCGACCGCGAGGCGTATCCCGTGAACAGCGGGATGGTCTCTTCGTCCGGTTGTGAATAGTACATGGTGCCATCTTTTTCTGCGAGTTCCCCGGCGAGATCTCTGATATACTCTCCCTGATAGCAATCGTCGGGGTAGTCGACCGTGTCTCCGAGCAGCTCACGGTATCGGTACAGGACCGATCGTCCGAGCGTATCCATCTGACTTCCCGCATCATTGATGTAATATTCTTTCGAAACCGAATAACCGACCGACCTCAGTATGTTGGCAATTACATCGCCGATCACGGCACCCCGCGCGTGTCCGATGTGCAGAGGACCCGTCGGGTTTGCACTCACGAATTCCACCTGCACCCGTTTCCCCCGTCCGAGGTCGGAGTGCCCGAAGCGTTCGTTCTTTTCGTCGACCTCTCTGAGCAGAGTGACCCAGATGTTGTCCTTCATGAAAAAGTTGATGAAGCCGGGCCCTGCTATTTCAACGGTTTGGAGGATATTTTCCGCATCGTGGAGATTATCGACGATCGTTTCGGCAATTTTTCGGGGGTTCATCTTCAGGGATGACGCGAGAATCATGGCGATATTTGTCGCATAATCGCCGTGGGAATTTTCTTTCGTCGCATCGACTTCGACAGGCCGTATCTCCAGTGTGCTGAAAAGACCCTTTTCAACACACGAAATAAGTGAGGTTTCAATTAGATTGACGAGTTTTTTCTTCATTGACTGTCCTTACACTTGTCATGGAAACATTAAAAAAGTTGGCCCTGAGGCCAACCCCGTAGCAGTGGAACGTATTCTTATATGTATATGCGCGTGAAGTCAAGCTATTTGGGGTTTCCCCGATATAAATAATCCTCTCTTTTCCAGGGAAAAGAGAGGATGTGGTACCGACATGCAGGGTATGATGTTCTATTTTTCCTTTTTCGGTTCCCAGAGGGGAACTTGCTGGTAAAACACATACTTCTTGAGCTTTCGTTCCGATGTGACATTCCTGGGCAGCGCGTAGATCTCTCGTGCCATTATACGACCGTCGTCGTATTCAAACCCCCTGATGAATACCATCGTTCCCTTTTCCAGAGAACCAAAACGGATAGTAGCGCCTCTGGAGTTTTTCAGCATGGTCTTATATACCCGGCCTCCTTCATTGATCTCCAGCAGCTCGACCCGTCTTTCGGCGACAATGAGATACCCTCCACCGGCATGTTTTTCCATGATTGCCGCGTGAAACACCATCAAATCGGCGTTATCCCTGTCTGTCGTAATGGTTGGTTCCGCCACACAGAGGGAAGGCCAGAGAAGGCTGCCGGCAACAAGCAATAATGTGACAATAATGAGATGTTTTATTCTATGCACTTTCATGGAACCCTCCTGTTAATAGATCTGTCGCCAGTAAAAGACGTTCATGGGATGCGTTGCAATGGGATCTTCAGGAGCGACACCACCCTCAATACCGATGTACATTTTCGGTCCGCTTTCCAGTATCGCGATAACCGGTGCCGAGGGAATGGCCGCGCCGATTTCCTGGCAGCGATCGAGTTTGCCCAGGGGTACCTCCTGTCCTTCCCCGTCTATCTCAGTAATATTGCTGTAATTGTGAACGGCGGCGCCTGTCATGCAGTCGACGGCATAGAGACGTCCGGTTCCTCTAGCCTCGGAGGCATCGCAGGGATCTTCCGGATTAACGACACCGACATAATCTGGCGTATACGTGGTGAAATAGACGACCCCGCCGAATGTGGAGGGCGGTGCCGTGACCTTTTCTCCGGAATGTTCCAAGCGAATGTACCAGCCTTTCGCGGTGTCAAGGTTTGCCCGCGCCTGGGCCTTCTCTTCCGCCGTGCCCATCTGGATGAGGTCATAGGTAACATCGACGAGATCGGCCTCCGTGATGGTGGTGAACGAGCCGATTTCTGTCCATTCGTTCTTTACGGCGTAGAGCCGATTTACGACGTCCGTCTCTTCCGGGTCGGCGCGGTCGCCCGTGCCGAAGAACAACATTTCGCCACCGACTTCATTTATTGCATCGGGGGAGTAGAATATCTTCCGCTGGACACCGTCGCCTGCAGATGCGGAGAAGAGCTTTCGCTTTCCCCACGACCCGTCCTTGTTGTGATCTTCAAAGGCGAACATGTTGCCACCGAGATCACCGGCGTAGACCGAGTCAAGGCAGCCGTCAGCGCTTGTATCAAATCCGGTAACGTCGACGATACAGTGGGTCATGTCTGCATAGTTCGTGGCGTTGTAGTTCAGGACACTGAGGTTTCCGTTCGCTGCCTGTACCGTGTAGACGGCCCGCCCGAGCGAGTCGCTAACCGAGGGTGTTTCCTGATCCTGATTGTTGTCGTACCCGCCGGCAAGGAGAAAAACGTCCGCTTCGGCGGCCGGCGCCGTCTTCACGGTACCGACCGTCGGCCGTACCCATGATTGCCCGAGCTCCTCGCTGCCGAGGATGGTGGGGTTTACCTGGTAAAGCCATTGGGGGGCCGCAGGTGTCGTCACATCGAGGGCATAGTAGTGATTGCCCCCGCGGCGCTCGCCGAAGAAAAGGATCTTCTGGCTTCCGTTGTCATAGACCTTGGGGGAGCCGTCGACGAAGTAGTCATGATCGTTGTTCAGAAGGAGCGGCAACCGGGTGAGCTGTTCCGGTGGGATGAATCCCCACAGCTCGCGCCCGTCGCTGTCGGCTACGCAGTGCATGACGGAATCGTTTCCACCCGTGAAGATGTAGGAGTCTGTTTCATAGTGGACGATGGCGGGTTCCGAGTGAAGAATATCGCCGAAAATCCAGAAACGGCCTTCGCCGTGAATGTCATCGATGAGATTTTCCCGCTCCGAGTCGCTGCCCACACCCAGGACGGAATTGGTAATCAGGCTGTTCGTTTTCGAAAAGGCGTTGTCGGTGTGGGTGAGGAGCGACTGGCTGTTCATGTATGTATAGAGATTGCGGCTCGTCTGGTCAATCAGGGCTTCACCTGCCCCGCCGGCCGCGACATTGGCACCGTCGGCAACGGCGGACCAATACGATCGGGCATTGTCCTTGATCCGTCCGTCGGCCATGGTTGCCGGATTGCCGTCGGCATCGATCAGCTCTCCGTTGTCATCGAGACCGTATTTTTTCAGGTTACCGAACCACCGCCCGCTCTGCTGGGGCTTGAAGAAGCCGACGTAAATCCTGTTTTCTGCGTAGGTCCTGTTCATTCGACTGACAGGGACGACGGGGGCGACAAACACGGCGTTTTCCTCGACGATCATTGCCATGATCTGCTCGAATGCCTCGGAAAGGCCCGTGATGTTCTGTGCCGTGTAGTACTCACCGCCGCCGTTCAGCGCCGTATCCTGGAGGAGCTGCTGCTCTGTCTTGAAACCGATGGTAAAGGTAATGACGTTCTGTTTCTCGAAGGAGGTCCCCGTCCCGAGGGTGGGATTGCAGTCATTTTCGTAGAGATATTTCGCCACATCGTCGAGGTAGTCGGAGCCGTCGGAGCTGTAGTATCCCGGGTCGTTGTTGTCATCATCGTAGTCACCGATGGTGTCGCCGTTGATGTAGGTACCGCTGCTGAGGTGCCAGTCCTTGTCTTGGGTCGATGCACCGTCGGTCATAAGGATGATGTAGTTCTTCTGGCAGCGCTCCTGCATGGGGGTCGAATAGGTTCCCGTGTTGTACCAGCTCGGCATCCCGGCAAAGTAGAGACCGGCTTCGGCGAGGGTTTCGGCAAGGGGTGTCCACCCGCTGGCGGGAAGGTCATTAACGGTATCGATGAGGTCGTCTGTATCCGTGCCACATGCTTCGAGAACACGGCCGCCCTGATCGTTGTTGAAGCGCATGAGGCCGAAACGGACGTTGTTCGTATCGTTGAGAAGATCGGTGATAACCTCTTTGGCCACGGCGATCCGAGATCGCTTGGTGCCGAGCCCCGATGCCTCGTAGTTCATGTAGTTCCCAAGACGGAGGTGCTTTCTCGTGCCGCCGCAGTTCGAATTCGATCTGATATATTCCCGGCAGTACCCGTTTTGGAGCAGCAGGTTTTTCACCGACGTGCAGTTGATGCTGTAGACATTATCGAAATATTTCGACCAGCCGAACCATGTACTTCGATAGACGGCATTGATCGGATAGGGGCCGGAATACGTCGTGCCGGGGTCATACTCTTCGCCTACAACGTCCACGGTGCTCATACTGCCCGACGTGTCGAAGATGATAAGGACATTGGGTTGGACGGAGACCCCGACGGTGCCGTAGATTTCCGTGTCATCGGCCCGGAGTGCCTGTGGCACCATGATGAACAGTGCCATGATGAGATAAGTTGTCAGTACAAACGCCCGTTTCATGGGATATCCTCCTCTCCAAGTGCAACGAGTACTGTCACAAAGAATGAAGCCATTGCGTATATCAATACTTGTTAAAAACCTTCCACATACCTACCTGGACACGTGAACTGCCCTCGGCGGTTGCCGTCACACCGTAGCGGCGGACTTCGAAGTATTTCAGGCTGTACCCTGAGCCTACCGGCGGTGGTCCGATGTGGTCCATGGCCGGGAAACTGTTGGCGGCAGCGCTGAGGCCGCCGATCGAAGTGCCTGTCTCTTCGATACAGCGTATCTCTACCGCCGCGTCGTTTTCGCCGTCCGAATTGACGTCAACGCTTCCCGTGAACTTGGAAGCCGTTTCACCACCCGTGAGAAAGGGGGTGGTCAACCATGTGTCGGGGGTTTCCATCATCGTGATCGCACCGCCCTCGGCGCTGTAGAACTCGTTGACGATCAATTTCTGGTTGCCAGAAATCTGCAATTCCGTGGTCGTCGTCCTGATAGCCGCGTATCCGATCATCATAACCACGGAGAGCATGATGACGGCGACCAGCAGGACATACCCCCTGTCGTTGTTCAGGATGTCTCGTGAAACTCTCTTCATACGATGTCCCTCAAGCGGTCGTTTAATGTCCTATATTTCTGCATCGAATCCGGGTATTCATGGTTCGCGTAAAGGTATTGCCGTCCGCATCCATCCCCACGACGGTCATGGTGATTGCGATGGCCCGTATGGTGCCGAGTTCATTCGATGCCACGGGGGCGGTGAGGAGTGCGTCGTTTTCGTCGAGATAGCTGAAGGTGAGGGTATTCACGTTGTCGATAACCGTCTGCCATACCTGTTGATTGGCGGTTCCCTCGTACAGGCGTCTGCGCAGCGAGTTGTTCGAAAAGTCATAGGTGACCCGCTCCTCGTTGAGAGGAATATCGATTACGCCGTTCATGTCCAGGTCCGATGTGATGCGGAGGTTCGTTGCAGTGGCATTTTCAATCCCTGTCCATGCATCATCCAGAGGGTCAAACCCGGCCATGCGGATGTCGGCACTCATGAACTCCAATCCCACGCGGACCCGCTGCTGTGCTTCGGCTACCCTGTCCTGTGTTTTATATGATTTATTGGCGGCAATATACACGTTATAAATGGCTCCAATGACGACCGTGGCGAGAAGCATCACAACAACGAGTTCGATGAGGGTGAACCCCTGTCTAGTGACCGTGTGTGAATAATGTGTCTGTTCTCCCATCAGGACCCTTCTCCTCTCGTAATGGTTGTGAGATCGACCCGGTGAGTCGATCCCTCCTCTTGCCACGTGACCGTTACCGTCACCCGGCGGGAATCGCCAATGGTTGCACCGAATTGCCAGCTCCGGGTGAAAATTCCTGGCTGATCGTTACCGCCTGTTTCGGCGGTAATATCGGTGCTGTTCTTGATCTCTTCGAGCTTGTCCTGTGCCAGAAATGTTGCCGTGGTGATTTCATTGCCCATTTTGTTGCCTTTTATCGCACTTACCTGCATCATGGCAGCCCCCAGAACGCCGATGATAAGGATGGCGATGGCAAACACGAGCTCGATGATAGTAAAGCCACGATTGCTTCCGAGAATGTTGTTATGCAATTTTTGCATCATGATGGTGTACCTTATTGTTCGTCTTGCCACACGCCCCCGTCAGGACTCGTTTGAATTCTCACCATACCAACCATAGAAAGGCTGACCCCTCGGTATCTGTTTTCGGTGTTTTTCATGTAGCAGTGTCCGCCGAACCCGTTGGGAAGACCACGGCCGTCAAAACGAAATCGTGGAACACCCCCTGCAAAGCTTGCCGCATACATATCAACTGTTTCGGGTATGGTAACCTGTCGTATAAGTGTTTCGCTACCGTCACAGATCCAGTTGTCGGCGGCACCGGCGCCTTCTCCGTCGTCGACAAAAATCGTATACGTTTCGGCACCCGTGTCGAAGATGAGTGCCACATGGGCATTTGCCCGTATCGCTCGCATTTTAGCGAGTTCCATATTGGATTTCAGATCCATCACTGCCGATTTCAACTGGACATTCGCATTGTACGTCGTAATAGCCGGAGCGGCAATAAGGGCGATGATGGTAATGATCGTCATGATTATCAGCAGTTCCACCAGTGAGAAGCCTTTTGGGCCGTGCATAATTGGTAATCCTCATGCGTACCGACGGTAACGATTGTCGGGTCATATATGTGAATAAGTTCACACGGTAGTTATTAAATATGTTAGCAACAAGTGTGCCATAATTTTTCGTATGACAATTTTTTCGACAGTATTGCTATTATTGTTTCATGGTATACACTTCACCGATTTTTTGTGCCGTCTCTCATCGTTATGCAAGAATCATATCGGTCATTTTCACGGGATTGCAGCCATCACCACCGGTTTGCGTTGGCATCAAGAGATTTAACCCCCGTCCCGCTTGAAAAACAGGAGTGCCGTATATCGTATTTCCCTTCAGGTGTTCATGCCTCCATCCCTATCGTAAGAGGAGCAATCTCGTAGCACACTCGCCCCAGAAAAGATACGCGACTGCGGCAATCGACAGAAAGGGGCCGAAGGGTACCGCATATTTCATGTCTTTTCCCTTATAGATCATTACGGATATTCCGACTATTGCACCGATAAGAGAACTCAAAAGGAGAATGAACCAGAGGGACTGCCAGCCCAGAAACGCCCCCAGCATTGCCATGAGCTTGATGTCTCCACCCCCCATTCCTTCAATTTTCCTCAGGAGCTGGTATCCGAGGGCGATGAGATAAAAACACCCTCCACCGATGACGATTCCGAGCAGCGCGTCTACAAATCTGATATCCATAAAAAGTGTTGCAGCCAAGAAAAAGAGCGGAATACCGGGCAGGGTGATGACATCGGGAATAATCTGATGCTCGAGATCGATGAATGTGATCATGATCAGGACTGAGACGAAGACGAAACTCAGGAAGTATTGCACCGAGATGCCGTATTGAATGACCAAGAGGAGCGATATGGTCGCCGCGATCAGTTCAACCGCCGGGTAGACAGGCGATATTTTTGCGCTGCAGTGGCGACACTTTCCTCCCAAGAGGAGGTAGCTCACGATTGGTATATTATCGTACGGTTTGATTGGGGTCTGGCAATTCATACAGTGAGAGTGAGGGTAAACGATAGACGTGTCCGCCGGAATTCGGAATATGCACACATTGAGAAAACTTCCCACGACACCGCCGAAGACAAATGCCAGAAGAAGGATAAAATATCCTGTGAACGATGACACCGTATACATCTCTCTGCTTCACGCACGTATAACTGTAATTTTTATAGTCGTGATACTTATACTATAGAGTGTGATTGAACTCAATGAAGTGCTTCATATAAATGATGTGAAAGAGATCACAGGGCTGTATATAAGTGTGCCCGTTTGCGCAGACGTTCGAGGTCAAGGATCTGAATTGTGTTACCCTCTGTGCTTACCAATCCCTTTTCTCGCAGCACTCGTAGTTCCTTGTTAATGCTTTCTCTGGTAACACCCACCATGCTGGCGAGATCCTTCTGTGTCAGCTTCAGGTTGATTTCTATGGGCTCGCCCGCCTTTTCCTGTTGACCGTAATTTTCGGCAAGCTCCGCCAAGCGCCGCGCGAGGCGTGTTGAGATGGTGAGGAAACAGATGTCCTCCAAGAGGTCATCCGTCCTGCGCAGTCGCAGGGATAAATAGGAGAAAACAGATTTGATTGCATCTTCATTATTGATGAGGAACGAGATAAAATCACCTCTGTTGAGGGCATACAGTTCCGAAGGCTCAAGTGCCACTGCATCGGCCGAGCGGGGCATGCCGTCAAGGAGCGCCATTTCCCCGAAGAAATCACCCTCGGACAGGATAGCCGGTGACACTTCATCTCCCGTCTCCGAGGGGAGCACGATTTTCACGCGTCCCGAGCGTACAATGTACAGGGAACTTCCCTCATCACCCTTTCGGAAAAGAACCTCTCCCTTCTTGAGGGGACGGCGTCTTAATGAAGCAGCCAGACGTTTTCTGTCCTCGCTATCAAGGGACTGGAATAACTCAACTCCTTGTAAGAATTCTTCGCGTATCATAGCACTGCACCACATGGGCCAATCGGTTACGTCGTATACTGCTACATCGATGCATTAACAGTACCGAAACCCGGCCTTTTCGATTTATTGCAAAATTGCTTTCAATCGTATATATCCCTATCTAGTATATATACGGTGCAAAGTCAAAGAATAAATCAACAATTACCGTATCGTAGATATTTCTTTAGAAGCGGCAGGTGATGTATGAAACAGTTTTCTGTAACAACGGGGAGTCGGTCTGCAATGATCGATATAACTGCTCACGTTCGGGAAATAGTCAGGGAAAGCGGTGTGCAGCGGGGCATATGTTACGTCTTCGTTCCCCATACGACTGCCGCCGTGACGATTAACGAAAATGCCGATCCTGATGTGCCGAGAGATATTCTCATGGAACTGGACAAGGTGATTCCTCTCAGCGATCATTATCGCCATAGAGAGGGAAATTCTGCTGCTCACATCAAGTCGTCACTTGTCGGTGCGTCCGAGACGGTGTTTGTCGAAAACGGCTCTCTCATTCTGGGTACATGGCAGTCTCTTTTTTTCTGTGAATTTGATGGTCCCCGGACTCGAAGAGTGTCCGTAAGAATCGTCGGAGCAGAGTAAACGGGAGTGAAGTTCGACGGGGTGCTATGAGCTTGATGTACGTGACAATACTCGGTTCGGGGACATGTGTTCCCTCTCTTCACAGGAGTTCGTCTTCCGTCATGGTTGAGGTCGGCAGTTCCCGACTTCTGTTCGATCTTGGTACGGGAACAATCAGAAGGCTTCTCGAGGCGGGAGTAACCATCTCCGATATCACGCACGTGTTTTTATCCCATCTGCATCCTGACCACACGGGGGAATTCGTCTCGTTTCTGTTCGCCACCAAATATCCGGAAGTATACCCACGACGTGATCCTTTCTTTGTCGCCGGGGGGCGCGGGGTCCGCTGGTTTTATCGAACGCTGAAGAAGGTTTACGGATCATGGATAGTGTTGGACCCGGGCATGATGAATATGATTGAATTCGATGGGGGAAAAGAAGATATGCGCGCATTTGATGATTTCGCGGTCCATACCCTTCCTCTTGCGCATATCGACAGCAGCGTGGGATTCAGGGTGGTGTACGAAGGAATATCTGTCGTATATACGGGCGACACGGATATGTGCGAAAATCTCGTATCCCTTGCCCGAAATGCCGATCTCCTGATATGTGAGGCGGCTATGCCTGATGAGCGCAAAGTTGCGGGACACCTCACCCCGTCCCTGGCGGGCGACGTTGCCGCCCGCGCGAAGGTTAACCACCTCGTGCTGACACATTTTTATCCCGACTGTGACGGGGTTGACATCGCGGCGGAGTGTCGAAAAACATATAATGGACCCTTGACACTTGCACGGGATCTTATGAGGATAGAGGTGACTCGATCGTGTGTGGCGATAAAAGAAGCGGACACAGTCTGAAAATTTTTTGTACTCCCTGAAGATGCATGGCCGAGAGGACGAATAATGGTACGGCAAGAGAATAATCCGATCTATCGGTATTGGCAGATCCTGCGTGTGTTGCTCGCTCGATCTGTTCGCGCCTTTTTCAGCGATAATTGCCTGAATTTATCGGCGGCAGTTGCCTTCTATTCCATCATTTCTGTTGTGCCGATACTTTTTCTTATTTTTTATGCAAGCGGTATCCTGCTGGGATCGTCGGAGCAGGCGTATGCTGCGGTCGTTGAGTTCGTGCAAGAGCTTCACCCGTATGTGGAAGAGACCTTAATATACGAAATAAAGAAACTCTCTGAGGTCAGCGGATTTTCCGGGTGGCTGGCTATCGCATTCCTGTTATGGATTTCGACGATGCTGGTGACATCACTGGAGTCCTCTTTTGCGGTGATTTTCAAGGTTGAGGATAGAAGGCATCCGTTCAGATCGATTGTGATGGGATTTGCGGTGATACCAGTGGGCCTCATAGGAATTCTTTTCTCTATTGTCGTAAGCTCCGTCACACGGTATCTCAGCGAGTGGAAGTTTGCCACGGTAGTGCTCACCAGCCCCCTCGTAAAATATATTATTCCCCTTTCGGTGACGGTGGTGTTTTTTACCCTCGTCTACAGAGTTGTCCCGAATAAGAGGGTTTCGTTTCTCAACGCGCTCATAGGCGGATTAACCTGTACGGTGCTTCTCGAAATCGCCAAGTTTCTGTTCAATCTGTATCTCTCACTGGGAGGTAACCCCGCCGGGTTTGTCTACGGTTCGTTGAAGGCCCTCGTGTATGTGGTTATCTGGGTCTTTTATCTCGCCACCCTGATTCTCTTTACAGGGGAAATAGTTTCCGAACTCGAAAAAAGAAAGGAGCTTCTAACTGCGTCATGACTGCATTTCTGATACTTGCATCTGCCTCACCGCGGAGAAGAGAACTATTGGAGGAAATAGGAATTGAATGTGAGGTAATTCCGAGCGGTGTTGACGAGGAGTTCCTGGAAGGAGAAACGCCTGTCGAGCACGTGAAGAGGCTCTCTCGCGAGAAGTGCTCGGCAATTTCTTCCCCCGTGCCCGATGCCTGGATACTGGGGGCGGATACCATCGTACTGATTGACGGAGAGATTCTCGGGAAACCCGGGACACCCGATGAGGAACGACACATGTTGATGAAACTAAGCGGAAGAGAGCATGCGGTTATCACAGGGTTCAGTATCATAAACAGAAACGCCGATGTAGTCGTCAGCGATGCGGTAGAATCACGGGTCGTCTTCAAGGAGCTGTCCGAAGATGAGATAGCGTGGTATGCCCGGTCGATGGAACCCTACGATAAAGCGGGGGGGTATGCCGTGCAGGGCATGGCGTCATGTTTTATAATAGAGATTCACGGTTCCTATACGAACGTTGTCGGTCTTCCCGTCTGCGAGGTTGTGTCGGCATTGAAAAAAGTGGGGGTGGTAGATTTCTCGAAGTGAGAAGAAATCGCCAATCAACAATGGACTCCCGTATCATTGAGAGTGAGGAGCAACGTAGTAATGATGACACGTTTCGGAGTGCCGAGAGTAAAGCACATTGGAACATGAGGGAATGTCTCGAAGTATGCTA
>Ga0272441_10002591_pt1 | contig 36288 bp, 29 predicted proteins | sample SSMProp6N_FD_193582 | JGI IMG/M metagenome (GOLD analysis project Ga0272441, IMG submission 193582) | Marine sediment archaeal communities from Little Sippewissett salt marsh, Falmouth, MA, United States - SSM-Prop-6N | ecosystem: Environmental > Aquatic > Marine > Wetlands > Sediment ...
CCACGGCAAGTGCGAGCGGGAAAAGCAAGCATGCCTGGAACGGGCGGCACAGATGGAAGTGGATATTCTGGAATGCATTTCCATGGCCGAAGCGGCAGGATACGCCACAAAAGACTATGTGGATAATCACCCAATGCTTGCGCCGATGGCTCTGGAAGAGCCCAAGACTAATGAGCCGGGGGGAAGACGATGACTGAGCCAAAGGACGCGGTGCAAATCGCCACAGACCAGATTATCGAGAAGGCGTTGAAGTTGATGGCGGAGAGTCTGGAAAAGCCCATCGGGTGGTACGGATACGAGCCCCCGAAAGAATGCCCGAACCATTGCCCTTTGCCTTTCCCGAGTCAGTTCTATCCGCTCAAGGCTGGCGGGATTTTGACGTGGTGTCCGGTCTGCAAGGTCATGGAGTTGAATGGGCGGGTGGCAGGCAGAGCGGAGCCGAACGCAGAGGCAAAGCCGGGGGAGCATGGAAGCTGGGTTTTGATGCCAGACCAGCCGTTGTCATTCTTGACAGTGAATTTCACGATTCCAGAGATTGGGGAAGACGATGAGCAAGAATAGCAAGCCGATGACCCCAGGCGAACAGATGGTGTGGGCTGCGGTGTTTGCGCAGGCTTTGGGTACGAGCGCTTTGAACGCGCTAGCCGGGGTGAGCGAGGTTCCAGATATGTCTCTTGTTCAGACGGCAATCGATTTGGCTTCTTTCGCGGTGGAATCCATGCGGTCCACATACCGGGAAGGGGCAGCGGTCTACGAAACGCGCAGTCCTTATTCTGAAAAGCTGCGCCAAATGTTGGGCGTGACTACCCCGTACCCGGATGAAGAAGAAGTCTGGGTTTTGATGCATCAGGATGTTCCAGAATACGATGACGGGGAAGCGAGCTTCTGGGCTTTCTTTGTGCGCGATGGGAAGACGTACCGATTCATGGCGCGTGAGATTCAAGAGAAGAAGGAGCTGCGGGAGGGGGAGATTCTTCTTCGGATGTTCCGGTCGGAGGCGCGGCGTGTGGGGGTTGAATTCGCAATCGTTGACCATCGCCCGAGGCGGTTGGCTGAATTGGAGGCGCAGAATGTGTAAGCGAACGCATTTGGGAGACCCTTGTGTCCATTGTGGGTTGCCCCAAGATGAGATTGGCATAGGTCCGTGTGAAGTCCGTGTGAAAGTGAGTCCGGGCAACACAGAGGCGCAAGAACTTGCCAGGGAGCATGCTAGGGAGTTGGAGCATTTGCAGGCAATAGCTTTCCAGCAAAGAGAGCGGGCTGAAAGGGCAGAAGCCGAGGTTGAAGTCGCTGAGTTGCAGGAAACCATCAGAGAGCTGCAAGCGAAGTACAAAGCGCTGGAGGAAGTCCGAGAGCCCGGAACGTGCGAGTGCGGTGACGATGAGGCTTGCCGCTTCGTTCGGGAACGGGATGCGGCGCGGGAGCGGGTGAAGCAGTTGGAGGGATTGGCCCGCGAACTATTCAGGGAGCTGGATGAAGAAGGGATGGTGCGGGATTCAATGCGTCGTGCGGAAGAGTTGATTCCAGGCATTCGAGCCGACAGCGGGCTAAAACCCCGATGAACAGGGGCTAAAAAAATTCCAGAAAAATGTCATTTTCTCCTTGACAAGTCCGGCATAATGCCGTACACTATAATCATGGTGAACGAAAGGAGAAAGACAATGACTAAGCGAATGAGCAAGGCGGAATTGGCGAAGTTGGACAACGAAATCATGGCAGCGGCGAAGAGCGTGTTTAGTAATCGCGGGAGCTTCGAGGTTTTCCATGTGACCGAGGCTCTGGGAATCAGCTATCACTACGACGAATCTTCGGTCAATCGGGTGCGGCGTCGGCTGATGCGGATGGTGGAAGTTGGCAAGTTGAATGCTCGCAAGGCCAAGCGCTACGATGCCCAGAAGCAGCTTCCGGGCAATAACTACTTCGGCGGCTGCGGTTCTTGTGTTCGCCGGTACTACCTGTTTAGCCTTCCCGAAGAAGTTGAGGACAGCCCGTTGACCACGGAAGAGCTGAAAGACTACGCGAAGGATGCTGTGGATGAAATGGATTTGGACCAGCGGCAGAGCTTCTTGTACGACCCGGAGAGCTGGAAGGATGGCATCACGACTTCCCATGTGATTGCGATTCGGGAAAGCGGTGAGCGGTTCATCGAGACTTCCGAAGAGTGGGGAAGGTTGGCGAAGATTATGGAGCGCGAAATCAGAGAGCGGGGCAAGGCGTGGGCGGAGTCGGCCCGGATGGAGGCGGCGAGCCAAATCAAGTTGACCCCCGAAGAGACTCTGGAAGTTTTCGATGCGTTGGCCGTTATCGCCAAGACTCCCGAGATTGCCGAGTTCCTTGCGGCCCATGACCCGAAGGCTCTGGAGCAAGTGGAAAAGGCTCTGGAGATTGCTACGCTGGATGATGGGGTGTCCCAATGAATCCCGCGCAAATCGCCTGGAAGCAAATCAGCACATGGACCAAGATGGCTTGCGGTGCGCGGGAAGCGAAGGCGTCTGAGAATGAGTTGACGTTCAAGGTTCACTCCAAGCCGATGCGGTTCATCCAAGTCGCGTACCAGGCTGGGCTGGACTTGTACGCCGTCGAATACTTCCGAATCAAGCGCGGCTCGTACCAGCGCGTGACCCTGGAATCTCTGGAAGGCGTGTACGCAGACCAGCTTTCCGAAACCATCTATCACATGGTCAACAAGTAAGATTAGGCCCCCCTTGGCAGCGTAGGTTGTCCCATCCCCCATCCCCGACCCTGCGCTGTCTTGGGGGGCCACCTTCCCTCCCCAGACCCGAGAAAACTTTTTTCCAGAGAGTGTCGTTTTTTGCTTGACAGGTCCGGCATAATGCCGTACTATGGAGTCATGGTGAACGAAAGGAGAAAGACAATGAAGAAGTTGAGCAAGGCGCAAAAGAGGGTTGTTGAGAACATGGCCGATGGGTACGAGTTGCGCGGCGGCGGGTACATGGCGCGGTTGGAGAAGTTCATTTCCATGCCGGGTGTTGGCAAGTCCGAGGGCTATACCCACGGCATCGATGTGCGTCCGGCCACGGTTCGGTGCCTGGAAGAAGCCGGGGCAATCCGCGAAATCCCGAAGCGTGAAGGCGATGCCGATTTCGTTCGCCGGTACGAGTTGGCGGTGTGACCATGAAGACTCGCAAGACGACACGAATCGACATGCATTTGCATACGAAGGGCAGCGATGGTTGGGGCACCCCCGAAGAGATTGCCGCGAAGGCTGTGGAACGTGGGCTGGACGGGTTGGTCATTACGGACCATCACAACACCTTTTCCAGAGAAGGCGACCGGGTTGCGGAAGCTTGCCTGGAGGCGGGGCTTCTGGTTTTCCGGGGATGCGAGTACAGCACGGACAGCGGGCATGCTCTGGTTTACGGAGTGCCCATCGAAAGTCTGGAGTACAAGAAGCATTACAGGCCCATCCAGAATCTCATCAACGACGTGCGGGCGGCTGGCGGCGTTGTCATTCCGAGTCACCCCTACCATGGATACAGCAAGAAGCTGGGCGGGCGGGTTTACTCCCTGGAAGGCATCCCGGCGTTGGAAGGGCGCAACGGCCAATGCGAAGTCCGCTACCCGCATGAAAACGAGGATGCGATGCTGGCGGCGAAGGCGTTGGGTATCAAGTCCATCGGCGGCTCCGATGCGCATGACCCGAAGTACATCGGGTGTTGCTTCACAGAGTTCAAGGGCTGGATTGACTCCGAAGAAAAGCTAGTCCATGCGTTGCTCCATGGGCGTTACCGGGCCATGCGGAACATGAACGCGGTGCGCGGCATTCGGAAGAGCTGGAAGAGCTGGCGGAAGGGCGGGAAGAAGTATTCCAGAAAGTCTTTCAAAGACTACCAGCACGGATTGCCGATTTACGGGCGGACTTCTCTGGACAGTTCCTTCGATATGAGCCATGTTCGGAAGCATGACAGAGCGGAAGAGCGACAAGACGAATTCACAGAAGAGAACTTCCGAGAATGGGAACGGCAATTCTACGGTGAGTCATTCGATGACCCGTTCTACTTCTCCGAAGACCCCTATGGTTCGGACCCCGGTGAAGGCTCCGGTTCGGACTCCGGTGACGAAACCATCCATTAGCAGTCCCTCATCCGATTCAGACCTCATCCAGAGATTGCGGGCAAAGCTCAAGGGGGTAGACCCCGCAGAGCCTTTGCCCATCATTGACTGCCCGACAACGGCTTCGCCAGAGCACAAGCTGAAAGGGCTGGGCAAGCTATTTCTGGAATCCAAAGAGTCTCGGTTCAAAGTCACCGAAGAAGAGCTGGAAGATTACGTCCAGGCGACAGCCTACGGGGAAGACCCGGAATGGGATGACTTGACGGCAGAGCTGGAGGCGTCCAGTTGCGCGTTCTTTGCGCAGGAAGTGCTGCGGGGGCCAGCCGAGTACGGGGGAAGGTTCTTTGTGAGCGAGCACCATGAAGAATGGGATGAGTTGGTCCACAAGCATGACCGGCTATGTGTGCTCGCACCACGCGACCATGGCAAGACCTTCTTCTACGATTTCGCGTATCCAATCTGGAAAGCGAAGACCAAGCCTGGAAGCATCGGGTTCATCTTCTCCGCCACGGCACCCCAGGCGGAAAGAATTCTGGAAGATATAAAAGAAGAGCTGGAGTCAAACCCGAAGTTGCAATACCTAGTCCCGAGCAAGAAGGACAAGTGGTCCAGCCGCTACATCAAACTGAGCAACGATTCCAGAATCTATGCGAGAGGCTTCGGAACGAAGGTGCGCGGTGCCCACCCCGATTGGATTATCGTCGATGACGGGCTGAATGACGAAACCATCTATTCGGAAACCACGCGGTCAAAACAAATCGATTACTTCCTCACAGCCATTTCCAACATGGTGATTCCGGGCGGGCAAATCATCGTGGTAGGAACCCCATTCCACAAGATGGACTTGTACGGGGAGCTGCGGGAAAACGAAGAGTACCATTTCCAGAAATACCAAGCATGGGCAGATGAGAAGTCTGGAATCCCGCTGTGGCCTGAGCGGTACAACAAGGAAAGGCTGGAAGCAAAGAAGCGAGAGATTGGCGGCATCCGGTTCACAAGAGAGTTCATGTGCGAGCCGGTGGCCGATGATATGAGCCTGTTCCCGAGCTACCTGTTCAAAGGGGAGCCGATAGAACAGTACAGCGTCAAGTTGGGGATGGCCCGAAAATGGTGGGATGAGCATGTGGGCGTGGATGTGTTCATGGGAGTGGACTTTGCCATGTCGAGTTCCGTCCAGGCAGACTACACAGTTGTCTGGACCATGGGGCTAGACAAGAAGGGCAATCGCTGGATAATGGACATTCAACGGGAGCGCGGTCTTCCATACCAGTCGCAGCTAAGTCTGATAAACGAGGTTGCCAGAAAGTACGAGCCCGGATTGATTTTTCTGGAAGACAATCAAATGCAGCGCATCTTTGGCGATGAGCTAATCCGCACAAGCGACTTGCCGATTCGGAAGTTCACCACAGGCATCCAAAAGCATTCTCTGGAAAAAGGTGTTCCGTCATTGCGCGTCTTGCTGGAGAATCACAAGTTCAGAATTCCGCGTGGCGATAAACGCAGCGTGGAATTGACGAATATCTGGATTGACGAAATGCAATCCTTCACATGGAACGAAGGCAAATTGCAAAGTGTTGGGGGACACGATGACACCGTGATGGGTTGTTGGATTTGTGACCAGGCTGTGCGCCAGGGCGGATTCAAGTTCACGTTTGGCGATGAATACGGTGATGAGAGCATGGATGACTTGCTGGCCGAGCTGATGGGCGAAAGCAAGGATGAAAGTCTGGAAAACGAGGATGCCGAAGAAGCTGGCGGGGAGCCGAAGAAGGCGCATCCCCCGGCCAATTTGGTTGGAGCGGGCTTACCGCTGGGAGCACCGCTTCCCGGTGGAATCCCTTTCAAGTGAGGTTGGGCACGGCAATCGGTTTCGAAGTTCGCTCTCCGCTTCCGGTTGCCGATGCCCTTTGAATTTTTGGAGGCTGTAATGCCCGCGAATGTTGTCAAGACGGCAGAGGATGAAAGACTCTGGAACAAGGCCAAGGTGCAAGCCGAGAAGCAGGGCCGGGCGGGGGACTATGCGTACATCATGGGCATCTTCAAGAAGATGACCGGGCGCAAGTCCGAAGAGCCCGCAGGATGCGCTACTCCAGGCGAAAAGAAGCGTTCTGAGGGCATGGGAGCCGGTGAGGCAAGGGGAGGTGGCAAGGGGCCGATGGGAAAGCCTGTGGGGCTCAAGAAGGCGTTTACCATCCCGGCAGGATTCAAGATGCAGCGCATTCCAGGCCAGGTGCCAGCAAAGAGTCTGGAAAGGGCGGCGAAGCTGGACAAGATGCCGAAGGGGTCCAGGGCGGCGCAGCTTTTGAACCACACCGACCCCATGCTCAGTCCGAATGCTGTGGTGAAGGGGCTGGGCTTCGACATGACCAAGGAAGGCGACTGGACGAAATTTCTGGAAGAAGCTTTCCAGACAAGCCCGAATGAGTTGGTGTTGCGGAAGACCATCATGGAAAAGGCTCTTCTGGAGAAGCAGGAGCCAGCGCTTCGCCGGGCGATTCTGGAACGGAGCCTGAGCTACTGGCGGGAATCGCGGAAGTCCATGGTCGAGGTGTTGACCCCGGATGAGCTTCTGGAAAAGGGAACGCCGTTTGGCGGGAAGACTCCGAAGGGGTACACCAAGAAGAAGGGCAAGGGCGGCAAGCCCATCTATGTGAAAGAGGGGACGGGCAAGAAGTCTGGAAAGAAGAAGTCGAAGAAGAGTAAAGCGGCTCCAGAGTTGACCCCGGAGCAAAAGGCCGAAGAAGCATTCAAGGTGAAGTGCCTTCTCCAGACAAAGTACGCAGACCATGCTTACGCGAAAGAAGCAGCGGACGCTGTGGCGAAGAAGTTGGTGAAGCATGTCAATCAAATGTACGGGTACATCTTGCATGAAAAGCAGCTTTCATCGCATCCGGCGTTTGAAAGGCAGCGTATGGAAAAGACCCTCACTCCATTGGTTGCCGAGTATTACAAAAACGCGGTTGACGATGTGAAAGCGGGGCATAGCTGGGGGAATGTGGATTGGTCGGATACGGATGAGTTCATCCGGCAAGTGGTAAGGCCGGGGCTTTCAAAGGTGTTCAATTCCGTGACCAAGTTCCAAGGCGTCGGTCCTTTGAGCTACGTCAACCGATTACGCAAGATGGAGAAAATCCCGTGGGAACGGGAAATGCGGAATTGGGATTCGGAAGCGAATGCGGAATACCATGAAGTCCGCAAGAGGGAAAAGGCGGCGCAGTCTGGAATGGGCAAGCTGGACTATGGGGAGTTGATGAAGCTTCCCGTGGGGGCCAAAGTTACCGTCGAAGTGTCTCCAGGCGACATTGGTGTGGGCGTGAAGACTAAGAAGGGTGGGAGCACAATCTGGAAATTCACGCGGTCGGATGGCGTGACGCTGGACATTGGCGATGAGCAATTTCTGGATTCTGCGGTTCGGGGCGTCGGGAAGGTAGAAAAGGCAATGCCCACCGAAGAGCGTTTTGTGATGCGCAAGGCGGTGGCCCGGGGAGGCAAGTATTACAAGCGCGTTCCCAAGAAGGATGGCAACGGGCATCACTACTTCTACAAGCCGGAAGACTACGACAACCGGCCCGATGCGCATCTTTCTGGAGAGGATGCGGGCCGAACGTATCTTTCTGGAAAAGTCGCCAAGTGCGTTGCGGCGGCGGGCAAGAAGGGCTGCGGCCCGGATGCCTTTCAGGATTTGGTAAAGAAGCACGGCCACAAATCGGTTGCCCAAGTCTTGAAGGATTCGGTGAATGGTGGGAAGCTGTCTTTCAAGAAGGGCAAGTTCTACGCAGTCGAATCGAAACGGAGCGAAGCATGAAGGTCATTACGGACAAGGGAACTTTCGACACAGAGGCGGGGGATTTTCTGGAAAAGGGCAAAGCCCTTCCCGGTGGCGAAGCGGAGAAGCAGAAGAAGACCGAAAAGGATTTTCCGCCCGAAGCCGTGAAGCAGGGAATCAAGGTCGAAATGGAACATACCGATGACCCGAAGGTCGCCAAGGAAATCGCTTTGGACCATTTGGCCGAGAGTCCGAAATACTACGACAAGCTCAAGGTCATGGAAGAAGAGCTGGAAGAAGATGAAGCCAAGAAGGCAGAGCCCACGACACCCGAAGAAGAAGCCAAGCGGGAGTCCAAGATGCCGGACGCTCCCCCTCCGCCCATTCCAGGCGTGCCGAGCGTGAAGAAGTCCGGGCTGGATTCTCTGGACGAATATCTGGAAAAGGGAAGGAACGCGACTCCCATCGGGGGGAAAACTGAATCCGGGCTTACGGTCAAGATGGTGGGCGGGAAGCGCGTGTACTTCAAAGAGGGTGAAGGCGGGGGAAGCAGCGGTGGGGAACAGAAGGAATTGAAGGACGTGACTTCGGAGTGGCAAAACCAGAATTCGCATTGGTTAGGGAATTCAGTTTCCCCAGGAACTACGATTACAGTTACGGATAAGGGGGGCACGGAGCGTACCTGGGTCAAGGGGGCAGGGGATTATTTTATCGGCATCGCGTATGATGATGGCGCGAAAGTTCGAGACCCCGCTATGCGCACTTACAAAAAGACCCTCAGTGAGTTAGCGGAGCATCTTTCGGACAAAAATTGTGCGAAGGTGGCGGCGGGTACGAATTTGACTGGATACGCCAAGGGCATCGTCCAGGGCAATAAGATGCTATTTAGTGGGAAGGGGGCGAACAATGCGCTTGCTACTTGGGCGATTATGCCCGAGGGGCGGGAAATGAAAATTTTGGCGGGCTATGCCAATCCTGATTTGCCTGGGTCTGCCCCGAAGGGTGCGGTCATTTCTGGAAAGCATCGCAGCGGGGCGGAGCATACCGTGAAGAAGATTGGGGATGGCCCGGAAGGGCGGTGGGTAGTCGTTGCAGGCGACCGGAAGGGGAAAGAGTATTCCACGGAGGCGATTGAGCGGTTGATGGGGAAGGGCAAGTCTCCATTTGACCCGAAGTCATTTACTTTCGGGAAGCCGGTGGGGGCGAAAAACTTTGGTGGAACGGAGAAGAGCATGTCTGGAATCGAATCTCTGGATGACTATCTGGAAAAGAGCGCGAGCCATAAGTACCTGCGCCGTTGGAAGGGCAAGGACGGGAGCTGGAACTACGAATACAAGCAAGAGAAGGGCGGGAAGGGTTCGAAGTCTGCCATGAAGCGGGAGGCTTGGAATTACGCAAACGAGCTGGGAGGGGCGGCTTCGAAGGTAGCGGAAGCCGGGCTCAAGGAGTCCATCAAAAAGCTCAAGGCGGCAGGGCACAAGACAAAGACTCTGGAACAGTATCTCAGCGCATACCAGGCGGGAGGTTCCGAGTGGAAGCAGATGAAGGCGAAGGAGTCCGAAGCTTCCAGAAAAATGTTGAAGGAGAAGACCAAGCCCAAGGGGAAGGACACGTTTGACCCGTTGGCGGACATTATGGGGGCGAAGTCCCCCAAAGGGGCATCGGAGGCTAAGGCGAATCTCAAGCCCATTTCTGCCGCTGAGAAAAAGGCGGCAAAGCAGTTGCAGGAGAAGGCTAACTTCCCCTCGGTTTCTGAGGCGACCGTGGCCCAGGCCGAGTCGCTGGGCCGCACAGAGAAAGATTATCGTGGCTATCTGGATGCGGTGATTAGCGGGGATGCGGAAAAGGCCGCGAAGATTTTGGAAGCGGCACAGCCGGTGTACCCCGGCGAGCCGACAGGGGCCGAAATGGCTCAGAAGGAGTTGCAGGCGGCTACCGAGGGGGAGTCCGGGGGTTCGAAGCCCAAGAAGAAGAAGGAGAAGAAGCCCAAGCAAGCCAAACTCGGCAAGACCCACAGGAAAGCGCTGGGGGCGGGCACCCGGAATGGCGTTGTGCCCGGAGGGCTCCAGGCGTCGGAGAAAGCCGTGTACGACATGGTTGACGCGGGGCTGATGGAGTATTCGGGGCACGGGCAGTACAAGACCACGGACGCAGGGCGGAAAGCCTTGGAGGCCGGAACGTACACAAAAAAGAAAGTGGAGAAAAGCATGTCTGGAATCGAAGCGTTGGGAGAGTTCGCCAAGGCCCGGAACGTGACCCCCGTTGGCGGCAAGACGGAATCCGGCCTCACGGTCAAGATGGTGAACGGCAAGCGCGTTTACGAGAAGGAAGGCGAAGGCAAGCCCAAGAAGTCTGCCCAGCCGTTGACGGATGACGAAAAGGACGCCGCCGATGAGCTGATGCTTTTTCTGGAAAACGATTCGGACATTTACCGGCAGCGCGAAGCGTTCGAAGCGAACGTGGTCAAGAAGATGGCTGCGGGGAAGTACGATTCCGCCAAGGCGGGCAATCTCTGGAAGTACCTTGCCGAGCGTGCGGCGAAGAAATACAAGAAGGAAGTTGGCGATTCGGGGGACTACAATTTCACCCCCAAGGTGCGCTTGGCTGTGGGCAAGGAGCTGGCGAAGGACTTCGAACAGATGGTGAAAGATAACCCCGAGAACTACGACCAGCACGTTCCCAAGAAGTATAAGGAAGGGTGGAAGGCCAAGGACGCGGACAAGCGTAGCATGCAGAAGAAGGTTATCGAGGCCAAGGCAGGCGACAAGGTGAAGTTCAAGAACGGTGATACAGCCGTGAAGATGGAAGGCGACAAGTGGACCTTGACTACCGAGAGGGGTTCGACCCATGAGGTGTACGATGGGCATGTCAAAGGCCGACTGGAGGGCATTCAATTCATTCCGAAGGGTGGCGGCGGGGGAAAGTCTGAGAAGTTGGATGCTATCTGGAAGAAGATGCATTCCGATTACAAGTCGGATTCAAACGGCGTGAAGAAGGTCATGGTCATGCGTTCGGGGGGCAGTACGTTGGTTCCGTTGACGGAGTTGACTTCTGCGGAAGTAGACAAGCTTTCTGGCGGCAATACGAAGAAGTCTCTGGAAGACTGGCTTCTGGAAGACATGCTGGAAAAGGCATGGGAGGAAGACATGGAAGAATATCTGGAAAAAGCAGACAGCTTGCCTTCGGGCCAGCCCAAGATGGGCGGAACGGGCGGCGAGCAAGGCGGCACCTTGGCAGGCAAGGGCAAGCAGAGCGGGTCGAGCGACAGCGCGGCTACCCCTGGACAGGGAGCCCCCGCACCGAAGAAGCAGAAGTTGTCCGAGGATGATGAAGATGACGAAAAGCAGATGAAGCCCCACAAGAAGCCCATCGAAAAGCTTTCGTCGGCTCGCAAATCGCTGGACGGCACGGCCCGGAGCCAGATGGATGCGGTGGCCTATGAACAGGCCCAAGAGGTTTCCAGACTTCGCAAGGGTGATGAGGATGTGACCGTGGGCGTGGGGATTGCCCCTCCGCAAGCTCCCGTCGTGGAACGTCCGGAGGCGCACTTGTTCATGCAGAAGGGCGGCGATTCGATGGTGGTCTATTCGGATGAAGCCGACCGTGCGGCAACGGAGTTGATGAAAGCCGACCGGGAGTTCTACCCGATGGGAGCCCCCACGATTTCTGGAAACTCGGCATTGGTTCATCAGCAGACCGCGTGCCCGGCGTGCGGGCATTCCATGGCGAAGAGTCTTTCGGTGTGCCCGACTTGCGGCCACGGGGAAATCGTTCATCGGCACATTCCCGGCATGACGCTGGAGAAGTCCGAGGAAACCGAGGTTCGGCATGGTCCGGTGCTGCGCCCGGCGAAAGCCGAAGAAGACCTCTACCTCCCCGCTGGGGTCAACATCGAAGACGAATAGGGTGCGGACATGGCATTTTGGGAAGACTTTCGGACGCTAGGCGTGCGAGCGTTAGGAGCCGCTGGCGGCGTCTTGAATGAGTGGGCCAAGGGCGACCTTGCCAAAGCCGACACGGAAGGGCCTGAGAGTACCCCAAGGGGCTCTCAGGCCGATTCTGCGAAGTCAAACCCGGTGCCAGCCCAGCCGACAAAGGAAGACCCCAAGAGTCTTTTCTTTGACCCTTTCGCAATCATCGAACAGTTGGGGTTCAAAGACCGCCCGAGCTATTTGACTTACGGCACCTTGAAGGCGATGGCTTACCGGACCCCCATCATTCATGCGGTTATCAACACGCGGGTTCAGCAGGTGGCGGCGTTTGCCCAGCCGCAGCATGACCGCTATCAAATGGGCTACCGAATCAAGTTGCGAGAATCTGGAAAAGAGCCGACCAAGGCAGAGCAAGACTGGATTACACAGATGGAAACGCTCATCCAGAGAACGGGCGTGACGGACAATCCACGCGGGAGGGCGGACTTCGAAACCTTCCTTCGCAAGATGGTCTGGGATTCGTTGGTCTATGACCAGATGACGTTCGAAGTGGTTCCAGACAAACGCGGCGTGCCGTGCGAGTGGTACGCGGTGGATGCGTCAACGATTCGGTTGGCTGATTCCGCTAGCACATTTCAGGATGAAGACCTCACGGAGTTGACCCGGTACGTTCAGATTTACGACGGCATGGTCATTGCCGAGTACACACAAGAAGAGTTGTGCTTTGGGGTGCGGAATCCGCGAACGGACATTCGGTTGTTCGGCTACGGGATGAGCGAGTTGGAAATGCTCATTTCGACTGTGACCAGCATTCTGTGGTCCTGGGAGTACAACCAGAAGTTCTTTACCCAGGGCAGCGCGGCCAAGGGCATCCTGAACTTCAAAGGCGCAGTTCCAGAGAATCAATTGCAAGCCTTCCGGAGACATTGGTATCAGATGATTTCCGGCGGAGTCGAGAACGCATGGCGGACCCCCATCACGAATGCGGAAGACTTGCAATGGGTCAACATGCAGCAAAGCAATCGGGACATGGAGTTCGGGGCCTGGATGGATTTTCTAATCAAGGTCGCATGCGCCATGTACACGATGGACCCGGTGGAAGTGAACTTCAAGTATGGGAACACCGGACAAAGCGGCGGGCTGCAAGAAGCAAGCAACAAGGAGAAAATCACAGAGTCGAAGGAGCGCGGGTTGCGCCCGTTGCTGCGCTTTGTTGAGCGATGCATCAACCAGTACATCGTGTGGCCTATCAACGAGAATTTCGAATTCGACTTCGTTGGCCTGGACGCGATGACGCGAGATGAAATCGCAGAGCTGAATTCGAAGCGCGTGAAGACTTTCTTGACCATCGATGAGCTGCGGGCAGAGGATGACTTGCCTCCGCTTCCAGACGGCAAGGGTGAAATCATCCTCGACCCGACATGGCTGCAATTCGCTCAGGGCAAAGACATGGCCGAACAGGGCGAAGAAGAAGGCGCGATGGGCGAAGGTGAAGAAGAAATGGACTTCGAATCCTTGCTCGCTCAGGCAGGGGGCGGCGAAGAAGATGAAGGGGGCGAAGAGCCCGAAGAAGAGCCCGAAGAAGAAACCAAGAAAAGCTGGATTGTGAAACTGTAAGGAGCGAGTCATGGCGATTCGAGTCAAGCACAAGGTCCGGGTCCACACCTTTCGGGACACCGATGAGGAAAACCCCTATTACAAGCCCAGCGACACAGGCGCGGAAGAAATTCTGGATTCATTCGACAAGCAATGCGCGTCGAATCTGAAAGTGTTGCAGAACACGTCCGAGTCTTTGAACTTCGGTGATGTGGATGTGGTCAAGGGCATCTATCTGGAAGTCAACGTCGAAGCGAAACTCAAGCTGAACGGGAGTACCGACGAAATCCAGCTTCGCAAGGGGAGCACGCTGTCCACCGCGAAGGCTAAGTTTTTTCTGGAAGGGGACATTAGTTCGGTCGAAGTTGTGGCCCCTACCACGGAAGACGTTGTGGGCGAATTCGTTGTGTGGGGAGACCCGACAGCGTAGTCTAGTGGTGGAGGTGGCCGATGCGGTTTCGCTTGGATGCGACCCCGAAGGAGCTGGCGGAAAAGTCTGGAAAGCTTGTCGAGGAATTGAGCGAGCTATTCCAGTTCGATGCGCCAGACCTTGCGGAGTCTCTGGAAAAAGCTCTTCCAGCAAAAGAGCCGGAATTGAAGTACCCGGTGTTGCGGGAGCTGCAAGCGAAGACCGCCAAGCTCTACCGGGAGCACATGGACCAGATGCTCCAGGCTATCGGCAAGGTGCTGGACCAGGGCTTGGGCAAATCTCTGGAACATGACCACACGAAGCCCATCGCAGACAAAGACGCGGTGGCCTACCAGCGCGTGCGGGAAGTGCTTATTCGCATGGGTTGGGAGGAAGTGGACTTCCAACCGGGAGGCCCGTTGTACGGTTGGAGTGTGAACCAGCTTTTGGACTTGGCAGACAGGGGGAAGAAGGAATGAGCTGGAATCTGTACCTTGGCGATTGTCTGGAAACGATGCGGGAGTTCAACGAGGCGTGCGTGGATTCCATCGTGACAGACCCCCCATACGGGTTGGAGTTCATGGGGGAGGAATGGGACCAGGGCGTTCCAGGCGTGCCTTTCTGGAAAGAAGCTTTGCGCGTGCTCAAGCCCGGAGGGCATCTTTTGGCTTTCGGGGGAACGCGGAAGTTCCATCGGTTGGCGTGCGCCGTTGAAGACGCGGGATTCGAAATCCGCGATTGCGTCATGTGGATTCATTCGTTGGGGTTCCCGAAAAGCCATGACGTGTCGAAGGCGATTGACAAAATAATGGATGTTGATTTTGAAAAAGAATTGGAAATAGCTGCTTATTTGAAGGCTAGAAGAGAAGAATTAGGGCTTTCAAAAAAGACAGTTGACGATTTTGTTTTTGGGGGAACAAGTCGGTATTCGTTTGTTGAGGGGAGAAATGACCCAACGGGTGCGGGAAGGGTATATTTGCCAACACCATCGGAATGGGTGCGGTTGAAAGAAGTTTTGAGGCTAGATGGCCGATTTGATGGGTATATAAGCAAAGCGATTCCAGAGAGGCATCTTAGGCATCGTGTTGACGGGGGCAAGGGTGTTCTTGTTGGCGAAGAATCGGGGGATTGGGGCTACCAGAAAGATGGAAATAGGTGGGATGGCGTTAGGCGTGTGACTGATTTGGCAACCGATGACGCCCGCAAGTGGGAAGGGTGGGGGACCGCGTTGAAACCGGCCTGGGAGCCCGTGATTCTCGCTCGCAAGCCTTTCAAGGGGACAGTGGCGAGGAATGTGTTGGAGCACGGCACAGGCGTTTTGAACATCGACGGGTGCCGCATTCCAACGCAGGAGTCCCTGAATGGCGGCGGGTACAGCAAAGGCGAGTCCAAAGGCATGTGGACCCCTGGACAAGATGGCGGGGGCCTTGGGCGTCTTCCAGGGCAGTTCAAACAGCCGAGCGGGCGTTGGCCCGCAAATCTTATTTTCGATGAAGGCGCGGCTCGCATGCTGGATGAGCAAACAGGTGACTTGCGGGGGCGTGGAAACAAAGGCCCGGCAAAGGGCGGCGGGGGCTTGTATGGGCATGGCGAGTGCGTCAATGATTTCGGACCAGGCGAATTGACGGGGGGAGCTTCCAGATTTTTCTATTGCGCGAAGGCGTCCCAGAAAGAGCGGGACGCAGGGCTGGCGGACCAGAAAAACAATCATCCGACCGTCAAGCCGGTCGCGTTGATGGCTTACTTGTGCCGCTTGATTACGCAGCCTGGGGGCGTGGTGTTGGACCCTTTCATGGGCAGCGGTTCCACCGGGATTGGCGCGATTCGTGAGGGGTTCAATTTCATCGGTGTGGAAATGCAAGGCGAGTACGTCCAGATTGCGGAAGCCCGGTTGGCCCATGCGATGCGCGAATTGGAAGAGCAAAAGGAAGTGGCCTAATGCTTCTCACTCCGGAACAGATTTTCGTCATTCGCCAGATTATCGAAGACTACCACACAGCGTTTGTGGTGAATGCGATTTCGCCGGATGCGGTGCCTCCGGAGGTGTTGCAGAAGTTGAAGGACATGGGGCTCATCGACCCGAAGGCGGAGAGCGTCAAGGATGCCTACCTGTACGGACAGCTTGTGGGCATTCTGGAAAACAAGGCTGTGGGCAACATGGGGTTCGCGCAGTTCCAGAAATACGTCAAACAGAACCCGGTGCCATTGACCCCCGTTGAAAACCAGGCAATCAAGTTCGCGCAGTTGAATGCGGCCCAATACTGCAAGGGCCTGGGCAACAAGGTGTCGTTGAAGACGGGGGACGTGCTCATCGAAGCCGACGCAGCGCTTCGCGCAAAGATGCGGGACACCATCCAGACAAAGACGGCGGAGGCAATCGCCAAGCGGCAAACGGTGAGCGAGTTGAAGTCCGAGCTGGGCTGGGCAACAGACGATTGGGCTCGGGATTGGAATCGCATTTCCGTGACTGAGAAGCAGAGCGCGATGCAGCGCGGGTTGGCGGACCAGTACCGCAAGAAGCACGGGGAAGGGGTGCTTGTCGCAAAGCGCCCGATGCCCGACGCATGCAAGCATTGCAAGCGGCTCCACATTGGCCCGGATGGGCAACCGCGCATTTTCAAGTTGTCTACTCTGGAAGCGAACGGAACCAACGTGGGGAAGAAGGCAGCGGACTGGCAAGCCGTTGTCGGCACAGTTCACCCGAATTGCCAATGCCAGATGGTTCGCATCCCGAAGGGCTGGGGATTCGATGAGCATGGCGACTTGGTTCCAGGCGGGGAGTACGGGCAGCATTACGAGAACGAATCCGACATGGAGTTGGCTTTGTCGGAAGAGCGGGATTTGCAGAAGTCCTTCCAGCTTCAAGGGCACATGGTCTTCCAGGGCATTCCCATCGCTATCGAGAATCGCAAGGGGAGCGTGCGGAAGTGGAAGGATGCGGAGGGCAACACCGGGCAAACAAAGATGACGTATGCCTACGGATATGTGAAGCGCACGTTGGGGACGGATGAGGATGAAGTCGATTGCTTCATTGGCCCGGACCCAAGAGCGGCAAATGCGTTCATCGTTCACCAACAGAACAAGCCCCAAGGGACTTACGATGAAGAGAAAGTCATGCTGGGGTTTTCGAATCAGAAGGAAGCGGTGCGGGCGTACCGGGAGAACTTCGATGTGCCCGATGACTTCTTCGTGACTGTGAGCCCGATGGGCCTGGAAGACTTCAAGCGCTACGTTTCTGGAACACAGCCGAAGAGTGAGAACGGGGGGAAGGTTCTTCGAAAAGGGTGTGAGTCTCGGCATGTGGTTCCAAGGAATCGCATGTTGTCTCCTAAGCCCGTGATTCCATTGGATTCTGGAAAGTCTCGGGCTTATACCCCCAACAGTCCCATTCGCGGTGAGGCTCGGCATGCAGTTCCAAGGAATCGCATGTTGTCTTCTAAGCCAGCGATTTCATTGGATTCTGGAAAATCTGGAACTTGTGCTCCCAACAGTATTGCTCGCGGAGAGTTTCGGCATGCGGTTCCAAGAAACGATGTGCCTGGAAATCTGGAAAAGGGAAAGCTGCATCCAGAGATTGGCGCATTGACCAGCCCGGCTTCCGGGCGTGCGCCTGGACCGGGTGTTGGGGTCAACCATTTCATCCCGCCCGCGAAGCGGGAAGAGAAGCAGAAGCGGGACGTGGATGTGGACTGGACTGAGCTTACCCCCGATGAAAAGGTCCATGATGGCGACCCGTTGAAAAAGAAGCCGGAAGACTTGGAATTCGAGAGTCCTTTTCCAGTCGAGCCCCGGCCCGTGACTGCCCCCGATGGATGGCGGACTGCGCACAAGCAAGCCCGTGAAGGTGCCGAAGAGCGCAAGGAGCGGTTTGTGCTGCGGTACACCGAAAACAAGGGGAAGCCGAACAAGGAGCTGGCGAAAAGCAAACAGCCGATTTTGTTCATCGGGAAGAAGGGCGGCAAGGTTGTTGGGAAGACCGCGAAGGGGAAGCTGATATACCAGCGCAACGAGGATGATGTGAATGCAATCGGGGCAAAGGTTGTGCCTGGGAAGAAAGAAGGGACTACCACAATCAAGACCCCGAAGCATAACAAGCAAGCGCTCATCGACTTCCAGAAAAAGAACAATTGGCCTGGGGAAGTCTTTGAGGGCGGGGTGAATGCCATTCTTATCGTGCCTACCGAGTTGGTTGCGAAGGTGGTGAAGGGCAAGAAGAAGGCAAAGGCCCCGAAGGTTATTCCCCCAACAGTATCGTTCGCGGGTGATTCCGAACGGTCGGAGGATTTGCACACCGTAGAAAATCTGGATTCACTCCAAGAACCGAAAGTGGACCCGAACCATTTGTTCCGAGGGCAAGCGGTGACAGTCAAGGTTGGCGGCGAAATCCACAAGGGCACGCTTTTGGGGACAGACCAGGCAGGCGACCCCATCGTGGAATCTGGCGGCAAGCGGTACGAAGCGACATGGAACAATGTTCGCCCGAAGGATGGGAAGCCGACCCCGTACCAGTCGATTATGAAGTCGTTGCCGAAGGGAGCGCTTGTTGCTCCGACAAAGCGGCAAAAGGATTTGCTGCGGAAGACCATCGATGAGTTGAAAGTCTGCGGCAATCACACAGCGGACGAATTCATCGATTGGCTTTGGGACCATGGGCAGGAAAGCTTTATCGTGGGCGGGCTAGTCCGTGACCTTCTGGAAACTACGAAGCCCGAACAAGACGTGCCCGATGAGGATATTCTGGAGTTGATGAAGGACGTGGACATTGTGACCACGGCGGACCCCCGGAAGACGGACAAGATGCTTACGTCGATTGGGCATGACGTGATGCAATACTACAAAGACGGCGGGAAGGCGTGGGGGGTGTTGCGCTTTGTTGGGGGCGGAGCTGGCCTGGATGTGGCGACCATGGCGCAAGAGGGCATGTTTGGCCCAGCCCACCCGTTGCCCAAGGTTGGGATTGGCGAAGTAGGCCCGAAGGCGGTTTTGGACCACGACATGGAAGCCGATTGCAATCGCCGGGACTTCACATGCAATTCGGTTTTCTATGACCCGGTGAACGATTTGTTTGTGGACCCGACAACGAAGGGGATTGCAGACGCGCAGCAAAGGATTCTTCGTTTGGCTTGCACCGAAGAAGAAGGGGCCAAGAACGATACGCTGTCTTTGCGGTACTTCAAATTCCGGATGCGCGGGTACACGCCCACAAAAGAAACCCATGCGTTTTGCACCAAGGAGTTCGAAAAGTGGGCTGCGGGTAAGGCCGCGAAAAAGTTCCCCGGCGATTCGCTGGGGAAGGCATTTTTCCGGGCATACGGTGCGAAGGGTGGCGACCCGAAAAAGCACATGGCAAATCTCAAGAAGGCGATGACAGCCGATGGGATTTCCCATGTCTGGGAGAAGTACATCCAGCCAAACCTTCCGGGGATTCTCAGCTACATGCAGAATCACATGCAGTAAGGGGTTGAACAATGTCTGCCGAGCTTCCCGATGTTCAGGATTTAGTCTATGTTTTGGATGTGAGCCCCGATGGGGTTTTCGAACCGTCGCTGATTGTTCCGGGCCGTGGAAATGGCGATGATTGTTGGTGGACGTACCAGTTGACGAATGTGAAACCGCAGAAAGCAAAAGTTCGAGTCGAGGGTACAGTGAAAATCTTGAATGTGCTTTCCTCCGACCAGGGCTTCTTCTTGCGGCATAAGGAGTTGGCAAATGCGATTCGTCGTTGACTTGAAAAAGGCGCAGCCGGTGGAGTCGGAAGAAGGTGTGCTTACCAAGCTAGGCATGAAGGTGGCACATCAGTACGCGGTTGATTGGGTTCGGGGCAATCGAAATCTGGAACTGGAGCGAGAATACCCCGAGCTTTCTGGACTGTTTTTCGACATTCGCATCGACACGGAACTTGCCAGGGAGCATGCGATTCCCATGAAGTGAGGCTGGAATGTTGCCGACTACGGACACCCCGAAATTCACCATCCCTTTCTTTCCCCAGCCGCTTTTCAAGGCGCAAGCCAAGATGAGCAAAATCAAGACCAATCTGGGAAAGTGGAAGGGCTTGAATATCATCGCTTACGGGCCGAAGGGCGGGAAAATCGTCGGCTACCGGGCGGACGGGACCAAGATTTACGCAGGGTCGAAGGCGGCGGAGAATCTGGCGAAGACGCAGAAGGCTAAGAAATCTGGAAAATGGACCCCGGCGTTGCAAGACAAGTCGCTTGCCCAATGGCTCTACGACCTGGGATTGCAAGGTGCGCTTACACCATCCTTTGTGAAGGTGTCGGAAGCAACCGCCAAGATGCTCTCAGAATCGTTTGGAGTGGCCTTTACGGTCATTGGGAGCGGTTACGCGACCCTGGACAAGCAAGAGCTTCTGGAGCACGTTGGAGAGCCCCTAAAGCCCTCACCCGAAGAAGAAATGGTCTGGGCTGCGAAGGTAGCCTCTGGGGTCGATGAAGACTCTGGAATGCCGGACTTGCAGACCTTGACCGAAATCCCAGCGGGGAAGTACAGCGGGACACACCACAACCGGGCTTTCAAGGATTCCAAGGGCAAGATTTGGGTCTTCAAGAGTGAGAACCCGACCATCGCCAGGGCGGAAGAAGCTGCGAACCGTATTGGCCGAATGTTGATGGGTAACAAGTTTCCGCGTGCCGAATACCTCCAAGTGGACGGCAAGGACGGGGTGCTCATCGAGGTTCTGGGCGGGAATGAGCTTACCGGCTCAGACCACAGTGACCCGAAGAAGACGCTTCTGAAAAAACATGCGTTGGATGTGGTGCGGCACCAAGTCGTGGATTGGCTGATTTCGAATCACGATGCGCATGCTGGGAATTTTCTTTCTGACAAGAACATGCTGAACGCTATCGACAAGGGGCAGGCGTGGAAGTGGATTGGGAAAGACGTTCTGAACGGGAAGTTCAAGGGGGAGAACCCGAGTGACCCCGTTTACAAGACTTTCTGGAATGAGGTGTTCCCGGGTATTCCAGAGGAAAGCAAGTTCCTAGTGTTGAAAGCCATGGCGGACATGCTGGACGCCGTGGAAAAAATCACTCCCGAGCAATACGAGTCCATCATCAAACCCTACGTTGCGACTTCGACGGGGTGGTCTGGGAAGAGCCCGAAAGCCCTCATCGACACAATGGTCGGGCGGCTCAAGTCCATGCGAAGTGATTTCCAGAAATTCCTTTCGAGCAAAGGTCTGGAATTGCCCGCCAGCGAGTCGAAGGACAATTTCGAAACGATGCCGGAAGTCGAGGCAGAGCCCGAACCCTTCAAAGCGAAGAAGACGGTTCACCTCCAGGGCATCGGCAAGCATCCGGCCAAGGCGGCTGGGGACTTCAAGGTTGGCGATTCGATTGTCTACAATTATGGGGTGAAGGGGGAAGTGCTAAGTGTAAAGAAGCAAGGGGCCTGGGTCTTTTTGGAAACCCTGGAGGATGGGAAGGAGTTCACTTCCAAGAAGAAGGCTACCACGCTGCTAGGGGTATCCGAGGCTCCCGAGACCAAGCCCATCAAAGCGGTTATCAAGGAGCCGGTGAAGGCTCCGACTCTGGAAAAGGAAGCCGAGCCTGTTCCAGACGGTGAGCCTGTTCCCGGTTGGCCCATCAAAAAGGGAAGCGGCAAAGGTTGGGTCAAGGTGACTGCCCCTGGAAGCAAACCTCCGGACACCGGCAAGTGGAAGAAGGGCGTGCCGGGGCCTGGGTTCATGGCGACGGTGTTCTACAAGGGCAAGAACTACATCGTGGGAATCTCTGGACCGGATGAGAAGGGCAAGCCCATCATCGAAGTGCTGTACCCCAACGGCATGAAGAAGGAGTTCGGAAGCCCCAACGCGGCGGGCGATTCGTTGTACCTGTTCGAGAATGCGTTGCCCCTCGACATGACCGGAACCGAAAAAAAGGAGAAGGGCATTTCGCTTGGGTCGAAGGTGCTCAAGTTCAAGGAGTTCCAGAAAGAGCTTTCCCAAGTCTACACGGGCGGGGAACCCCCGGACCCGATTGAACAAGACGTGAAAGAGCTGGAAGAAGCGAAAGTGGTCCAGCCGGAACAGAAGGAGCTTTCACAGTGGGAATTGCTCCAAACGCATATTGACGGGGTGATTTCTCCATTTGTGTTGCCCCCGTTCATCCAAGAATTTCTGGAAGAGACTGCGAATCCCATTGGGGAGGATTGGCCTTTGGCGATTGCGCCAGGGCAAGCGGTGAAGGTTACGGCAGAGAGCGGGGGCTTCCGCATCTTAGCTGCATGCGTTGGGGATTACGGAGAGCCGACATACAAGGAATGGAGCAACCTTACGGGAGAAGCCGGGAATGAGTTTTTCCCGACGATGGCGAAGAAGGCAGACGAAATCTGGAAGCTTCACGACATTCCAGAAATCTCAGAGCACAAGAAAGCCGTGACCAAGCCCACCCCGAAAACGGTGGAAGAGAAGCAGGGCATCGCACCCGAAGCAGAGCTTCCCAAGGAAGCCAAGGTTCCAGAGAATGCGAAGAAGACCACGAAGGGTCCGTTGCCTCCGGGCTCATCGGTGACGGTGAAGAAGAAGTTCACCGATGGGAAGCATGACGTGACGTTGACGGTGCTGGAGAGCACGGATGGTCTAGCGTATGGGGTGCAGTTCGATGAAGAAACAGAAGTGCATGCGTTCGATTCTTTGAGCGCTGCATCCGACTTCGTTTGGGTCAACCAGAAGGGCTACAACGATACTGCCGACTACAAAGAAAAGAACAACACCAACAAGGTGCCCAGCGGCGGCGGCTGGAAGTTCTGGGGCATCAACGCGAAGAAGACTCCGAAGAAGGCGAAGGTTCCCGAAGCGAAGAAGGTCGCGGGGGAATGGGCAGCTCTCCCAAATTTCGCATCGAAGAATTCGATGGTGAATTGGCTATTCACGGCTCCAGTTGGAACGGAGCTAAAGACCCCCTCGGACATGGTGTATGTGAAAGAATCTGAGGGTTGGATGAATCCGGGCGGGTTTGTTGTGGAGCTTAAGTCCCTTGCCCATGCTGCGGTAGTGGACGGGCTGGACATGGTTTACAAGGAGCCCGAAGACCAAGCAGGCGGCGAGTCCGAAGACAATTTTGAAACGATGCCCGAAGTGTCGGCGGATACGCTCAATTCTGCGCCCGTCGGTTCCGAAGTGAAGGTTGGCGACGGTTTGGACGCGCTGTTTTTTGTCAAGAAGGGTCCGAACCATTGGGAGCGCGTCGGGTTTACGGGTTCAAAGTGGACAGACGCTTCCGTAGCTGCGGTCAAGGTGTCCGCCAAAGGGGGAAAGTTCATCCAGTACCCCGTTGTCGAAGCTGCGAAGCCCAAGACGGAAGTAGTCAATTGGACCCCTGTGAACAAGCCCATTTCGAAAAAGACTTTGGGGGAGGCGGCTATCGGGACGGTCATTACTAGCGGAGAGCTGGAGTTGACCAAGACCGCCGAAGACAATTGGGAGAAGACGGGCACAGAGAGCGAGTTTCCAGACGTAGCAGCATCCGTGATGCTGAATGCGCACGCGAAGTATTATCCTTTGACATATACGGGGGACTTGGGGCCTGTTTCGCCTTTGCAATTTGACAAGTTGCAATCGCTAGAGCCGAGCGACGTGTCGAAGGAACTTTTGTATGGTGCCCCCGTTGGGACAAAAGTTCTTGTGGACATGCCGCCTTCTCCGATGGCGTGCCAAAAAAATGAAGACGGGCTTTGGACAGTCCCCGGCGGTGTGGCTACTTCGGAAGCTTTATTTGAGGGCATCCAGGGGAAAGCAACGCTTGTCACATATACCCCCCCAAAACCGGAGAGCGAAGAAGCGGGGCCGGTAGAGCATTGGGAAACCATGCCGTTGTCGGATATTACGGAAAGTTTTCTGGATGCGTTCCCGGTATCCGAAAATGCTGGGGATGCCATTTTGTGGGAAGAAACTACTCTCGATGGGCCACAGCTTTTCCGGGCTCGCAAAATTGAAAATGCGCTGGGCACCGGGACAGAATGGATAATGGAGCGGTCATCGACCAAAGGGTGGGCAATAATTGGGGAGGGTTTGACCACGAAAGAGGTTTTGCAGGATTGGATAAGTCCCGACGATGATACTGTGGATGTGTTGCACGTTGAACAGCAGGCAACCGCAGCCAAGAGCCCGGCACCAAGCAAAAGCAAAGCAGTAGAGCTGCATGTGACAGATATCTCTGAAAGCTATCTGGATGCGTTTGATGATTTCGAAGAAACGGGTTCGGCTCTTATATGGCTAAAGAATGACGAAACTTATAGAGCTACTAAGACAGATGGTGTGTGGACTGTTTCTGGACAATCGGATGGGGAATGGTTGCCCATTGAAAAGCATTTGTCCAGTGAAGACATTTTGGCTGATGATTGGATAGACCCTCCGGACGATAAGGTGTTTGCCAAGGTCAAAGTAAAAGCATCCGAGACTCAAGAAGACGCAAAGCCCGCAAAGGCTGTGCCTGAAAGCGAGCCAGGGGGCCTTTTGACTCTGCCCAAGAGTGCGCTAACCAAAAAGTCTTTGGAAGAAATGGGGGAGTACGACAAGACCGGGGAAATGATTTTTTGGGATGAGTACGCCGTGCGATACCGGATGTTCAAGAAAGACGGGCTGTACGTCGTGGAGTATTCCCCCGACAAGGGGAAGTCTTGGCAGGCGAAGGGGCTTTTCAAGAAGTTTGGGTTCCCGACTTCCATGTCGGATTTTTCTTTGGCGGCAATCGAGGCCACGGACAATAAGGTATTCGTCACGGTTCCGAAAGACGCGGAAACTCCGCCAGCAGAAGTGAGCGCAGCCAATTGGAAAACGATGCCGGACAAGGGGCCTACCTACGTCAATCCGGAAGACGTGTTCCCAGCCTTTTTCAAAAGCGCTCCCATTGGCGCGTGGGCAATTGCAACGATTGACGGGGAAAAGGTGATTTACCGGAAGGGCACGAAAGGTTCATGGGGGAGTGTTTCCGGAGACCCGGTGCAATCCAATTCCATGATGGCTGTGAAGCTTGGTAAAGCGAACGGGCCGATTGAATTCCAGAAAGGGGAGTCTGCGGCCCCCACGGTTGATTTCTGGAAAGAGCATACGGGCAGCGGGCTAGTGATGTTGAATGCGTTGCCCGAAGACAAGGCATTCTTCGACGCTGCGCCAGTCGGGTCTTCTTACTGGAATTCCACAAAGACCGGAGCCCAGAGTTTGAAGCGCAAGCTGGAATCGGGCTTATGGGAAGACGTGAAGTCGGGAGCGACCTACCCTAGTGAACACCTCATTGCGGCGATGAAGTATGCTGAATCCGCATCGGTGCAACCTCCCGCGTCTTCGCAGAAGCCGGAAGACAAGTTCGAGACTGAGGCGGACCAGTGGAAGCCTTTGCCTGGGAAGGCTTCGAAAGAATTGTTTGCCAGTGGCGAAATAGGCACGGAGGTTCAAATAGCGGACGGAATCCCGTACATCAAAATCCAGAAAGATGCCTGGAAGAAGAAGGGCACCGACCAGTTGTTTTCCGATGCGGAAATGGGATTTTTGGCTTCTGGGATAGAGGCGAATTCTAAGTTCACCGGGGGGTTCAAACAAGAAAAATGGAGCGGGACTGTTTCCACCGCTGATTTGCCGTGGTCAAAAGTTTCCGAAGCCCCGTATGGGGCTGTTATTGAATTTGTGGATACACATGGAATAAAGCGAAAGTTCGTAAATGTCCCAGCAGTTGGCTGGGTTGCTGGCGATGGGTCAATCCACACCCCCAAAGCGGTTGCCGATTACGTTTACGATTTCGGAGCGGGGAACGCTGTATTGAGCATGACTTCCGTGGCGGAGGAAAAGGAAGAGTCGGTTTCGAGCGCGGTCCCATCGTACAAGGACATGAAGCTTGCCCCCGAAGGCACCACGATGGACATTGCATTCGGAAACGGCAAAGTAATGACTTTAGTGAAGGTCGGGCAGCTATGGGAAGAGCAAAACCCTAGCGGGGATACGACCCAAACTTGGCTATCGTCAAGCATTGAAGACATTTTCGATTCCACGGGTTTTGATTCCGTTGTGGTCACGAAGCCCGGTACTCCGAAAGCCAAGCCGGTTGTCGAGAAGAAGAGCTTGGCGAACATTCCAGACAATGTGGTTTCTGGAAAGGGGGACTTGCCCGAAGCCGTCCACAAGAATTGGGATTCGGTTCAGGCGCAAATGACCGAGTGGAAGAAAAAGGCCCCCGGTGTTGCCCATGCGCAAGCCGAGAAGCCGGGGGATTGGCCGGATTGGGCACCCCCTCCAGGCGTAGTTCTGGAAGGCGAGCATGGCGGCAAGAAGTATTGGCTAGTCACGGCCATTTCGGGCTATGGGGAAACCGGGGAGTCGGATGGCATCTACCGATGCGCCATTTTGACCGAAGACGGAAAGGTCCATCTAAGCGCTGAGTACGACGGGATGCATGCGGAAGTTGCGCTCAAGGAATCTGGAATCAAGGCGGGGATAATCGAAGACACCTTCGACGTGACCATGATGGCTGCATCGAAAGTCCTCTTGAAGAAGGTTTTCAAACTGGACAAGCACAAGTTCGCGCCAGGCGAAACTGTGGACACCGTGATGAGCGGGACGGGAGCGAGTGCGCTTCCAGAAAAATCTGAGAACAAGGATGAAGTGGTCAAGGTAACTGTGACCGCGATGCAAGCAATTCAGAATCATCCGAAGTTGCAAGGCGGCACGCTGTCCATCAAACCGGCGAAGCCCAAGACGGGGAAGCCTTCTGCGCATTACATTTGCTTGGATGGGGTGGACAACGCGGCTGAGATTTTGAATGAAGCGTTGGTCGAGCTGGGGCTAGACCAGCACATGAAGACAAAGGGGAAGTACCCGAAGACGAATGCCATGGGAGCCCTCACGACAATCTATGATGAGGTGCTGAACAACAACATCACCGTGGAAATGCCTTCTCTGGAAGCTGAACAATCGACAACACCTTCGGCGGACAATTGGGAAACCATGCCCGAAGGAATCCCGAAGATAGTAGACCCTGCAAACTACGCGGGGGCGGCGACGTTGTACGGGAAGGTTTTGAAGAAGGCTCCGCCCGGGACAATCATTGCGGGAACTACCGACAAGATTTTCATCAAAACCGACAAAGGCGAGTTCGGGAATTGGAATGTTTTGGCCTCCCCTACGGAGGGTGATTTCTGGAAAAAGGATTTATCGCCCGGCTTTACTGCTTCGGACATGCTGGCGGACAAAGACATGCTTACGGTCTTTCCGCCAGGAACGTCGCTAGACCATGTGGCGGCTACTCTAGGCCCGAAGACAAAAGCAAAAGCGGACGCAGCGAAAAAGGCTGCGGCGGCTGTGGCGAAGAAGAAGAAGGCTACGGAGAAAGCTGCAAAGAAGAAGCAAGCCGAAGCCAAGAAGAAGTTGGAAGAGTTGAAGGCGAAGGCTGTGGAGATTGCCGAGTGGGGGAAGAAGCACCCTTCGGTTTCAGACAAGAAGGCGTTGATGGCTTTGGCTGAATTCCAGAAAGGCTTTGATTTGCATGACGTGCCTGTGGGCGCGTATGCGAAGCAGGATGGCGAGTACATTCTTTTGGGGAGCAAGTCCGAGCCTGGGAAGTTCAAAGCCATGCTGGAAGACTTCGACAAGGGCAAGACCTTCCCGCATCCGGAAGTGGATACCCCCTTTGGCAAGATGCATCGGGTGAAGGCGTCGGACCTGATTGCGCATTTCTTAGGAGAGGGCGAACAGACGATTACGGGTCCGGACGGCAAGGAATACCCGACTGGAACAACCTTCACCGAAAAGAAAACGGAGTACACCGCAAAGCAGCTTGTGTCTTCCAAGGTCTACAAGATTCTGGACCACAAGACCGCCGAAGATTTGGCGGTCTTGAAAATCGCTGGAGGTGGGGAAGAGCAAGTCCAGAAAATGAAGGACTTGGTGAAGGAGTTCGGATTAGCGGGGCCGTTCGAAGAGCCGAAGAGCACCGGGTCCAAAGTCATTCACTTTGTCACCAAGGAATCCTTGAGCAAGGTAGTCAAAACCGAGACCGAGCACATTCCCAAGGTTCCGAAGCAGCCCGCGCCATGGGTACAAGCGAGCCTCCCCTATATCGGCACATCGCAGATTGGGCAAGAGGCTGTGGGGAATCGGGAAGACCTTGCAATTCTCGACACCATCAAAATGCCCATCTTTGGGCATTCGATTCGAATGAGCCGACCCGGTGTGCTGCGCAATTTCGAAATGCGCGTGCGCAAGGTGAAAACAAAGTCCGGAGAAATGGTGTATGAATTTTCCGGGGACTTGCTGAATTTCAAGGGAGGCAACGGGATGGAGCATGGGTCTGTCCCGTACCTATCTTGCGCTGGCACGGATGACCCTGCAACGGGGTTCAAGCTTCTCACCTACAACGAGGATGAAGGCTACCACGACGAATCGGTAGCTGGCGGAGTGACCGTTCCAGCCAAGGGGTTGAAGGGGTCCACAGCGGGAGGGACGTTTATTCAGGTGGCGCAGAATTACGAAGCTACCTTGAAGGACCATGTTCGAATTCGTGTTCCCGTAAATTCGGATGTAGAGAAAGAGTTGGCGGAGGCATTCGAAAAGTTGGGGTACGACTCGGAGAAAGCTTTAGCAGCGACCGATGAGGAATGCGACCGCATTCGGAAAAAGGCTTCGATTGTTCAGAGCGGAATGGGCGCGAAGGGTTGGTCGAAAGAACCGCAGCATGGGTTCGATTGGTCAAAGGCGCATGACGAGGATTATCTGGACGCAAAGCTCAAGGAGCTGGGCCTGAAAACGCTAGTCAAGACGGCAACCATCAAACATGCGTTCCAGGGCGGCACCGTCGTTGAAGTGGAGGATGCGAACAGATTTAAGAAAGCGGGTTGGTTTTTCCCTTATGTCGGCACAAGCGAAGACGGTGCCGTTGCGCAAATTCTCCAAGGGGCGGGTTGGTCTGCCAGAAAAGACCGATTCACGATGGGGACGTATGAAGAAGGGAAGGCTTTGCACGGGACGGGCATGTCGGCAGACTCGGACGTACAGACCGGGGGCTCGCAAGGTACGTTTTTCCGAGTGGCCGGGAAGAAAAATGCATTGTCAACCGGGTACTATGTGGATTTCATTGCCAAGCCCAAGTTATTCAAGCGTACCGATTGGTGGCGATTCAATGGGGACGGGTTTGGCAAGACTTCATCGGGTGGTCCCGGGCAGAGCATCGAAAGCGCTAAGACACGCAAACAGACAGTATTGACTGCGGAGAATAACGAAATCGTTTTTGAAAAGGGCGTTGCCCTGGAAGATATGGTTTGTGCGTTGGCGGACAACGAGAGCATCGCAAAGAGAATTCGCAAAAAATTGAAGGATTCAGGAATCACCGAAATCAACGGGAAGTCGCTGGAAGAGTTTGTTCAGGTAAAAGGCCATTGGGACGGGGAAGCCGTTTACAACAAGTACATCAAGGGGAAGGAAGACGGCGAATGAAACTCCAGCTAGTGTACGAAGTCACCCGACTCCCAAAGGCGTTCCCGGTTCGCTTGGGCGTATTGCGGCAGGTTCGCGGTGGGCTCTACCTTATCGGGGGTGAGGGATTTTCCGTCCATCTTCCTATCACGGATTTGGATGCCCAGCTTGTAGACGATGAAGAGAATGGAGTTGTCGAAGTGCTCCAGCCTGATGCGCGGTGGGTATTCAACGTGTTGGGGCTTTCGAATTGGAAAGCGATGGAGCCTTTTTTATCCGATGAATTTCCAGACTTCAAATCGGATGCGGAAGTGAACGCATACTTCTTCCAGAGGATTACAAAAGCATGAGGTGTTCGAATTGCAAGAACCACATCCTGCAAAGGTCTGGGAAGCGAGTGCGCATTCGGACGCATGGTCCCATCGTGTTCGAGGATGGCGTGTGCAAGGCGAAGTGCTATTGGTGCAAGGCCCCTGTGGAATTGCCCCTGGAAATCAAGGAAGGAACCCCAATCGCGTCCGAGACTTTTGTTTTGCCAAGTAGGGGTTGACAAGACTCTGGAAGGGGCTGTATTTTCAGTTCCAGATAATCGAAGGTAGGCCCGCTAGGGACAAATGGTCCGCTTGGGGCGAACGCGAGGGCACAAGATGCCGATAGCGTTCGCCCCTTTTATTTTTTGGAGAAGCATTTGAACAACCGCATCCCATTCGATTTTGAGTTCCCGGTCGAGTTTTTCGAGAAGGCTGATGCTGCGCCTGGGAAGCAACGAAGGATTGGCGGCATCGCTTCTTTGGAGTCCAGAGACCGGCAGGGCGAAATCATCCTGCAACGTGGGCTCGACTTCTCCGACTTCATCGCCAACGGTTGGTTCAACGACAATCACAGCAAAGAAACAACGGACATTCTCGGCTATCCGGAAGAAGTGAAGTTCTTTCGCAAGGGGCAAACGCTTCCGACCGGGCGAAAGGCCCCGGCCAATGGGCATTGGGTCGAAGGCTACCTCATCGACGTGAAGAAGTCCGATGAAGTCTGGAATCTCGGAAAGGCTCTCCAGAAAACCAACAGGCGGTTGGGCTTCTCAGTTGAAGGCAAGATTCTGGAACGCACCGGAGCTGGCAACCGGACCATCGCAAAGGCGTTGGTGCGGAATGTCGCTATCACGAATTGCCCCGTCCATACGGGTGCCCGCATGGACATTCTGGCGAAGTCGTTGATGACCGCAGAGCGAATCAATCTGGAACGGTCGATGGGGATGGGCGAAGTTGCGGACCCCGGCGTGAAGGTGTCGGGCAAGAAGACTGGCATGGGCGCGGGCCGGGTAGTCGCTCGCCAGTCTTTGGAATCGCAGTTCCAGAAACCTTTGCGGCTGAACGAAGCCAAGAAGGACGAAGAAGACGAAGAGTCCAAGAAATCGATGAGCGATGCGGAGGCTTTTGCTTGGTTCCGTACCAGGCTTCCCAAAGCTTCCCCGTCGCAAATCGGAAGGCTCATTGAAGTTGCGCGAAAACTCAAATCTTGAGGTGAGAAATGAAAAAGAACACGCAGGAAGAGCTGGAGCGGTCCAACGGCGAAGAGGAAGAAGCCGAAGAGGGTTCCGAAGAGGAATCGGAGGAAGAGGACATGGAAGAGAGCACCAAGAAGTCGGAAGACTTGTCCCAGGACGATTTGGAGCGTTCGCTGGGCAAGCTGGAGACCATGGCGACGGATGAAGACCGCACCACGCGGAAGCAGACGCTTCTGGAGAAGGCGCAGTCGGAAGAGCTGTCCGCCGATGAACAGAGCGAGTTGTTCACCTTGCTGGGCAAGTCCGAGCAACCGGAAGGTCCGGCTCTGTCCGAGCGCGTGACGAAAGGCATGGAGGACAACGAGGACTTGCAGAAGGCTCTGGACGTGTCCGAGTACCTGCAAGAGAACCAGTCCGAGTTGCAGAAGAGCCTGGGCATGCTCGCGGACCACATCGAGAAGTCCGACAACCGCCAGCACGAATTCAACATCGTGCTCGCCAAGGCGGTCTCCGACATTGGCAAGAAGGTGCTGGGGATGAGCGAGCGCTTGGGCATCGTCGAGCGCCAGCCCGCCCGTGCCCCCAAGTCCAGGGGTGCCCAGCCCTTGGAGAAGGGTTTCGCCGGACAGGTGGCTCGGGGTGAACAGTTGTCCAAGTCCGAAATCCTGAACGCCATGTCGGAAATGGTCGAGAAGTCGGTGTCCGAGGGTCGGGGCGGCGCTTTGGAAGACGGGACAGACCTCATCGTCGCGTCTTCGAAGTACGAGTCCTTCAACACCATCGCGCCGGGCGTGTTGACGCAGGTGCGGGAGCACATCAAGAACAGGGGCTCGAACGCCCGCTAGGGGCCGAAGCCTTTCTGGAAACGGAATTTCTGGAAAATAAGCCCACGGGCGAAAGGAGAATAAGATGCAAGGCATGAACAACGGAGTGAGCTGGAAGGACTACGAAGGCGTGGAAGGCTTCGGTGCGGTCTCCCAGCAGGACGTGGATGAGTTGAACAAGGCCCTTACGGCGGGCCAGGAAATCAACAAACCCTCCCCCGAACCGGGCCAGGGTTTTGCCCTCCGCGTGGAATCTCTGGAATCCACGCTCAAGAACACGACGTTCCGCATGGAGCACGTCAAGCTCTGGAAATCATTACCGAAATTGGCGGCGTACAACACCGTGGAAGAGCACAACGAGCTGAGTTCCTACGGTGAGAATCCGGACGCGGGCTGGATTGAGGAAGGTCAGTTGCCGGAATCCGATGATTCCAGCTACGAGCGCAAGTACAGCGTCGTGAAGTTTCTTGGAACCACCAGAAAAGTCAGTCATCCCATGACCTTAGTGCGCCCGGCACACGGAAACGTAGTCGCGGCGGAAACGGTCAACGGGACCATGCATCTGCTTCGGATTCTGGAACGGGCTCTGTTCTACGCCGATTCCAGCCTGTCCAGCGTGCAATTCGACGGGTTCCAGAAACTCATCACGGACCTGTCCCCCAGCACCAACATCATCGACATGCGCGGCAAGCCGATGAGCGAGGATGCGTTGACGGACGGTGCCCTCACCGCGTTCGATGCGCCGAACTACGGCAAAATCACGCACCTCCACATGAATCCCAAGGTCAAGGCCGACTTGGTGAAGACCTTCTTCCCCAAGGAGCGTCACGACACGTTCACGGCCAACGGCGGCTTGGTCGGCCTGGACATCAAGGGGTTCACGTCCCCCGCTGGCGACATTGCTTTTGAGCCCAACGTGTTCATCACCGATGGCGGTGGCCCGAACGCGGCGGCGGTTGGCGATGCCTCCAAGATTCCCGGCACCCCCACCAATTCCACGTCCCCCACGACCCCGGCAGCGACGAATCCGCTGTTTGCCGCAGACGATGCGGGCGATTACTACTACAAGGTGGTCGCGTGCAATCGCTACGGACGCAGCGCTCCCGTGCTGTGCCCGGCGGGTCCGACCGCTGTGACGGTGGCGGCTGGCGACAAGGTGTCCATGGGCGTCACCCCCGGCGGCAGCACCACGACCGAGTGGTACGAGGTTTATCGCACCGCGAAGGATGGCGCAGCCGGAACCGAGCGGCTGATTCTGCGGGTGCCCAACACCGCTGGCGCGGGTGAGTTGACCATCGAAGACCTCAACGCGAATCTGCCCTACTGCACGTCGGTCTTCGGGTTCCAGCAGAACTTGGAGTGCATGTCCTTCAAGCAGCTCGCGCCCATGCTGAAGATTCCTTTGGCAACCATCGATTCCAGCATCCGCTGGATGCAGTTGTTGTACGGCGTCCCGGTGCTCTATACCCCCGGAAAGGTTGTACTTTTCCGGAATGTGGGCCGCGCTGCGGGCTACATCGGTGCTCCCTAATAGGTAGCACTTTTCTGGAAAGTCTGGAAAGCCGGGGTCTGGAATGCCAGGCCCCGGTGTTTCCAAAATCTGGATTCTGAAAACTGGAGGAAAGCAAGATGGGCCAGAATACCATTTCTGATGCAGAGAAGGGCAGACTGCCGACCCCGGCAGAGGCAGAGAACATCGAAATCTTGACGGCGGGATGCATCCCGGCGTACATGGGAGCCCCCATCGACGCCGATGATGACCGCATCGTGACCAGTGAGGATTGGGACGATGGCTCGTTGACCATCGCGGCCCAGCCGGATGTTCCCAGGAACCTCACCGTGACTTTGACGGATGCGAATGCCAGCATCACGGCAGGCATTTGCACCATCACGGGCAAGGATGCGCAAGGCCGTCCCATCACCGAAGTCATGGACATGGAAGACGGACTGGCCTGGGTAGGCGAGAAGATTTTCGCGGAAGTGACCAGCGCTGTTATCTCTGGAACGGCTGGAACCCCCGCGACAGGGACGGATGTGGTCAAGGTTGGCGTTGGCGACCTCATCGGCACCTGCATCGACTTGGGCGTGGAATCCGAAGTGGTCCACGCTTACCTGGGAGCCGTGAAGGTGACTCCGGATGCTATCGCCACAGGCGAGAGTACCAGTGGCATCGATGTGAACGGCGGCACCTATGACGGTTCGAAGGTCATGTGGGCGTTGCTGCGCCCGGCCAAGAACGTGTAGGGCAGTCCCAATCTGTAAGCGGAGAGCGAGGTGAAGGTCATGGATTTGCAAAACGTATTGCCCCACAAGCGCAACACGAAAGTCCTAGTGGACGGCACGGTGTACGATTTGGATGAACAAGGCGTGGTTCGAGGGATGAAGAAGGAGCACGCCGAAAAGCTTCTCCAGAACCGGCAAGTCTGGCGGATTTTCACCGAACGAAAGCCGGTCGAGGGCAAAAAGTCCAAAAAGGCCGCAGAAGCCCAGAAAGCCCCGGAGAAGGTCGAATCCCCTTCGGAGGCCCCGGAGGTATCCGAAGAGCCCCTGGAGGCTCTTACGGACGATTCTGGCGATTCTGAGGGCGATTCTGGAAGCGAGGATGAATGGCCGGACCCGGAGGATTCGATGCCCATCGAATACCTTCGGGAAATGGCCGAAGCTTACGAAGTCAAGTTCACCGAACGGACTTCGGCAGCGACGTTGGTGAAGCGAATCAAGAAAGCCATGTACCCGGATGAAGGGTAACGTGAGAAAAGGAGCCTGAAATGGCTGGCAGCGGACTTCCGAAGGATATGAGCACCTACATGCCCGAGTTGCAGGACCAGGGCGTCAAGAACTTGGTGGGAACCCCCGAACGCGGTGTGTCCATCCAGAAGTTCCAGGCGGAAATGCCCGCCGATGGGATTCTGGTTTTCGAGGACAACAACATCGAGAACATGGCCGATGAGAACTACATGGTGCTGATTCACAATCACACCGGCTCGAACCAGGGCATCGTTCCCACGGCGGACAGGGAGACCACACAGTTGACCGTGACCGGACCCACCACGGCGGACTTGCTGGACGTGGTGCTCATCGGGACGGTCAAAGGCCAGCTCGCCTAGTCTGCTTTCTTTTCTGGAAAGGAGTAGGCAATGAGCGTGGCAGAGGTACGCGGTGGGATACCCCATGTGTTCCGGGCGGACATTACGACTACCGGACGGAAACATGACTTCCGCCAATTTGCGAAGTACCTGCAAATCCAGACTGCGGACAACCCGGTGAAGGTGTACTTCACGAAAGCGGATTTCGATGGCGACAAGAACTACATCGAAGTCCCGGTGGCCGCAGCCGCTACCCCTTGGGGGTATGAGGGACCGGCAGAGGTTTCGGAAGTCTGGATGAAGGGTTCTGGAGGCACGGCAGGCGTTGTGCTTGTAGCCTATCTGCGGCGCGGGTGATACCTTCGGAGGTGGGAGGTGGTAAGTGGCCCCGCGTCAACTTGTGCGCCTGAAAGAATCGCGCCGACCCGACAGCTACGATGACCAGAAGTCCCCGGCTGAGATTCAGCAGGCCGAAGTTGTATCCGCAGACCTTGAAGACCTTGTTCATTATGTCCTATCCCAGCTCCGACAAATCACCGGGGAAGCGAATTGGTTTGACCCGGTTCAGCAGTCGCTCAAAGAAATTCTGGAAACTCGCAACACCTTTCCAGCCGAATGTCTGGCGACGGATGCTGTGGGGGATTGCGTCTATGCCCGGCAGTCGGCTGTGGGGGGAGTGTACCAAGTCACAAAGGTAGACCCCCACGATGAGGCAACGATGCCCGCAGTAGGCATCATCCTTTCAAAGACCAGCGACACGGATTGTGTTGTTCAAGTCGCTGGGCTAGTCGAAGGTGTTTACGGAGGCATGGACATTCGAAAGGCGTTGTATGTGGATGAGGATGGCGGCTTGACCCAAGTGCTTCCCGCCTTGGTTCCGGGGGACCGGATGTTTGTGCAAGGCATGGGCATGGCCGTAGATGAAGACGCTTTGGTCTTGTCCCCGAGCGCATCATTTGCGCGTAGAAGGGGATGACAACTTTCATAGTTCTGCTATCTTGGAGAAAGACATGGCACGAAAAAGGAAGGCACCCGTGAGGACCGTGAAGAAAACCGCAGCTCCGAAGACTTCGGAGAAATCTGAACAGAAGAAGCCCGAATCTGTTCCAGAGATTGCCGAAGAAGCCCCGGACAACGTGGTCCCGATTTCGAAGAGCACGAATGAACCGCAGGCGGTGGTAGAAGACCCGGCTTCGGTGTTCAAGCTCTGCATGCTGGAATCGGACTTGGAAAAGGTCCAGCTCAAGATGCAGTTGACGGCGAACAAGGCGGCAGAGCAAATCCAGCAAATCATCGCCGCCAGGGACAAACAGATTGCTTCGCTGAATGGGCAGTTCCAGAAATTGCGGGAACGGCATATTCAGTTTCGGGAATACATCGAACAGAAGCACGGCATCAACGTGAAGCACTATTTGTACGACGATGAAATCGGTGTCTTCCGGTTGAATGCAGCCGTGAAGGCGCAAGAAGAAACCCAATCGGGGGAAGTAAAGAAGGAGAACACCGATGGCTGAAAGAGCACCCCTCTACATTAGCGCTGATGGCTGGCAGGACAGTTTCGACAAGGCCGCAGACCACATGGCAATGGCAGGCTTGGCGATTGGCGGAGCCTCGTATAGCGCAGGCGACATTGTGTTGAACAGTGGTGTCGTTTCTGGGCTGGCCGCAGCCGATGCCAATGG
>Ga0272441_10002592_pt1 | contig 36285 bp, 38 predicted proteins | sample SSMProp6N_FD_193582 | JGI IMG/M metagenome (GOLD analysis project Ga0272441, IMG submission 193582) | Marine sediment archaeal communities from Little Sippewissett salt marsh, Falmouth, MA, United States - SSM-Prop-6N | ecosystem: Environmental > Aquatic > Marine > Wetlands > Sediment ...
TTTGGTTTGCTCGTTTGGAAGGAAGTTGGGATCGAGATCTCTCTTAATAATCATACCTCAACTCATATTCCGGACTGGATCACCGGAAAAATATCAAAATGAATTATGTTCATTTATAAATAAGGATTCGTTTTTTGTCAATACAGGTTATCTAACCCTGATTCTGCTTCAGTATTCCGTAGAACGACATTTCCAGGGCGTGCTTGATCAAATCCTCGAGATCGACTCCGATGACATTTTCAATATTCTGGCGTTCGGCAAGCAGAATGAGGCCGTCCAGCATCCCCCAGAAAACATTGGTTGTCTTCCAGGTATCGAGGTCGACGAATTCGTTCTGTTCGATTCCTTCGAGCAGCACACTTTCAATTATCTTCAACAATTTATGGGTCTTCGCATCGATTATGCTGCTGATTTCAGAATCGCTTTCTTTCAGGTCTTGCGGAGTGGCACTCAGGATGGCCATAATGTCGAAGAATTCGCGGTACTCGGTGTGAAAGCGGTAATAGGTGCGGGCAACTTCCGAAAGTTTTGCCAGGGCGCTCATTCCGGGCCAGGAAATCACCTGGGAGATCATTTCCGAAAGGATATCCACGCCTTCATCCTGCAGTGCCTTGTACACCTCGATCTTGTTTTTATAATACAGATAGACGGTGCCGGTACTGACGCCGGCCTTTTTGGCGATCATTTCGATTTTGGTGCCATAAAAGCCTTTTCCGAAGAAAAGATCCTTGGCTGCCGCCAGGATCAGTGCCTTTTTCTCCTGCTTGGCTTCCGGTGTGCGTGCTCTTAGATTCATTCGAATAGAAAATCTCCTTGCTAATCTTTATTACAATTGAATTTTATTCAACTAATCAGTCCTTGTATTGACTGTCAAGGGAAAATCATTGAAAAACTAGATAGGATGAAACATAACAAGAGAATAATTTTAAGATTATTTTGATGTTGCCATTGACCCAACAATCTGAATTCAGGGCCGTACCCGGCGCAGATGTTTAATGCTAGACAGATCCAAGATTTTCTTTTTTATAGAACGGTATTGTTTTGATGTGTCAATGACAAACCGATGGAACTCATAAAATATGAAAAGAACTGTTCCGGAGTCAATTCGTAGAATTCGTCAAAGTATTTATGTCGCATTGTGATGACCTGCATTACTCCGAGCGTTTGCGCCCAGATGAGCAGCATCAGGTGTTTGGGGGCAAGCGATGTTTTTATGGATCCGTCTTCAATGCCGTTCTTAACAGCCTCGATGAGTGTATCGGTAATGGCGTCATTCGCTTTTTGGCATTCAACAACGTAAAAGCCATGTTCGTCTTCTGTCAGTGTCTTGTGGTAGGCATAAATGTTTATTTCAAAGCGCAGGATCAGTTCAAAGTAGTTTTTGTTTTCCTGGTAGAAAAGGTAGTAGCTTTGAGCGATTGCACGAATTTTGTCCAGACCTGTCCCTGAGGTTTCGTAAGCCTTTCGTAAACTTGCATACATAATAGTCAACCCTCTTAACACTACTGCCGAGAACAGGTCCTCTTTGTTCTTGAAATAGAGATACAGAGTTTGCTTGGTGTAGGCCGATGCCTTGGCGACAGGATCTGATAGAGGGTTAAATCATTATCGATGACAAGAAAGTGTTTGGATCAGATATATCCTGTAAAAATCTTCGGCTTCGTGTTAAAATCGTAATGGAATTCATTGAGATGTAATGACGGAGGCCTTCATGAGAGATGCGTTGTTTGATCTGGGCGGCAAGAGGATTCTTATCACCGGCGGCAGCCGGGGAATCGGACGGGCGATTGCCATGAACTGCGCCAGTTTCGGGGCTGATATTGCCATTAACTACCATAAGAACAGCGATGCTGCTAATGATATTGTTCGTGAGATTGATAATCTCGGCACCAGGGCAATTTCAATCCAGGCGGATGTCGCAAAGTCTGCCGATGTTGAGCTGTTGTTTGATGAAGCCGTTCGTTTCCTGGGTGGAATCGATGCGGTTGCAATCAATGCCGGGATCGCATCCAGGGCGGTGTATGTACGCGAGACGCCCAATGATGAGATCGAGCGTGTATTCAGCGTTGATCTATTGGGTGCCTACTACTGTGCACGCGAGGCTGCCAAACACATGCATCCGCAGAAATCCGGTCTGATCGCGATGATTTCTTCAGTGGCGGCAAAGACTTGTGGCCCGAAGATGGGGCCCTACGGGGTCGCCAAGGCCGCCCTGGAAGGACTCAAGGATATCCTCGCAAAAGAAGAGGCCTCCAGCTCAATACGGGTCAACAACATCCTGCCCGGGCTGGTCAATACCGATATGGGCCGGCAGTTTCTGAAGCCATATGGGATCGAGGAAGTTCGCTCAATTGGAGAAATTCTACCCATGGGCCGTGTCTGCGAGCCCGAGGACATCGGGCACCTGTTTGCTTTTCTTGCCTCTGATAAAGGCTCCTATATTACCGGCCAATCAATTATGATTGAAGGCGGCATGACTCTGGTCGAGGGCCTGATGAAATAGAGTATACGCTGCATGCCGTTAGAGCAGGCTGATAGTATCCACCCACACGACTTCACAGGCCCCATTGCCGGTGTCGTTGCGACTGCTCGAACTATGCCAGTACCAGTCATTTGAAGACGTGATATTCACAAGATACCCCGTGAATTTGACAATATGCCCCTTGACATCATCCAGAACGCATGTTCAAAGAACTGATTGATTATTATTGTATTGGAGCATTCATGGACATATATGATCATGAGCGGATGAGGCAGTTTTTTGCCCCTAAAAACATTGCTGTAGTCGGAGCGTCTTCCAGAAATGCCTGGTTTTCAAATATGCTGAACAATTACGATCGCTTGGGGTCTGGATGTTGCTTCTATCCCGTTAATCCCAAGGCTGAAGAAATTTCCGGGGTCAAGGCATATAAATCTATCGCGGATCTTCCCGGGAATGTCATTGACTTCGGGGTGGTCATGGTGAAGGCGTCCCTTGCTTTCGATGCTGTTCAACAGCTCGCGAAAAGAGGAATAAAAAATCTGTTTTTAATATCATCCGGCTATGCCGAAACCGGAGAAAAAGGTACTCTCCAGCAGTCGGAGCTCCAAAAATACTGCAATGAAAATGATATCAAGCTTATAGGCCCTAATTGTCTCGGATTTATGAATTTTGCCGAGAGATACAGCATTTTTTGCGGCGGGGCTGTGGAAGGAAAACTGCTATCTGGCTCGATCGGGATTGTAGGGCAGAGCGGCGCGACAAGTGAGATAATTGTCTCCAAGCTGTTACAGAAATTTCTGGGGATATCACTGTATGTAACGACCGGCAATGAGGCCGTTCTGAGCGCCGAAGACTGTATTGAACACCTCATCCATGATGAAACAACCCGGGTTGTCGCCGGGTTTATCGAGGAATTCAGAAATGTCATCAAGCTCAAAGAATTAGCCCTGCAGGCGGCCCAAAAGGGTATCCCTCTTATATTTATCAAAGTAGGGCGTTCGGAAAAAGCCTCTCAGGCAGCCCGATCCCATACCGGTGCGCTTTCCGGAAACGACTTGGTCATGGATGGCTTTTTTCACCAGTATGGAATTATTCGTGTGGATACCATTGAAGAACTGGTAGAGACCGCCGGAATTTTTTCGCACTGCAGTTTGCCTGCGGGTGATGGTCTGGGGATCTATACGCTTTCCGGCGGACTGGGGGGCCTTTATGCCGATTTATGCTTGGATTCAGGAATTCGTCTTCCATCTTTCAGCCGGCAGACTATTTCAAGTCTGAAGGCTATTTTGCCTGATTTTGCTGTTCCTGATAATCCACTTGATCTTACCGGTGCCGGCTTCCGTAGCGGAATGGATAAAATTCTGGAGATTCTGGACTCCGATGAAAACATCGATATTATTGCCCCGTTGTGCATTCCTCCTCACGGAGCATTAGATAACGACTTGGCTCGATCAGTCAATGAGATTTTCATATCACGCATGAATGAAATCGGAAAAACCATTGTGCCCATCGCTTTTACCGAGATGAATGATCTTGCCAGAGAATATTTTCACAAAAGCGGTGTCTATCCTATCGAACAGCCCGAACTCGGTTTCAGGGCTATCGCACATCTCATCCGCTATTCACAATTCTTAAGAAAAACAGGGAATATTAAGGAATAACGAGATAATCCTTCAAAAATGGATCGGTGTTCATTAAGCAGTGTCTGAAAAAAGAAAATAAAATGGATAGGTTCTAAATTTTATTGTAGATAGTAGAAGCAAATCCGAAATAATTTATATGCAGATGTATCTTGCAAAATAGTATGTTCTCACTATTGATTAATACCAAGGATTCAAATAATGAAACCATAAACAACATCTACGAAGGACAGGATAATATGAAAATGGATAACATTGATGCAATTTTTTCCCCCAGATCTATTGCTGTATTGGGAGCCTCCGGTAAGCCAGGCAAGGTAGGGCATGATATTTTTGCAAATATACTTAAAGGCGGATTTCGCGGAACCCTGTATCCGGTAAATCCCACAGCTTCTTCGATTTTGAGTGTAAAGACATTCAAAACAATTGCCGACATTCCGGACGATGTAGATCTGGCAATTATCATTTTGCCTCCCAAACTGGCCTTGCAAGCCGTCGAAGATTCAGTAAAAAAGGGAGTTCGGGGTATTGTTATTGTCAGCGCCGGATTCCGCGAAGTGGGGGCCGATGGGAAAATACTTGAAGACAAAATTGTTGCTATCTGCCGGAAGGCCGGAGTTCGTCTGGTTGGGCCAAACTGCCTAGGCGTGATCAATCCGGTTGATGCAGTGCGCATGAATGCCAGTTTCTCGGCCCGGATGCCCCAATCAGGCAACATTTCATTTATTTCGCAGAGCGGAGCGTTGTGTACGGCGGTTCTTGATTTTGCCGCCGACCGAGATTTCGGTTTCTCTAAATTTATCTCCATTGGCAACAAGGCAGATGTGGATGAGCTCGATTTGTTACAGTATCTTCACCAGGATCTTGATACCGAGGTGATCATGATTTACCTGGAGGAGTTAAGGCGAGGTTGGGAATTTATCGAAGAAGTAAAAAAGATAACCTCCGGAAACCGGCCGACACCTATTCTGGCCATCAAATCCGGCAGGACGACCGACGGCGCACAGGCCGCTGCATCGCATACCGGGGCTCTAGCAGGTTCGGAAGCTGTGTATGACGCAATCTTTAAGCAGTCCGGGATTATCCGTTGCGATACCATCGACGAGTTATTCGATTTTGCCAATGCTTTTACCTATAAAAAGAAGAGCATATTGGGCAAACACGTTCGCAAGATACCGAATGGCAACCGGGTGGCGATTGTAACCAATGCAGGGGGGCCTGGAATTCTGGCTACGGACATGACCACGTCTTCCGGGTTGAAACTGGCCAAGTTCAATGAACAAACCATTGAGATGCTGTCTAGCCATTTGCCTGCAGCGGCCAACATTCATAATCCGGTGGATGTGATCGGAGATGCCCCGTATGATCGATATGAAAAGGCCCTGTCGGCGGTAATCAGCGATGATGGTGTCGACGGGGCATTGGTAATCCTGACTCCGCAGTCTATGACCGATGCCCTTGGTACGGCCGAGGCAATCATCAAGATTGCACAGAGATCAAATAAACCCATTTTGTGTTGTTTTATGGGTATAGTCGATGTTTCGGCAGGGGTTAAATATCTCCAGGAGCACGGATACCCGGTATACCGGTTCCCGGAAAATGCCGCCAATGCATTCGGGGCCATCTACCGCTATTCAAAATGGCTCAACCGGCAAAGCCTGGCCCAGTTCAAGTTGTCCTCTGATACCGAACGGGCGGCAAAAATCATCGAGCTCGCCCTGGAAGACGGAAAGACGGCTCTGGGTGAGCTTGACGGCAACGAACTGCTCAAGTGCTACGGGTTTAATGTGTTGCCGACTGAATTGGCGAAATCCGCGGATGAAGCGCTTACCCTGGCAAAGAATATTGGTTATCCAGTGGTTATGAAGATCGTTTCACCCCAGATCCTGCACAAATCCGATGCAAAAGGGGTCAAGGTCGGACTCAAAACCGATGATGAAGTCAAGGCGGCTTTTGATGAGATCATTACAAATGCCAAAAAATATGATTCCAAGGCCCGGATAGATGGTGTGCTGGTGGTAAAGATGGCACCTTCCGGCGAAGAGGTTATTCTGGGATCAAACCGCTACCCGATCTTTGGGCCGCTTCTGATGTTCGGCTTAGGCGGGATTTTTGTCGAGGTTTTCAAGGATGTTGAGTTCCGGCTGGCCCCGATCGGCAGAAACGAGGCTCGCAGGATGATGAAGAGCATCAAGGGATACAAATTGCTGAATGGATTCAGGGGCAGGCCTGAGGCGGATATTCAGGCTCTTGAAAAGACCATTGTCTGCCTGTCGAACCTGGTTGTCAACCATCCTGAAATTGCGGAGATGGATATAAATCCGCTGCTTGTGCACCCCGTAGGTGAGGGTGCCACCGTGGCAGACTGCCGGATTATCCTCAAGAAAAACAACGGGCAAGACAAGTAATTATTTGGAGCGTTCCCCGGATTTACACAACTTGGACTGCCTGGTAGCAGGTCTTGAGATCTTCGGGAAGTCCGTCCCTGTCCATCTTTAAAGCCTGGGGCAGGTATTCCAGGATGTTCTGGGCCGTGATGCCGTCCATGCCGATGTCGAAGGCAGCTAGGTCACCGGCAAACCCGTGTATGAACACACCTTTCCTGACAGCATCTTCAATAGGAAGACCGAGCCCGAACATGGCGGCAATAGCTCCGGCAAGTACATCACCTGAGCCGGCTGAGGCCATTCCCGGATTGCCGCTGGTATTGATATAGACGCGTTCATCAGGATACCCGATGAGCGAATTAGCTCCTTTGAGCACAATGATGGCATTTAATTTACGGCATGTTTTCTGCAGGATATCGATTTTATTTGAGTCTATCTCGTCAACAGGTAGCGATGTAATCCGGGCCATTTCACCCAGGTGAGGGGTTAGCACGGTCGGCTCTATTCTCTTGTGGATAATATCAAGATCTCGACACAGGGCGCTGATCCCATCCCCATCAATGAGTAAAGGCCGGGTAATTTCCGGAATCAGTCCACGTGCCAGTTCCTGGGTTTCATGATCCAGCGAGAGCCCTGGGCCGAGCACCACGATATCCATAGAGTTGGCCAGATTGAGGAGTTCGTCCCGGTTTTCAAATGCTATACTGCCGGATAGCGTTTCGTTCAGCGGAATAAATACGATTTCACTGCCTTTGTTGGCAATAAACGGTGTTATGGATTTCGGTGAAGCTAGCCGGGAATAGCCGCCTCCGGCTTTCAAAAACGAGAGAGCGGCAAAATACGGCGCCCCGAAGTAACTCGATGCCCCGGCGATAAACAATGCCTTGCCGAAATTACCCTTGTGACCGTCCGGGTCGCGCCGGGGCAGGTCGATTTCGGGGTTGATCGATACCTTGATTGAATCATCCTCATATATCTCGGGTGGAAAAGATATGTGAGTTACAAAAAGTTCCCCGCACAGATCAAACCCGGGAAGCAGCATGTTGCCGAGTTTGGGCAGACCGAATGTGACGGTATAATCAGCCCGAACTGCAGTTCCCATGATTTTGCCGGTATCACCATTGACACCGGAGGGAATATCAACGCTGAAGACGGTTTTTCGGCTGGCATTGATCGATTCAATCACCTCGCGGTAAAGCCCTGCAACCTCACGGACGAGCCCGGTTCCGAAGATGGCATCTACGACGGCATCACAATGGGCAAGATCCGATCGGATGGATTCGATCGATTCTAACTGAAGTGTCTCAATCGGCAAGGTTTCTATGATTTCCAGATTTCGTTTTGCGGAACCTTGGTATTTGCCTCTGTCTCCCAGTATGATTACCTTGGGCATTCCGCCAGTGGAAAGAATTTTGCGGGCCACTACAAAGCCGTCGCCACCGTTATTGCCGATGCCGCAAAAAACCAGGAAGCGTTTATTCGCAATGCCAAGCTTTTGCAATATCGTAAAGTGAACCGCTTGGCCGGCGTTTTCCATGAGAATTTCATCAATAATTCCATAACGTTCGACGGCAGTCCTGTCCATAGCCCTCATTTCAGTAACTCTGCTGACTTTCATGGGTTTTTCCTCCAAATGCTTTTTTACCGTAATTGTTCGTCAAGAGTTCCATCCGGCAACATCCAGTCCGGATGATATTCGCTGTTTTCTTCCATATGATAGCGCACACAGCTTTCCCAGTCACCCCTGCAATAGAGCTGTACCCATTGTGGATCCAGTTTTCCCTGATCTGTAAAGTGTTTGATGGGGCAAACCGGATACCATTTGCATGGTTTCAGCAATACATTAAGCTTTCGATATTTCTCAGCAAACTCAGGCATACGACTTGTCTTGTAAATCAGGGCCGATGGATGTGGCAGCGGGTAGACAACCTTGCTTTCGACCAGGTAGAACTTGCCCCAGATATCGCTCAGGCTGTTTTTTGTCACGCTTTGAGCGTTAAAATTTCCTAAAATGTATCGGCTTGCCCAATAGCCCAGTGGTATGATTATTTCAGGATCGATGAGGACGATCTCTTGCATGAGATGCACAGTGCACGCATCGATTTCAGAATCTCGCGGTTCTCTATTGCCGGGCAGCTTGCATTTAATCAGGTTGGTCATGTAAATATCATCCCTGGTGATGGCTGCACGTTTCAGGAGCTCATCGAGATATTTACCCGATGTACCGATAAACATTTCTCCTTTTTGATCTTCAATTTTTCCGGGGGCTTGGGCGATAAGCATTATCCTGCCTTCGATGTTGCCTTGGCCACATAGTGCATGTCGGCGTGTGTATGCCAAGCCACACCTCTGACAGGTTTTAATTACTGAATTGTATGCAACTAATTTCTCGTGAAGTTTGCTTTTCATTTCATTAAAAGAGAGCATAATTTTTTCTGCTTCAGTGATTATAACGATAGCACTAGATATGCCGGGCTGTTAAGCATATTTTTATGGGTCAACAGGATCATCGCGATGGTATTTCCACAAAGGGCTGTTATAAAAAAAGGTTGTCGGCCGAAACGATCAAGAGCCCAACCGATAAGTGGACGGAGAAACAGTGAGGTTGCTGTGAAGGCGGAAAAGAGTCCTCCAATGGCCAGAGCGTTGGCGCCCATGGATTTGCCGTACACCGGCAACATAAACATGAGGAACACAAATCCAAGAGAGCCGAAAGCGATAGGGCGAAGCAAGACAGAGGCAGATTTGTTTTTTTGTGGTATCATTTAAATGTAAATTTCCATGGTGTTCTGTATGTTATTCAAGTTGCTTTCTCCCTTACTATTTGATTTCTGTAAAGAGCGTAAGCATAGATACATATGTCCTGATGATGGACTAATGGGAAAAATTTATCAGAAATGCTTACAATCTGTAAAGATCAATTGATTTTAAGAACGCAGGGTGGCTACTAGGCGCATAGGATTTATGAGGAGATCAAGAGCATCCTGAATGGATGTACACACAACATCAGCACTCAACATGGCTTGAGCTGCAGTGCCTTCTCCCTGGTAAACGGCAATTCCCAGAGCGGCTCCCTTAAGCATCAACATATCATTGCGTCCGTTTCCGATTGCAGCACAGCACTGCTTGCCAAGGCCTTCAATATATTCAAGCTTGTTGATATCCTGATTGTCTTTGGGCAGAATGGAAAGCTCAAGGGGCAACTCTTTGACTTCAGAAGCCACACTGCCGAAGGTATCGGCAGTCAAGACGTATATCGTCAGCTTCTCAGCCAGTATGTTCAGCCGTTGATTTACTCCGGAAACAAGCCTGCCGTCGCAGGCCAGTGTTCCGTTATAATCCAGAATAAGATTTTTGATCGTAAGCTTTTTATAGCCTGGTATCGAAATTTCTAACATAATTACTCTCTTGAAAATTTATTTGTGTTGCTGCGGGAAATCTTTTTAGATCTTATCATCTTGTTTATCCCTTTAATGCGGAAACCCGAATTTATCTATGAATACATCAGAAAATGCAAACATGTATGCGTGATCCTGTTTGCTGAAGAACCATTGATTTTTGTGATTGAATCCGATTACCTGGTTCATCGTGGCAAAATCCAGCATCCAGCCATCAGCACCTTTTTTAAAAAGATACGGAGAAACCTGCCGGTTGTGAACCGGGAAGTAGATGACAGCCAGATCCTGTTCCTGAATAACAGTGGCATCTGGCAATGCTTTTAGCAGACAATGCAGTTCGTTGTCCTGCTGCGCATCTGTGACCAGCCATTTTTTAAAAAATTCACGTGTCTGCGGGGTGAACAGACCGAGGTCGGGGTCCTTGATGTGCAGGCTTAATACCTGCGTATACTTTTCCAGAGTCATTGTCGGATAAGGCTGTGGAGCAAAATTATCTGTCAATTCAGTTGGTTTTTTATCCAAACCGCCGGAGCCTATTTCTACCGCTGCTCTGGCTCCTGCCCCTCCTGAATAGTACCCGGATATAGGGCCTTCATGAGGAATAAGCATATATTGGGGAGTTATAATTTCTCCAGTAGCCCTGGCAACCATCAGCTCAACCGTGGCCTCGAGGCCAGGGCCGACTTTGTTTGCCCGGAAAAACGGAACCATCTGCCTGCGCTCGATATAACCGATGAATCCATCAGGGAAGATCGATTCAAGATCATAACCTATCTCAACTCGCACCTGAGATCCTTCCGGATCTAGCAGGAAAAGTACTCCTCGGGCTCCGCTGGAATTTTTACCAACATGGAATTTTTCAAACAGGTCAGAGGCTTTACGGTCTATATCAGGCGGACTTTGCGAGAGTATAACGATCTTAATATCTATATCGAAATTTTCAAGCAGCATTTGATTCAGGGAAGTGATGTGTGACTTTTCTTCCTGAGTAACCAAGTCCATTCGGTCGTAGATTTGGATCGAATCATTTGTCTTGGCAAAGCATCCCCACAACAGCCAGGTTATGGCTGCCAGAAAAATACATGTTCTTAAATGATCCCTCGTCATACAGTATCTCCATCTCCTGCTAGAGGGCGTCAGCGCTGTTGTTCTTCACATAAAAGTTATATCGGCATTTTGTCGTTATTTATGAAAAATATTCAGTATCAGAGAAAACTAGTTTGCAGAATTCAATTGGATGTTCGTATATAATTTCCATGTTATCGGACGCCGGTCTATCCACCGTTTATAAGATCTCCCAGCCCTCCCAGCACCGAACCCTCACCCTTGCGAGAGCCGCCTGCGGATGGCGCATGTTGTATAATCCTGTCAGCCATTCTGGAGAAGGGCATGCTTTGCAGAAAAACTCTACCCGAACCACTTAAGGTTGCCAGGAAAAGGCCCTCGCCACCGAAAAACATTGATTTCAAATTACCGGCACGCTGAATATCATACGAAATGCCGGGCTCAAATGCAACCAGGCAGCCTGTATCAACCAGAACTGTCTCGCCTTCTAGTCTCTTTTCGATTACGGTGCCGCCCGCATGCACAAAAACCATACCGTCCCCGAGCAGGCGTTGGAGAATGAAGCCTTCTCCCCCAAAAAATCCCGTGCCCAGGCGTTTAGCAAACGCAATTCCGATTTCAGTGCCCAGGGCGGCACACAGAAAGGCATCTTTCTGGCAGAGGAGTTCTCCACCTAGTTGGGACATATCAATGGGGATAATCTTGCCGGGATATGGTGCGGAGAAAGCCACGTGTTTTTTCTCACCACCGGCGTTGGTAAAATGGGTCATGAAGATCGACTCTCCGGTCAGGACCCTCTTGCCAGCACCCAGCAGTTTTCCAATCAGGCCTTCTTCAGGCTTTGAACCATCGCCCATCTTACTTTCAAAGACGATACTGTTCTCCATATAATTCATTGCTCCGGCCTCGGCAATCACAGTTTCTCCGGGATCGAGTTCAACCTCCACAATCTGGATATCATCACCAATAATCGTATAATCTACTTCGTGACACTGCATGCAAAGCACCTCCTTTTTAAGAAAACCAATTGAGCCGATAATATCGGTTTTTTAACGATTTGAACAGTGCCCTTAGGGATGATTCAATCTTGACCATTAATAAAGGGCTGGCTTGGTCTAAATTATAGAATCGAAAAAACGTGATAAGACATTGTTATGGAAAAGATTCCTTAAAGATCGGTCAAGATCCAGTCGTAGATGATATGTTCTGTGAGTTGGTCGGGATGAATATAGCACTCGGACACCACTTTCCCCCGTACTGAAATCCCTGCCTGATGGACCGTTTCCGGATCACCAGAAACCAGGGGATGCCACCACATCAGATCCCGGCCTTCAGCCAGCAGACGATAGGCACACGTGCTTGGCAACCATGTCAGTTCTCTGACCTTTTGAGGTGTCAGTACCAGACAATTTGTTACGAGCTGTTTTCGATCAGGGTAGGCCATACAACGGCAGGTGTGGGTATTCAGCAGTCTGCAGGCTACATTAGTGTAGAACGCCTCACCTGTTTCTTCGTCTTCGAGCTTGATGACGCAACACCGACCGCAACCGTCACAGAGCAGTTCCCTTTCGTGCTGTGTCATTTCCTCCAGCGATTTGACTTTCCAGAATGGGTTTTGATCATTTGACATTTAAAAATCATCTTGCCTTAATTCCGGCCATAGTTCAATACGTCTTGAAAAATTTTCCCTTGATTCTAATCAGTTAAGGGGTTTTGTTCCTACGTGTGTAGTAAATTAACGATTAGAAAAGCCCCCACAAACATGCAGATCAGACAGCAACGCTGAAAAGCGATTGGATTATTAAAGACATCAAGCCGAACTAATGTATTTTTGGATACAGTCTTTAATCGTATTCCAGGTCCGGATGCGCTTGGCATCGTCTGTCTCCAGCAGGGTTGCCCGGAATCCTTTTCTTTCGCAGCAAAATCCGGTGAGTGGAACCACACAGATACCGGTGGCCCCCAGCAGGTAGTAGACAAAGCGTTTGTCATCCGCAACACCCTGAAGAGTTTTTTTGATGTAATCCTGTGCCGCCGAATTGTGAATTGGCAGTGTCTGCCGACTGTTCAGAACTCCATCTTCGAACAATATGGTAAAGTAAAATGCCCCCTGTGGCTTATTGATAATAATGCCATCTATCGGAGAAAAGATTTCGAATACCTCGGTGGCTCGGTTTTCGAATATTTTTTTGCGCTGATTCAGATGTTCGCTGTAGCGCGGATCGCCCATTACCCTTGGGATAGCCAGTTGGGGCAGGCTGGTTGAACATACCTCGAGCATCTTGGCATTGATTAAACTTTTTGTGTATAGTTTGAAGTCGAGCTTGTCCTGATTAAAAACCTCGATCCAGCCGCAGCGGGCGCCCGGCCAGGGAAACTCCTTGGAAATACCTCTGAGCGAAACCCCGGGTACATCCCCGATAACCTCGCTTAAGTGAACGGTGGACGCACCGTTATATACAATGTGCGCATATATTTCGTCGCAGATGACAAACACTTTATGGCGTCTGGCTATTTCGATCATTTTTTCCAGAACCGGACGCGGATAGACTGCTCCGGTTGGGTTGTCAGGATTTATTATCAGAATTCCGGCAATAGAATCATTGTATTTGATTTTTTTTTCAAGGTCCGCCATGTCAGGTATCCATTTGTTGCGAGGGTCCATTTCATACGTAAGGTGTTCATACCCGGAATGGGCGGCCTCGGCTGATGAATGAGTGGAGTATGCCGGTGACGGGCCAATTACCCGGGCTTCCCGTTTCAGGAAGCCAAATATCTTGGCTACTGCATCACCCAGACCGTTGAAGAAGACGATATCATCGCTGGTAATTTGGTACCCACCGCGATTATTTACTATTTCTGCCAGAAATTGACGGGTTTCTAACACGCCTTGGGTTGAAACATAACCATAGGTTTTGTCATCGTTGACCAGGTCGATGACAATGTCCTTGATCCATTGGGGCATCTTTTCACCCTTCTGGATAGGATCGCCGATGTTTTCCCATGTAATCTCAACTCCCAGTTTTTCCAGTTCATGGGCCACGGCTACAATTTCGCGAATTTCATATGTAAGCTGCCCTGATCCTTCGTGGACGATAGTTCTTCGCATCTTTATCTAATCCTCTATCTTAGCATATTGTGTTGTATCGTCAGTATGTTTTAAAAAAGTTATCTTTAATGAACGTGATCGGTTGTTATCTTTTGCATAGGAAAAGGGGAAAAGGCAAGAGCGCATTTCCCTTTTATGCCCTCGTGAGTGATAACAATGATCGTCTATCTCTTCTAATGATCGGTGGGAGGACCTTTAAATTTCCTCGGTTCCCGTGCTATCAAGCGTTTTTTCAGAGATGGTTGTATTAAGAATACACACATTCCCGGTAATCCATCAAATGAAATACTTAACCCCTGGTTGATTTAGAGCTTTTCCCTACTGCTGTATCAGTCAAGTTTTATTTTTCCTTGCGGCATTGTATTCGGCAAAACAATTCTGGATTCTTCATCTTGCTGCATTTGCTTGGCTTCAGCTATTAATTTTTCGATGGCTCCCTGAATGGCCTCCGGGAATTTCTTGATAGCATCCTTGAGTGTTGCAGCATCAATAGGACATTGGATCGGCAATGGTCCGGACGGCGACATGATTTGCGTCTGCCCGATAAAAAACGGGTCCCGACTTTTATCTTCAGACCCATTCGGTTTTACCGGAATAAATTTTCTGATAGAGGCAACTTTGAGATCCGTGTAGGCCTCTTCACGGTAAAGGTTGTTGTAATCTACGTTTAGATTGTCTTCTGGTATGTTCTCGTTTTCGCTCATGGTATTCCTTTCAAAGATTTCAGTATCGGCTCTCTCTACGTTATTTTTTAATCAAATCCTACCCTACTATAGGTGAATCGGCCATGCAAGATCAAGGGTTCAAAATGAATCCGGATTACTCTGGCTAGTATGCCGCACGCAATGACTTAAGCTCCTGATGTCTGATTAGAGAGTATTTTATCCCTTGGTTCAGGTTGGCCTGCCAGGGAAATGTTGATGAATTCTTATTTGGTCTGACAAATATTCATTTCATGAATCGTTTTCCAATAAAGGGGGAAGGGCTTATCCTTTATTTGTATATCGTAGTGATTTCAGATTTATACCCAGCTCGATCCCGGTTTGCAGACAAACCAGCAATTGAGATTCGCGGGCGTTGTTCGCATATTCCACGAGGGCTTTTCCGATTTTGCCGGGGATGGTTTCAGCTGATGCCAGAACCCGATCCAAAGTCTCGAAATCCTTCAGAAGTTTAGCGGCTGTTTTTGGCCCGATACCCGGCACTCCCCTGATATTATTGGTGCTGTCTCCGCACAAGGCCATAAAATCAACAAACTGTTCCGGCCAGACTCCGAACTTTTTCATCACATAATCGCGATCCAGATCCGATTGCTGAAAGTGATCGCGTACTATAATCCGATCTGTGAGCAGCTGCATAAAAGTTTTATCGGTTGAAAGGATTACTGCATTGCCTTGTTTTGCTGCAATCTTGTCGGCCATGACGGCGATAACGTCATCGGCTTCCATGTTTTCAAAAGATAGAGAGACAAGCCCTATGTCAAGGAAAGCCTTTTTGTGCAAATCCAGACTTGCCTGCAGTGCCTGCGGCATGGGTTTGCGTCCGGCTTTGTAGTTTGCGTATGTATGGTAACGCCAGCTTACACCATGGTCTTCAAAGATGCAGACCGCATGGCTTGGCGAGCACTGATGCAACGCGCGCCGAGCTGAGAGCGAGCATGCGCTGACAGAAGACTGTACCCGATCAGGCCCATCTTCTCCCGGCTGGGCGGCATACACCCTGCGGATAAGATTAAGGGCATCAATGAGAAGTACTTTTATATGTCTGCTCATATATTTTCACCAGTGCGTAACGCCTAACATTATTATTACATAAACTTAAACGCTTATTCACAAATCCACATGCAGGATTCGATTACCATTCCTTGTGATTATCAGGCGGAAATCTGGTCCAACAGGCTTCTGATTTCGTGCCCTTTTTTGAGGTCGGCAAGCCACTGGGCGGGGATGCTTTCTTCACCAAGATATGCTCCCAGCACCATTCCGATCAACATCCCGCGGGCCGCAGAATCACCACCGGCCATGACATTGTTGATCAGGGCCTCTTTGAGATTGTTCTGATGTCTGACGATCAGATGGATAACAGCCGGGAAGGCATGCGGCGTATGGCAGTCCATGCCGAAACCGGAGACGGCAGGTACGGAATCTATATCTTGAGAATCAATACCTTTTTCAGCCCAACGGAACAGTCTTGATTTAGAGAAATACTCCACAGCTGTCCACCTGATGGCCGATTCCGGGGCCTTACCGTCCAATACGCAAAGGATTACCCTGGCAAAGAATTCACTGGCGTCGAGGGTGTCGGGATCAGTATGGGTCATCATGGTCTGCGAGCGCACAGCGGAAATACATTGTTGTGGATTGTCTCTCAAACAGTAAACCACCGGGGCTATACGTGAAGCTCCCGCCAGATCATTTGAAGATGAACCGGATTGTTCGGGGCTTTTAGCTGAAGAAAAATTATTCAGAGTCTCCTTGGTGGCATAGTCAACATAGCCCGGGTAATCAATGAAAAACTTCTGCCAACGCCTGGCAAAATCCTGCAATTCAAATGTCTTGCACTCAGCAATCGAGTGCAGCAGCACAAAGGTTTGATCTCCGTAGTGGGTGAAGTCGCCCTTGTCTTTACTAGGATGAAATGAATCTTTGTCCGGTTTTAAAAGGCTTTCCACGCGGCCAACCTTGGCTGCAAGCTCCTCAGTATCGTAGATCCAGTGGACCCCCAAGGCCAGCGAGTCGGCAACTAAAGAAGCCATGACCATTGCCTGGGCTTTTTTTTGCATCATCAACCCCCTTTTTTAGGCCTTGCAAATTACTGTGGCCTTTCGAGCATTTCTGGTTCGGGAAGTTGCCCTATCTCCTGTATGGTGCCTGAAACATAACATGTCCGTTGAGATAATCCAGGCCAGAGCAAAGGGTATAATCAGTCGGGAAGCACATGTGATCTTTCGCATCCTGGACCTCCTTTGTCTTGACATGGGTTGGAAGCGGATGGAAACCCATTCTTCTCCTTGGAAGCTGGAGCACTTGTTCTATGCTTGCAACCTTTTGTTAAATTGCAATATTGAAAAAGCTACAGCTTTGTTATTTTGTCGATCACCTTGCGCGCAGCCCCGCCGATTATGGGGATCTTGAGTACTCTCGCCGGGAGATTGATGCCGATATCGATGAGGGCTAATGATTTTGTTGAAGAAACCGGTGTTGTTGTTGGAACGCTACGTCCGGGTTTCGGCTCGTCAAGTGAAATCCGGAAGCGGAAAGTTCGACGGTCTATGTCTGGCGGATAATCAGGGAATTGAGCTGGGGAGATTTCTGTATGTCCTGTTTTTTGTGTATCAATGTCTTCGATTAGCTCGAAGGCCTTTTCCATTTTTCGTCCGGCCCTGGTGTTTACAGCAGGCGCATTTTTTGTTTTTTGCGCTTCAGCTTTGGGAACTGCCCTGGTGGATGAGTTTTTGAATTTTACGGGTTTTTTTTCAGAACTGACGATTTTTTTTCGTTTCTTCGGTATGGCCATGACTATCTCTCCAGAATCCTAAACAGATTTTTGGTGATTTCTTCGATGTCATGTATGGCAGAGAGGGCCTGTCGGCTGTAGCGTTTGTTGTTTTTCACCATTTTGGCATACTCAGATAGGCTCAATCCCTCGCGGTTGAAATTTTCATAAACCGAGCGGGTTGGGTAGAGGGCCGGAAAGCACTTAACATAAGCCGGAAGAACATCTTCAAAGTATTCCATAATGTTGGACTTGTTTGACTGTGGGTGAATGAATGCCGGCAATACATAAAACGCATCTTTCTTTTTCGGATCAGCCTTGATGATGTCTTTTATGATGGGATAGAGATTATCGGCAAAGGCAGATTCATCATTGGTGGATGTGCGTATGGGAATCATAACGATGTCGGATACGGCACAGGCAAACCTGGTATGCAACTTCCCGGTGCTTTCCCCGGGAATGTCCATCACTATCAATTGATTATGCATTGCAATCGATTTGATTCCATCCTGAAAAACTTCTTTCTGAGAACTGGAAATGTGATGAAAGGATACCTTCCCGGAATTTCGGCCATCCTCTTCGCGTTCAGTCCACCAGCTTTTCAGGGTGCCTTGGGGATCAAGTTCGACAAGCGCAATCGATTTGAATTTTGTATGGAGATACTTGGAAAAAGCCGTATTCAGGGCCAGGGTGCTTTTCCCTGTGCCGCCCTTTGTCTGTACATAACTAATAATCATCCATAACCCCCGAATAATCCATGTTTAATAAAAATTAACAATGTCCCATGGATATAGAATTACAATAGAAAAAACAACAAGTGTGTGTCAAGGTTGAAAGTCCGAAAAGAAAAATCAATTCTTAATGCAGGGCCGGTTATGTTTCCCATCGCGTTTATCCGGATCAACCTCACAGCAGTCCACTGTGTCTGAGCAGTGCCGTTGTCCGGGGTTGCCTGCCGCGGAATTCTTCAAAGACTTCAATGGGATGTCTGGAACCGCCACAAGCCAGGATTGTTCTGCGAAATTTTCGGCCCAGTTCGGCCAGTGCCCGTGCGTTGTCCAGTCCGGCCTCTTCAAAGGCTGAAAATGCGTCCGCACTTAATACTTCGGACCACTTGTAACCGTAGTAGCCGGCCGCGTAACCACCGGCAAAAATGTGGGTGAATGAACACAAAAAACGGTCTTTTTTAAACGGAGGCAGAATGCTGGTTTGTTTGGCAATATGCCGGTGAACATCAAAAGCCGAGAGATTTCCGACAGGGTCATGTTCATGATGCAAATACATGTCGGTCATGCCGAATTCCAACTGACGCATCATGAGCGAGCCGGCCCGGTAGATTCTGGCTGCCCGGATTTTATCAAACAGCTCTTCGGGCAGCGCCTCTCCGGTTTCAAAATGGCGGGCCATGCTCATTATTGTCGGTTTGTGATAGCACCAGTTTTCCATGAACTGGCTGGCCAGTTCAACTGCATCCCATTCAATCCCGTTAATCCCGGCTACATCTGTATAGGCAACAGTTGTAAGCATGGCCTGAAGGCCGTGCCCGAATTCGTGAAACAGGGTCCGCACTTCGGTAAAACTCATCAGGGACGGCTTATCTCCAACCGGCGGGGTGCTGTTGCAGCATAGATGAACAACTGGCAGACGTAACTCGCCACTGACTTTGCGGCGGCTCAGGCAATTGTCCATCCAGGCCCCGCCGCGTTTTTCGTGAGGACGAGTATACGGGTCAAGGTAAAACGAGGCTATCTGATCTCCTGCGGTATCGGACACCTTAAAGTAGCTCACGTCCGGATGCCATACAGGGGCTTCACCGTGCGCCTTGGTAATCGTGATGCCAAACAGTTTTTCAGACAGAGCAAAAAGACCTTCCAGCACGCGCTCAAGGGTGAAATAGGGGCGCAGCTGTTCATCGGTATAATCGAATCGCTCTTCACGCATTCTTTCGGCCCAAAATGCGATATCCCACTGGGTAAGCGCATCTTTCTGCCCGTTTTTCATGGCCAGTTCTTTCAATTCTTCAAGTTCATTAGCAGCATATGGTTTGGCGGCGTCTGAAAGCTCCCGGAACATTGTTTCCACAGCGGGTACGTCCGGGGCCATTTTGGTGGCCAGACTGAGTTGGGCATATGTTTCAAATCCCAGGATCAGGGACTGTTCTCTGCGCAATTTCAATATCTGCTCGATAATTTTGCTGTTATCGAGCTTGCCAATTGATGCCCGGGTTACAAAGGCAACATAGAGCTTTTTTCGCTGTTCACGATTTTTGCTGTGCTGCATGAACGGCATAAAACTGGGATAATCCAGAGTGATGCGCCATGGTCCGTGCTCGGGCGTTGCTTGTGAATTGCCGTCTTTTTTGGATTGATTGTATGACTGGGCTGCCAGATTTTTCAGGCTTTCCGGCCAGCCGTCCGTTTCATTCTTTTCGGTAATGATCAACTCAAAGGCCTTGGTGGCATCCAGCACGTGATTGGCAAAATCAGTGCTGAGCCTGGAAAGTTCCTGTTCTATTGCATTGAAACGTTGTCTGGCCTCGCCCGTAAGTCCCACTCCGGCCAGCTCGGCGTCACGCAGCTTCAACTCTACAACCCGCTTTTGAGCGGCATTAAGAGTATTCCACTCGCTGCTTTCTTTGATTTTCTTAAGCCCGGCGTAGATTGGTTGGCTCTGCCTGATCCTGAGATCCAGGGCAACTACCTCGCCCAGCATTTTTTCGTGGGCTTTGCGCAGTTCATCACAATTGCGTACTCCTAAAAGGTGCACAACCGGAGCCCAGGCATATTCGAATGGCAAACCAATCTCTTCGAGGGGTGCCAGCAACCCATTCCAGCTTGGCTTCAAATTGCTCTCTATGTGTTCTATCTTGTTTTTCGTTTGTTCGATCAGAGTCCGAACCGCATCTTCCACATGCTCTGGTCGAATCATGTCGAAAGGCGGCAGAGAGCTGGTTTTTAGTAAAGGGTTGTCTTGCAGATCAGTTCTTTTTGTATCCATGGTTTTTTCCTCATCCTGTAATCGAAGAGCATATTTTTCAATATATCACAATAATAGATTTCTGTTTTCATATTATATGAGTCTTGGGACCATGCGACGGAAACACGCCGCTATGTAGTCCATATCAAAGATGGAGTGAAGAAAAGTTCCGGCATAGAACAAATAAAAAGTCATTCCATGAGGCTAAATCCTCATCAGCGGATATACGTGCGCGCTCCGGCATATCGTTTAAGATAGTATCCGTTGGCAAGGGATTCCATCCGAATATTTTTTCCTCTGCCGGGAGCGTGAATAAACTGGTTTCTCCCGATATATATGCCCACATGCGATACGCGTCTGCTACCCGTGGTTGCAAAAAAAACCAAATCACCCTTTTTCAACTGATATTTGCGTATAGCGATGCCCGAGCAAGACTGCTCTTTCGATGTGCGCGGCAGGTTGAGCCCGTTTAAGTGATAGACCGCCATGGTCAGGCCGCTGCAGTCAAAGCCTTTGGATGCTGAGGTTCCACCCCAGCGGTATGGAATGCCGATAAAGCTCCTGGATGTTTTCACAAGCTGATTCCTGAGATAGGTCTCTCCAAGGGTTTTTCGTTTACCCGCGGCTGATTCATCCGGGGAAACAATGTAATATTCGGCAATAATATGCTGTCTGTTAAGCGTTTGCGCCTGAAGAAAGGCTTTTTTGTAGGTGGGGAAATTACCGAAACGCACTTTATAGAGTCCTGAAGTGTGCACGAAATAGTAGGCATCCAGTCCCGTGGCCTGCAGAGACTCAGTCAGCCTTACTGCATTATTGAGGTCTGAAAAGGCCCCGGCCTGTATTGAGTAGCCCAACCGGGTAAAATTTTCAAGCGCAGTTTCCCGATCATAAACAGGTGCATGGCTGGCACAGCCGGAAAAAAGGATCAGGACAACGGCCACCGGCAGGATAACCGGATTCCATTGCCGAAAATTGTGTATTGCAGCACTACGGTAGCTCAAACGTCTTGCCCCTATACAATCCTGCTAAATATCTTTGCAATCTCAGGAGAAACTTCAAGCTTCTTACGTGCCAGATAAGCAGGCGCAAAATTATTTATCGCCAGGGTCAACCATTGTCTGGATGTTTCCACCCGGTCAAAGGTAAATGTTGTCTTTGAGTCCGAAGGTTCAAGGCAGTAGCCCAAGATGTTTATGTCGAGTTTCTCTGTCTCTCCTTGTAATATCACAGAGAGAAAAATAGACTTTTTTGCTGAATCGATTTTAAAATCCAGGATATCTCCGTACTCTGTGATGTATGACTCCAAAAATTTCTCAAGGGCCTTTGAAATGAGTTTGTCCTTTCCACGTTTCATAAGTGACATGATCTCTCTCCAAGTAGACGTTATTCAATTCGCAGATCAATGCTTATACAAAAAAGCAACGCAACCAGAGTGTATCATGAAATATTCTAAAGTGTTTCAAGAAAATTGAGAATCGTCTCAAGTGTACGCTCCGGTGCCTCGATAGCGCTCATATGTCCTACCCCTTCCAGCAGGACGTGGCGGGCACCCGGAATTTCGCGGGCCATAATTTCACTGGGTTCGAGCATCAACTTGTCCAACTTGCCCAACAGGACCAGTGTCGGACATTTGATCTGGCGCAGGGCTGCGATCTTCGGGTCTGGGTCGGTGTAGAACGAGCGTACAAATGCGCCGACAGATATGCGGTCGTTTTGCTTCATGATAATCTCCACCGCTCGCCAGATTTTTTCACTATCTTTTTGTTTGTCAAGGCCATTGAAAAGAGGATGGGGGTACTTGCGGGTATAGGCAATAATATCATCCCAGGAGTTATCTTCAAACGAAGCGGCAAACCTTTCCATAAAACGGATTCTGGCTTGTTCATTGCCTGCGATCAGGGTGGTGGCGGAACTGGTATCCATGAGCATAAGGCTTATCAGACGATCATTGCTGCGCATGGCAAGGTGTACGGCTGCCATTCCGCCGGTGGAGTGGCCGAGCAGGTGAAAATGTTCAAAACCCAGAAAGTCAGCCAGGGCTTCAATATCATCAACGACTGTTTCCACATTGAACCCTTTGCTGTCGTCAGCTACGGCGGTTCTGCCATGTGCGCGCATATCCATGGAAATAAACCGGTATTTACAGGCAAGTGCAGGGCTCAACCCTGATATACTCCAGAATGAACTGTTTTGAGCCAGACCATGGATTGCAATAATCGGTTCACCACAACCGATATCTTCATAATAAATCCGGGCTGAATCTCGCTGTAAAACTGGCATCATTTATCTCGCTTGTTTGATTTTATTTTTTTAAGAGTATTTCACATCCGGCATCAACACTCAAGAGGATGTCACTGATCTCAGTTGCTGATAGAGCAGGCCGGCAACGATAAGCAAAAGTCCAACGAAGGTTGAGAGAAAAATATCTTCTCCCACCACGAAATGGATGAAGATCAAAGACACAAACGGGGAGAGAAAAATCAGATTGCCGACTTTAGCAGTGTTTTCAGAGAGTTTGAGCGCTCTGAGCCACAGCACAAAGGTGATCCCCATCTCAAAGGTGCCAACATAGATTGCACCGATCAATCCGGGAAGATTGGGTATGCGTAGTTCGGAGAAAAGCATGCAGTAGACTATCACAAAGGGCAGGGCAAAGCTGAAATTGAGAAAGAGGCCGACCACGGGGTCCTTTCCATCTCTGGTGTTGCATATCCAGTACAGGGCCCAGATAACAGTGCTGATAAGCGCCAGGGCAACACCCAGGGGATCAGCAATGCGAAAGCCGGTTAAATTTCCACGGGTGGATATAACCAGGACCCCCAGATAGCACACAATCCCGGCTATGATATCTTTTTTGCTTATGTTCTGTTTTAAAAGCGGGATTGAGAGAAAGGCCAGCATAAGGGCCCAGGTATAGTTTATCGGCTGGGCCACCTGGGCCGGTAGAAGATCATATGCTTTGAACAGAATCAGATAGTATACAAACGGGTTCAAAAATCCCAGGCACAGGCAAAACAGATATTGTCTGGTATCAAGGACGAAGATCTGTTTGATTTTGTCCTGCACGATCAGAATTATTCCAAGAATACAAATTGAGACAAAGCTGGAATACAAAAGAAGCTGGGCATAATCGAGATAGCGCAAAGTGACCTTGAAGGCCGAGGCAACGGTCGACCACATCAGAACAGTTGCCAGGGCATAAAAATAGGCTTTGCGTTGAGCTGTCATACGTTTCGCAATTAAGCCGGATTATAATACTTTCATTGCCCTAAGCAGGGCCGTGCGATCGAAATAGACCTCGTTGCGGCTGATCAGGCCGTTTTTTATGAAAACCAGGTCGAGGCCCTGCTCATGGACAACAGCTTTGCCCAGGGGAATGGTCGCGTTCCAGCGCAGCGCAAAACCGCCCTCGAACGAAAAAACATCATCAGCTTTCCAGACCCACTGTGGATTTTTCGCAAGCAGTTTTCTAAGGTAAGCAAATAATTCATCTTTTCCTTTCAAACCCTCAGGTATTGCCGGATCGCGGTAAAGACAATCCTTATGATAGAATTCGATGAGAAGAGATGGTTGATTTCCTGTCCAGGCCCCCAGCCATCCGTTGCAGAATTCCATGGCTTCTGTTCTTGTCATAATTTGTTCTCCATTGATTTTTTTTACCTTATTAATCAGCTATGGTTTTACCTTGCAAAGTCGGTAGCTCTGTCATGACAGCAGCGGCCACATCATATGCATCAAAATCGGTATCAAATTTGTTTTGATAGCGGAAGGCAATTTCTTCATACGGATTATGCCGGTAGCCGGAGGTAAGAAGATTTGTTAGATATTGAGTAAGAAACTCTCTTGCTCCCAGATATTGCCACTGAATGACGTGGATGAGTTCATGGAAGTGCAGAGATTCACTGAGTTCATGACCGCGTTTGATAAAGTAGATGGTATTATACGTGATACCGGTGATATTGAACGATTTGAAATCGAATAGTTTCTCCATACCAGGATCGTCGATTTGCGGAACAGGAATTATATCGACAACAGCGACCCGGGTGTTTTTTAAAAGATCTGCCGGGAAATAGTGTGGGAGTCGTTTGAATTGATAATCCTCGACATTTCGGGATCGTGGCAGATAGGTTTGCACGGTCTTGCCGATACTGTCTTCGATAATCAGAACCAGTTCAGAGATGGTTTGGCGCAAATATTATTTTCCCTTCCAGTCAGGTTTTCGTTTTTCGAGAAAAGCATCAATGCCTTCGCGTGCGTCTTCGGTTGTGCAGAGTCTGGCAAATACTTCACTGCTATAGGCGAATCTCTGGTTAAAAGGCATATCTATCATTTTGTAATAAAATGATTTTCCCATTGCAAGGCCCACAGGGCTTTTGCGGATAAGTTTTTGCGCGAATGCATATGTTTCTTCCTCGACCTTTTCAGGAGGAACCACTTTGTTTACAAGACCAAGGCCTTCAGCCTGCTCGGCATCGATCATATCGCCGCTCAAGAGTAATTCCAGGGTCTTTTTCTTGCCCAGGCCGTAGCTGATCGGGATGATCGGTCCGGTGCATAAGAGGCCGACATTGATGGCCGTAGTGCCTATCTTGGTACCCTCAGCCACAATTGCAAAATCCGCCGCCGCCAGGAGACCGGCCCCGTTTGCGACGGCAAAACCGTGTACCATGGCAATGACCGGTTTCGTCATGGATGCTATGGTAAAATGCATCGTATCCATGAGATTGATCCACTCCTGGTACTGGGCCGGAGTTTTTTCATAGAATTCAGATACATCGATACCGGTCGAAAAGGCCTTTCCCGCACCTTTTACAACTACAACGCGAACATCTTTGTCTGCTTCAGCCAGGAGCAGCGCTTGATTTAATTCCTCAGCCAACCCGGAAGTGAATGTGTTGAACTGCTTGGGCCGGTTTAAAGTGATTGTGCCTATCAGATCGCGCTTTTCCATAAGAATGGTTTGAAACATAGTTGCTAATCCTCCTGTATTTTTGTTTTTTTGAGCATCATGCCACTTTAGAGTAAAAAAACACACCTTATTTTAATGCAGGATACTCTATTTTGCGAGCAACAATGAGGCAACTTCGTGTATATCGGTCAAGACCTTGTCTGCCCTGGAAAAATCACTTGCCATAGTCAAACCGGTTGGAATTACCCAGCATGTGAGGCCGGCAGCTTTGGCGGCAATCAGACCGCGCTGCGAGTCTTCAATTACAAGTGCTTCATGGGAGGCAACACCTGATTTCTTGAGGGCCTCCAGATACGGCTGAGGGTCTGGTTTGGATTTTGCGTAATCTTCGATGGTGAGTACGAAATCAAAATATTTCAGGAAATTGGTAACCTTGTGTACCATTTCGAAATGTTCTCTACGGGCACTTGTCACAACACCCATAATGTAATGTGGCTTAAGCTTCATGAGTACGTCTTCAGCGCCATCGATTGCGTAGTTCTTGCCGCTGAGCAGTCCGGTATAGACCTGGTTGCGTTGTTTTTTTAGATTATCTATTTCATTTTCACCCAGCCCTTTTTCTCTTGCGAAATGCCATGGCCCAATTCCTTCTTTCAGAAAGATGTTGCGATATATTTCCTCGGTAATTTCCACACCAATAGAAAGCATGACCTCTCGTGTGGCCAGGAAATACAGGTGTTCAGTATCGACCAGAACCCCGTCGTTGTCCCACAGGATTGCACGAACCATTGTTTACGTTTCCTCGCGTGACAAAAGATCGGAAACAAAATTCATAATGAAAAGTATGGCCCTGCAGGTGAGGGCCTCGCAGATATGAGGCGGATTTTCCGGCCGAAAGCCTTCCGGTCTGAGAATCCTGCACAGCAGACTCCCGAACCGATCTTCGAATTCTGCGGCAAAATCCCGGCAGGCATTGATGATTTCATCGTCCGCTATGCCAGTTTTGCGCCCTGCTATTCCCAGAAACATCAGTCCGCCTTCCACCAGGCCGCACTGGGCGCCATATTCTCCGGCACCATGCATACCAAGGGCTGCGTCATAGGCTTGGGGTTCTATTCTGATCCCGAATTTTTCGGATAAAATCATCAGAGCTGTGGTTGCGCAGTTATAATCGTGTTCCCAATAGTATTTATGCACCCTCTCTTGAACCAATCGTGAGGTGTCCATCTTAAAGACTCCTTTTCCAAGGGATTAAAGTTTCGCTTATTTTACAGATATTCAGGGGAATAGCTTGTGTATGGTTGACGAAATAATGTTTTTCTGCCGGTCTTAAAAAAACCATCTTTATTATGAAAGCTTGAAAAAGAAACGTTGCCAGCGCGGATGCAGGAAATTTTTATCGCGTGATATCACTACGGCCAGTACACGCCCTCTGATCTGCTTTCTTGAAACAAAGCCAAAGAAGCGTGAATCCGCACTGTTGTCGCGGTTGTCACCCATCATGAAATACTGCCCGGCAGGCACATTCAGCGGGCCGAATGAGCGTACTGCAGGTATAAGAGGAATAAATGCCACCGGGTGGGGTTTGTTTTCCAGATTCTCAAGGAACAAGGCATACCGTGAAGATTCTTCCGAGCCGAAGCCTTCAATTGTTTCGTGCTCCAGGGCCTGGTAGGAGACAGGCTCTCCATTAATATAAAGCTGATTGTTATGCAGGGCAATCACGTCACCCGGCAGGCCTACCACGCGTTTGACAAGCCGTTTTCCATCTGCCGGAGAATTGAAGACCACAATATCACCACGTCCGGGGTCGGCCCATTTTGCCAGATGCCAGGTAGTGCAGGGCACCTTCAGGTCGTAGGCCAGTTTATTGATAAATACCCTGTCGCCTTCGAGGATCGTTGGTTTCATAGAGCCGGTGGGTACGTCGTTCCAATCGGCTATGGCTGATTTAAAGGAAACCGCTATGACAAATGCCACCAGAAGACAGAACATCCAGCCCTTGAAGAACTGTTCCAGCCTTTTTTTCCATTCTTCATTCATCTTTTGTTTACCTCTGGCATCCTGTTATACATTTTATACATTCATATTGTTTCTTGCAATACGACTATTTTCATCACGCAACAAGATTCAGAGCTCCCACGGAAAAAGCCAGCAGGAACTGGCCCAGGTTATACAGCGGCAGGCCTGCCGCCCGGTTGACGAATTCCTTGGCTACGAAACGTTGCCTGGCTACGAATATGTCGGACACATAGAAACTCACCGCGCCGATAAAGACCATGATTCGTCCTGAGATGGCAAGCCCGGCATCCCCTAACACTGTTGCTGCGCCTATGACCATGAGTGTGATAATCAGGATATAAGCGATTACCGGTACTTTCATGGTTCCCAGGTGCGGCTTCAGGCGGGCATATACAATCCAGCTTAAGACCAGGCTCAATAAAAGCGCCACCCATGTCCAGGTTCCGATTGAGGCCGTGGTAAAAAAGGCTACGATGTAGAGTACATGACCCAGCAGAAATGAAACCAGGCCGGCCATGAACATTTTTCTTGAAGTGAATGCAAGGCAGATGTCGCCCGCCATGCACAACAGCAGGCCTGTCAGGATGAAATGATAATATGCGGGAATCGGATGAGGTTGAATCAAGGCCGTGATGATAAACAGTGTGGACAGAAAAGGTTTTGTTGAGAGGATACCTTTTACGCTTTCACGTTTTTCATTGTATAGCAAAGCGATCAACAGTAATAGAGCCGCCAAAACAATCATGTACTTTATCATGTGCATTCCTCCCTGAATAAAGATTCCAAATCATACAGAAAACAGGATGTTACTATAGCAGTGAATTCATATGATATCTATACCATGATAGTGCCGCTAAGATAGGTGGTTGCCTGTCCACCGATGGCAACCCGTTCACCCAGGTGTTCGCAGAAAAGTTCACCACCGCGTTTGGATAGCTGCAGAGCGTGCAGTTTTGTCTTGCCGCTGCGTTTGGCCCAGAATGGTATCAGTGTGGAGTGGGCCGAACCGGTCACCGGGTCTTCGGCAATCCCGGCGCGCGGTGCGAAAAAACGCGAGACAAAGTCGACCTTGTCTCCCGGAGCGGTTACAATTATACCCAGGCAGTCCAGGGTGTTCAGTCTCCCCATATCAGGAGATAATGATCGTACCTGTTCTTCGTTTTCCAATAAGGCCAGATAGTCGCGCGAAAGATGCACTTCTATTGGCTTAATGTCCAGCCCATCGATCAGGGCCTGGGGCGCGGGGCAGACTTCGGGCATGCGGGATGGGAAATCCATGACCAGCAGATCCTCCCTCAAACTGACCCCAAGCGGCCCGCTCTTGGATTCAAACCTGACTTTTTCACGGCCGGTATCCACGTATTTAAAGATAACATGGCCGCTGGCCAAAGTGGCATGTCCGCACAGGTCAATTTCAATCTCCGGTGTAAACCATCTGATGGCATATTCATTGTCTTGCGGTATTATGAATGCGGTCTCCGGCAGGTTGTTTTCCGCGGCAATATTTTGCAAGACGGTATCATCGAGCCAATCTTGGAGCAGGCAGACCCCGGCGGGATTGCCGGCAAATACGGTGCCGGTAAATGCATCGATCTGATAAAATGGAATATCCATCAGGGTTTCCTTTCCGATGCTTGCCCTTTTTGCATCACCCTTGCTGAGTTGGCGAAGGATTTCTGTGTTTCGCCGCCTTAACAGTGTTCAGAAGCAGCATGGCAACCGTGGTTGGTCCGACTCCTCCCAGTCTAGGAGTAATCCAGCCGGCCACTTCAGCAACCGACTCGTCCACATCAGGGACCAGCCGTTTGCCTTCCCATGTGATACCTCCGCTGATAACAACCGCACCAGGTTTTACCATGTCAGGTGTTATTATGCCCGGCCTGCCCACTGCCGCAATGACAATGTCTGCCCGGCGGGTATAGTCGCTGATATTTTTTACCGCCGAATGGACAATAGTGACAACTGCATTGGCAAAGGGCTGCTTGAGGGTCAGTATCAGAGAAAGCGGCCGGCCCAGAGTCGGGCCTCGTCCGACAATGACAACCTCACGGCCCGCCACCGGGATTTCATAATGCTTGAGCATTGCCTGGATGCCGGCCGGGGTACAGGGGACCGGGCCGGGTTCCTGCAATACAAGGCGTCCCAGATTGACCGGGTGCAGGCCATCGGCATCTTTTTCAGGGGTCATTTTAAGTAGGGCTTCGTTAAAATCAAAACCCTTGGGCAGAGGATACTGAATGATAAAGGCATCTACATCAGGGTTGTCGTTGAAATCCTGAACAGCGTTCAGGAGATCTTGCTGGGTCGCATCAGCAGGGATTCCAGCATGGAATGATTCAATCCCGACCGCTTTGCAGGTTTCGTGCTTTTTATTTACATAGCTGATGCTCGGGCCGTCTTCTCCGACAAGGATCGTGCCGAGCCCCGGGGTAATCCCTTTTTCCTTAAGCTTTGCAACCTCTTTGGCTACATCCTGTAAAACCGCTTCAGCAACTATTTTCCCTTCGAGTAACTTGGCAGCCATGTCTCCTCCACTGGTATGATCTGTCACCCGATCAGATCGTATTTTGAGTTGTAAGACTTTCCCAAGCGCTCAGATATGTCAAGCTGAAATAACTGTTTTATCGTTTTTTAGCGGTAGGCCAGAATGGTTGTTCGACAATAGCTTAACCCATGAGCCGGCATGGTTTCGTGCTATTTTGATGCAATAGAACAGAAAGCTTGTACTATGATTGCAGTATGTCCTTCAGCTTGATTTCCGGATGGTGATATCGTTCAAAACGGGTTGTTCTTTTTCCGTATTGTATGGCTTCCTGCGGGCACCACTGCAGGCAGGCAAAACACTGCTGGCACCTGTTATTCCAGTTCGGTTTGCCCTCAACCATGGTGATGTTGGATGCCGGGCAGATTTTATAGCAGATCTCGCAGCCGTTGCATTTCTCATCAGCCCGGAAGCCTTTGTCCATTTTAGGAACCCTCGAAAAGCTCAGTTTATAGATGGCGGTAAAAAGAATCCTCTGCCACAGGGGACCCTTTTCAAGGGGCATTTTAACCTTTGCCTTAATGGCCGGAGCTGTCATGGAAATCTTTGCCCGGGCGAGCTCAAAGAGGTTGTTCTGCTTTTCCTTGGGTCCCGGGCCACCCCAGGGGATATAATTGGAAGGTGTCTTTATTTCGAACCCTGCCGAAAGAGACAGTCCGTGGTTTAAAAGTATGTTTTCCAACTGCAGCAGCGTGCTGGAAACCTGGCCGCCGTTTACCGCATACGCAAAGATATAATCGGGTTTTATGCCTTGCAGTCTTTCAGTAAACCGGACCATTGCTCCCGGCACACCCCAGATATGCACCGGGAAGACCAGGCCGATCGTTTCTGCTTCGAACAGCTTTAAGTCAATGGTTTTTTCTGAAATCGAAACCAGTTCGGACCCGCCCAGTTCAGCTGCTGCAAGGCGTGCCACCCATAGAGAGTTCCCTGTTCCGGTATAATAAAAGATCGTTGTGCTCATCTTGCCCTCGCATGAAAAGATATCGAGCAACAATACCATCTTAATGTAAAACAGTCATGGTCATATATTTTTTACGTGTTGTTAAGTTTCTGTCAAGGGCGCAGGCATGGACCTCATCTTACGGGAGTGGCAAGGAGCAGGGCAGGACCCTGTATGCTTGAGATCCGCCCTGCCTTAATCTTTGCGGCAATAACGATAAATATTCCCAATCAGCTTTGCTGTATAATCGGGCAATAGCAGCAATCAGGTTCCCATGTAATTGCCGATAAGCGTGCCGGCAGTTGAAAACATATTGCGATCGATGATGCCATGAGGGCTCCGATGTAGATCCCTTTTGACCGTAAACCGAACAGCAATGATGCAATAAATTCATTTGCATGTTCATCATTATATTGTTCTCTCGGAATATCAATAATGTAGCAGGCCAAATTGTCCCGTCTGAAGATCTCGTGCATAGATCACTATTCCGAAAACAACGAAGGATCAGTATAGATTTCTTCTGAAGAGCATAGCTTTTTAACTGGTTGAAAGAATGTACAGTTATCGCAGTTATATGTACTTTGTAACGAAAAGCTTCACCGGCGCGGCAAAGCCGCGTCCGGTGAAGTGATAGTTTAGTGTAAGGCTCCATTATTACCAATTCCAAGAGCTTGCCGAAAAGGCAATATGAATGTGTTTTATATCAGGGTCAATCTCATATTTCTTTCTGTATTTCTCCCCCATTTTCCAATCATCAATTGCGCGGTTGGTGTTGCCACGGTATACCCGATCATAGTGTTTTAAGCTCAGCACAAAAAGGTCAGCAATTTCAGAGGATTCAATGTAAATGGCTATACAGGGATCACATGCAAAAGCTTTGCAAGCATCAATAACCTTTTGCCTATCATTTTTACCTTTCCGATATGAAAAAATATTCACAGAAGAGGTCTCAGTTCCCTTTCCGCGTGTTCTGGATTTCACAGAGATACCAAGTCGTTGACCCGTATTTGGATTGAAGGCAACAACATCAATTCCTGTATGATCAACAATTGTTACCTCAAACCCCGATCGAGAAAACCAATTGCATAAAAGAGACTCACCAAAATCACCAATGATCTTTTGATGTCGTGTACTTTTTACTATCTCCATATCTTTAACCGCTAACGCCGGACATCAGCGGCGCGGGCTGACGCCCGCGTCCGTCTGCATGCCATGGTTAGATTACCATGCAATGCCTTATGGCTCCACTTCTTATTTTATCCATGGAATAGTAAATATTTGTTTCCAATCGTATTGATATGTAGGCATTAGACTATTCATAAACGATGCATGAAAAGCCAGATGGTATTTGCAATATAATTTGTCGAGAACACCCAAACACGAGTCTACTTCTTCAAATTTTGGCAGTATCTTCGGTTCACGTTTGTCGTGATGAGCAATCCTCTTATCAGTAAAATCTTCAATCACTGATGCAACCCAATTCAACTCATTTAGATCTGCGTTAACAATGTCGGGAGAAATATAATCTTTGTTAATCCCGCAGAACTTGTCAAAATCCCTATTTGCGAGATGCTCAACAGCAAAGCCAGAGTAGAGACCAATAAAATACTTCCTTGATAAAACTGAAGGAGTTTGAGAAAGCTCAGTAAGTAATCGTGCAAAGGAAATACTATACTTATCATTTTTTATCTGACGGCGGATACCAATAGTAATGTAGGCAATGTAAGTGTCTCCAAGGTATTTGTAAAATGAGCTGGGTTTTTGAAGCTTACTATTTGCTTTGATAATATCTTGGAGTTCCCAGAAGATGTTTTGTTTTACAAGCAGTTGTGTAATATCGTAATAGATTATTTCGAGCCAACGTATCCATTTTTTAAGCCTATCATCCATATGGTTTTTTATAATCTAACGACTTGCATCACAATCGGCCCACCCAAATTTGCCGCGTAAGTGCCTCCGATGTTCTCGCCATTTATTGCACGCAATTGTTAGCCCTTTCCTAAACCCATTCATCTATTTTTATCAAAAGATCGCCTTATAAGGGATTTCGAAATTTGGAGCTTTTCAAGGCTATCTATTCCGATTTCAACATCACCAACTCCCCAGTGTCCTATGTTGGAAACATCGCGGACATAGTCAGGTGGATTTTCTAAATCCGAATAATTCAGTTTCACCCAAATGCGAAGCCCACTTTTCTGAAGATGCACACAACAGAAAATTGCCTTGCCATGCATATATCTGACATACTTGGCAAGATGTTTTTTTTGGACAATACCTGGGGCTAATTCTCTACAAAACTTATCAACAGTTCGAAATAATTCAATGACCTCTTGAGGTTTCCCTTTTATATGATGTTCTTCACCGTATTCTTGACCTATGCGTTTTTTTATTTCAGGTTTTATAGGCTTTTCAATAATCTGAGAGATAGAAGGAATCTCAACATCTGATGATTGAGCCCATAGTCTTTTGAGTGCAGATTTTATTTGTATCGGCTTAATAGATTCATCACTGATGGTTGAACGAATGATTTTGATTAAATTAGCTGGAGGGTCTATAAATAGCTTATCCAAAGCTTTTCGGATTTTCCCTGTAGTGAAAATTTGTTCGCCTATTTCGTCAAGAACACCTCGGGCCATTGCATCTCGGGAGAAACGGTTGAATTGTTCCGCAATTTGCTGAACTGACCTGCCTTCGGCCTCCTTTGGGTCTATTGAGACTTCAAAGAGCAACTTGTCAGGAGCCTCTGCTTTTTCCGTACTTCGATAAACTTTATAAATTACACCATTGGTGAGTATGCACCATTCAACACCAGCATTTGCAGCATAGCCAACTACTTGAGTAATAGATTTAACATCTGAAAGATGATCATTTAATGATTTGGCTTCTATAAATAATGCCGGTTTACGATTTATTTTTGGAACGTAGTCAACAGATTTCCCATCAATTGTTGGATATTCAAGTTGTACTTCGTCAGGATCTCTTACATCCCAACCAAGTGCTTGTAACATTGGATCTATGAATATTATTCGTGTCGGATATTCCTTTATATCCTCTTTTCGATGTCTGTCCAATTTTAATAGTAGCTCTTCAATACACGAAGTTATATTCTTCATTTTTTCACCCCTCTAAATTCTGGCTAGCAATTATCATATTGCAAAAACGCATTATCCAGATATTGAATGCACAAATTTCTTTAATTTATCGTGGTGTTTTGTTGGGAAATCAGAGCATCAATATCAATCCAATAAGAAACAAGTATCATATTTTTTTGAAGTGATCAAATTTGCACTGATCTCGTCTAGTAAAAAATTATCGATTTCGTGCCATAATCGCTATTCTGAACATGGATTATGATCATGACAGGTCTCAATGCAAGACCTGCACATTTCAAGGATTCTAAAACCTGGAAGTTATCACAGTTATATTTTAAAGCATTTGAGAAACATAAGTGGATTTGTAATGTTCAACATGAGCAAAATATCAGTTCTGCATGATGAAGTCTTCAAATGTCTATATTTCACGGAAATCCCCTAATTTCTCCCCGTAAAAAAAATTATTACAAATCGTGCAATTATTAAAAAATGTTGTCAATCGGCGGTTTCCACCCCCGCGAATTCCAGCATCTCGGACAGCACTTTTTTACCGAGTTCCGTATCGGAGCGGTCCGGGCAGTGCAGGCCTTCCGGCACGAAAAAGTAGGTGCTGTTAAGCGGTTCCTGGCCCTGTTTCAGGCAGAGATCTTTCCAGGGGTCCTTGCCGCCGACCACGTAAACCTGGGGCACGCTGAGTTCATCAATCATGGAGCGCGGGTTCCAGCGTGGCCAGGGGGCGATGGCCGGGTCAATATCAAAGGTTGCCAGGCATTCTTCGCAGATTTCTTCTTCGCTGCGCGTAAAGAGTCCGCCCGGCCCGTATGATATCCAGAAGGTCCCGGTCTGCGTACACTGCTGGTATTTCCACATGCGCCAGTTATATGTGCCGTCTAGCGCCTCCTCACGCGTAAGTTCGGGCACTACCATTGACCACACAATACTTTCCACCCAGCCGTCGAGAACCACCCTGTCCAGAAAATGCAGGGTGCGCATGAATACCTTGGTCGGCAGATATGACAGGATACCGATCAGCGGCATGAATGACTGGTACTCGGCATACTGGGTCAGCCCAAGGCTCAGCCAGTGCAGAAACTCCCGCTCCTGCCAGGTTTCATCGAAGATTTCAGCGGGCGTGAGATTGCTCATATGATATGCCAGGCGGCTGTAAAGATTTTCTCCAAGGTTGATGCGCATCTGGCGGTCATACTCGTCCATCAGGAAGGGCCAGTCGATCACTCCGCTGGAAACCAGGATAACCTTTGCGTCGTTGGGATAGTTGCGGGCAAAATTCACCACCAGCCCGCCGGAATAGCTGTAGCCTGCCGCCATCCAGGGGCCGTGAAATAGCCATTTGAATATTCGGGCCACCTTGTGATAGTCCGCCAGAGCCTGGTCGATAGTGATATACGCGGGCACTGACTGGTCTTCGTCATTGGTAAGGCTCTGCCCGTAGCCGCGGTGCTCGGCACGGACGAAGATTATGTTTTCCGGTTCACCGTAGTCTTCGTAATGCCCGATAAGCCCTGCTTCGGTGCAATCGCCTTCACCTCCCAGGTTGAAGAATACCGGCGAGTTAGATCTGGCCTTTTCCGGAATCAGGATCATCACTTCCTGTTTGAATTTTTGGCCGAAGGGCCGTTCATGGTCGACCGGCTGGGTGATCCAGTGGGTAAATACCTTGTATGGGGTTTCTGTATCAGATGCGGCAGTTATAGGTGCTGCCATGATGATTTCAAGCACGCATACTGTTACAAACAAAACGGCTGCAAAATAAGTAATTCTTTTTCTTTTAGGCATAGTCCCTCCTCTTGTAATTGCGAAATATGTTTTTATCTCATAAATATTTCATTCATTTTTTAGATACCAGCCACGGCTTCATCAGCAAGAATATTCAACTTTTGCTCCAATTCCTGCCGGCATTTTTCAAGACAGGATTTGTCTGCATCTTCGGTGATAAAAAGCGGCTCGGAACTCAGCAGGACAAATCTGCCCTACGTTCACTATCTTACATGAAAAGGACACTTTTATGCGAGAAGTTTTCGTTTAAAATGCCTGTTATGGAAAGCTCAACTTGTCAATTCCGGGGAACAGTTCTAGTCCGTGTTATTGTCCTTGTCGAGTTTGTCCCAATACTGTTCGGCATAGAAGTTGCTGTGAAGATTTTCGAACAAGGCCGAAAATTGAAAAGAAAATCAGATGGGTATCATAAAACATAGAGCCTA
>Ga0272441_10002593_pt1 | contig 36281 bp, 35 predicted proteins | sample SSMProp6N_FD_193582 | JGI IMG/M metagenome (GOLD analysis project Ga0272441, IMG submission 193582) | Marine sediment archaeal communities from Little Sippewissett salt marsh, Falmouth, MA, United States - SSM-Prop-6N | ecosystem: Environmental > Aquatic > Marine > Wetlands > Sediment ...
AATCCGGTGGTGGTGATGCCGGAAGACAGCGTCAGCAGGTTCGAATCGTGAGTCTCCAGAGTGTTGCTGCGGAGTTCGCCGTGGAGAGTGTTCCGGCCTCCATGCGCAACCGCCCGCAATGGGTCTGGTGGCGCTACGAGAAGCGTAGGGGCAAGCAGACCAAAGTACCCTTGAATGCCAAGACCGGGCGTAGGGCTTCCGCAACGGACTCGGAGACCTGGGCGACGTTCGATGAAGCGCGCGCTGCGTGGCGCGCTTCCAAGAACGTCGATGGTGTGGGATTTGTCTTCTCCCCCGAAGACCCCTTCTGCGGCGTAGACCTGGACAACTGCATCGACCCGGCCTCGGGCGAGACCGAGCCGTGGGCGCACGAGATTCTCAAGTCGCTCGATTCCTACGCGGAGATCAGCCCGTCCGGCAAGGGTGCGAAGGTCTTCGTGAAGGCCCGGAAGCCGGGAAAGTGTTGCCGCAAGGCCTGTGGTTCCGGCGAAGTGGAGATATACGACCAGGCTCGATTCTTCACTGTCACAGCGCGGCGCATGTCCATGTGTTCGGCGGAGGTCGAGGACCGTCAGGAGGAACTGGACGCGGTTTACACCGAGGTCTTCGGGAGCGCTGAGTCCGATATCTCGCAGTTGGCCGAGGCGGAGCAGGACGAGGTTGTGCCCACTGGCCACGCCCAGGCACTTAGCGATGAGGAGATCATCGAGAAGGCCTCCAATAGCCGCAAGAGCGGCGACAAGTTCCGGGCGCTGTGGGACGGGAAATGGAACGACTACTTCAATTCGGCGAGCGAAGCCGACTCGTCGGTGGTCTTCAGTATCGCCTTCTACACCAAAGACGGAGAGCAGATAGACCGGCTCTTCCGGCAGTCCAAGTTGATGCGGCCCAAGTGGGACGAACGGCGCGGGGACGAGACCTACGGGCAAATCACGATCCGCAACGCGTTGGAGAATGTGACGGCTCAGTACGAGCCCCGGTCGTGCGTAGTCAACACAGATGTTGGCGTGACCGAGACCGAAATGGTCCAGCTGGGAGACCGCGACCCGGCTACGGATCGTCTGGTTCTTTCGTCGAGAAGGACGCTGCCAACCGCCGAGGCGTTTGTCCGGGAGTTCCACACTTCGCCCGAGGGCAGGACGCTTCATAGCTGGGCTGGGTACTTGCACGAATGGCGGGGCAATCGCTACGTTCCGATCGAGGACGAGGGACTGAAGCAGCGCCTCTTACCATGGATGCACGAAGCTCTTCGCTACGCCAAGAGGCCTAGGAGCGAAGAACTGGAACTCATACCGTTTGAGGCGAACCCGTCCACCGTAAAGGCCGCCGTAGAATCCATACGAGCCCACGTTCATCTATCCGCAACCGTGACCCCGCCGGTGTGGTTGGATGGCGGGGTCAATATGCCGGCGCCTAGGGAAATTCTGCCTTGCCGCAGCCGGAGCCTTCATATCCCGACGGGCCAGATCTTTCCTGCGACGCCCTTGCTTTTCGTGACGAGCGCACTGGATTTCGACCACGAGCCGGACGCCCCGAGACCATCCCGATGGCTCGATTTCCTCGCGGAGCTTTGGGACGGCGACGCCGAGTCGTTGGCGCTCCTTCAGGAATGGTTCGGCTATTGCCTGACCGCCGACACTTCGCAGCAGAAGATGCTCCTCCTAGTAGGGCCGCGACGGAGCGGCAAGGGCACCATAGGCCGGGTGCTGACTCGGCTCGTGGGCGCGGCCAACGTCTGCGGCCCGACCATCTCCAGCCTCGCTGGGCCGTTCGGCCTGCAGCCCCTGATCGGCAAGAGTCTGGCTGTCGTAAGCGACGCGCGGTTCGCGTGCAAGGACATGCCCACCGTGGTCGAGCGCTTGCTATGCATCTCGGGCGAGGACACGCTCACCATCGAGCGCAAGCACATAGGCAGTGCGACCCTGCGCCTGCCGACGCGGCTGATGTTCCTTACCAACGAGCTTCCGCGCCTCTCGGAGTCGAGCGGCGCGCTGGCGGGCCGTTTCCTCGTCCTGAGGCTCGCGGAGAGCTTCTACGGGCGCGAAGACCGGGAACTGACGGACAAGCTCTACGCCGAGCTTCCCGGCATCCTTCTGTGGGCAGTCGACGGATGGAAGCGCCTGAATTCTCACGGCCGGTTCGTGCAACCTGCTAGTGGCGAGGACGCCGTGCGTGACCTGGAGGATCTCTCCAGTCCTGTGGGGGCGTTCGTCCGGGATCGCTGCGTGGTTGGACCGAACTTCAGGGCATGGACAAGCGAACTCTACGAGGCTTGGAAATCCTGGTGTGAGAGTGAAGGCTGGCGCAGCGTATCGACCAACGCATCGTTCGGTCGTGATTTGGCTGCCGCTTTCCCCGGCATCGCCAGACGTCGTGGTGCTGGAGATCGTCGCTTTTACCAGGGAATTGCGATCAAGGGGAAGGAGTGGTCGTGATTCGACCGCCCGCCACTGACCGGCACCGTCCGGAGGACCGTCCTGCAACGAGACGGTTCGGGGGGCATCTATGCTCCTGTGTCCGAATGATATGCTACGTTGACCGTCCAGTACCGCCCAGCGTTATCTGCAATATCGCACACACGCAGGCGCATACGCGCATGAGCGCATGCACACGCGCAGGCGCACACGGACAGAAACGGACTGCAATGCGGACCGTCTGGACGGTTCCGGACGGTCTGAGTCGATGGTGTTCTTCCCCCTGCAAGCCTATGTCGCTGCAGCAGGAAGCCTCATGCCGAAATCAGTCAAACAAGGAGAAGACCCGATGCGCCCAAACCAGACCTGTCTCAAGCCGAACGACCGACACGAGACCCCCTCAAGATGCGACGGTCGCCAGCCGGCACGAGAGTTACTCCTCGCTGCCGGATGGAGGGAAGTTCGGCCCGGAGAGTTCGCACCGCCTGAGAACCAGTTGGGCAAGGCGGACCCGCCTGGTGATAGTGAGACATGTCTCTCAGGACCAGGTAATCAGTGGTGATGGGGCCCTGCGGGGGCCGGGTAACCCGGGTCCGGCGCCTCGCGCGCGTAGCGCGCGCGAGGCTTGTCCAAGGAGTTGAGCCATGAACCATGAGAACCCGACAACCACCGAAGCCCCTGAATCCCCGCAGCCGTCCTCCGGCCGCGTACTGCGCGCCCTGGCCGATCTGCCGCCGGGAGCGTTGCTGGACGAGCCCGCACTCGCAAAGGCCCTGGACGTGTCCCCGCGGACGGTCCGGGCAATGGTGGCGAGGGGAGAAATCCCTCCGGGTGTTAAGTTGGGCGGGCGGACCACCTGGCTGGCCGGCCGGGTGCTGGATCGGATCGCCCGGGCTGCAGCCGAGGCAGAGAAGGCGTGGCGCGGCAAGTCGAATTCGCGAATACTTGGTTGACATGTGCCATACTTCATGTCATACAGTAAGTACCATGGGCAAGAAGGCTAAGCGAAAGAAGATGGGGCGTCCGCCGATGAAGGACCCGCGCAAGATCATGGTCGCCCTGCGCATCACTCCCAGCGAGAAGCGAGAGCTGACCCGGGCCGCCAAGGAGGCCGGGATGAGTCTGAGTGCTTACTTAATGGCGCCGCATCGCAGGAAGCGTAGGCGAAAGGGGTAGGGCAATGGCATACCTGTTTCGTTCCAAGGGCAAGGATGGCAAGCCGCGGGGACGTTGGCGCTTTCAGTACACCGACTGGCGCGGACGCCGGCGCACCGGCAGCGGAAACTCGTCCAAATCCGAGACGGAGAAGCTGGCCGCGCACGTGCAGGCCGAGCAGGACGCAATCCGCAACGGATGGAAGCCCGCTCCGAGCGAGTCCGACACGCCGCGGCCCTTCAAGCAGGTGGTCGAGGAGCACATGGCTTGGGGGCGGGCCCAAGGGGGAAAGGGCGGCCGGCCGTGGGCAGCCCTACATGGGGAGGTTAAACAGGGACGGTTGGACTGGTGGCTATCGATCTTCGGCGAGAAGACGCCCATCAGCGAGATCAACCTTCCCGCCGTGGAGGCGGCGCTCCGCGAGCTGGCACACACCGGTCGACCGGACCCGGAGATCAAGCGCCGGCGGACGAAGCCGCTTACCGGCAAGACCCTTCAGGGCTATGCCAACGACCTGCACTCGTGTCTCAGATGGGCGAAGCGGCGGAACTACCTTGCGACGGACCCCCTGGAGGGCATGACGGCCTTTGACACCACGCCGGCGCCTGATAGCCGCAGACGGGCTCTGACCGCCGATGAGATCGACAGAATTCTGCGGGCTTCGGCGCCTGCCGAGAGACTCGTGTACCAGACCGCTCTGTGCACCGGGTACCGCATGAGCGAGCTGAGGGCCCTGCGGGTGGCCGACCTCGACGTTGAGCGAAGCACGCTGCCGCTGGCCGCCGAACACACAAAGGCCCGTAAGGGCGCCCGGCAGCCTATCCCCGCGGGGCTGGCCCGGGCTCTGGCCGAAGCGGCAGCAGGCAAGGCGCCACAGGAGCCCCTGCTGGACATGGCCGCCAAGCCGCTCCCGGTCCTGTACCGGACGATGAAGAGGGCAGGGGTATCGCGGAGGAATCTCCTGGGCAAGGTGGACTTCCACGCACTGCGGGTGGCCTACGTGTCGCTCGTGATTGAAGCAGGCGCCACGGTGCGCGAAGCCCAGAGCCTTGCACGCCACGCCACCCCCGGCTTGACCATGAACGTCTACGCCCGGGACCGCTTCGACCGCCTTCAAGACCTCGCCGAGGCAGTGGGCAAGACGGCCCTTACAGGTGCCGAGAGCACACTATTCGCATACAAGAAGGCAGCGGGCGCGGAAGCCTTTGACGGAGAGCCGGATAAAAGAAGAGGGCGAGGGCAACGCACCCTCGCCCTTCGTGCCGGGGGCGGCACGAACCAAGCTTAGAAGTCGAGCTCCTCGACCTCGTCGTCGTTTCCGGGGCCCTTGCCCGGGCCCATGCCGCCGCGACGGCCGCCGCGCATTCCGGGTCGACGGCCGGGCCGGCGGCCCTTCAAGTCCCGGTTGCCGCGGTGTTTACGCAGGTGCTCGATCAGCTTCTGACGCTCGGCCTCGTCGAGCTTGCCATCCTTGTCGGCGTCGAACTTCTTGAGCATCTCCTTGCGGCGTTCCTGGAGGCGCTGGCGCATGGCTTCGTGGGCCTTCTTCTTTTCCTCTTCGCTGAGCTTGCCGTCCTTGTCGGCATCGAACTTTTCGAGCAGGTGCTTCTTCACGCCCTCGCCGACCCTGTGGCGGAGGTCCTTGCGGGCCTTGAGGCGCTCGTCCTTCTCGAGCTTGCCGTCGCCGTCGGCGTCGTGTTCCTTGATGAACTTCTCGGCGCGCTCCTTGCGCGCCTCGCGGGCTTTGTCACGCTCGGCCTCATCGAGCTTGCCATCCTTGTCCTCGTCGAACCTGTCGAGAACCTTCTGCCACCTCTCGGGGTTGGCCTGCTTCCACTTTTCGAAGCGGGCCTTGACGCGTGCCTTGATGGCTTCCTTGACCTTCTGGCGCTCTTCCTCGCTGAGCTTGCCGTCCTTGTCGGCGTCGAACTCCTCGAGGAGCTTCTTGTGGCGTTCCTGGAACCGCTTGCGCATGGCCTCGTGGGCGGTCTTGCGCTCGGCTTCGCTGAGCTTGCCGTCGCCGTCCTTGTCGAACTTCTTGAGCATGTGCTCGCGCAGGCGCTTGTGGCGCCCGCCGAACTTCTTCATGCGCCTGCCGTGCATGCCCCTGCCGGGTTCGCCCGGTCCGCCCGGTCCGTCGCCCTCGCCGGCGAACGCGCCTGCGGTCAGGAGCAGTGCTGCAATCGCTATCAGGCTGGTCGTGGTCTTCATCTCTTCGTCCTCCTTCGTTTCATTCCCGGCTTTTCTGTAACAAAGTCTGTGCCAGGAGGCGCCAAAATGCGAATTGTCCTAAGCCTCGCAATGATGTCACGTGCGCGAGTGAATGCCGAAGTCAGCCCCGGCGGGACGGTGATGTGCGTGTTGGCGCAATCCACAGTGTGGCGAAGGCCCGCAGGAGATCGGGGGGGCGGGTTCCCCTCGATCACCTGTGCAGGTCGCGTCTGTCTCTTGCAGCGAATCCGGAAGAAGGCTATAACGGAAGCCACAGCCGTTGGAGGGGACCTATGGCGAAGTCGCAAAAAGACGAGCGCAGCACGCGCAGATACAACGTCAGGAGCTTCGAGCTCTACTGTTCGGAAGGCGGCATCTTCTCCCAGCTCTTCAAGACCAGGAGCAGCGGCAGGCTTCCGGTAGTGAACTTCTCCGTTGGCGGGGCCCAGTTCCTGGCGGACAAGAGGTTCAAGGAGGGGGAGAAGCTGCGCATCAACCTGAGCGTGCCGGCCACTGCCGAACCCCTGCCGCTGGATGCTCAGGTTCGCTGGTGCCAGCAGGTCCCCCGCCGCAGCGCCTATCGCGTGGGCGTGAAGTTCAGCAGGTCGGCGAGCAGGAAGGGGGGCAAGCTCCAGGAGATCGAGGCCCGCATTGCCAGCCTGACTATCAGGCTGCTGTGCCCCCGGTGCAAGTCGGCCCTGTCGGTGAAGAAGAAGTACGAGGGCTCAAGGGCCCGCTGCCCCAAGTGCAGGACCCCGGTGGATGTCGTTGAGGAGGAGGCCCTGCCCGAGCTCGAGAGCGAGAGGGCCATGGGTTCAGGCGGGAACAGCGATGGCGCCGGTGAGAAGAAGGGCTACGGAAACCTGCGCAAGCCGTTCGTTCATTTCCTGCGTTCCACCATAAGGAGTCGCCTGCACCTGGACGTGGTTCAGCTTTTCAGCAGGGCCGAGCGAGGGAAGATCGCCGGTTCCCGGGAAGTCGCCGAAGAGCTGGGTGTTTCCGAGCGCGAGGTTCGGGAAGCTTTGCGCGAGCTGGTGAACCGGGGGATTCTCAAGGAGATTGGGGTCAAGACCTTCAGTTACGACCCCGTGCCCGCGTCCCGCAAACACCTGGCCGAACTGGCCTCGGCCTTGAAGTCGGCCGATAAGCGTTCCCGGGTCCTCGCGGTCATCCTGGAAGCCGAGGAGAAGTAGAAGTCGGGAGGCTCTTCCCCGAAAGGTGTTGGTGTGGGTGGCGGGATATTCAAGCTGCACTCGTCCGAGGAAAAGGGTATGGCCGTGCTGAGCATTGCCAGCGAGCAGCTCGAGCTAGACCAGCGTGCGGAGTTCCTGGGGGCGTGCCAGCAGCTTCTGGACAGCAGGATGCCCTGGCTGGTAATCGACATGCGCGGCTTGCGGAGGATCTTCAGCATATTCGTTGGCACTGTGATGGACGTCAATTCCCGTGCCCGCGGCGAAGGACGCAGGCTGACGGTCATAGCCCGCGAAGACGTCGGCAAGCTCTTTCGCGCGGTAGTCGGGCCGGAGGTGCTGGAAATATGCCAGCCGGATTCGGCGCTCAATGGGGGTTCGAGGCGCAGGAGCAGCCGGAGGTCGCGCAGGCCCGACCAGGATCGATAGCGCCCGGGGCCGCACCGCGCAATTCACTAGATTAGGTGGCTTGAGGCCCGCCAGAGGCGAAGCTGTCCTTGAACTGCGGGTCGCAGCAGACTATACTCCCGGGCGATGGACACGAGCAGACTGGCCCCCGGATACAGGGTCCTGAAGTCTGTCGGCAGCGGTGCTGCCGGCACAATCTACCTGGCGGAGGGCCCCGGTGGCGAGCGGGTAGCCCTCAAGGTTGTCAACAGCAGGCAGCCCGGCGGCAAGAAGGCCTGTGAGGAGCTTAACCGCGAGTACAAGATACTCTCGCGCCTCAAGCACCCCGGTATCCCGCGGGCACACGCCCTGCACCGGACCGGTGAGGGCCTCTGCATGGTGCGCGACTACTGCTCGGGTACCAGTTTGCGCAACCTGATTCGCGAAGACCGGCGGGAGGTGGCTCGCATTCTGCCCGAGATACTGTGGCGCTCGGGAGAGATGCTGCAGCACATGCACGACCGGGGTCTGGTGCACCGCGATTTCAAGCCGGAGAACCTGATCGTGGACGACGGCGGCAACGTGTTCCTGGTGGACATGGCGCTGGCCTGGCGCAAACGACTGCTGGGCGGCAAGCCAGCCCTGGCCGGAACGCCGGTCTACCTCGCGCCCGAGTTGCTGGGCGGAGGTACTCCCACGCCGGCCGCGGACACCTATGCCTACGCGGTCACCGCCTACGAACTGCTGGCGGGTCGGGTTCCCTACGAGGGGCGCAGCCGGGAGGAAACGCTTCTGGCGCAGCGCCGCGGGGGGGCCCAGCCTCCGAGCCACCGCAACCGGAGCGTCCCCCCCGAGCTCGACCTCCTGGTGATGGAAGGGCTCAAGAAGGACCCCTCGCAGCGCCCGCGCAACGTGCTGGTGTACGCTCACAAGCTCTCCGAGGTTGTGGCCCGCTCCAGACCTGCACCGGCGCCGAAGTAGAAGGGACGGAGAATCCCGTTGACTGCCGCCAGCGCAAGCAAAGGATACCTGCCCTTCGAGGAGCCGATCCTCGAGCTCGACCAGAAGATCCGCGAGCTCGAGGAACTCAGCAGCGTGAACAAGATGGACTTCTCGGAGGAACTGCGCTCGTTCCGCGAGAAGCGCGGCCAGGTCATCCGGGACATCTACGGAAAGCTCTCGTCCTGGGAGCGGGTGCAGATCGCCAGGCACGAACGTCGTCCGCAGGTGCGCGACTACCTCGAGACCCTCTTCGAGGAGTTCCTCGAGCTTTCCGGGGACCGGATGTTCGCCGACGATCTGGCGATCGTCAGCGGTCTGGCGCGCCTGGGCGACGAGAAGGTAGTGGTCATCGGCCAGCACAAGGGCCGCAACGTTCGCGAACGCCACGTGACCAACGCGGGGTCGCCTCACCCCGAGGGATACCGCAAAGCGCTGCACAAGATGAGGCTGGCCGAGCGCTTCGGCCTGCCGGTGGTAGCCATGATCGACACCAAGGGGGCCTTTCCGGGAACCGGTGCCGAGGAACGCGGCCAGGCCATCGCCATAGCCGAGAACCTCCGTGAAATGTCCCTGCTGCGCGTACCGGTCGTCGCCGTGGTTATCGGAGAAGGCGGCAGCGGTGGCGCGCTGGGTATCGGAGTGGCCGACCGGCTTCTGATGATGGAATACGCATACTACTCGGTAATCAGCCCGGAAGGCTGCGCGGCGATCCTGTGGAAGAGCGCGGCCAAGGCGTCCCAGGCCGCCAGCGCCCTCAAGCTGACCGCCGAAGATCTCAGGGGCATGGGCGTTGTCGACGAGATCGTCCCCGAGCCGCTGGGAGGGGCTCACCAGGATCCCAAGGCAGCAGCAGAACTTCTGCGCAGTGCGTTGCTGCGGAACCTGAAGCAGTTGAAGGCGGCCGGCGTCGACGAGTTGCTCGGGGAGCGCTACGCCAAGCTGCGCAGTATCGGGGCCTGGATGGAGAATGGGGAACTGGTTCGCAGCGGGCCAGGCGTTAGCGGCAGTGAAACTGCGCGGGGAGGAGCGGAGGCTTGAGAATCAGGCACGCCATTCTGATGGTATTTGCGATTGCCGCCTGGGGTTGCGGTGACGGTACTTTCCAGCCCCTGCCCGGTTGGGAGGGAGATATCGGAAAGGCGCGGAAAGAGGCGCTGGCCACCGGAAGACCCTTGGCGATCCTGTACACCGCGAGTTGGAGCGGCCGGGCGGCGAGCTACGGACGAAAGAATCTCTCGACCGGAGCGGTTGAGTCCGAGCTCCGTCGCTTCGTAAAGGTCAACGTCGACCTCGACAAGCTGCGCAGCGATGAAAACAAGTACGACGTCAGGTGGGTGCCGGCCCTAGTGCTGGTCAGCCCGCTGGGTGAGGTCAAGAAGCTCGACCTCGGGAACTACCCTGCGGACTACCTCGCGGCGGAGTTGAAGCAGCTGAAGCCCTGGAAGGAACTGGAGGGCTGGTCCCACAACGCGGCTGCGGCAGAGAAGCAGGCTCGCGAGTCTGGCAAGCCGCTGGCGGTGCTGTATTCTTCCGCCTGGATCGAGACGGCCCGGGAGTACGAGGCCGAGGGCCTGAAGGAAGCCCATGACGAACTGGCCAAACGCTTCACGCTGCTGCGGCTGAACTTCGACGCCGAGAAGGTGCGGGCCCGCGATGCCGGCGTCAAGAAGGTTGAGCAGCTGCCGGCTCTTGTCCTGCACAGCAAGGGCGGGGACAAGGACGACAACATACTGATCGCCGGCCAGCACGAAGGGCCGCTGCTCAAGAGTTTTCTCAAGAAGCTCGGTAGCTACCAGGCGGAGGTCAAGGGCTGGTCCAACCAGTTGGATAAGCTCCGAGAGGTGCAGAACCGGGCAACGGGCCAGCCGGTGGCCGTGCTGCTGGACAAGGCCGACGACTGGAGCAGCCACCATTTCCTCAATTACACGCTGGCCTCGGACCATGTCAGGGAGCGCCTGCAGGCCTTCGTGAAGATCCGTCTGCGGTTCGAGCCGGAGATGGCCTTTCTCAAAGAGATGAAGCTCAACGTGCGCGAGAGGGAAGTACCCTGCCTGCTGGTCTTCGACAAGAACGGAGCCTACTACCAGAAGAGAATGCACAACAGCACGGAAGACAGCATTGTCAACCTGCTTCGTTCGGTGGGGGGGCGACTGCAAACCAGGAGCCCAGGGACAGAAGGCAAGTAGCCGGCGCTACCAGCAGGCCGTTGGAATACGGCCTGCTAGAGCAGGAGAGCATTTGACAGTTGAGCAGTAGATCCGGAAAGGACCTGATCCTGAAGGATGGCGCTCTCCTGCGTTCTACTGTTCTAGTGCTCAACTGCTCAAACCCGGGACTGGTGACTTCTTCAGCGGCCTGGTAGGGTTCCTCCGCGGACAGTGCTGTGGCCTTGGCCGTGAGTCTTGCTTTAGCCCGGCGGGTGGTATATCATCTCCACCAGTCATGGAGGGGTGTCCGAGTGGCCGAAGGAGCTGGTCTTGAAAACCAGTGTGCGGTTCGCCGTACCGTGGGTTCGAATCCCACCCCCTCCGCCATGCTTCGTCCCTTCGGCGTTGCGCATGGCACGCCGGGCTCCGGGGCCGGTTCCAGGCGGGACGGACTTGATTGGCAGATCCGGGGGCGGATATGAAGCAGATCGCGGTTGGTGAGGCCGAGGCCGGCATGGTCCTGGGCCAGCCCATTATCGACAGCAAGGGGCGTACGATCGTCAAGGCCGGAGCCAGGCTTACCCAGCTGTACATCTCGCGCCTCGATCGCTGGGGGGTAAAGGAACTCTGGATCGAGGAGAAGGGCGACCTTCCTCGCGACACAGGCTCCGGCGAGCTGAAGCTCGAAGAGGTTGCCGCCCCGGGAAAGGGTGGCGCAGGGGCTGCCGGTCCGGCGAGGCCCCCGGGAGTCTACTGCGGCGAGGATCTCGAGGAACGCATCGACAGGACCTTCTCGGGCGTGCTGGACGACCCGCTGATGGCCGCGATGCGCGAGGTCGTCAGGCACTGCCTGCTGCCACAGGGAGCGAAGGACTGACATGGCCATCGACTCTGATCTACTGCGCAAGAGGGTCGAGCGGCTCGAGGGGTTGCCTACGCTGCCCTCGGTGGCCAGCAAGCTGATCAGCATGACCCAGAGCCTCAAGACCAGCGCAACCGAGGTCGGCGAGCTGATCAGCAAGGACCAGGCCCTGACCACCCGCGTGCTCAAGCTGGTCAACAGCGCCTACTACGGTTTCCCCAAGCAGATCACCACCGTGAACCACGCGGTGGTCATCCTGGGATTCAGCCGCGTCAAGAACATCGTGCTGGCTGCGAGCGTTTTCGGCATCAAGAGCGGCAAGGGACCGCAGAGGTTCGACGCGGTGGCCTTCTGGAGGCACTGCCTGGGGACCGCCGTGTGCGCGCGCACCCTGTCGAAGGAACTGCACCGCGGGGAGCAGGAAGAGGCTTTCGTCTGCGGGCTGCTGCACGACATCGGCAAGGTGGTTCTCGCGCAGGTGTCTCCCGGCGAGTACGACCAGGCGCTTGAGCTGGCGGAGCAGAAGTCCTGCCTTATCCGCGACGCGGAGATGGAGGTCTTCGGCCTGGATCACGCCGAGGTTGGCTCCTGGCTGGTCGAGCGCTGGAAGCTTCCGCCGGGCGTCCAGACCGCTATCCAGCGTCACCATTCGCCGCGAGACACGCGCAAGGACCGCGATACCGCTTTCGTGGTCCACCTTGCGGATATCTTCGCGCGGGGATTGCAGGTGGGTTCCGGCGGGGACCCGGGGATCCCGCTAATCGACGATGCCGTGGTCAGGGATCTCGGGATCAACTCCGACCACTTCCCGGTCCTGATCCCGAAGATGGTCGAGGACCTGAAGCGGTCGGCCGAGTTCTTCGATATGATCGAGGGCTGAGAGCTTGTCCGACAACACCGCAGACCGCCGAACCTTCTCCGAACTGCGCCTCTTCCTGCGTAAGACCAGTGCGCTGCTGGCCTGTTCCAGCGTGGAGGAGCTCCTGGAGGTCTCGGACGAGCTGCTGCTCGAGACCGTGGACTTCGTCTTCTGCCGGCTATACCTCTCGACCGGGCTGGATTGCGCGCGTTCTCTGGACGGCGAAGTCGAGGGCGAGATGAAGCTGGTGCGTTCGGCCTGCCCGGAGGATCTCCGACTGGACTGGTCGCTGGTGTCCTGGGCGCTCAGGAGCGGCGAGGCCGCGCTGTTTCCCGCCGGGCAGTCGGGCGGCGGCACGGAGAATATGGTGGTGGTGCCGCTGGTGGGGCGGACAATGAAGCTGGGCGCCGTGGTGCTGTGGGTGGACTTCGATGAAGCCGGGTTCACCGGGCAGGTGTCGGATCTGCTGGCGCTCTGCGGCCGCGGGCTTTCCACAGCCCTTGAGAGCCTGGAGCTCTCCGAGCAGCGCGCCCGCTCGCAGGCCTTCGTTCAGCACGTTCTCGAAAGCGTGCCGGTTGGGATCCTGAGCCTGGACAACGCCGGTACAGTGACCTTCATCAACGGAACTGCCGAGTTCATGCTCAGAAGTGAACGAGGCGAGGCCACGGGCAACGAGTACTCGCGGGCCTTCCGCGGGGAGATCGCCGACCTTATTCGCCAGGTCGTGGGCCGGCTGGACCGCAACGAGGATTCAGGGGAAGAGGAACTGGAACTCAAGCGCGGTGAAGGCGACGACAGCTACGTTTTGGGGCTCAGTGGAACGCGGCTGGGGCTGGCGGGCAGCGAGGAGGCGGCGGGCTACGTCTTCGTCCTGCGGGATCTGGAAGTCACGCGGGAGGTCACGCGCCTGCGCGAACTCGACGGCATGAAGGACGATCTGCTCAGCCTGGTCAGCCACGAGTTGCGCACGCCGCTGGCGTCGATCATGGCATACGCCGAGGCCCTGCTGATGGAGGGCATGATCGACACCGAGGAGGAGCGTTGCGAGTATCTCGAGGTGATTCGCAGCGAGGGCGAACGTCTGGGACGTTTGATCAACGACGTTCTGGACCTCACCAAGATGCAGGCCGGCAAGCTGGAATACCACTTCGAAGACCACAACCTGGGCGACGTGGTGCGGCACGCCGCCACGGTTGAATCCGGGCTGGCCGAGAAGAAGGGCGTCGAGATCATCCAGGAGATGCCCGCGGACCTGCCGGTCATCCGCATAGACCGGGACCGGATGGTGCAGGTTCTCTGCAACCTGCTCTCGAACGCCATCAAGTACACGGACGAGGGCGGAACCATTACGGTAAGGGCGCAGGCGCTGGAAACCGAAGCGGAGAGGCCCGCATGCGTGGAGTTGCTGGTGATCGACACCGGGGTGGGCATACCGGCGGGGCAGATTCACAAGGTGTGGAGCAGGTTCGAGCAGGTCGAGAACGCCCGGCATCACACAGGTGGCACCGGGCTGGGCATGCCGATCTGCAGACAGATCGTGGAAGACGGGCACGGCGGCAAGATCTGGCTCACCAGCGAGGTCGGCGTGGGCACCACGGTGCACTGCCAGCTGCCGCTCTAGCAGGCCGCTTTTCAACGGCATGCTGGAGCATCCTGCACGCGGATAGGCGGCGCTGAAGAATGAGCTGGTGGGAGTACTTCAAGGAGGCCCTCAAGGGTCTGGCCGGGCACAAGGTGCGGGCTTTCCTGTCCGCACTGGGCATTCTCTTCGGCGTCGGATCGGTAGTGGCGGTGGTTTCTGTCTCGGCCGGGGCGCGCGAGCAGATCCTGCGGCAGCTTCGCGCGATGGGCGCCAGCAACGTTATGGTGCGGTCCCTGCGCTCGTCCGGAGACCTCGAGAAATGGAAGCGTGCCCGGGCCCGCACTGGCGGGGGCCTGACCGTGCGCGAGGCCGATTACTTCGCCTCACGCTGTGAGCTGATTGACAGCTACTGCCCGGTCAAGAAGCTGTCCGCGCGCGCCAAGCATGGCGACCTGAGCGTGGGCGGGGAGGTGGTCGCGGTGCGACCTGCCTTCCTGGACACCAGCGGGTTCAGCCTCTCGGCCGGCAGGTTTCTATCGCCGCTTGACGAGCGCCTGGCACGCCGCGTCTGCGTCCTGGAGGAGGAGGTCTCCCGGGCGGTCTTCGGTCCCGGCGGTTCGCTGGGACAGCGCGTCTGGATCGACGCCGAGCCCTACGAGATCGTGGGGGTGCTGGAGGCCAAGCAGGTCAGCGAACGAAAGTACGAGGTGACCGATATCGCGGCGCTGAACAAGCGTATCTATGTTCCGTTAACCACCGGACTGGCCAGAACCACGCGGGATCGCCTCGCGGGGGAAATCGACGAAGTTGTGTTTCGCGCGAAAGCAGGTGTTGACCCCCGCAAGCTGGCTTCCGCGGTGGGCCGCTTCTACGAGGCCATTCACGGCATGGCCGGCGCTGAAGCGGAAGAGCGCGACTACGAAGTAATGGTCACCCTGGACCTGGTGAAGCAGGCGCAGGAAACGCAGCGGGTCTTCAGCATTGTGCTCGCCGCCGGCGCGGGCATTTCCCTGCTGGTCGGCGGCATCGGCATCATGAACATCATGCTGGCCAACATCCAGGAACGCAGACGCGAAGTGGGAATTCGCCGGGCCATGGGCGCGACCCAGTCGGACATCCTCTGGCAGTTCCTGATGGAGGCGCTCTGCGTTTGCCTCGGTGGCGGCCTGCTGGGGCTTCTGCTGGGAGTGGGTCTCAGCGCCGCGATTAACTTCTGGGCCGAGTGGGTAACGGACATCTCTGTCTGGGGGCTGGGCCTGAGCCTCAGCGTGGCGGTGCTGGACGGAGTGGCCTTCGGCACCTACCCCGCCTGGAAGGCGGCGCGGCTCGATCCCATCGAGGCCCTGCAGTATGAGTGAGCAGGTTGCGATCTCCGCCGCCTGCGCGGAGGCAGCGGAGCGCGCCATGGCAGGGCTGGCGGTCGGTGCGGCGCAGGCTCTGGAGCTGGCCAGGAACTCCCCGCTCGACGAACTGCTGCTGGTCGCCGGCAGGGTGCGGGAAGCTCATTTCGCCAACCGCCTGCACTGCTGTGCCATAACCCGGGTGCGCTCCGGAAACTGCTCGGAGGACTGCAGCTTCTGCGCGCAGAGCGCCCACCACCAGACGGGCTTCAGGGCAGAGGAGCCCCTGACCGAAGGCCGGGCGCGGCAGCTGGCGCGGGCGGCCCTCGAGGCGGGGGCGGGGGGATTCGGCATGGTGGCTTCGGGGTGCGGCCCGGCTGCCGGCGACCTCCAGCGCTACTGCGATCTCGCCCGCGCGATCGCTGCCGAGGGCGTGGTGCCACACGCTTCGCTGGGGGTTCTGGGCGCAGAGTCGGCGGAAGAGCTGGCCCGCGCGGGCGTTAAAGTCTACAACCACAACCTGGAGACATCCCGGAGTTTCTTTGCTGAGGTGTGCACCACCCACGACTACGATCAGCGCCTGGCCACGCTGGAGGCGGTCTCCGCTGCAGGGATGGAGCGCTGCTGTGGCGGGATATTCGGACTCGGCGAAAGCTGGCAGGATCGGATCGAGCTGGGCGCCGAACTGGCCGCGCTGGGAATCGAGCGCGTCCCGCTGAACTTTCTGCATCCCATCCCTGGCACTCCGCTGGAAAGCCGAGAGGTTCTCTCCGCCCGGGAGGCCCTGAGAATCATCGCGGTCTTCCGCCTGATGCTGCCGCGCAGCCTGATCCAGGTGTGCGGCGGGCGCGAACTGGTACTCGGTTCGCTCCAGCCGCTGGCCTTTGCCGCCGGTGCGACCGGGGTTATTCTCGGCAACTACCTGGCCACGGGGGGGCAGAGCGTGGACATGGATCTGGCCATGTTCAGGGACCTGGGCCTGGAGCTCGTGAGTTGACGCGCGCGGCCCTGGTCACGGGAGCTTCGCGGGGCCTGGGCCGGGCGGTAGCCCTGGAGCTGGCGCGCCGCGGCTGTTCCCGCATAGGGCTGGGTTGCCGCCACGACGGAGAGCGCGTCCGCATGGTCCTGCAGGAGCTGGAAGCCGAGGGGACTCGCGCCTGCCGGCTGGTGGGTGACCTTGGTGCGGTCGGGACCGGCCGGCGAATCGTCGACGAGTTCCTGGCCTTCTCCGGCGGAGAGCTGGATCTCCTGGTGAACAACGCCGGATGCTTCCGCGCCGGCGCGCTACCGCGCGTGTCGGAAGAGGAGTGGGACCGGCAGGTGAGCGTGAACCTTTCGGGGGTCTTCAGGACGATTCGCGCAGCGCTGGAGGCCCTGCGATTGTCGCGCGGCGCAATCGTCAACGTCAGCAGCATCTGCGGATTCCGCGGTGCGCAGGGTGCCGGTCCCTATTCGGCGGCCAAGGCCGGCCTGGAAGCGCTGACCCGTTCGGCTGCGCTCGAACTGGGGGAGCAGGGCATCCGGGTCAATGCCGTGATTCCCGGTTTTCTGAGGGAGACCGACATGGGAGCGGCCAGCGATGCCGGTTACGTCGAGGCGGTTTTGGCGCAGAGTCCGCTGGGCAGGACCGCGGACGTTGCCAGCGCGGCCCGGGTCATCGCTGACCTCGGCAAGCTTACCGCCGTGACCGGACAGGTCATATCCCTGGAAAGCCGCGTGGGAAGAGCCGACATGCCGAGGTTCTTCGCGGGGTGAAGCCGGTCGCGGTGACCGGCCTGGGTGTCATCTCGCCCCTGGGCTGTACCCGGGAAGCGCAATTGCGCGCGTTGCGGGAAGGGCAGGTCGGAATCCGGGTTTCGCGCAGTGCGGAGCTGAGAGCAATGGGCGTTGCGGGCGCCGGAGAGGTCGATTTCGATCCCGCCGGTCGTAACGGCGAAAGGGTCGAGCTGCTCGCCCTGGAGGCCACCCGCCTGGCCCTGCAAGACGCGGGCCTGGCTGGGGAGGACCTCCCGGCCAGGACTGAGGTCTGTGTTTCCACCAGCAAGGGTCCGGTGCAATTGCTGGAAGCCTCACTCTGCGGCGAACGGCCTGCGGCGGCACTTCACGTCGTTGCTCCGGATTCGGCTTCCAGACTGATTGCGGGAGAATTCGGGTTGGAAGGTCCGGCTTCATGCCGGGTGGCCGCATGCGCCACGGGGTTGGTATCCGTAACGGGCGCCGCCAGCGCAGTTGCTGCCGGCAGGCTGAGGCTGGCCATCGCCGGAGCGGCGGAGGCTTCTCTGACGCCTTTCATCCATGCCGGTTTTCGGGCCATGGGTGCGCTCGTGGCAGGGGAGGGCCCCGCCGAGCGGATGGTCAGACCCTTTGACAGGAAGCGGGAGGGGTTCTTGCTGGGGGAGGGCGCCGCAGTCTTCGTACTCGAGGACCTCTCCCGGGCGCGGCAGCGGGGAGCGAGGGTCCGGGTCCTGCTGAGCGGTTGGGCCGAACTCTGCGATGCGTTCGATCTGGTCATGCCGCTCCCCGGGGGCAGGACGGAGTTCGAGGCGGCACGACTGGCTCTCGAGCGCGCCGGCTGCAGCCCGGATGGAGTCGCCGGGGTCTGGTTGCATGGTACGGCTACCGCCAGGGGGGACCGGGCCGAGATCGCCGCGGTCGAGAGACTCGCAAACCTGCGCAAGTCGGAACTGCCGGCAACGGCGACCAAGTCCCTGACAGGCCACATGCTGGGCGCGTCGGGAGCCGTTGAACTGGGATTCGCTGCCATGTGCCTCGAGGCCGGGTTCCTGCCGGCCATCGCCAATCTCGAGGAACCGATTGCCGCGCACGGCGCCAGGCTGCTCACCCGGCCCGAATGCGGGCTGGAGGGCAACGCGTATCTGGTGGTTTCAGCGGGGTTTGGCGGGCATGTGGCGGCTGTGGTCTTGAAGACCCCCCAGTCTTGACATGTACTGAAGTGGGGCTAAACTGGGCCTTGGAGGATCTCTTGAATCTGGAAACGCCGGGACGCATCCTTCTGGTTGAGGATGATTGCGACGTTCGCCAGCTTATCGGCGATGAGCTGGTAAGGCTCGGTTATCATGTGGTGGGGGTCTCTTCGCTTGGCGAGTGCCGCCGGGAATTGCACGAGGGTTCGGATGCTCCAGACCTGGTGCTCCTGGACCGCTACCTGCCGGACGGCGACGGATGCGAGGTGATACGCGGTCTGCAGAGCGGGAACTCGCTGCCTCGCATACCGGTCATAGTCATCAGCGTGGATCGCAGTGCCGAGGGCATTTCCGAAGCTCTTGCCGCCGGAGCCGTTGACTACCTGGTCAAGCCCTTCGAGGGCAAGGTGCTGGCCGCCAGGCTGGGGGCCGCTCTCCGCGATGCGCGGCAGAAGCAGACCCTTCTGAAGACCCAGCAGGTGCTGGCCCGCACCAAGAGGGAGCTGGAGCTGATCTTCGATGCCGTGGACGAGTCGATCCTGCTGGTAGACGCCGAGATGCTGGTTAGGCGCATCAACCGCGCGGGTATGATGGTCTCCGGCAAGCCCTCCTTCGACCAGGTCCTGGGGCAGCCGTGCCACCAGGTTATCTACGGAAGCTCCGATCCCTGCCCGGGTTGCCCGGCAGTTGCCGCCTTCCGCGATAGAGGCTACATGGAAGCCGAAGTTGACCACCAGACAGGTGGCCGCAGGGCGAAGCACCTGCACCGCGCCCATTTCCTGGAACGTGCCGACAGCGGCGAGGAAATGGCGGTGGTTATCACTGAGGATGTTACCGAGAAGCGGGACATCGAGAAGGAGAAGGTGAGGGTCGAGAAGCTCGAGGCCGTGATGCGCCTGGCCGGCGGGCTGGCGCACGAGATATCCCAGCCGCTGGCAGCGGTATCCGGTCGGGCCGAGCTCCTGGAGATGGCGCTCGAGGCCTGCGAGGGGGGCGAGGGCGGCCTCGAACTCCAGCGTCACGTGGAGAACCTCCGCTCCAACAGCAGGCGCTTGAGCGACATCGTGCGGCGCCTGCAGAACATCAGCGACTACATCACCAAGCCCTACTACGGCGGCGCCGAGATCCTGGACCTTACGCTCTCGTCCGGGAAGCCCGACGCCGAGGAGGGCGCGGACCGGGTCGGAACCGCAGGAAAGGGGGCGTAGTGGAACGTACTCTGGTACTCCTCAAGCCCGACGCGGTCGCCAGGCGACTGACGGGTGCCATAATTGCGCGCTTCGAGGCCAAGGGCCTGGTTCTTTGCGGTATGAAGCTGATGCGCATCGGCCGGCAGCTTGCAGAGAAACACTACGAGGAGCACCGCGGCAAGCCGTTCTTCGACGGTCTGCTGGATTTCATCACTTCCGGACCGGTGCTGGCAGTCTGCCTGGAGGGCAAGGAGGCCATAGGCGTCGTTCGCGGGCTGGTGGGAGCAACCAACGCCGCCGACGCCGCACCGGGGTCGATTCGCGGTGATCTCGGCATAAGCAACAGGTTCAACCTGGTTCACGCCTCGGATTCGGCGAGTAGCGCCAAGCGGGAGATAGCCAACTTCTTCAGGGGTGAAGAGCTCCTGCCGACGGACAAGGCGTCGCTGGGGTGGATTTACGACCTTTCCGGGGGGGATCCGCTTTGAGCTTCAGAGGCTTGATTCTGGCGACGGCGCTCCTGCCGGCCGCGGGCTCGGGTTGGGCGCTGGCAGACACCATCACCTTCGTGAACGGCAAGAGCGTTCAGGGGCGGATCGTCCGTAAGGAGGACGACCGGGTGGTGATCGTCATGGACAACGGCGGCCGCATCGAGATTCCCGCCGGGCGCGTTTCCGGCGTAAGCCGCGGCAAGCCTGCTGCCGAGAAGACCGGGCCAAGGGGCGAAGCAGCCACCAGGCCGGACAGAGTGCCCCCGGGCAGGCCCGATAAGGCGAAGCCTGAGGCGACGGTCAAGCCGCTGCCCAAGGTGGATCGCAAGGTTCTGGCCCGGGTCGAGCGTCTTATCCGCGAGATGGGCACCACCGAGGGTGAAGACGCCCTTGAAACGCGCTCGGAGGCCAGGGCCGCCCTGGTGGCAATCGGTGAGCCCGCGGCCGGCCCGCTCTGCGAGGCGTTGGAGAACCGGGCCGAGCGCACCCGCCTGGCGGCCGCTGTCGTTCTGGGCAGGATCCGCTCCAAGCGCTCGGTTCGTGCGCTGCTCGCTGCGGTCTACACCGGGACCCCGGCGAAGGGCAAGGCTCCCTGGTGGGAGGAACGCTATCTGCGCGCCTGCGGGCGCAGCTTCAAGGCTGTTACGGGCACCAGCTTCGACTACGACCCGGACAATACTCTGGCCGGGGGTGTGGCCGCCAGGATGCTGGAGTGGTGGGGCAAGCACTCCGAGAAGTACCCCCTGCAGTACGGCGAGAAGCTGGTCGAGAAGACCGTCGACGACCAGAAGGTCAAGGCCCGTCCGGATGCCCTCGAGGACATCAAGGGCCTTTCGCGGCGCCGCTATCCGAAGCCCGTCTCGAAGGTCCGCGGCGAGAGGAACCGCTGAGGCTGGCGGACGGAGCATGGCTTGGAGCTGAAAGAGGAACGCGGCGTCTACATGATCCGGCTCAACGGCTCGGATCTCAGCGACCCGCTATCGCTCCACAAGCGCTTCGAGGAGATAATAATCCACGACGGGGCCCGCAGGATACTGGTGGACCTCTCCGACGTCTCCTATATGAACAGCATGCAGATCGGCGCCGTGGTCGGCCTGCACGTCCTGGCCTACGAGAACCTGTCGGTCGTCAAGTTCGTCGGACTCCACGACCGGATCATGAACCTGTTCAAGCTCCTGGGCGTGGACACCCTGCTGGACATGCATTACGCGCGGGCCCGAAGCGCATTGCAGAGCTTCGGCCTCTACACCGCGCCTGAGGGGGAACGCGGGTCGCGGGAAGCTTCGAAGCTCTCGGCAGGCGAGGACGATTCTGCAGCTTCGCCGGGCGGAGCGCCTGCCGACGCCCCGAGGGCGACCCCTTCCGCGGGGGCGGGGGAAGGCGCATAGGACAGTTCCGGGTCGCGCCCGGCCAGATCCAGGAAGAGCCTGGTGGCCCCCACAGCGGCAACCGGAATCATCAACACGTTGACGAAGGGAACCATCGTGACCAGGTAGGTCAGGATGCCGAACCCCATTACGTCCGCGGTGTGCCGCCGGCAGAATGCCAGCTTGCGGCGGACGCCCAGCTTGCGGCGGTCCAACGGGTAGTCCAGATAGGCCAGTGCGATGAAGAAGCCGGCAGGCAGCGCGAAGAGCACCGCTCCCAGGAAGGGGATCAGCAGCAGTAGCATGGCCGGCAGCACCACCGTCATCTCCAGCATGAACATCTTGATGGCCGACCACAGCGCTCGGAGCATTTCGGCTGCGAAGGCGCGGTCCTTGAATTCTCCTGTGGTTCCGGTGATACGCATCTCGGTGTGCTGCGAAAGCAGCTCGTTGAATGGAGCGGCGAAGACAGGCGCCACCAGACCGAACGTGAAGAAGCAGACGATCAGGATCATCAGGAACGCAAGCACTCCGGCGAGAGAGCCCCACAGCACACCCCAGGTTGTCTCGGAAAGCTGTGAGGCGTAGTGTGCAGCGACCCACACCCCGCCGACCATGACCAGCGAGAAGACTAGGGCGTTGATCAGAAGCGGGCAGACGGCCCAGCGGCGCATGCCGGAGCCGGCCAGCAGCGTGCCCATTCCCCGGAAGAGGTAGGTGCTGCCGCCGAAGAAGCGGGTCAGAGCGCCCGGCCGCGAAAGCTTGCGGGGCATCTTCTGCGTTCCCGGGTTTCTATTTCGGGACGCGCGTCCAGCGCTTGCTGCGGGCCGAGTCGCTCATGGCTTCCAGGACGGCCTGGGTCCGCACCGCGTCCGAGAAGTCGGGCTGCACCGACCTGGGGCGGGAGGCGGCAAACGCACCGGCGATGTCGGCGGCCTGGTGGATGAAGGTGTGCTCGTATCCGATGATGTGTCCGGGAGGCCACCAGGCTCCGAAGTACTCGTGCTCTCCCGGATCTGTGACCATGATCGTCGTCCAGCCCTGGACGTGAGCGGGGCGCCCGGAGTCGTAGTACTCCAGCTCGTTCATGCGCTCGAAGTTGAAGCGCAGGGCTCCCTTTTCGCCGTTGATCTCAATGCAGTTTCCGTTGAGCCGGCCCTGGGCGAAGCGGGTGGCCTCGAAGGTACCCAGCCCTCCGACGCTGAGTCTCGCCAGGGAGATGACCGCGTCGTCGACCGTTACGCGCCCCTTGCGGCCCCTTGCGGCCCTGGCCGACAACCCGGCTCCGAAATCGTCGAGCACCGGCCGCTGTTTGACGAATGTCTCCATCAGCGCGCAGACCTCGGTGATCTCCTCGCCGCTGACGTAGCGCACTGCGTCTATGATGTGGGCGTTGAGGTCTCCGTGGGCTCCGGAACCGGCGACCTTCCTGTCCAGGCGCCAGACCAGCGGGAAGCCGGGGTCCACGATCCAGCTCTGGAGGTACTGCGCGCGGACGTGGAAGATCCGGCCGATGCGCTTCTCCCGCACCAGTCGCCGTGCGAGACAGAGGGCGGGAACGCGGCGGTAGTTGTACCAGACGGTGGTGAAGAGCTTCTTGCGTCGCGCCAGAGCGGCCATGCTGCGGGCCTGCTTCAGGTTCATGGCCAGCGGCTTCTCGCAGGCCACCGCCTTGCCCGCCCTGAGAGAGTCGAGGGCTACCCTGGAGTGCAGGTTGTTGGGAGCGCAGATATCGATCAGGTCGATATCGTCGCGGCGCAGCAGTTTGCGGTAGTCGGTCTCGACCGACTGCCATCCCCACTTGGAGGCGAATTCCTCGACCTTGTCGCGGGTCCGGCCGCAGGCCGCCTGCATCACCACCTCGACCGGCAGGTCGAAGAAACGCGGAGCCTTCATCCATGCATTGCTGTGGGCCTTGCCCATGAAGTTGTAGCCGACGATTCCCACACGGAGCTTACGAGCCATGCTGATCTCCCTGGCGGCCGGTTTCATTCGGTTCCCCCGCCGGTGGCCGCGTTTTGAGGACTTGCGCCGGACTCGGGGGAGTGACAATACCTCCGGATATGACCATCTTGAGCGCCTCCTCGACGGTCATCTGCAGATTGATGAGCCGATCCGCCGGAACCATCAGGAGATACCCGGATGTCGGATTGGGCGTCGTCGGCACGAATACGTTCATCACCCGCTCGGGGGTTACCTGCTGGGCTTCGCCCCGGGTCTCGCCGGTTACGAAGCCCACGGCGTAGGCGTCTTCGCCCATGAACTTGACCAGCACCGCGCGGTTGAAGCTGTCGGTGCCCGCATTTGTGAAGACGGCATCGGAGAGCTGCTTGATGCCGTTGTAGACGCTGCGAACCAGCGGGACCTTGTTGACGGCATACTCGGTGAGGCGCAGCGCCTGCCTCCCGAAGAAGCTCTTGGCAACAAGGCCGGCCACTATGATGAAGACGAGGGTGAGCAGTATGCCAACACCGAACATGCCCTGGACCTCATCGATGAGAGTCTTCTTCCAGGAAAAATCAGGTGTGAGCACGCGCACCAGCACGGCGAGCATGCGCCGGGCCGGCTGGTCGAGAAGGTCGATGCTTATGAGCTTGATTATCCAGACCGTGACCCCGATGGGAACCAGCACGGCGATCCCGGCCACAAGCGTGGGTACCTTGCTGAGGAACCCGCTCGTCGCGCGGTCGCCCTCTTCACGGGCAGGAGCGGAGGGCTGGGCGGTCTCCGGCAAGTGGCCTGCTCCTTCAGAGCTAGGTTTCGACCCTGCCCTGGAAGCAGGTAACCCAGTGCCCCACGGGGCTGAAAGCCGGCGCGGCGTTCGCAGCTTCCGACCAGGGCAGCGAGGCCGCGCCGTCGTTTCCGTTGGCCCACAGGGCCAGGCCCGCGTAGAACATGCCCTGGGGCTGCAGGGCGGGTTGCAGGCTGGTCTCGACGAATTCCACCAGGGCCTCCTGGAGGACCTCGCCCCTGATCGAAGAAGTCGCCAGAACCATGAACTCGAATTCGCGCCTGCCGGCTGCGCGCTTTACCTCATCGAGGCACGCGGCCGCAGCGGACTTGCGATCGCGGCGCCACAACTCGGCAGCCAGGGCCATGCGCAGGACAGTCGCCCCCTTCGAAATCCGTCCGGCGTCGAGGTCATCCAGAGCCTCGTCCATCCGACCCAGGTAAACGTTGAGGCACGCACGGATATCCGCGAGCGTCGGGCCCCACCCGAAACAATCCAGCGGACAGGTCTCTTCCTCGGTCCCGGCGAAATCCCTGATGCAGTCGAAGGCCTCCGCGTACTGGCCCCGGCCGATCCTTATCTCGGCCATGTTGGCCTCGGCGGAAAGTTCTGCCTTGCGGTCTCCCCGGGCCCGGGCAGCCTGCAGGAGCCCGTCGACGATGCGTTCGGCCTTCTCGTCGCGACCGGTGAGAAACGCAAGCCTGGCGCGGGCAGACGTGGGGTTGGAGATCGGGTTGGGGCGATCGGATCTCTGGGCAAGGGTTATGCCCAGCCTGGTGATCGCCTGATACTCCTCCTCGAAGAGGGCGGCATCGTGCAGGCGCTGGCCGTAGGTGCCGAACATGTGCGCAGTCTGGATCAGGGGGGTCTGCAGTTTCTCGAAGAGGAACTTGGCGCACAGTCCGGACTCGAGCCAGCGCCCTTCCAGGCGGAGGTGCTCGCTGAGCAGTCCGCATTCGACGGCGACCTCGTCTATGATGCCGGACTCGTCGGTGGCGTCCTGCACCCTTCCGAACGAATGCAGGGCGTCGTCGATCTTGCCCATCATGCCCAGCGAGCGTCCCCGCCACAGCGATACGAGGTGCTCGATTTCCGTGCCCTTGGCTGGGGTGGTCAGACCCCGCAGCTGGGCCTCGGCCTCGCTCCAGCGGGAATCTGCCATCAGCGCGAGTGCCACCTTGCACTGCGCCATCAGGCCCAGCAGCTGGTCGGGGTGCGCCGCTGCGATCTGGCGGTACTTCTCGATGGCGCGGTCGTGCAGCCCGTCACGGCAGTAAGCGTCGGCAACGGTGAAGGTGCCGGTCTTGGCCGGGCTGCTGTGGGTGAGCACGCGGACGTTCGCGAACTCCGCGCCCTTGCCGAAGGTTACCAGCCCGAGGTGATCGTGGCCGGCCCCGGCCAGCGGGATCATGTCCAGGTAGTTCAGCACCTGCCTGCCGTCGACGAAGAGTGCCAGGTGACCTTCGACCATCTCGGCGGCGATCCTGTAGGTGCGGCCGGGTTCAGCAACGCTCTCGGCGCTCAGGCGAATGTCAACGCCCTCGCGCTGGATCCGGCTGCAGGTGTTGCTGTCGGAGCCGAATGACAGGCAGTAGCCGGCGGTGTCGCAGCGGTGCTCGTCGCCGCCCAGAAAGCAGCCGAGGTCCGAGGGGCGTTCGAGGCCCGTCGGGAAGCGCGCCTCGAACTCGACCCTTATGCTGTCCGGGAAGGGCCGGCGGATTACGGCGTAGACGTCACCGTTTTCGGTGGAGGTGACGCGCAGCCAGCCGTTGGTTATTCTGGCCTGGCCGCGGACTATCTTCCAGTCGTCGCCCAGTGAAGCCCTATTGAAAGCGTCGGTGAACAGGGGGGTCCACTCCGCCTGGCTGGCGGATCTTTCCAGGGCCCGCAGAAGCTCGCCGGGATCGTGTCTGCCGCTGTCTGGCACCAACCGTCACCTCCAGTCGTGGGGTCTCCCGCGGAAGTGCCGTTCCGGGGCCGGTCAGCCGGCCACAATCTCCTTGATGGTCACGGTGGTGTACTTCTGGCGGTGTCCGAATCGGGTTTGCGAGCTGTTGTTCTCGCGCTTGCGGATCCCCTGCAGCTTGGGACCGCGGGATTCCCCGTCCACGACGGCAACAACCTTCGCGCCGGCAACGGTCGGATTGCCGATCTTGGACTCGTCCCCGCCGACCAGCAGTACCTGGTCGAAGACGATCTCGTCGCCGGGCTTGGCCTCGCGGCGCTCGACTTCCACGCTGTCACCGGCCGCAGCCCGCACCTGGTGTCCACCATCCTTGAAAACCGCGTACATCAGTCTGCCTCCTCGTAGCTGTGCTCCAAAACGGGTGTGCCGGACTCTCCGCGGGCGACCACACGCATCTGCCCCGGAAGCAACCCGGAATCAGCCGCAACAATTATCTTCACGCCGCTGGATTCTTCCAGTCGCGCCAGGTCTCCCCTGTACAGGTTTTCGATCCGAACCGCCATTTCCGGGCTGAAGAAGGTCTCCACCTCGGCGCAGTCGCCGCGGCTGATAACCGCCTTGGCCTCGCGCAGCAGGTCCAGGCCCAGGCTCTCGGCGCTTTTCACGGTGCCCAGGCCATGGCAGGTCGGGCAGCGCGTGAAAGTGGAGAGGGCCAGGCCCGGCCGAGTGCGCTGGCGGCTCATCTCAACGACCCCCAGCTGACTCATGGAGGTAACGAAGATGCGGGCGCGGTCGCGTTCCAGGGAATCCTTGAGCTCCTTCTCGACCTTTCGGCAGTGCGCCGACTCGTCCATGTCGATGAAGTCGATGATGATCAGCCCGCCGATGTCGCGCAGGCGAAGCTGCTGGGCGATCTCCCTGGCGGCCTCGCAGTTGGTCTGGAGGATAGCGCCCGACTGGTCCTTGCAGCCGCGGTAGCGGGCGGTGTTGACGTCGATGGCCACCAGTGCCTCGGTCTGTTCGATCACCAGAGAGCCGCCGGACGGCAGCCGCACTCGCCGGCGCCCGAGTTTGGCGAGTTCCTCCTCCACGCCGAACTCGTGGAAGATGGGCTTGTTGCCCTCGTAGGCCCGGACCCGGTCCAGCATCTCGGGGCAGACCAGTTCGAGGAACTCGCGGACGCGTTCAACCACCTGCGGATTGTCAACCAGAATCGAATCGGTATCGGGTGGAAGGAAATCGCGGACCGCGCGGATGACCAGGTCGGATTCCTGGTAGATCAGCGCCGGACTGGTGGCCCCGCCCGCGCGCTTGAGCAACGCCTGCCAGAGGCCGACCAGAAACTCCATGTCGCGGGAGATATCTTCCAGCGGATGGCCCACGCAGGCGGTGCGCGCGATGAAACCAAGGTCCTTGGGCGGGGTAAGCTCCGCGACCATCGCCCGCAGTTCTTCGCGGACCTTGTCGTCCTCGATCTTCTTGGAGACTCCCATGCGCGAAAGGCCGGGCATCAGCACAAGGTAGCGGCCCGGCAGCGAGAGATAGGTGGTCAGCGCAGGGCCCTTGTTGCCTATTCCGTCCTTGGTGACCTGCACGAGGACGTCCTGGCCCTTCTTGAGCATCTTCTCTATCGCCGGTCGCGAGTGGCCGTTGCGCCGGCCACCGTTCTTGGCCGACGTGCGTTTTCGGCGGCCGGTGGTGCTGGTGCCCAGGACCGAAGAAAATCCCCCGTCCGGCGACATGCAGTCGGAGGCGTGCAGGAAGCCGTTCTTCTCCTGCCCGATGTCGATGAAGGCCGCCTGGAGGCTGGGTTCTATGTTGGTGACGGTTCCACGGTAGATGTTGCCCGCGAGAGACTTGCCGCTGCGCTCGAGGTAGATCTCGTCGATCTTGCCGTCGAAGAGAATGGCCACGCGGGCCTCGCCGGGGTCGGCGGTGTTCATCACCAGCATCTTGCGGGGCGTGGTCGCCGCGGCGGCCTTCTTCGAAGCCGAAGTGCGCGCCGAGGATCGCTTGCGTCTGCGCCGGCTGCGCCTCCTGGTTACGGTGCCATCTGCATTGCTGTCTTTGTTGTCGGCCAACTTCTTGTCTCCGTCAATGGCTTCTCGCTGAGAAGCGAAAGAATCTCGGCGGGGCGTGCCGTTCCGTGCTGCGTGGGCCTGAGCCTGATGGCCAGGCTGCCTTCCCGTGCGTCCAGCTCCAAATCCAGCAGGCTGGGGCGCAGGTCGAGCCGCTGGATCCGCTTCTCGCGCGGCCGTTCGAACAGGAGTTGCTCGCGCGCGAGGAACTCACGGATTCGCGCCGGGGTGATGCCCTGGGTTGCGGGACTGCCCGGCGGGAGCACCCGGTAGCTCATCTCCACGGGGCGCTCTCCGCTGCGCTTGGGTGGCAGGAGCTTCGCAGCGGTTATCTCCATGCCTTCGGGAAGGGCAGAGGCTATCTCCGCGCGCACCTTCTGCGGGGGCACCCAGCGTGAAAGCTCGAGGTCAACGGCTTCCGAATGGGACTCGATCCCCAGCTCCAGGGCGGTGGCGAATACCATTCGTGGACGCGGATCGAATCCCTGGGTGAGCCGCAGGGGCAGGCCGGCGCGACGGCAGGCTCGCGCGAACAAGCGCATGACGTCGTGATGCGAAAGGAATCGCAGCGCCCCGGTCTTGGAGAAACGCAGCTGCACCTTCTGGGCGATGCCCTGGCCCGTGGAGCTCAAGCAACCTCTCTTGGATCCGGATGTGCTGCGCACCCGGTCCCGGCAGTCGTTCTACCGGCTGATCCGCAATGTCTTGGCCGGGGGGCGCAGCCCCACCGGGCCGGGAAACCTACTTGGCGGGCTTCGCGGCCTTGTCTTCGGGGACCTTCTCGTCGTAGGTGAAGAAGGGCCCTGCCAAATCTCGTCTGATTCTCCGGACCTGACTGGGGATGCGCATCTCCTTCTGGAGATCGATCACGGTCGGGGTCACGAAGATCATCAGGTTCAGGCGGGTATTGCTCTCGGAAGGCTTCCTGCGGCTCTTGAACAGCCATCCCAGGATGGGGATGTCGCCGAGGAAGGGGACCTTGCGCTCCGAGGTGGAGCTCACGGTCTTCTTGAGGCCTGCGATCACGCCGGTTTCGCGGTCGCGCAGCAGCATCTTGGTGACGACGATGCGCTGAACGGTCTGGGGCAGCGAGATCTGCGTATCGCCGGCTCCGAAGGTAACGAAACCGCCGTTGCCAACACCGGTGTCGAGGTTCTCGCTCTTGGGAATGAGCGTGAGCATCACGTTGCCATCGGGCCCCGTGACGTGGGGGATAGCCAGGACCTGGACGCCCTCCTTGATGGGGGAGTCGCTGGCCTCGCGGTAACCCGAGCTGATCCCGCCGCCGTCAGTGGACTCGGTGAAGTACTCTGCGTAGCGGATGTTCTTGCCGACGTGGATGGTGGCCTCCTCGTTGTCCAGGGCAATGATGCTTGGAGCCTGGATGATAGAACCGGAGGTTTTGGTCTTGACGAAACGCAGCGTGGATGTCAGGCCGGTGAGGTCCAGGCGGCCAAGGGTGAATCCGCCGGAGTCGGAGTGAGCCGCGAGGGGGTCGTCCAGGCGGCGGAGCTTGTCGTCGTTGGCGATCACGCCGTAACGACCGGGAATAGTCTTGTGGAAGGCGCTGGGCGCGCCGCCGGAGGGGTCGAAGGGGAACATGGTATCGAAGGCCATGCTGGTCAGCGTGCCGGTGAATCCGTTGGTCCACTCCATGCCCAGTTCTTCGCTCTCGGAGTCGGTCAGCTCCACCATGCGGACCGCGAGGTGCACCTGTTTGGGCGGCACGTCCACACGTTCGATCAGCTTCTGCATCACGGTAAGCTGGGTGGGCGTGTCGGTGATGACCAGGGTGTTGCTGCGGCGTTCGTAGTTGACCTTGCCGGACTCCGAGGTCATGTCCTTGAGCACACCCAGCAGGCTGATCGGTTCCTTGCCCCCGGCACCGGGCTTGCCGGCCTTGCGGTCGGCGAACTCGGTGTCGATCTTGGCGACGTAGCGCGAGCCCTCCGGCTGGATGTAGCTCAGCCGGAAGATGCGGGTCTCAAGCTGCTTGGCGAGCTTGGCCTGCGTGGTGATCCGGTAGGTGTTGAACTTGTCCTTGACCGCCACGAAGTTGAGCGTGCGGACCACCATGTCCAGCGCCTCTTCCCAGGGCACGTTCTTGAGCGAGAGAGATATGTTCCCGGTGATCTCGGGACCGATGATCAGGTTGGCGTCGGTCTGGGCGGCGATGCTGGCAATCACCACCCGGATGTCTGTGGGTTTGGGGAACTCGATGCTGACCTTCGGCGGGCTCTTGACGACGATGATGCCGGCGGTTTCCCGCGAGCTGTCCACGATCAGCCTGTACTTCTCGGCCATGAAGGTGAGGATGTCGCGCCAGTTGACGTTGTCGAGCTTGAAGGTCACCTTGAGCTCGAGGGTCTTCTCGTCCAGCGCACGGATGTTCATCCCGCTGCGCGTGGACAGGAAGTCGAGAACGTCCTTAAGGCTCTCGCCCTTGAAGTCGACCGAGGTGCGGTCGCCGGGGCGGAGGACCTCCACGGGCGCTGTGGTCCCGATGGTGGCGCTCTTCTCGGGATCGTCCTTCTTGGTGGGTTGGGCTGCAACCGCAGTCAGACCGAGGCCCAGAAGCCCCAGCGTGGCCAGCGTCAGCTTGAGTGTTTTCGGCATCCTAGAGACTCCCTCGCTGCAAGTGAGCGGAAACCTGTATGCCCCGGTAAGTGAAAACCACCGAGTGCTTCTTGATGCGGTAGACCTGAATCATCGCGCCCTTTTCCCCGACGCGCAGAACGCTGCCTTCAGTGACCATCTCGCCGTTTACCGCCGCGGCGGGCGCCTGGGGCCGCCAGACGATGCCTTCGACCACGATCTTCTTGCTGGCGAAATCGGCCTCGACGTCCTGGCGCAACTGCAGCCGCCGGGCGGTGGCCTGCAGGCGCTGGAACTTCTCGAGCGCCGCCTGGAAGTGATGCAGGTATTTGGTCTCGTCAGCGGGCTTCTTGCGCAGTGTGCGAATCTCGGTCTTGGTCGCGGGAACGTGCTTGTTGCACTCCGAGTCGACCTTGGAGAAGCGGTCGCGCGTCTCGGAACTCAGCAGCACTTCAACCTTGCGGTAGGTCTCCCTGAGTTGCGCCAGCTTCGTGCCCCAGTAGTCCGGAGGGGGCGGGGGAGTGCCGCCGTTGGTAGGCGGAGGCGGCGGAGGCGGCGGCTTCTTGGTGCGCGGCTTTCCCAGAGTAAAGGGGTCCACGCGATCGCCCTGCTCGTAGTGCTCGTCCGGTCGCTCCTCGAAAATCGCCTTGGGTTGCTTCTTCGAGTCGGGGTCGGTGCGCTTCGCGGGCGCGGGTGCCTTGCCTCCGGGTGCCGAAGGAGCACCGGCTGCGGCTCCCGGGTCCCTGGTGGTCTTCTCGGGGGACTCGCCGCCGAGGCCGCTCATGGCCAGGAAGAGGGCGGCACCAACGACCGCGCCGGCCACGATTGTCAAGCGACGTCTGATCATTCTCAGCCCCTTCCGCTACCCGGTGGACCTGGTGCTCTTGGACTTCGATTTGGTATTGCGCTTGGGCGGCTGGTACATGTACAGCTCGAAAACCATGTCCATCTCGTGCAACTGGGCGCCGCTGTCGAAGGCCATCCCCATCTCGGCCGCCTGGGCCTTGAACTCGGTTATGCTGACGAAACGCTTGAAGTGCTCCCAGTCTTCGACCATGCTGATGAACTTGGCGAGCGAGTGGAAGGTTCCCTTGAACTTGCCCTTGAACTGCAGCTTCTCAACCTGGATTTTGGCGGCGCCGGCTCCGCGGCGGCGCCTGCCCCCGGAGGCCTTGGCCTTCTCCAGTTTGACGACCTCCAGCTTGGCCTCGATGCACTTGTCGCTGAAGGCGTTCAGGAGTTTCTCGACTTCCTTCTCGTCGGGCAGGTACTGCTTGACGTTGTCGAAGCGGGCCTTCATGCCCTCCATCTTGCTATCGAGGTCCTGCCGCTTCTTGATGGTCATGCGGTGCGCTGCGATCTTGGCGTCGAGGCTGCGTCTTTCGTCAATCAGGCGGCTGAAGCTGCGGTAGCCCAGAAAGGTGAACACACCGACGACCAGAAGCACAAGGACCACGATCGCGATGGTGATCCCGAAGAGTTGCTTCTCGCCCATTTCTCTGGCCAAGGCTTCTTCCCCTATCCTCTTGGTTACTGCTTCTTAGCGACCGAGGTCTTCGGCCGGGCACGCGGTTTTGGAGCCGGATCGTTGGACTTGAAGGTAAAGGCAACGTTGAACTCCAGGCCCGCCTTGGGCATATCCTTCTTCTTGCTGTCGCTGCCGCTTTTGCTGAAGTAGTTCATCTTGATGACCTTGTACTCCGGGTCGCCGTCGAAAATCTCCTGCCACTTCTTGTCGGCCTGCAGGGCCTTCACGAAAGCGTAGTAGGGTCGTGACAGCTGGGCCGCAACCGGGTCGCTGGCGTAACTGGGCACGAATCCCTTGACGTCCAGTACGCGGCTCGGGGGCCCGCGCCGCCCCCGGCCGCCGGAGGTGCCCTTCTTGATCTCCAGAGCGGTGATGACCACCTCTCCGCCGGTCTTGCGGGCCTCGGCGATTCGGTCGAGAACCCGTGTCCAGCGGACGCGGGTCTTGTACAGCTTGCGGAGGGTCTCCTCGCGCTGCTGGAAGAGCTTGATTTCCTGCTCGAGAGCGATGACCTCGTCGGCCTGGCGCTTGAGGGCCCGCTCCTTCTCCTTGCTCTCGTTGCGCTGGGTGACTGCGTCGGGAATGCGGATGAAGAAGAGCCAGGACCAGAAAACCACCCCGAACATGGTGAGCAGCACGCCGACCAGAATGGTCAGCAGCCGCGGCATGGGGGTACGTTCTACCGGCCGATGCTCTGGCGGAAGCAGATTGATTTCAATCATCGGCTACCCCGCTCTCACATGTTCGCCAGGCGGCTGCCGAGGCCCACTGCTACCGCCAGGCCCGCCGTTGTGTTGCCGAGTTGGGAGACCTGCGGGCCGAGTGTGGAGGTGTCCAGGGCCTCGAACGGATCCCAGACTCGGGCTTCCAGTCCCAGGACCTCGCTCAGCATCCGGTCGCACTCGGGGAAGATCACGCTTCCGCCGGAGAGCATTACCTCCTCGACCTGCTGGTCGAACTGGTTCTCGTAGTAGTCGAACGAGAGGCGCACCTCGCTACCGATATCCTCCAGAACCCCGGCAAAGGCCTCCTGCATGCTCTCCTGAGCTTCGCCGGGATCTTCCTTCATGCGCTCGACGTCCTCGGGGGCTTCGCCGAAGCGCTTGGCGATCATCTCCGTGAGATCGTTGCCGGCCACGTAGAAGTCGCGGGTGAAGTGGCTGGTGCGGCCCTTGATTATGTTGATACTGGTCTTGGCCGCGCCGATATCGATCAGCGCGCGGACTACCTCATCATCCTGGGACATGCGGTTGACGCGGGCCTCCCAGGCGTTGCCGAGGGCGAAGTAGTCGCAGTCGATCACCACCGGGGTCAGCCCCGCCTGCTGGACCACCGCGAGGTGTTCGTCGACCACCGAACGCTTCACGGCCACCAGCAGTACCTTGATCTGACCGCCGGCGGCGTCCGCCGGTGTGCCGTCTTCGACGCGCTGGCAGTCGAGGATGACTTCGTCCACGTCAAAGGGCAGGTATTTCTCGGCCTCGTATGAAACCGCCCGACGCAGCTCTTCGTCCGGCATGTTGGCAATCGGCACGTAGCGAACGATAACCGCGCGCCCGCTGACGGCGGTAATCACCCGTTTGGTCTTGAAACCGCCGGCGGCGAACGCCTCCTGGATGGCTTCGACGACCCTGTCCGGGCTGTTGACCCTCACCTGGGAGACCCCGGTGAGGTCCAGTCCGCCTCCGTCTCTGGATACTTCGACCGCCTTGATGCTGTGCGATCCAATATCCAGTCCGACTATGCTTTTGCTTCCGCCGAACATGTCTTCTCCGGGCTGGAATCCGTAAACCTGCGAAAACGGTGCGGATTATAGCTTCGCCCAAGGGAGTGTCAAGACGTTTTAATTTTACCATTTTGGCGTTCGTTGCGATCCACGGTTCGCTCCCAAGCCTCTCATTTTCAAGGCCTGAAGCGAATCTCACCCCTGTTCGAGGGGCTGTGAATTTCGGCGATTCACGTACCGTCCGGGCGCCACGATCACCCCCGTGCGTGGCGGGGCGGCGGATGCCTTCCTGCGAGGCGCCTCCTATCCTTGAAAACCGGGCCGCTGCCCCTAGAATCCCCGTCGCTCTTGCTCCTGGGAGGCCGTTGAAGAACACTACCCAGCGTCCGTATGGAGCATTGGAGCAGTAGAACAGTAGAACGCAGGAGAGCACTATCGTTCATCATGGTGAGGTCTCTTCCGCTGCTCTCGTGCTGCAGCGGGCCGTTTTTCAACGGCCTGCTAGGGCTCTAACCCGTGAAATGAGAAAGAGGTAGATGGATGAAGGAAAAGTGCGCAGCGATTCTCCGGGCGAAGATGGACGAAGCCAGCTTCGCCAAGCTTGAGGCCATAGAGAATCCCAAGGTTCACAGCTTCGTTGCCGAGGTCGTTGAACTTGGCGATCCCGACACCGTCTTCGTGGCCTCAGATGCCGACGAAGACGTCGCTTACGTGCGTCAGACGGCAATCGACCGTGGGGAGGAGAAGCCCCTGGCCGCCGAGGGGCACACCGTCCACTTCGACGGCTACCAGGACCAGGCCCGCGACAAGGCCCGGACCAAGTACCTGTTAGAGAAGGGGGTCGATCTCGGAGAACGCCTCAACTCCATAGACAGGGAAGAGGGCATCGCGGAGGTCAAGGGCTTCTTCAAGGGGGCCATGAAGGGCAGGCAGGCCCTGGTGCGCTTCTTCTGCCTGGGCATCCCGGACAGCGAGTTCGCGATCCCGGTGATGCAGGTCACCGACTCCTACTACGTCGGCCACAGCGAGGACATGCTCTACCGCAGCGGGTACGAGGAGTTCCGCCGGCGCGGCGACAGCCCCGAGTTCTTCCGGATCATGCACACCGCCGGGAAGCTGGCCGCCGACAACACCAGCGCCGAGGTCGACAAGCGCCGCATCTACATCGATCTCGAAGAGGAACTGGTCTATTCGGTAAACACCCAGTACGCGGGCAACACCGTGGGGCTCAAGAAGCTTTCCCTGCGCCTGGCCATCCGCAAGGCCGCGCGCGAGGGCTGGCTGGCCGAGCACATGTTCCTGATGGGCGCCAAGGGCCCCGAAGATCGGACCACCTACTTCCTGGGCGCCTTTCCCAGCGCCTGCGGCAAGACCAGCACGGCGATGATCCCCGGCCAGACGATTATAGGCGACGACCTGGCCTACCTTCGCAAAGTCAACGGGCAGGTGCGCACCGTGAACGTCGAGCGCGGTATCTTCGGCATCATCCGCGACGTCAACGCCTCCGACGACCCGGAGATATGGAAGGTGCTCAACGAGCCGGGCGAAGTCATCTTCTCGAACGTGCTGATGAAGGACGGTAAACCCTACTGGCTGGGCATGGGCGTGGACACTCCCGAGACCGGATTCAACCACTCCGGCGAATGGCAGGCCGGCAAGACCGACGAGAACGGCAAGAAGGTCGACATCGCGCACAAGAACGCGCGCTACACCATCCGCATCGATGATCTCGCCAACCGCGATCCCGAGTTCAACAATCCCGAGGGCGTGGTCGCCGGCGGCGTGATCTACGGCGGTCGAGACAGCGACACCTGCGTGCCTGTTGAGCAGAGCTTCGACTGGGTCCACGGGGTGATCACCAAGGGAGCCTCCATTGAAAGCGAGACCACCGCGGCGACGCTGGGCGCCGAGGGCGTGCGCGCTTTCAATCTCATGAGCAACATCGACTTCCTGTCGATGCCTCTGGGCCGCTACATCAAGATGCACCTGGACTTCGCCGAGGGGCTCAGCGCGGTTCCGCTGGTCTTCGGAGTCAACTACTTCCTGAAGGATGCAGAAGGGAAGTATCTAAACGGCATGCTCGACAAGCGCGTCTGGCTGCAGTGGATGGAACTGCGCTGTCACGGAGATGTCGAGGCCATCACGACACCCACCGGCATGATCCCCACCTACGAGGACATCGCCGGTCTCTTCAGGAAGTACCTCGACCAGGACTACACCAGGGCGAATTACGAGGAGCAGTTCAAGATCCGCGTCCCCGAGCTCCTCGCCAAGATCGACCGCATCACCGAGGTCTACAGGTCGGAGCAGGAGATCCCCGAGGTGCTCTTCGATACCCTGAGTGCCCAGAAGGGGCGTCTCGAGGAACTCAAGAGCGCCAGGGGCGACTACGTCTCGCCGTTCGACCTGTAGTGCCCTGAACCACACCAGCACCGAGCCCGCGGATGAAGAGTCCGCGGGGCTCTTCTATTCGTGCGCCCGGCAGGGCGCGCCGACTTGGAGGTGAGAGTCCTCTACTGGCCCGACAGGAGGGAACAGTTAGCCGGACGGCAAGGGCAGCCATCGCGAGGTGGGGCCTGAAGGAAGCCGCAGGCAA